>Ga0123356_10001971_pt1 | contig 22199 bp, 20 predicted proteins | sample TergutEmb28metaG_2_FD_92546 | JGI IMG/M metagenome (GOLD analysis project Ga0123356, IMG submission 92546) | Embiratermes neotenicus P3 segment gut microbial communities from Petit-Saut dam, French Guiana - Emb289 P3 | ecosystem: Host-associated > Arthropoda: Insects > Digestive system > Gut ... | reverse complement strand
CTGCATCTGCGCGGAAGCGTGCGGGAGGTGTTCATGGGGTGGCTGGCCACACACCGGCCGGACCTGGTCGAGAGCTACGAGGAGCTGTACCGGCGCGGCGCGTATCTGCCGGCCGCGGAGCGGCAGCGGATCGCGAACCTGGTCGATCGGGCGCAGCTGGACGGCGGACCGGCGCCCGGGCGGCTGCTGGACGGCGAGCGGCCGCGGCGCGCTCCGGACGAGCAGGCGCCGCGGCTATTCTGAGCCGCTGTGAGGCGCCTGTTCGGAAGGCAAAAGGACCGCCCGCTCGAGCGCATGTTCGAGACGCGTAGCGACGCCTGGGCCGCGGTCGGACTCGAGGACCAGGTCAGCACACGCCACGTGCACAGCGCGCGCCGGCGGCTGGTGTTCGAGATCCCGCTGCTGATCGCGTGCATCGTCGCCAAGGACCAGCTGATTCACAAACACACGCCGCCGGAACTGGTGAGGACCGTCGTGACGATCGCGGCGGTTGGAGTCGTGATCGTCCTCGGCTGGCTGATCTCCCGCGACCTCAGCCGGATCGCCCCGGCGTTCTTCAAGCGGATGGATCCCGCCACGGCGGGCACGGTCGAGTTCCTGATTCGCTTCCTGACGGTGGCGGCGGCGGTGCTCGGGGCGCTGTCGGTGGCTGGAGTCGAGACGAGGGCACTCGCGGTCGGCGGCGCGTTCACCGCGGTCGTGCTCGGTCTAGCGGCGCAGCAGACGCTCGGGAACCTGATCGCCGGGATGGTCCTGCTGAGCGCCCGGCCGTTTCGGCTCGGCGAGCGCGTTCGACTGCAGGCTGGTGCCGTCGGCGGTACGACGGAGGGGATCGTCAGCTCACTCGGGCTGCTGTACACGACGCTCTCACGTGGGGAGGACAGGATCATGATCCCCAACAACGTCGTGCTCGCGGCCGTGATCGTCCCGATTCGGGAACCTGAACCGGTCGACGTCAAGGTCAGGCTCGCCACGGGCGTACGGATCACCGAGGTGCAGCGCCTGCTCGATGCCAACGTGACCACGCCGACCAGGAGCCCACCGAACGTGATGCTCGAGGAGATCGAAGACGACACCGTCGGGGTGCGCGTCCGCGCGATTCCAGACCGACACGACGACGGAGCGCGACTGGCGGATGAGATCATCGCGGTGCTCTCCGGAGTAACCGGCGAGCACCGGCTGCCGGACTGACTGATCGGGCTACCGGATTGACTGATCGGCGCGCCGCTTACGCGGGCGGCCGCTTGTCGAGCTGACCGTCGGCGAAATCCTGCGCCACCCGCTGGGCCGGGGCAACCCGCTGGGCCGCGTCCGCCACACCGGGGGCGACCGATGCGAAGCTGCTGGCAACGCGCATCGCCACGGGCGCCACCGTCACCTCGGCACGGTTGCGCTCGACGGCACGGATGACCGCGGCGGCCACCGCCCCGGACGTGGTCGTACCGACTCCGGGGAGGAGCTTCACGCCGGCGTCCGCGAACATTCCAGCGTCCCTGACGAACCCCGGCGAGACGACCGAAACACCGACGCCGTCGCGCCACAGATCCTGACGCAGCCCCAGCGCGAACCCCCGCAGCCCGAACTTCGTCGCGTTGTACATCGAGGCTCGGGGGGAGGCCGCACGACCACCGAGCGAGGAGATGAACACGAGGTGACCCCGCCGGCGAGCGACCATCGCGGGGGTGAGCGCGTGCGCTAGCGCAATCGGTGCACGGAGATTGACGTCGAGCACCGTGTCGATCTGGGCGATCGAGAACGAGCCGAAATGGCCGCTGGCCGGGAGCCCCGCGTTCGCGACGAGGATGTCGACCTCGCCGACCTCGGTAACGAGCCGCTCGAGCTGCTCAGGGACCGCGAGGTCGCAGGCGATGGATCGCCCTCCGACCTCGGCGGCGAGACGCTCGAGCGAGTCGACCCGGCGGCCGGTGAGCACCAGCTGGGCGCCGCGGGCGGCAAACGCACGCGCGATCGTCTGCCCGAGCCCGCCGCTGGCGCCGGTGAGCAGAACGGTCCCGCTGACCAGGTCGCGCCGCGCCGAGCTCATAGCGGGGAGACGATACTGCGGTCGTGTCCCGAGCCGAGGTGATCGCCCTGTTCGGCCCCACCGGCGTGGGCAAGACGGCGGTCGCGGTCGCGCTCGCCCGGCGCCTGCGGGCCGAGGGTGAGGAGCCGGTCGCGGTCTCCGCCGATGCGCTGCAGGTGTATGCCGGCCTCGAGATCCTGACCGGGGCTGCCAGCCCGGAGGAGCAGGCGGAGCTGGAGCACCGGCTGCTCTCGTTCCTGCCGGTGACGGAGATGTTCAGCGCCGGCCGCTACGCCGAGCTCGCGCACGCCGAGATCGACCGGCTGGTCGACTCGGGCCGGCGGCCGATCGTCGTCGGCGGCACCGGCCTGTACCTGCGGGCGGCGCTGGCGGAGCTGTCGCTCGCGCCGCCTCCGCGCGAGGGCGTGCGCGAGCGCTGGCTGGCGGAGCTCGAGCGCCGGGGACCGGCGGCGTTGCACGAGGTCCTTGCGTCCCGTGCTCCGGGCGCCGCGGCCGAGATCGCGCCCGGCGATCGCCAGCGGATCGTCCGCGCCCTGGAACTGCTGGACGCCGGGGAACGGCCACCGGGTCCGGCGGGCTCCGAGTCCTCCGAGCTGTGGACGGAGGCGACTCGCAGGCCGACGCTGCTGGTCGGGCTCGTGCTCGCGCGCGATCAGCTGTACGCCCAGATCGACGCCCGCGTCGATGCGATGCTGGCGGACGGAGTGGTCGAGGAGGTCCAGCGGGCGGCCGCTGCCGGAGCCAGCGGGACGGCCCGGAAGGCGCTTGGGTTCGACGAGCTGCTGGCCGGCGACGTCGAGGCGATGAAGCGACGCACCCGCAACTATGCGCGGCGCCAGCTCACCTGGATGCGGAAGCTGCCCTCGATCCACGAGCTCGACCTGACCGGTCGCGACCCGGATGACGCCGCCGCGGAGATCGACGCGGCCTGGCGAGCGGTTGGGTGACTTTGGTGGCCCCGTGAGGCCACCAAAGTCAAAGCAGCCAGATATGTAGTCTCCGGCGGCGTGAACTTCGAGAAGTGGCAGGCGCTCGGCAATGACTACGTGATCCTCGACGAACGCGCGCTGGCCTTCGATCTGACCCCGGCGCGGATCCAGCGGCTGTGCGACCCGCACCTCGGGATCGGCAGCGACGGGATCGTGCTGGTGAGCGAGCCGAACGAACCGGGGTTCGTCGCCAGGCTCCGGATCTTCAACCCGGACGGCTCGGAATCGAACCTGTCCGGCAACGGGTCCCGGGAGGCGATCCTCTACCTGCGCCGGCACCGCTGGACAGGTGAGGACAGCTTCTCGCTGCAGAGCGGCGCCGGCGAGATCCGCGCGACGATCACGTCGACCACCACCTGCAGCGTCGAGATGGGGCGCGCGCGGCTGCGAAGCGACGATTACCCCGGCGGCGCCGAGAACGGGATCGGCGAGCTGACCGCCGGCGGGCGCAGCTGGCGCTTCCAGCACGTCCAGGTCGGCAATCCGCAGTGCTCGATCGCGGTCGCGACCCAGGACGAGCTCGACGCACTCGATCTGCCCGCGATCGGCCCCGCGATCGAACGCCACGAGCTGTTTCCGAACCGCACGAACGTGTCCTGGTACACGATGCTCTCCGCGGACACGATCCGCGCCCGGATCTTCGAGCGCGGCGTCGGCGAGACCTCGGCCAGCGGGACCGGCGCGATCGGCGCCGCTGTCGCCCACGTGCTCGGCGGCGGCGCCTCGCCGGTGACCGTGAAGCTCGACGGCGGCGAGCTGGAGGTCGAGGTGGGGGAGGACCTCGAGATCAAGCTGACCGGTTGGGCGCTGCCGGTGATCCGCGGAACTCTGGCGGCCGAGCTGATCGAGGAGCTGCATGCGACCGAGTAGCCGTCTGGAGAAGATTCCCCCGTACCTGTTCGCGCAGCTGGAGCAGAAGATCGCCGCCAAGCGAGCCGCGGGCGTCGACGTGATCAGCCTCGGCATCGGCGACCCGGACATGCCGACGTATCCGCCGATCGTCGCCGCGGCGCAGCAGGCGCTGGCCGATCCGGCGACCCACCGGTACCCGACCAACCGGGGCCGTCTGGACTTCCGGGAGGCCGTCGCCAGCTTCTACCACCGCCGGTTCGGCGTGACAGTGGACCCGGAGACCGAGGTGATGGCGGCGATCGGCGCCAAGGAATGCATCTTCAACCTGAGCCTGACATTCCTCGACCCCGGCGACGTGGCGCTGGCTGCCGACCCCGGCTATCCCGTCTACACCGGCGGACCGTTGATGGCCGGAGCCGAGCCGGTGTTGATGCCACTCGAGCCGCGGCTGGGGTTTGCGCCGGATCTCGGCAGTCTCGACCCCGAGACGCTCCGCAGGGCCAAGCTCCTGTTCTTCAACTATCCGAACAACCCGACCGGCGCGGTCGTGCCCGACGGGCTGTTCGAGGACGTCGTCGCGCTGGCGCGCGAGCACGACCTGCTGGCGGTGCACGACAACGCCTACAGCGAGACGACCTACGACGGCTACGTGGCGCCGTCCTTCCTGGCGACCCCCGGCGCCAAGGAGGTGGGCGTCGAGGTGTTCTCGCTGTCCAAGGGCTACAACATGACCGGCTGGCGGTGCGCCGCGATCGTCGGCAACGCCGAAGCGATCGCCCACTTCTGGCAGCTGAAGTCGAACGTCGACTCGGGCCTGTTCGAGGTGGTGCAGCTGGCGGGCGTGGCCGCGCTGCAACCGGCGGTCGATGCCGACGTCAAGGCGATGAATGCCGTCTACGCTCGTCGCCGTGACCTCGTCTGCGACGCGCTGGCGCAGAGCGGCGTCAAGGTCACGAAGCCGAAGGGCACGATCTACGTGTGGGCGCCGATCCCGGACGGCTTCGAGTCCTCCGCCGCGTACTGCGAACACGTGCTGGAGCGCGTCGCGGTCGTGATCTCGCCGGGTGGCGCCTACGGGCGCAGCGGCGAGGGCTTCTTCCGGATCTCGCTGACGACTCCCGACGACCGGCTGCTGGAGGCGGTCGAACGACTTCGCTCCCTATGACTACCATTTAGAGAGTTGCAGAGGAGTAGAGCCGGTCGTAACAATCAGACTCGCGCCGACGCGAACGGGAAACCGCCCGGTCGCGCGCGGCAGCGCGCGTACATGATCGCGGCGCTGCCCGACGGCGGCGAGGAGCAGCTCGAGGAGCTGCGTGAGCTGCTGCTGACAGCGGGAGTCGTCGCGGTCGGCGAGCTTGTCCAGATGCGCGACCTGCCGCACCCGAACACGTACCTGGGACCCGGCAAGCTCGACGAGCTGAAGGCTGAGGTGCGGCGCGCCGACGCCAACCTCGTCGCCTGCGATGACGAGCTTTCCCCGCGCCAGGAGCGAAACCTGGAGCAGGCGCTGGGCGTGCCGGTGATCGACCGCACCGCGATCATCCTCGACATCTTCGCGACGCACGCGAACAGCGCCGAGGGCAAGCTCCAGGTCGAGCTCGCACAGCTGGAGTACAACATGGCGCGGATGCGCGGCCTGTGGACCCACCTCGAGCGCCTCGGCGGCGGCGGTGTCGGCTCCAGGGCCGTTGGCACCAGGGGCCCGGGCGAGACCCAGATCGAGACCGACCGGCGGCTGGCCCGCGACCGGATCGCGGCGCTCAAGCGCAAGCTCGTCCACGTCGGCTCCACGCGCTCGGTGATGCGGGCCGAGCGCGAGCGGGCTTATCTGCCGCAGGTTGCGCTGGCCGGATACACGAACGCGGGCAAGTCGACCCTGCTGAACGCCCTGACAGGCGCCGAGGTCGGCGTCCGCGACCGGTTGTTCCACACGCTCGACCCGACCACCCGGGTGTTGCGGGCGGGCGGCCGCGACTATCTGCTGACCGACACCGTCGGCTTCATCCGCAAGCTGCCCCACCAGCTGGTGGAAGCGTTCGGGGCGACGCTCGAGGAGACTCGGCTCGCGGACCTGATCGTGCACGTCGCCGATGCCTCGGTGCCCGAGGAGGAGCGGGCGACGATGTCGAAGGCCGTCGACGAGGTGCTGACGGAGATCGGCGCCGACGACGTGCCGCGGCTGCTGGTTCTGGGCAAGATCGACCTGGTCGACGAGAACACACGCCAGGAGCTTCGCAACCGTCACCCGGATGCGGTGCTGGTCTCGGCGGTGAGCGGCGACGGGATCGGCGAACTGGTCGAGCGGATCGAGGACGAGTTCGCCAAGCGCCTGCGTGAAGTCGAGCTGCTGATCCCATTCGAGGAAGGCGGCCGCCTTGCTCAGCTGCACGAGATCGCGGGTGATCTCAAGCGCGAGGACACCGCCAACGGCGTCCGCGTCACGGTGCGGCTGCCCGGCCCGATCGCGGAGCGGTTCGCCCCGTTCGCGCTCGGGGTCAGTGGGTGACGGAGGCAGTCGGCGAACTGCAGGTGATGCGCGTCGACCGGCGCGCGATCCTGCCGACGCGCGCCTATGACGGCGACGCCGGACTCGACCTGTACGCGCTCGAGCCGTGCCGGCTCGGCCCGGGCGAGCGGGCGTCGGTTCGAACCGGGGTGGCGGTGGCGATTCCGCCCGGACACGCCGGACTGGTACTTGCCCGGTCCGGGCTCGCCGCCAGACACGGAATCGCGCTCGTCAACGCGCCGGGCCTGATCGACGCCGGCTATCGCGGCGAACTGCGGGTGCTGCTGCTGAATACCGACCGCAACGAGGCCGTGTCGCTGCGGGCCGGCGACCGGATCGCGCAGCTGGTGCTGGTGGCGGTGCGGCTTCCGTCGGTGATCGAGGTCGCCGAATTGCCCGAGTCCGCCGAGCGAGGCGCTGCCGGGTTCGGCTCAAGTGGTGGTTGAGTAGACCGGCGCCCGCAGCACGCCGTTGCCCTCGAGGAACTGCTCCGCGACGGCTTCGGGGTCGTCATGAGCGACCTGTACCTCGGCGTTCAGGCCACGGATCGCGGTCTCCGTCAGGAGCGCGTCGACCCGCTCGATCGTTTTCGCAAACTGTGGTCCCTCGGCGGTCAGCGCGGCGTCGCTGACGACCGGAACGACGTTCCCGAATCCGAATACGCGCCGTGGATCTGTGAGGACCCGGAAGGTCGGCTCGGACAGCTGCGGATCGCTCGTGTTCACGTAGGCGGATTTGACGGCACCGCTGCGAAGCGCTTCGTACTGTGCGCCGATCGCGACCTCGGTCGTGGTCGTCGCCGCAAAGCCGTACCGGCGCTCGACGGTCGGCAGGCCGCCACGGCCGTGGCTGAACTCCAGCGGGCCGCCGAAGGTGAGGCCGCGGGCAACATCGCGCAGGTCGAACAGGCTCTGCAACTGATGGCGGTGTGCGTACCGGGAGAGGACGGCGATCCCGCTGGTGTCGCTGAACGGGGTCGGCGGCAGCAGCGTCATCTTGTGGAACAGTGCGTAGGTCTGGCCGACGGTGTACGCGTCCTGCAGCGAGCGCAGCGGCCGTCTGACATGCGCCACGCTCGTGTCCCAGACGTTCAGGTACTCCGGGTAGATATCGAGGCTGTGCTCCTTCATCGCCTCGACTGAGATCGAGGTCGGGCCGATGTTGCGATTGAGGCTGACGGCGTAGCCCTGGGCGCGCAGCGCCAGCCGATACAGCTCGCCGAGGACGAACTGCTCGGGGGTGTTCATGTCGCCCAGCAGGATCGTCGGCTTCCCGATTCCAGGACGCCCAACCGTGGCCGCGGTCCCGGTCCCAGTCGCGCTGGTGCCGCTGTTGCCGAGGCCGTGGCCGGTGGTGGCGTTGACTGCCTTGCCGGTTACCGCCGGGATCGTCTGGGCCGGGGGCCCCGACGCGGCCGCGCCACAGCCGGCGACCCCGCCGGCCGCGGCCGCCAGGGCTGCGGTGACGATCGCGGCAAGTCGTCGTGTCAAGACGCGATTTGACGGCGGCCGGCTCACAGGCCGGCCGCCTTACGGGCGTCGGCGTGAGCCTGTAATTCGAGCCGGTCGTCGAGCGGTGCCAGCGGCTCGGCGAGCCCGAGCGCGGTCGCGATCAGCCAGTCGGCGAACCACGCATTCTTCGGCAGCAGCGGCCCGTGCAGGTAGGTTCCGATCACGTTGCCGCGCCGAGCTCCCTCGTGTCCGTCGCGGCCATTGTTCCCGTGGCCGCGCAGCACCCGGCCCAGCGGCGTCGCACCGTCATCGAGATGCGTCCTGCCGCCGTGATTCTCGAAGCCCGCGAGCGTTCGCCTGCCGGTGGCGGGGAGGTCGACCTCGATCGCGACGTTGCCGATCAGACGGGGTCCGTCCGAGCGAACCGTGTCGGCGTCGATCAGTCCGACGCCCGGAAGCGTCTGCGAACCGAGCTGGTACTCGCGTCCGATCAGCTGATAGCCGCCGCAGACGGCGAGCACCACCGCCCCGCGTCCGGCGGCCTCGTGCAGCGCGTCTCGCTTGTGCTGGTACAGGTCCTGCGCGCACAGGAGCTGATCGCGGTCCTGGCCGCCGCCCATGTAGTAGAGATCGGCGCCGCCCGGGTCGAGCGGGTCACCGATTCCGGCGCCGGTGAGCGCGAAGCCGAGGCCGCGCCACTGACAGCGTCGTTCCAGCATCAGCAGGTTGCCACGGTCGGCATAGATGTTCATCAGATCGGGGTAGAGGGCACAGACCCGGAGCTCGTCGCGCTCAGGCACCGAGGATCACCACCTCGCTCCCGACATGGTCGGGTGTTGGCGGGATCCGTCGCGTCCCGAGCGGGCGCAGACCAGCGCGGTGGCCCTCCTTCAGCAGGCGAACAGCCGAGACGGTATCGAGCGCTATCCGGTCCTCGCTCCGGTCGCGATGCCCGGACGGGTGAACGGTCTCACGGATGCGCTCGAGCACGTAGGTACGACCCTGACGGCGGACCGCGGTGGGCTGACTGAAGTACACCGCGCCGTCGAGCTCGACCATGTCCGGCAGCGGCTCGACGTCCCCGTCCTGCCACTCGAATTCCTGGAGATCCTGGGCGATCGCGATCGCCAGCAATCCTCCCGGACGCAGATGTCGCGCGGCAGACTCCAGAAACCGCGCACGCTGCTGCTCGCCTCCAAACAGCTGCACCGTCTGCATCGGGACGATGCAGAGGGCGAAGTCGCGTTGCGGTAGGTCGAAGTCGCGGGCGTCGGCGACGACCGTCTGCACCGGGAGGCCGTGGGCGCGACGCTCGAGTTCCTGCAGGAGCTCGGCGTCGAGGTCGAGTGCCACCACCTCATGCCCGGCACGTGCGAGCGGGAGCGTGACCCGACCCGTGCCGGCGCCGATGTCGAGAATCGGGGAGCCCTGGGCACCACCGAGCGCCAGCCACAGGGTCAGATCCTGCTGGTAGCCGCCGCACTCCAGATCGTGCCAGATCACGGTGTCCATCGTTCTGCTCAGTGGTTCCATTCGGATGCGGTCTCAGTTCAGGCGGTCTTCGCCCAATATTGGCTGACCAGACCGCGACGGGACAACTCATCGCGCAGCGCCAGCAGCGCCGTGTAGGTCGGTATCGCGAACAGCCGCTTGCCGGCCGCGTGATCGACAGCCGCATCAAGCGCCGATGCGAGTACCGGGACAACACGAATCTGCTCCTCCGGCACGCCTGCGTACTTGAACCGCAGGGCGAGCTCGGCGGACCGCGTGCCCGAACAGGTAACCGACCTGACCCGCGGGGCGATCAACTCGAAGTCCGCATCCCAGATCCAGGAGACATCGCGGCCGTCGGCGGCGCGGTCGTTGAGGATCGCGAGCAGATCGATGTCCTCGTCCTCGAGCGCGAGTGTCCGGAGGATCTCGTTGCCCCCGGCAGGGTTCTTGATCAGCAGCAGCCGCAGTTCGATCCCGTCCAGGTTGACACTCTCTGCGCGCCCGAAGGCCGGCGCCATCGCTTCGAGGCCGGCGGCGATCACATCGGGCGATGTCCCCAAGGCAAGTGCGAGCGCCGACGCGCCGAGCGCGTTGTAGACGTTGTACAGCCCGGGTACGGGGAGCGTGATCCGACGGTCCCCGGCGGGCGTTCTGAGCGTGAAGCTGGCTGCCGATGTCCCGTGCAGCTCGATCGCCGTCGCGCTGACCGCCGGATCCGGGCGGGCGCGGCCACAGGAGTGACAGCGATACCGACCGAGATGCCCGAGATACACGGCCTCGTAGCGGTACGGCGCACCGCACCGTCGGCAGTGCTTGGAATCGGACGCATGCTGCATCTGCGCGAGCGCGACGCCGGGGTCCTCGATCCCGAAATATGTGACGTTGGTCAGATCGCGCCCGAGATCGGCGATCAGGGGATCATCGGCGTTCAGGATCAGCTTTGCGTCCGAACCTACCGTGGCGATCACACCGGACCAGCGATCGGCGATCGTGTCGAGCTCACCGTATCTGTCGAGCTGGTCGCGGAACAGGTTTCCGAGCAGCAGCGCCCGGGGGCGTAGCTCGGCGGCGACGGCTGGCAGCCAGAACTCGTCGACCTCGAACAGGCCGAGCTGTCCGTCGATCCCGCCTCCTCGGGTCGCACTCGAGAGGAGGGTGGAGGCGATCCCACCCGCCATGTTGGCACCCGCGCGGTTGTGCACCAGCGAGAACCCGGCGCGCCCGAGGACCCCGGCCGCCATCGCCGCTGTCGTGGTCTTGCCGTTCGTCGCCGAGATCACGACGCTTCCCTGCTGAAGGCGGGCGGCAAGACGGCCGATCGCGTGCGGCTCGAGCCGGATCAGGAGCTTGCCCGGCAAGCTGGTGCCACCGCCGCGACCGCTGACCCGCACCGCGGCACCGAGCGTTCTGGCGACTGCGACCTTGGCTTCGAGCGCCGTCATCGCCGGGCATCGGGCGCGGACAGCGGGCTGCCGACGGGCACCTGAACGCGGACGGCTGCGGGCTCGACGCTGAGCCTCGCCGGCAACTCGGCGATCGGGTCACCGTCGGCGTAGACGGTGAACGGCCGGTCGGCGTCGACCTCGACGTCACGGGCGCGGACGATCATCACGAACGGCAGCGAGGCGTGGGCGCCGCTGAATACCTTGGGCAGATGACGGAGGAACAGCAGCCTCGAGCGGTCCGAGATCAGCACGACGTCGAGCAGGCCGTCGGTCGCCGACGCGTCGGGCGCGATCCGCATGCCGCCGCCGTACATCGACGAGTTCGCCACCGCGACCGTGTACCCGCGGATCATCAGCGGCTCTCCATCGAGCCGTAGGCGGAAATTCGCCGCCTTCCACCGGCTCAGCGCGCGGAGCCCGCCGTATACATACACGAGGTCGCCGCGGACCAGCCGTGCCCGGTTGGCGATCCGGTTGGCGTCGGAGTCCAGACCACAGCTGGCGACGCCGAGGAACGTCTGGCCGCCGGCGCGGCCGAGATCGAGTCGGGCCACGGTGCCGGTGTCGAGCACCTCGCATGCCGCCACCGGATCCAGCGGAATCCCGAGGAACCTGGCGAAGTCGTTGCCACGTCCCCCCGGCAGGACGCCGAGAACCCCATCGCTCCCCCGTAGCTCGGCGGCAACGGCAGCGACGAGGCCGTCGCCGCCAAGCGCGACGGCGGTCTGACCCCTGGAGTGAGCGGTCCGGGCGAGTTCGCGGGCGTGGCCGAGGCACTCGGTCTCGTAAACCGCATGCGGGATGCCGCGGCGGTCGAGTTCCCGCCGCACGCCCGAGACCGCCACGCCGGCGCGCCCCGAACCGGACGCGGGATTGACGATCACCGAGATCATTGATGTGAGAGTACGAGCGTCCCCAGATCGGCGGCGATCGCGACCGGCGTCGGGTCGCTGGCCGCGTGCGCTTCGTCGGTGCCGGTAACCCCCGTCAGCACGATTGCCGCGTCGAGCCCGGCGGCGTTCGCGCCGCCGAGATCCGACTGCAGATGGTCGCCGACCACCAGCGCGCGGCCGCCGCCCAGTCGCTCCAGCGCGACCTTGAACACCTGCGGGTCGGGCTTTCCGACATTCTGTGCCGTCTGGCCGGTCGCGTACTCGAGCGCGGCCACGACCGCGCCGGTGCCCGGAGCGGTTCCGCCTGCGGTGGGAAACGTCCGATCGCGCCCGGCCGAGATCATCTCGGCGCCGGCCAGCACCGCGCGAGTCGCAGTGCGCAGCTCCGCGTAGCTGAACTCGGCGTGGGCGGCGACGACGACCACGTCAGCCGACTCCGCCGCCGGCGTGTGGTTGAGGATCCTGTGGCCGGCGTCGGCCACATGGCGGAAGATCGCGGGCGATCCGATCACGTAGACGCCGGCACCCGGCTCCCGTTCGGCGAGGACGAACTGGATCGCGGAGCCGACGCTGACGACCTCGTTGGCGGAGGCGGTGCAGCCGATCGACCAGAGCTTGCGGACGTACTCCTCCGGCGAGCGCTGGCCGTCGTTGGTCACGAACGCGAGCCGCATGCCCGCGGCCCGGATCGCGGCGATCGCCTTCGGCGCGTCAGGGGTCGCCGAGTCCCCGACCCAGACGGTCCCGTCGAGGTCGAGGATCACGTGGTCGTAACCGGCTAGGAGTCGGGAGAGGGCCACGTTGGGAATTGTCAGAAGAGGGTCTGCTCGCCGGTCGGCAGCGGTTCGGACGGAGGCGGATCGTCCAGACAGGCAGGGCCGTCGTAGCGGACATCGTTGACGGCGGGGCCGACCGGACGGACTGCGGTTTCGGACGCGTCGAGACCCTGGAGCACGCTGGTGAGGACGGCGACCGGCGTGCCGTGCTCGAGCCAGACCTGCTCGCCTGAACGGTCGACGATCACGGGCATCCGGTCGTGCAGCGGGGCGATCAGCTCGTTTGCCGCTGTCGTCACGATCGTGCAGGACCGCACCTCATCGCCTTCGCCGCGGTGCCAGACCGACCACAGGCCGGCGAACGCGAACGGCTCGTGGTCGGCGCGGGTGATGTGGAATGCCCGCTTGCGCCCGTTCTCGTCCGGGCTCCACTCGTAGAAGCCGTCGGCGATGATCAGGCAGCGGAAGCGATCGAGCGCCGCTCTGAAGGCGGGGCGCTGCTGGAGCGTCTCCGCGCGGGCGTTGATCATCTTGTGCCCGGCGCGCGAGTCGCCCGACCATGGCGGGACCAGCCCCCAACGGAGGAGCTCGCCGCGCGGGGTGCCTTCACGCGTGGTCGTGACTGCCAGCACGTCATCGGTCGGGGCGACGTTGAAGCGACGTCGCAGCTCGACGGTTTCGCCGATCGGGAAGCGCGCCCTGAGCTGTCCCGGATCTCCGCCCGCCAGCGAGTAGCGCCCGCACATCGACTGTCGCCCGCCGGGTCCGCCTCAGCGGTCGGCGCGGGCGGCCATCTCGTCGGCGCGCTTCGCGCGGGCCGCGCGCTGGCGTCTGCGGCCGATGTACGCCATCACTCCGAGCGCGACGAGGACCAGCGCAACGCCGTAGAAGATCGCCAGATCAAGGGAGATGCCGCCGAACGGAAGCGAGACCAGCTCGACCAGGCCAAAGCCGATCCCGAGGACCGCGACGATCAGCAGGATCACCAGCAGAATCCCTCGCACGCGCGCAAGCAGGCCGGCGCTGGCCGGCGGGGCCAACAGCCCGATCATTCGCAGACCGAACAACTGTCGCCCGCTCGGAGCCTCGACGCCGAGCCGCTCGGTGGCGGCTTTCAGATCATCGGCGCGGCGCTCGGCCAGCGCCAGCGACGCCTCCGCCATGCGCCGCAGCTGCATCCGCTCCTGAGGACGGGCAGCGGCGAGTGCCCGCTGGAAGTGCGCCCGGGCTGCCTTCGCGTCATAGCGCTCTGCGGCGCGCGCGCCGAGGATCGCCTGCGCGGCCGCCTTGAACCTGGTCTCCGCCTCGAGCTCTTCGTCGGAGCGGCTTTCCAGCTGCTGCATCGCCGCCAACTGGCTCTTCTGTTCGACGCGTACCGCGCGCTGTTGCTGCCTGGGCATCGGCTAGCAGTGTAATCGGGCGGGGCTGGTGGCGCCGAGGCCCGGCCTGTTCGGCCGAGCCCCGGCGTTTGGGGGGATTACGCACAGCGCAGGCTAGGCGGCGCCAGGGGTGCCAACAAGGGACCTAGACCCCCAGGAGTCGGGCGTGTCACCCCTTCCGAACGGCTACGGTCAGCCAGACTCGTCGCCGCTCTGCAGCTCGGCGGCGTGGGCGCGGAGTTCGGAGCGCGAGCCGACCTCCAACTTGTAATACGCCCTGCTCAGGTGCATCTCGACAGTCTTCGGAGTGACGAACAGCTGTTGCGCGATCTCCCGGTTGGTGTGACCTATGGCCGCGAGCGTCGCGACCCGGCGCTCGCTTGGCGTCAGCGCCGCGACCCCACGCAGCGCGGTCGTCCGCGGCCGCGCGCCGGCTGCGCGTAACTCCGAGCGCACCTGCCCGGCCAGGCTGTCGGCGCCCAGCACCTCGGCGAGCGCGAGCGCTTGCCGCAGCGGCTTGCGCGCGTCGGCCCGGTGGCGAGCGCGCCGCATCGCGGCGCCGAGGGCCGCGAGTGCCTTCGTGTGCTGAAGCTTCGCCGGCGTCCGCGCCGTGATCCGGACCGCCTGTTCGAGCGCGTCGTGACCAGCTTCGCCCTCGAGCGTTCCCAGCACTCGGAGTGCGCGTGCAACCGTACCCGGAGCACCCCACCGCTGCGCCGACTCGAGATCCTCTCGCGCCAGCGCGACCGCCTCGTCCTCGTGGCCGAGGCGATGAAGTGCGAGCACCGTCGGCGAGCGCCACGGTGTGTTGACCGCGTCGCGGGCGTGCGCAAACCGCGTCTGAAACTCGTCGGAGACCGCCATCGCCTCGCGCATCCGGCCTTCCGCGACGAGCAGTTCGAGTTGGCTCTGCATCCAGTAGCGCGCTGCTTCGCCGTCGTCACCGCGGTCGCTCGACTGTTCGAGAGCGCGCCGAGACTCCGACAGCTCTCCGCGTTCCCGCAGGACGGCGGACAGCATCGCGTGGCCGTACACCAGCGCTGGGCCTCCGAGGCCCCACAACCCGGCCTCTTCACCCGAGATCGAAGCGAGCGCCTGATCGGCATCGGCCAGTTCGCCGCGCCAGTACAGGACGAAGCCGCGCCAGAGTCCGGCCGATATGACATCGCACACAGATCCGGCACGGTGCGCTTCGGCAAGTGCTCGTTGCGAGGCATCGAGGGCCTCCTCGCGGTCGGCCAACGCCACGATCTCGATCGAACCGGCAGCAAACAAACCGGTGTCGGCGGACATCAGCTCGCCGCCCACCAGCGCCCCCAGCGCCAGCTCCGCGCATACGTCGCTGGCGCCACCCGAAGATGCCCAGGCTTCGGCGGCCATGGCGGCCAGCATCTTCGCGCCCAGGCCAGGCCCAACGGGTGTCTGGCGGTAGCGCTCCAGACGGGCGAGCGCATCATCAGCGCCGCCGCCGATCAGCAGCGCGATCAGCTCGAGGGCCTCCAGTTGGCGCCGGGCGTCCTCCATGTCCGGCGGCAGCTCTGAGGCGGCGGCACGCGCCAGCCGCGCTCCCTTTCCAGGCTCGCCGGTGAGCAGCAGCACCTTGCTGAGCGCGTGGGCTGCCACCGCGCGCGAGTCCAGATCTTCGAGCAGCTCATATGCCTGGCTGAGATGCTCAACGGCGGAAAGGCCGTGCGTGAGCGCCTCCGCTCGACCCAACTCGAGCAGAACCTCGGCCCGCCGGTTTGGCGGGGGCGGCTCCCGCAGGGCTCGCTTCAGATACGCGACCGCGCTGTCGGCCGCGCCGTTGCGCACCGAGGAACGTGCGGCCGCGATCAGCACGCCGACCACCCGCTCATTGGCGCGAGCCGGACTCAGCAGGAGATGCGCGGCGACGCGCTCGGGGTCGGCGCCACGGTCCGCCAGCAGTCCGGCTGCTCGTTCATGCCACAGCGCCCGTTCGGGGCCCGACATGTCCCGATACACCGCGGCGCCCACGAGCGGGTGCACGAACCCCAGCGCCGGCCCGGCGTCAAGTACCTCCATTCGGGCCAGCTCCGCGACTCCAGCACCGGCCTGCTCGAGTTCGACGCCGGCAAGTGCGGCGACCGTCGAGAGCTCGGCGTCCTCCCCGAGAACTGCCGCCGCACGCGCGAGACCAATATCCCCCGGCGACAGCCGCGCCAGGCGAGCGAGCACAGCCCGCGAGGCAGCCGCGCCAAGCTCCGCAACCTCTGTCACATGGGCCGCATCGGGTTTGACGCCCTCCAGCGCGAGCGTCTCCAAAAGCTCATGCAGCAGCAGCGGATTGCCGGCCGTCGCCTGATGACAGGCACCTGCAAACGCTCCGTCGGCACCGTCTCCGAGACGTTCGACGACAAGCGACGCGGTCGCATCAACGCTGAGCGGGCGAGGCCGCACGCACAGGCTCAACGGATCGCGCGTGACCTCTTGGAGCGCCGGCAAATCCGTTCGCGCGACGGGCCGCGCGGTACCGATGATCAGCACCGGCAGCCCCTCCAGCCGGCGAACCAGGTACGCCAGAAACCGCAGCGAAGCGACGTCAGACAGGTGCAGGTCATCGACGAAGAACGCCAGCGGGCCGTCGCCCGCAAGATTTACTGTCAGCCAGTACAGCCCGTGTAATAACGCAAACGAGCGGTCGCCCGGGTCGAGCGCGACCGTGGGGCCGGCGAGCTCGAACACCTCCCGGGTCGCGGTCGCCGCGCCCGTCAGCAGGGACTCCTCGGCCCCGACGACGGCGGGCTCGAACAGCTGCCGAACGACTCCGAACGCAAACTCGCGCTCGAGCTCCCCGCCGCGGCCCTTCAGCACCCGATGGCCCGCCTGCTCGGCCACCCGGCGCGCCTCCGCAAGCAGCCGGGTCTTGCCAATCCCGCCCGCACCCTCCACCACCACGACACGTGCCTGGCCGGCGCCGGCCTCGGCGATCGCCGCATGCAGTGCGCTCAGCTCCGCCTCGCGCTCCAGCAACGCCGTTTCCGCCGGCAAGCCGACGGACTCCAGACGCTTTCGCACGGGTGATCCTTCGGCCCCGACAGCCACCACGGTCGGCCCTATTATGAGGCATGGAACGGACTCCTGGCGCCGCAATCCGGCGCGCCGTGGCAGCCTGATGTCGATGCGCCACAGCGCCGAGGCCGGGGGCGAGTTTCGACTGCGCGACGTTGCCGTCGCCGCGTATGCGCCGGCGACCCTGTTCGGTCTGGCCGAGGGTGCGATGCTGCCGGTCATCGCGCTGTCGGCATTTGAGCGTGGCGCGAGCGCGTCGATCGCCGCGTTGATCGCCGCCTCGCTCGGCATTGGCGCCTTCGTCACCAACATTCCCTCGGGGATCCTGGCGACCCGCATCGGCGAGCGGCGGTCGATGCTGCTGGCGGCCCAGTTGACGGTCGTCGGGCTTGTCCTGTGCATCCTCAAGCTCGGCACCGGGCCGGGGTCGCTCGCGGCGTACGGCTTTGGGGTGCTGCTGATCGGCGCCGCCGCCTCCGTATACAACCTCGCGCGGCAGTCCTATCTGACCGAGATGGTGCCGCCACTGATGCGCGCACGCGCGCTGTCGACGCTTGGGGGGACGATGCGCGTCGGGGTGTTCATAGGGCCCTTTCTCGGGGCCGGCGCCGCCAAGCTGTGGGGACTTTCGGGACCGTACTTCGTCAGCATCGCGGCGATCCTGGCAGCGGGCGCGATCGTCCACCGCGTGCCCGACCTCGAGCTCAGCGAGCAGTACAGACAGGCCGCCGCGCAGGTCACAACCCGGGGTGTGCTGAAGCAGCACTGGCGCCTGTTCGCGACGCTCGGTACAGGGATCCTGCTGCTGTCGGCGATCCGGCAGACGCGGCAGGTGGTGATCCCTCTGTGGGCAAGCCATATCGGGCTCTCCCCGGCGACGATCTCGCTCATTTACGGCGCCGCGGGTGCGGTCGACGCCATCACCTTCTATCCGGCGGGCAAGGTGATGGATGTGCGCGGGCGACGGTGGGTCGCGGTGCCCTCGGTGGTCGTCATGGGGATCTCGTTCATGCTGATGCCGTTGACCTCAGGACCGGTCACGCTGGCGCTCGTCGCGATGGTCATGGGGTTCGGCAACGGGATCGGCTCGGGCATCGTGATGACCCTCGGCGCCGATACATCTCCGGCGATCGGCCGTCCGACCTTCCTCGGGATCTGGCGTGAGCTGTCCGATGGCGGGTCCGGGATCGGCCCGGTGATCCTCTCGGCGGCGACGGCGATCGCCGGGCTCGCCACCGGAATCCTTCTGAGCGGCGGCATCGGGTTCGCCGCGGCGGTCGCGCTCTGGGCGTGGATTCCCCGCCGAGTCGGTGTCGGAGCTTCGACGGCAGGCCGCCGGCCGGCGGAGCTGACCGGCACGCTCACGGACCCGGACGCGACGTAGCCGACCACCGGCGCACGCCGAACCGCGCCCCTCCTCTCCACTTCCCAATTTATACCACCGGCAGGGCCTTCATGAAGCCCTGGCCGATGCCGCATAATCGCCCGCCGCAAGCCAGAACCACGGGGGTGGAAAAGCGAAATGCGTATGTGTTTGTGGAGCAATCTGATCGGGGTGTGGCGATGAGAGAGCATGCGGTGGTGATTGCCGGAGGTGGTCCGGCGGGGATGATGCTGGCGGCCGAGCTGGCGCTGGCACGGGTCGATGTCGCCGTCGTCGAACGGCGTCCCGATCACGTGCTCGTCGGCTCGCGGGCCGGCGGTTTTCACTCGCGCACGATCGAGGTTCTGGATCAGCGCGGGGTCGCTGGTCGCTTCCTCGCGGAGGGTAAGGTCGCTCAGGCGGCGGTGTTCGGGACGACCGTGCTCGACATGAGCGACTTCCCGACGCGTCACCCGTATTCGCTCGGGATCTGGCAGAACCAGATCGAGCGGATCATGGCTGCATGGATCGGCGAGCTGCCGGTCCGGATCCTCTATCGCTCCGAGGTGACGGGGTTCGCGCAGGACGACACCGGGGTTGATGTTCGGCTGGCTGACGGCGGGCAGCTGCGCGCGCGGTACCTCGTCGGGTGTGACGGGGGACGCAGCATGATCCGTAAGGCGGCCGGCATCGACTTCCCGGGCTGGGACCCGACGAGGAGCAACCTGATCGCCGAGGTCGAGCTGACCGAGGAATCGCCGCCGGGCATTCGTCGCGACGCGATCGGCGTCCATGGCCTGCATCGGATGGAGGACGGAAGGACAGTGCGGGTCATCGTCACCGAGCAGCGCCTCGGACCGAGCAGCGAGCCCAGCCTGAGCGATCTGAGCGAGGCGCTGGTCGCTGTCTACGGAACCGACTTCGGAGCCCACAGTCCCACCTGGATTTCCAGGTTCACCGATATGACTCGCCAGGCCGCGGCCTACCGCCAGGGGCGGGTGCTGCTGGCCGGCGACGCGGCGCACGTGCATTACCCGGCCGGTGGACAGGGCCTCAGCCTCGGGGTCCAGGATGGGGTGAATCTGGGCTGGAAGCTGGCCCAGGTGGTCAAAGAGATCTCCCCGGAAAGCCTCCTGGACACCTATCACTCCGAGCGTCACCCGGTCGCGGCCCGCGCGCTCCAGCACACGATGGCTCAGACCGCGCTGCAGCGCGGAGACGAGCGGACGCAGGCGCTCGTCCAGGTGGTGTCGGAGCTATCCATGATGGATGAACCCCGCAAGCGACTTGCCGGGACGGTCTCCGGACTGGACATTCACTACGACCTCGGTGACGGTCATCCGCTGCTCGGACGGCGCATGCCCGATCTGGACATCGAGACCGCCGACCGGTCACTCCGTGTCTTCGAGCTGCTGCACGACGCCAGGCCGCTGCTGCTCAACTTTGGAGACTCGGGCAGCCTCGACATCACGCCCTGGAATGACCGCGTCCAGCTGGTCGACGCGAGCTACGCGGGGGTGTGGGAACTCCCGGTACTCGGAGCGGTCAGCGCGCCCAGGGCGGTGCTCGTGCGACCCGACGGATACGTGGCCTGGGTCGGAGACGGGGCCGATCTGGGGCTTGGCGACGCCCTCACCCACTGGTTCGGGCCGGGGGTTGGCTCGGTCGGCTGATCGGCTCACGGTGCCTTACTCGTCCTCGGCGTTCGGGCTCCGGCGTTGGCGCTTGCGCTGGCCCTGGATTCGCTTGGAGTCGAGGCGGCGGCGTTCGGATGCCTGGGTCGGACGGGTCGGCGTGCGTGGCGCCGCCAGGTGCAGCGCGGACCGCAGGCGGCGCTGGAGGCGCTCGAGCGCGAGCTCGCGATTCTGGCTCTGGCTGCGTGCATCCTGCGCGATCGCGACGACTCGCGGACCGACACGGGAGATCACCAGCCGCTTCTGGGCGTCGGTCAGCGAATTCGAGGCGCCGACGTCGAATACGGCCTCGATCCGGGACGCGGTGACGTTCGCGTGCTGCCCGCCGGGGCCAGATGAGCGCGATGCGCGGAGCGTGATCTCAGACAGCGGGATCGCGAGGTCACTTCCCACCGGCATCGGGTCTTCCATCTGGCCGAACCCCGTATCCGCCGTGGATCCTGTTCGCCGGCGTCCGCCCTAGAACCAGCGGTTCCGCCGGAAGACCCACAGGAACACGAGCAGGGACGCGGCGAGCAGACCGAGCCCGAACACGAAGAACGACCAGGTGCTGGTGATCCCCTGGACCAGGAACGAGAAGTTCTGGCCGAAGAAACCGGTCAGAAAGGTCAACGGCAGGAAGATCGTCGCGATGATCGTGAGCTGCTTGTTGATCTCCCCTTGCCGGTTCGCGACCTGCGCCAGGTACATGTCGGTGGCGCCGCTCAGCAAGTCTCGATAGGAGTCCACCAGATCGGAGATCCGGATCATCGTGTCGTACAGATCACGGGAGTAGAGGCGAGGGTCTCCCTCCATCCCGGGCAGCTCCGCGATCCGCTCGGCGTTGCGCGCGAATACGTCGCGCAGCGGAGTGACGACCCGCCGCATTGCGACCAGGTCCCGCTTGAGCGAGAAGATCCGTTGCAGGCTTTCCGGTCTCACCCTCTCGATCACGTCGTCCTCGATCGAATCGATGTCGTCGTCGATCCGGGCCAGTACCGGGAAGAAGGTGCCGGCGAGCGCGTCGAGAACCCGGTAGATCAACTGCTGCTCGCTGCGCATCTCGATGTCCTGGTAGCGCTCGCGCACGCTTGCCAGGGCCTCGATCGGGTGCTGGTGCACCGTCAGCACATAGTCGCCGGAAACGACCAGATGGACCTCGCGCAGCAGCGGGCTCCCTGCCTCGACGCCGGGGTCGACGCCGTAGACCACCAGGTACGCGTAGCCCTCAAACTCGTCGAACCGCGGGTTCTGGCGGAAGGTCTGGAGGTCTTCGATCGTGAGCGGGTGGAGCTGCAGCAGGTCGCCGAGCTGGTGCAGCGTCTCAGGGTCAGCGTCCTCCAGGTCCGTCCAGAAGAAATGGCCCGACTGCAGGTGGGCGCGGACGTCTGCCAGCTCCGGGTTGACGAGACAGCGCGCGTGCACCGGCAGAAGCCTACGGGCTGGGGGTTCGGCCGGATGACGGTACGGGTCGACGACAAGGCCGGCACACAGTCGCGGTCGCCGCTTCGGGACGGCTTCGGATCCGGAAGGTTTTGCGTCGAATGAGCGTCTGAATTAGTGAGTAGTGCACCTACCACTCGGAGGGAGGATCCGAGCCATGATCAGCAATTCCGCTTCCGACGACGAGGGCGGCTCGACCGCATTGGCGCGCTTCGTGCCATCGACAGCCCGCCGGGGAGTCCTGATGTCGCTCGGCTGTCTCGGCCTGTGGCTGGCGTTGGGCGCCGCACAGGCCGCCGCGAAGCCTTTCGGATCGTTCGCGCCGAATCCACCTCCGATCGCCAGCACCGTCCCGTCCAATGGCGACGTCAACCCGTACGGGATCGTCACGGTTCCGCGTAGCGTCGGGTCGCTGCAGCGCGGCGATCTGCTGATCAGCAACTTCAACAACAGCGCCAACCTTCAGGGCACCGGCACGACGATCGTTCAGATCCCGCCCGGAGGCGGCAGCACGACGCCCGGGTCGGCGCCGGTGTTTGCGCAGATCAATCCATCGACGCTTCCCGGTTCCTGCCCAGGCGGGGTCGGTCTGACGACAGCGCTCGCGGTCACCAAGAGCGGCTTCGTGATCGTCGGCAGTCTGCCCACCTCCGACGGCACCTCCGCGACGGCGCAGGCCGGCTGCCTGATCGTGCTCAACAGCCAAGGCCAGGTGGTCGAGACGATCGCCGGCGGCCCGATCAACGGCCCCTGGGACATGACCGCAGTGCAACACGGACACTTCGTGACACTGTTCGTGACGAACGTGCTGAACGGTACGGTCGCGGCGTCGCCCGCCGTCGTCGACCAGGGGACCGT
>Ga0123356_10001970_pt1 | contig 22216 bp, 39 predicted proteins | sample TergutEmb28metaG_2_FD_92546 | JGI IMG/M metagenome (GOLD analysis project Ga0123356, IMG submission 92546) | Embiratermes neotenicus P3 segment gut microbial communities from Petit-Saut dam, French Guiana - Emb289 P3 | ecosystem: Host-associated > Arthropoda: Insects > Digestive system > Gut ... | reverse complement strand
GCTCCAAAACCAGCGATTACGGCAAAAAGACGTATTAGCATGTGTAGTGTTTCTGTAGACATATCCACACCTTATCCACAAGTTATCAACAGGCTAAACCCTGTCAGGACGGCCAAGGAACGGCGCATTAAAGCAGAATACTCCTCCGTCAGATGCTAGGAGTCTGTAGCCTGTAGTACCAACTCCTGCTATACCGACTATCTGACCAGTGACTTTTCCCATTGCATTACCGTGAAACTGAGCGTCGCCAAAGGCATATACAGCTCCATCTCTTGTTGTAGTCCAATATCCATTTCCAGTTGTAGATGCAATCATTTCACCCTCTATTTTCGGTGTAGTAGGAGTAGGAGGCTTTCCGGCAGAAATAGCAAGTATCGTGGGACGCTGATTGAGTCTGATATCACAAGGACAAGCAGTATTGACAGCCATCCTATGAAAGCCAAAGCCAGGTTGACCGTCACTATTAGAGAGAGCAAAAGGCCAGCCATGTCTTTTATGTCCCTCGCCATAAAGGTTTGCCAGAGCATTAACCATCGCCTGCGACATTGGTTCTGCATAGTTGAAGGCCGCCGTACACCCTTCTGTCTCTACGCCAACATACCTAGTATTTAGAGATTTTCCATGCCATGCAACTCTGTCTGTATCCACATATTGCTCTATTAAGCCGCTTTGAGACACCCAGAAGTGTGCAGATACTTGATTGGCTGGATTGTTGAAAAAGTTAAATAAACTTCCGTTCATTACCGCATGGTGGAGTACCAGACCTAGATTCGGGCCTAGTGATCCTCCCATATTTGTACTGATCGGGCGCCATTGGGCACAATCGAAACGTGCCATCTAGTTTTCCTTTACTGTGTAGAATGCGGTTATTGAATACTCTCCACCTGTGGAGTTGTTCACAGCCGTGAGTCCAGATTGTCCTAAAACTTCTATCTCGTTGAAGCATGGTATTATTAAGGTTCCTGATTCTCCATCCTGATAAAGTGTCAGTGTATCGTCTGCGCTACGGATTTCAAACTTACCCGGTGCTGCTACATCCCCCCAAGTAACTATAAGCTGATGAAGCTCCACACTATAAGTATCAGAACTGCCAGCAGGAATGATGACAGAGCTATCGCCAGAAGCAGCATCAATGGTCGCATGTTGGGGTATTCCTATGTCCGAGGGTGCTGCAAATGTAGTAGTTAAGGTAGTGGATACTACTATCGGGGTAGCGTGCTGGAACTGCATTTTTATCTTCCTAGTGTGAGGCAGAAAATGTAGAGCCTACAGGATTTTCGTTGAACCAGATATTCACAGTAAGTGGATCTCCTACTACTCCATTCTGCCATTGTGCTGTAAGTAGATCATGGGCATTCAAAATCACGTCTGGTGGTCCTGTCGCGGTATCCAAGGAGCCTTGTGGAGTTGCACAGAGAAAAGCCCCATTGACATAGAGAATCACTACACAGGTAGCTAACATAGTACCGCATACACAGGAGATTTGGTACACATCCCATTCCATAGCGGTATTGCCATGTTGGATTTCTACTGTTCCTATTCCGTTTGATAGGACGGTTCCCTGGTAGCTACGGAACACTAGCCAGTCATTCCTATATAAGACACGGCCATATTATTATAGCCCTGTCCAGCAAGAATCGGTGTAGCGATATTCGCATTTATTTGTAACTGCAAAGTGTCATTAGCAGCACAGTTTATTTGAACTGCTAGAGCTATATCACTACCTCCGGCACCGATAATGGATGCGCTCCATGCTTCCTGAGTAACGCCATTGCGGATAACTAGGTTATTTGTTTGTGCGCCAGCCGGTAGGTTGTAACCTGTAGATGAGGTAAGTAACCAGGTTCCTTGTAGTGGGACTGTGATATTTGGATAGACAAACATACCATACAAATCACGGACTGTTGTATCCCAGGGATAAGGATTATTGCCAGTACCGATAGTGATAGCAGCTAGCCGAGCTACCTTGACATAAAGAACATCTCTTGCTCTTCTGAATACTCCTCCATTCACACCACCCTTAGCTACCCATATATCCCCAAGATTATCCGTAAACTGCGTAAAAGGCGCTCCACTACTCAGCGGATTAGGCACTCCCATTCCCACACTAGGATTCGGATACAGCCCTTTCAAGTCCCCGCCAGCCGGTCCCGACGGTGGCGCATTTAAGGCCGGGATAGGAAGATATGCGTTGGCGGTCACGTCCCAATATCGTAAAGTAGCCATTAGCCTGTCCCTAGATAACGAATGCAAACGAATGTTAATGTTGTACCTACGCTGACTGGATATGTACCGTTTGCGCTAACAGCAAAAGTGATTTCATCATTCAAAGCGCATTGTATATTGTTGGAAAATGATAACGGAACTTGTCCACCAGTTCCACCTGGATATTGAACTATTGCTTGTTGTACTACTGAAGAACCAGGTCCAGCATTATAACTAGTTGATCCCCAACTACCAGCAGCCATACCAGCTATTATGATTTGTCCGCTGATTTGATAAAGTCCTGCTACTGGAATAGTAGCAACGGCTGTACTTGTCCAAAGACCATAGGCATCTTTGGTTGTGCCGTCAAATGGAAGTTGTGTTCCTGTTGTGGTTGCATTAAAAGCTGTATTACGAAATACCCTAGCATTTAGTACGTCCCTCGCTCTCCTAAAAGCGCCACCGTTCACCCCACCCTTAGCGACCCATATATCCCCAAGAGAGTCTGTAAATGATGTAAAGGCTGCTCCCGCTCCCAAGGGCATTGGAAGGTTCATACCTACCTGTGGTGATGGGAATGTCCCCTTTAGGTCTCCACCTGCCGGTCCGGCGTAGCTGGCAGTAGTACCAGTATCTATCCATAGAAATCCCTCCGGTGGTGCGATGCCTGTACCTACGGGTGGCGCTGCATTTCCTACCGCTGCATAGCCTCCTGGTGATTGTGCTGTAGGCGTCCAGCTACCACTAACTAGCGTAAGTGTCTCTCCTGCTGTGGGTGGAGTAGATGATACAGGGACCCCCTGAAGCCCACCGACTTTAGGGTTTGGATAGGCTCCAAGAAGGTCCCCACCTGCCGGACCTATGGGAGTACCACCTTCATGGTTATTCCACAGATAGATCATGGCTGCTTCTAGCAGCTTTAGTCTATAGTCTGCTTCCCACCTTTCAGAAGAGGTAGGAAACGGCCAGGTAGGTGGAGTTGTCCAGGGAGGATTAGTCTCGGTAGGAGCCTGGTAAACCGTCATTTGTTACTTCCATAGTGCTCTACAAGGTATGAAGTAATGTAGAATCCAATGGCTGCCATTGCTAGAATGATTGCCATGTTACGCAGATTGATTGCGAATGGCACGCTCCAAGACCTCGATTCGTTTGACGATATCATTGTAAGCTGCTGGGGTAAGTCCTGAGTCTCCGGTTTTACCTGGTGGTCCGGTTGGTCCTCTTTCCCCTTTGATTCCCTGGGGTCCTCTATCACCTTTGAATCCTCTCAATCCTTGTCCGCCTGTATGACCTTTTTCTCCAACAGAACCTTTCTCTCCCTTCTCTCCCTTCTCTCCCTTCTCACCCCTACTTCCCCTAGGTCCAGGCTCGCCCTGCCTACCTGGAGGACCTGTGAGTCCGTTATCCCCTTTGTCTCCCTTAGGCCCCGGTACTGGCGTATTCGTACCGGGTGGTCCTGTTGGTCCTGGTTCTCCTGGGGGTCCTGGTACTCCTGGGGGTCCCGGCCAAGGCATAACCTCATCAAAGGTTCTCCCTTCTCCCATAAGTTTTACTATTTCTTCTAGTTCACTAGGCAATAGCGTTAGTATTCCCTGCTTTGGTAAGGTCACTAGGACTCATACTCTTTGGCGTATATTCAGAGAATCCCTGTACGAGATTGATTTGTAGATCAAAACGGATATGTGCCCCTGCTGGTAGACCATTACCTGCTACACAGAGAGACTCTCCACGGTCAAGGTGTGGTGCAGACTGACGGCCCTCTATAAACTGGTTAGGTACAAGAATGTCTGTATTACTAATCTCAGGGAGTTGAAAGATAATCTCTCCAAAGGTAGTGCCCATGATTTGCATTACTGCTGGCGCAATGATAGGTACTCCTGGCCCATTTTCAGGGCAAGTGATAGTGATTCGATGGAGCCATGCTTCTGCGCTTAGTGGACAAGTGTAAACGATATTGGACAAATCATTAAAGTCACTACCGATATTACCACCAGGTCCTATTTGGATTATCTCTGTGACCTTGATCGGAGTAGGTACTCTAAGGGTACTTATAAGCTCTTTGTGGGTAGGTAGAATAAGGTTGCGAATAGCTGTCGTAACTTGCTCTATGATCCCCGGTGGTTCTGCTGGTTTTGTATCATCAACCAGATTATCTGTAGGGATAATGCTCATGTATATCCGACTCCTGGGTCTAGTGGTTGATCTTGTGGTCCGGTAAGGGTAGGTATCACAGGAACATTCTGTAAGCCAGGTGGGAGTCCCATTGATGGTACCGCAGGCTGCTGATAGTTAGAGCCTGGCACCCCTTGTGGCTGTGTAGGATCATAGGTTCCTGCATTCATACTAGCCTGTATATTCGCTGCTTGCTGTGACGTGATTGGACATAGTTGGTCTGCTGTGTACAGGGCTGATTCTGGTGTTGAGGAGCCAGGATTCCATACTACCTGCATAAACTGTTGGCCTTGTGCGCTGAAAACCTGCCGCACGATTCCTATTGTGTTCTCTGCTGCTGTAGGCAAAGCGGAAAGTGGCGATTGGTCCGTGACGTTGTATTGCACCCATGATCCAACTGAAGGGGGTGGGGATGATCCGCTTGCCTGTGTTATCGTCATGCTCCGTCCAGCCTACACACTTAGTGCAACGTATTGACGTATTCATTGTACGATGCTTCCCATTTTAATGCACATGCTCCTGCATTTCTCGCTATTGCTCTCATTATCTTAACACCTGTATTGAGTGTTTGCATATAGACTAGCTCATCTTGCCATAGCTGATAGAAGAGTATAGCTAGGTAGCCGCAGGCGGCGATCCAGACGAACCATTTGATGTTGTTGATAGCAGAGTCTTGACCTTCTCTTTCATCCTGAGATGCCACTGGTTCATTGCTTCCTGTCTCACCTTGCAAGGAATACATCCTGTCATCCCCAGTTTTGTTGTCTTGTCTGCTACCCAATCCCCTAGCAACATTGTTATCCTCCATAGTATCTCGTTGGTGGGTTATTTGGATCGTTTAGTGGTGCGAGCACTCCCCTCACTCCTGACCAGTTAGCTCCTGGGTTTGTTACTATCCAGCTTCTATATGCTATTTCATCTAGTATTATAACTCCAAACACTATACTAGAAACTAAGATAATCCATCCTTTTAGCGTCATGTGAGCGTAGTCCCTGGCTGCTGTGGCGATCCCTGAAAAGCGCCAGACTGTTGCGTAGAAAGAAAGCCATAGCTAGGAGGCTGGTTCTGTGCATCCTGTGGATTGTAGGCTCCTGTAATAAAGCTAGTTGTTTGTGGCTGTCCCGTATTAGAGCCTTGACTTGTGCCAGGACAGGGAGCATCTGCTTTCCATCCTTGTGTAACAAAGGTACCAATCACTATACCTATTGCCATAACACCTGCTACTTCTTCTGTGAATATAGAGAGAATGTCTAAGAGTCCAAAGGCTATGGCAGCATGGATAATACGGGGTGGCCACGGCAATCTATGACAGTCTTTCATATCATAGTAGGTAATGGCTGATACTGAAAGAACCCATGCTATGAGATATAAATGTTTGCTTCGCATTAGCAGTTACACCCCGGACAACCTATTCCTAGAACCTGTCCTATATTTGTAGCACAGCATATCTTACAGAGGACACTTTGATTTTGACTACTGCCACTACTGACTCCACCTGCTGCTCCTGGTACTTGTGCTGCATTGCAAGGTTGTGCAGTAGAGGGTTGTCCTGCAATACAGGTGCCGCTGGTGCCCCAACCAGAGCTACCTACTGCTGAGGCAAAGGCTTTAAATGAACCATCATTTACTAGGTTGCTCTTGATAGCAGAAGCAAATGGTTCATTGAGTTTAGCTACTGTGCCTGCTACTCCTGCTGTGATTGTACTAAAGTTCTGGACTCCTGCACTATTGACAGCACCAGTACCGTGGGTGGCTTGTTGGTATGAGTCAGCAGTAATGTTAAATGGATTGTTGATTCCTAATCCTGAGTGTCCTGCTAGATTTCCCTCACAGGCATTCCAGGCAATCATCTTTGCCATATTGTTTCCGGTACATTGTGCATTGATTCCTGAAAGGATGCCACCAGCCCATGTACTATTACTACCAGAGAATCCATTACCTGTCTGTGCATTGTTAGGAGTCTGTGTTTGTGTACTGTTGTCAGGTGGTGAGAGTTGTACTCCCCCCTGTGTACCCTTAGGAATGGTACCGCTTGGAATACCTAGCAGGTCCACCAAACTGTAGCGACAGCCGTTAGGAGTATCGCAATCTACATTCTGAAAGTGATGCAATCCCCAATAGAAGATAGAATATCCTATTGCTATTAAACCAAAACCGAATATCATTTGATATAAAACCCTGGCCTTCCGCTTGCAGTTGTAGGCCCAGCCTTAGGTGGTGTGTAGTATTCCCATGCTTCATTGCGGAGAACCTGTGGTGTACTTACCGTATGGGTTTCTGTACCACTACGGGTAGTGGTTCTCATTGTCCTTAGCGGTTCTCCGAACGGGCTAGTCCGTCCTGATTGTGAGTAGGTAGTGCGAGTAGCTGCTGCTTTGGTAGCTCCACCTGCTGCTGCCTCTGCTCCTTCTGCTTCTGCTCCACCTGGTACAGCTAGGAGGGCTGCGTTTGTTACATCCCTACCTGTCTGTGACTGACGTACCAGGACAAAGATACCTCCAAGGACAAGGACTCCACCTGCTGTGACTCCTAGCACTCCTGCTACTGCTGCAATCAAAGGATTCAGCATAGAGAGAATCACCCCTCTGACAGCATTACCAGCCTGACTAGCCCACCAGCTAGGATCAAGTTGGCTGGGTGCTCCTGGGATACCAAAGGCTCCTGTTAGTGTGGCATCTGTACCTCCCTGGTTAGCCTGTGCATTTGTGGCATTGATTGGAGTGGCTGATGGTTGTGCTGTGGCATTTATGTACTGTCGGTAAGCGCCCGAAGTATAGGTTGTCCAAGGCTGCCAGTTTGTTCCTCCGTTCGATATGGAGATAGCTGCTCTAGCATTGCCCATAACATCGTATGTAGACAAACTGCCGTGGACACTATTGATTTGCCAGAGTCCTCTATCGACCGTTCCGTTACTGTCACAGTCTGTGGCTCCACTGTTCCCTCCTGATTCAGCCATTGCGATAGCTGCTGCTATAGCTGCTACCTGATTGTTGCCGCCAGCTGTGTTCCAGATGTACATAAGCTGTGAGTAGTCAAACTGTACATTACCTGGTTGGGGATTCTGGCATTGACTACTCACGGATTGCGAACCTGCCTAGTGTGTGCTGGCACTCTGACCGTGTGAGTACCGATTCCTGTTCCTGAGTCTCCCCCTTCTATTGATTCTCCTCTCGGAGCAGCGCCACCCTCTTCTCCACCTGACTTTTTACGTGAGATATAAATGACTAGAATAACTGCTAATACTATACCCCCGATTAAGATAAAAGTATGTGATGAACTGCTTGTACTTGTTGTGCCTGCTGAGTTGGCGGTCGCTGCTGATGCTCCGACTCCATTCCCTGCCGGAGTTGATCCAAACTGGCTAAAGGTTCCTGGTTGTGCTTGGGTTTGGAGAGACATAAGGGCATTAGCACCTGATCCAAGATACGTACCATTATTCTGGCCGCAGTTATTATCGGACCATGTAGAACACCATTGAGTCCAATCTGTTCCATTGTTTGATAGCTGTACAGCACCCCTCGCACTCGCAAGAGGATCAGTAGAACCAGGAGGTGTACCGTTTTGCGGAGTAAGCCATAGGCCAATCCCAATAGTCCCATCAGGGTTTGTCCTCTGTGCATTAGGATTCAATCCACTTTCTGCATCTGCTACTGATGCTGCCATAGCTGCCGCCTGAGGACTACCGCCAGCCTGTATCCAATAGTTTTCAACCTGGTCAAAGGTGAGTGCTTGTGTCTGTGGATTGGAAGATGGTGGTGTCTGTGAGCTAATAGGTAGTGGTGCTGCTGTAGTATTACCTGTAGCTGGTGTATTAGATACTGCATCACTAGACCCCGCACCCTGCATTGTGCTACTCATTATACCGCTCTCACTTGTGTCTTATTCCCATCATCATCAAAGGTCCAATGAGTCCCATCATTCTCTATAATACGATGATTTCTCTTGTCAATAAGTCTGGTATAATCACAGTTTCTACAAAAGATACGATTTATCCGTGACGTTATATCTGCGTATTGGGTTAGCTCCCCACACTCAGAACATGGCCACGGACCTTCTATACCCCTCCCCCTGAATAGTCCATTTGCTGTGCCGAAACCCGTGTTTAGATGCATTATTAACTCTTAGTAAGTTTCCGTACTTACGCCGGGATTTTCCTGCCCACTCTTCAAAGCATATATGTATTGTCCATATAGGAGTGCCGCTGCTAGCCCTCCACCTAGCAACGGCGGCCACCTATCTTCATCGAGACACATACCGATAACCACAAACAATAGCCCTTGTGCGAGTCCTAAATGCACCCACTTCATCAATGTGGCTCCACGCTTTTTTGCGTTGATTTCAGTGGTCTGAGGACTACTGTTTGTGGCGGATATAACATCGTACATCAGCGTAGCGTAGACGGCTACCTTGATCGCCTTATCCCCATTACCTGCAAATGGATCGGCTAGGTCTACCATGTTTCTCCTAGTATGCCTGTTGTAGTGCTACTGGTGTACCGGCTATCTGATTCCCATAGCCTACTGGTGTATAGATATCTCCACCTGCACTAGCCGGGGGACCCTGAGCAAGATTACTAGCATTACCAAAGTACACAGGTGCTCCGCCACCTACGTTGTAGACATTAGAGCCTTTAGTGTTAACCCCTAGCCAGTACATCAATCCTTGTACTGTACTCACTAGACCATACCCCGGTACTACTGGTGCTGGTGGTGCTGCTGGCGCCGGAGCAGGGTTTAGTGAACCTGATGGTGGAGGTGGATTTGTAATGTTCACAGGTGTAGTCACGTTAGTGCTTCCCTGAGGCACATTAACAAATGTATCTCCCAACTGAATAGGCATAGGCTGTGCTGCTGTAGTCAGATTGCTTACAGGTACAGTACCTAGATTAGAGGATAATCCCTGTGATTGCTGTGCTGCTGCTGCTGCTGCTGCTGCTTGCTTCTTCCTATAACTGAGGTAGAAGTAAGCTGCCGCAGCTACAATCAGTCCCCATACCCACCCAGGTAGAGGACCATACTTACGGGTTAGTGCTTCTCCCATGATTCTCCTTACCCATTAACAGGTGTAGTGTTATACATGGAGGGCATCGTAGAGTAACGTGGTACAGTTTGTACACTCTTGAACCGTGGAGCAGCCATCATTGCTGCTGGTCCTGGCCCTCCTGTGGTCCTAGTAGGTAGTTGCGGTACCTTTTCAGACCATGCAAGGTTCCTCATTGTGCCAAAGCTAATCGTAGCCGCTGGGTATCCTGCGCTGTACCAGCAATCATTCAGGATAAAGTTAACCTGAGGACCAAACAGTGTCTTTTGAAAGAATGAGGATCGTACAGGTAGATTCTGTTGTGGAGTAGGTGAACCTCTACTTTGTCTGCCTGCTGTAAATCTCATACCATTCAACCGATTATGCCTGTCAACTACTGAGGCATTAGCGGCGACTGTACGCACAGAAGGCTGTACATCTAGTGATTGCATACGAGAGATAGACGTTACATATGCCGAATCTGGTATCGGCATTTCTCCATAGAAATCGCCTAGATAGCTACTAGCCTGCTGTGCTGTCTCACCCTGAGGTTGTGGAATACGCTGGAAAGGATGTGCCCTTCCTGGCTGTCCTCCTACGAGATTCCTAGTGAATCCTGGCATTAGAGCCTCTTAAAGAGCCACCAGCCAGCAACCAGGATCACCAGAAGGATAACGATTGTCCTGAGATTTAGTTGCATTAGTGTTCTCTCCTTCCTACGAGGGCTTACCCAACATGCCATTAACACCAATCTTCCAGAGGTTAGCCATACCTCCGAAGAGTGCGTTAGTTCCATTAGCATTCATAATCATATCTGCCAGGATCACCCCGACCGCCATGATTACAAACAGGTTAATAACTTGACCTGCCATGACTCTCCTTTAGTCTAGCAACTCTTTGTCTTATATGAGTTACCCAGCATTCCATTCACTGAGATACCCCAAAGGTTCCCAAGTTGACAGAAGAGGGTACTTGTTCCCTTGACGTTAGCACTACTCACAACATCGGCAATGATTACGCCTATAAGTATGATTGTGATTAGTTGAACCATGCTATTGATGCTCCGTCTAGCCTACGCATTATGGGAAACTTGCTGCCGGTGGTACTGCCCTGCCAAAGATTCTAATGTGAAATCCAAGGATCACTAGAACTGCAACAGCAAACCAAATCCATGACCAAACATGGGGAGAGCTAGCCATTCCAGACTGAGGGATTACAGGGTTAGCATTCACTGACATTTCAGATTGCAGACCTGGGCCTGCGTCAATGGTTGCTGTCATTATTTCCTTTCTACTATTACGGTGCTCCGTCAAGCCTACGCACTATGCAGCAAGGTGTGTGTAAGGAATACCGCTTACCGGGAACAACTCACCCGTAATGGTGTAAAGCTGTCCAGTACCCGTAAAGGTTCCCCACGTACCTGCCACTTCCAATAGTGTAGCGGGAGTCGTGGGAAGCAGAAGGTCATAGGTATCTGCTGTAGATACAGCCGTCTGCACGCTCTCACGGAATGACCAAACCACTACACCAGTAGGAGCCTTACCAGCAGAAGGAGCTACAGGGTTGTAGCTGTAAGCACCAAACTGATGGAACATAATGTCCCTACGCTCTGCCAAAAACTCAAAGGTAATAGGCACGCCATCAACCCACAAAGACAAGTCTGACAGGGGGTAAGCCTCTACTCTGTTGTTGGCTGGAGTTGTACCAGTATCCCGCAACACTGTAATAAGCGTGTGGATGAAAGTACCAACTCTCGGTAGCACAATCCTCTGGAATGCACTCGAAGAGATAAGTGTCTGCGCTCTTGTCACGCTCCATTGTGCTGAACTCCCAACGTCAGGAGGAGCTATCTGTGGATTGTCCACAGGAGCCATCCAGAATGTTTCATTCAGTGTAAGAGTAAGCGTTCCAGGTGTGGTAGGTGGAGTTGGAAATACCGTTCCTACCGGATTCAACTGTACCTGTACCTGCGGCTGTGAGGCTGCATTCATTGAGGCAAGAGAGCAGTACCCACTACTGTCCATCTCTAGAGGAAGGTCTAGACAGAAGCTAAAATCTTGGTTACCTATAGCTGTAGGCATAGGAATAAAACTAGGCTTAGACCCTACATCGTTACCAAAACCGAGCATCCCACGCTGTCCACCATAAAAATCAATCAGGTTCAGAGAGAATCCATCTGCCTGAAGGATTGGCTGTCCGAATGGGTCACGGAGGAACAGGTTTTGGATCACATCGTATGGAGCATCCTGTGCTAGTACGGTTGCTGTAGTGCTTGACTGTCCTACACTTGCTACTGTATAAGATAGGTACCTCAGGTATCCACCGACAGGCTTTAGAGTAGGTGTCCACAGTGAACCATATGTCTGTCCAGCCTGTGAAGGTCCCAGGATTTGTCCCTGCCTAGACAGCCGTGAGAATGGAGCAGCGCCCGACGGAGTAGTCGGTTGTGCGGTAGTCTGCGGCTGACGTGAGACAGTGGACTGTGCTGGATTTGCAACCTGCAATGTCTGTACTGCGCTAGGCATTATTCACTTCCTTTCTTAGATTAGAGGTGCCAGCCCTGCGGCTGCCGGGTTGTTTGCATGGTGCGCCAGAAACCCCCGCATAAGAAAGTTAATGACAATAAGCCACGCCATGATATAGATACCTATACCTAACATTTACTTCTCTTCCTTGTCTGGTTCTTCTTCCTTTGTAGGTAGGTCCTTCAAAGGTTCTCCATCTAGAGTACCTTCCTGATGGTCAGGCACGTCTGATCCTGTACCCTCAGACATAGGTGTCTCCATCTGCTTCATCAGATTGAGTAGACTGAACTTCCTCTTCCTCATCCTCACCATTATCACCATTGCCCTCTTCATCGTCAGAGATACCCACCTTTTCCTCTAGGCGAGAGAGTCTACGCTCTACCTCATGTGATACATCAGTGTCCATTAGCTTCCCTTCTTTGGTTTGCTCAAATCTGGTACTTTGGTTATAGCGGTATAGTCTCCTCCATCCCCTACCACGAGAAACTCCCTCCGCTGTAATCTCTGTATAATACCTAAATGTTGCCTCCTGAGTCCTCCTATCTCTCTTAAACGCTGGTGTGCCCTTTCATCATTTATGCGTCCTATCCATACGAAAGAAGGTTGATCGTAAAAAGAACTAGGCACCCAACGTGGAGCCTGAGTCATTGATACCATCTCAACACCACGGCTACGCCCACGGAGCCATATTTGTTCCACATAGCTTCGTAAGTTAAGGGATGGTATACGGGGGTCAGTAAGGTTACGGCATTCGTCGACAAAGACTGTCCAATCACCTTGCTTGTAACACTGAGCGAGTGCATCTTTTACCTGCTCTCTAGCTCTGCCCCAATCATCTGAGACAACCAATCTATACCAGCGAGTATCTGGCTCTTTACGGCCACGAAGCCGGGAATCTCTTTGAGGGAGTTGTCGTACTGCTTTACCGACACCCCGAAGAGTCTCATCATCTCCCTTATTGTCAATAATGAGAGCACGTCTCCAGCCTCGCATGGGGAGGAGTCCCCTGGTGGCAAGGTACGACTTCCCTCCACCTGAAAGTGAAATGATACTGTGGTGTGGGGAGTCGTGGGTGTGCCATCTGTCATAGATATCATGCTTCACTTCCTGCCATGGTTTTTTAGGAATCCTGTCGGCTAGAAGCATCTGCTCTAGCTCATTTTGTTCCTCTCTAGCTGTTGGCATAGTGGGGCGGTCCTGCAAATGGTTGTGCAGGCATAGAACCATTGTTTATTTGCTCAGGGAACACAGTATCATAGACTTTATCTACACCAAGTCTCTGACTAACTGTGTTATGTGGATCAGCTTTACGAGTGTCTACCTGAATCGAATAGGCTACTCCTGCTACGTCCTTTGCAACCTCATAAACAGGCGCGATACTGGCTGCTCTGTGCAAGACTTTCAATGCTCTTTGGTTATTCTTACACAGCTTGATAAGTGCTATTGTAAAGGGGTCTGCCCTAAGGAACACATACATACCAGTAACAGGAAAGAGTGGTCCTGCCAGTGTTCCTAATAGCCTTATGTCATCAGCTAGTTCCTCTTGGATTCGCTGTAGTTGAGATTCCACCCCAATAAACTGGGGTCCCTCTTGCGATACTCGTAACTTTGGGTCATGCATATCGCAATACTTAGGAGTTCTTTTCCTGTGTCCAGCCTTCGTAAGACCCGGCGGTCTAAAAGTAGGCGCACCACAAACAATACAACTCCCATCCCCTACTGGAGTAGTAGCCTCAGCGAAAGGGTCCTCCCCTTGCTCACCTGCATTAAAAGGTTCCTCTTCTACCTTTTTTGGTTCTGGCTCAGGTGGGATACTTCCCAGAAAAGCCAGCAAATCCTCGTCTGAGAGAGTAGGTATATCATCCTCAGGAGGATCAGGAGGGATACTACTATCGGACACTAGAATCCAAACGTGTCACTTAGCGCAATGTCCAGCAGACTACGCCGACGCTGTGGCTGTGGCTGTTGTTGTTGCTGGTTTGGCTGGTTCCCCTGCTGTTGCTGCTGCTGTTGTTGCTGTCCACCGCCAGCCGTTTTACGCACCTCTTCTAGCCATGCATTAAATGCTGCTGGACCTACCTCCTTGAACCATTCATCAGCCCATTCCTTAAACTTTGTCTTTGCCAAACGCTCCCTATCCTCAGGAGTAATGGATACGTCAGTCATTATTCACTACCTCATTTCCCTCTATTACAGGACCATCAGAACTAAGGTTAGGACCACCGTTTTTGAGAGCAGACATAAGCCCACGGATGCCGCCACCAGACTGTCCCATTTGTGTCACGAACTGAAAAAGCCCTGCCATATTCTCGCAGAGCCAGTTCATTTGCTCGCCAAACATATCCATTCTTTGAGCAAGGGATTCTAATGTTACTTCTCCTGTTTCTCTTACAGGAGTCTCTGTAGCCTCTGTCATATATCTCCCTTCGGCTAACTGGTCGAGTCTACTACCCCCTGGCAGGTCAGTCAAGGAAAAACTTGACAAGTCCCTGACCAGGGTGTATAGTGATTTCTGCATATATGCGGTTCTACTCCTTCCGGCGAGGGGTGGGGACTACAAATCCTCACCCCTCAATGGGAGTGCTCCGACAGTATCCATGAGGGAATCGCATATATGTATGAGTGAGAACCAACTAAGAAAGGTAGAACACATTGGCTGATCCAAATGCTACATTTGAGGACACTCCTGAGGCTGAAGCAGCAGCCCTACAACGTCTAAAGGAGCAGGGACTCCTACCAAATGACGTTGTTGTTGAGCAAGCAATAGCTAATGACAAGGAGCACCGTACTCCTGAGTTGCAGGCATTGTTTGATGAGGCACAGAGGGAAATCCTTAACTGGATTCCTAGTGAGGCAGGGCAAGAGGTTGGTGGTATTCTTAGGGATATCACTGATGTGGATGCTGACTTTGTGGATGGTGGGACGGTCCCCATGCTTGTCATTGAGTCTCCTAGCGGCATCCTATGGGGGGTCCGTGCATACCACTCAGTCCTTCGTAATGAGATATTGCGACGGATCGAGAAGGGGAGAATGCACATAGGTGACATGCTTGTCATTGTCTATGCTGGCAAAGGTGGCGACCCCAACCGTACACTACAACAGTATGAAAACTACCGTCTTGTAGTACGCCCACAGTCATAGCTCTCCCCCTAGGAGAAGAGGGGTGGGTGTCAGGATTTCTCGCCCTGGCACCCACTCCCTCTACAAGTAGCAGGGAGGGATATGGCAGAGCGTAGGTCATTCTTTAGTCGGTTATTCACAGGCATAGGAAATCTATTTAGGGGGACTAGCAGACCCCCACCTGCACAGGAATACCCGTTTGGTGGGAGACTTCCTGTACCACCACCTGAACCAGTACCTACTGGTCCCTTTGGTTTTCCAGCAGAGGAAGAGGCTTATCCTGTACCTGTTCAAGAGCCTGAGATGTTCCCTCAGGAGACTCCTCCTGATAGGGGAATGTATGTTATCCAGGGAGATGAGGATTACTATGGTACTAAAGAGTTTTGGGCAAGAGAGGTAGAACAAAATGATGTTGCTACACTAGAAGATAGATATGGTGTAGGTAACATAGGTATTATCCACATGCTTATAGTTCAAGGTGCTTGGGATAATCAGATAGGTAGTGAGGATTGGAGAAGGTTTAGAGACGAGTATCTACGGCAGTTTGGTTATGCCATGAGCAAGTATTCACCAGCTTACGGGAGGTAATGGTGCCGGATCATAGGTATCCCAAAGTTAATAAGACTATCGTATTTGAAGATCAAGGGGGAGAAGTATATACAGGTGGACAGAAACGTCCTCGCACTAAGAGATTCACAGGAGCAGGACACAGAAAAGAGTATTGGATGAATAGAGAGTTTATTGCCTGGGATGGAGAGGGGTTAAGAGTAGAAGAACCTACTGCTTATGGTGAGGGTATCTGGATAGATGATGAAGGCAAAGTTATTAAGGATTACAAACCAAATCCACAGCCTTATGTCCTTCTAGCTAACAGTAAAGGACAAGAAGCTACTAGGGAAGAAGGGCTTTCTACGGTAGAATGTTTGGAGCTATTGCTTACCTCTAAAGAACAATACAAGAAGAGTATATTTGTAGGCTTTAGTATTAACTATGACATAAACCAGATGCTCAAAGATCTACACCCTAAACTGCTTTGGGCGCTCCATGACAATAATATAACTGCCTATAAAGACTACTGGATCAAGTGGTATCCAGGTAAGAGCTTCTATGTAAAGCATGGTAAAACCAAACGTAGCTTCATGCTTTACGATGTGTTTGGATTCTTTCAGAAGAGTTTTCTCAAAACCTGTGAGGACTATCTTGGGAAGGATGACCCTGAGCTACAGATAATAGCAGAGGGTAAAGCAGCTAGAGATACCTTTAAGTGGGAAGAGTTAGACGATTTCATTAGACCATACTGTCAGACTGAGTTATCTATGCTAGTAAGGGTAATGAATGAGCTACGAAAGGATTTGCATAGTGCTGACATAGACCCTGGTAAGTGGCATGGACCAGGAGCTATAGCAAGTAAAGTCTTTGAGATCAATGAGGTACCGATATCTAGAGAGGTTCCAGAAAGGGTACAGGATGCTGCACAGTTTGCCTATGCCGGAGGAAGATTTGAACAGTTCAGGATGGGTCGCTATCCGAATACTGTCTGGGAATATGATATCCGTAGTGCTTATCCAGCAGCAGCTACTAAGTTACCCGACATTTCAGATGGCTATTGGGAGTATGTTACATCCTTCCAACCGGGAACCTTTGGAGTCTGGTCTATCAACTATAGCTGCAATAATGGAGGACGAAACAATCAGCCTCAACCACTTTTTTGTCGTGCGGGGGACGGAAGTATCAGCTACCCTTATGAAACTCAGGGGTGGTACTGGACTCCAGAGGCAGAGCTTGTTCCTCATGCTGTCCAAGGAGGCTGGATCTTTAGACCGAATACAGACACTAGACCTTTTGCGTTTATTGAAAGAATGTTTGAGCAAAGAAGAGTATTTAAACTGCAAGACAACTCTACTGAGAGAGCGTTAAAACTCTGCCTCAACTCATTATATGGCAAGACCGCACAGACAATAGGTGCTGCTTCCGGCCCTCCCAGATGGCATCAGTTAGAGTATGCAGGGTACATTACATCCTATGTTAGAGCACAGATATACAATGCTATGAGCATTAACTTTGATGCCATGCTAGCAACAGAGACAGATGCAGTATTCTCAACTACTCCATTAGACTTAGATATTGGTGAAGGTTTGGGCCAATGGGAAGAGAAAAAATATGACGAAATATGTTACATTCAGTCGGGGCTCTACTATGCGGTTGCCGGAGAAGAAACTATATCTAAGTACAGAGGAATGGACAGAGACAGAGAGGGTAGCTTCCCGGCAGGACTTCCCTATGGGGATGTATGCAATCATCTACGTCAGACTATTAGTAGTGTCTACTGGCGCTATCCGCCACTTTTTAGTAGCACCACACGATTTGTGGGGCTGGGTATCGGACTTAGAACCAGAGCAGTATGGCGTAGCTGGGAACAGTCCGAAAGAACCATCCGTCTTGATACAGGACCTAGGGATGGTAAGCGTTATCACCTAGCAGTAAAGTGTGAGAGCTGCAAGCAGGGTTTAAATATGTATGACCAGCCTCATCCTATGATGATAGGGGGGTACTCTGGCAAGAGCTATGCGAGAGCTATACCGTGGCGGACACTAGGGGGTACAGCAGACGTAGAAGAGTGGGAAGAGATGGACCCATCAATGAAACTGTTTGGAGATGATATGGAGAAATGGCAATGAAACTCAGGTGGTGGAAGAAGAAGAAGGTAGTGTACGATTGGGCGCAGGAGTGCCCTGAGTTGATAGCAGGACACTCCTACGTCCGTCTCGTAGGTACTACTAAGCGCCCCCTTCAGCCTCCAAAATATCTTGTAGGAGACTCTGGTTCCCTGGTATCTCAACAGCCCAAGAGCCTAGGAATGCACCACAATCCTGACACTGACGCTGAATCCCAACAGCCTTAATCTCCCCACTGTGGGGGCAGGAATCCATGTTGGCATACTTGACTGAGTGAGGAACATAAGTAGTTGTGTTCTCTTCCTCTAATCTTTTAGCCTCATTGACTAGCCTGCCCCACACAGCGGGATGTGCTGCTTGTACCCACTGAGCAGCTAGGCGAGCAGCCTTATTGTGTACCCTGGCAGGCAGATTGTTTGTCTTGTGTCGGTACTTATGACTGTCTGCCCTCGCTCTTGCTTTGTTCTGAGCATCAGTCAGCTTCTTGCTTCTTGCCATGCGGTTCTCTCTTTCTCTATTTAACGTAGCTCCGTCTAGCCTACGCTCTTATGTTTCCTCTATCCCCTTACGGGGTAGACCTTCATCGTCCATTAGTGTGAGCTGCCTGAATGGTAGTGGACCGTGCTTAGTCTGCCACTCATCGTAGCACTTTGCACACAGTACAACCCGCTTACGGTTGTGGATAAAATCCATAAGGTAGGTGACTCTTCTATCACACTTGGGACATTTAGGATTGATTTGTTTTTTGACCTTGTATTTACCTTTGTTGGTTTTCTTTGCTGGCATTGGTTCTTACTCCATTCTGCTTTTGTTATGGCATGTATAAACCAGGGATCATGCTCTTTAGCTAAGAGATGACCATTGTACTGTCCCATTACCCTGCTAGCTCCTCAAAGTCTAGATCCTCGAAGGCTACGGTGCTGTAATCTTTAGGTGGGTGCTTCATGGTAGCACGGAGAACCTTCTGGTATTCTCCTGTTACCCACTTGCTTCCACCACTGATACAGATAGCAATGATCCGTCTAGGGTGTGTGATTTGGTACTCTTCACAGAAGTCTAGGCATGGATCAATCCAGGCGAAATCTCCACCAGGATAGGCTAGTGTCTCCCGTTCTAGAATCTTCCAAAGCAGGTCCCTAGATGGGTAGGAGAAGTAGATAGGATGCTCAAATCTATCTGCCAATGCTCCTGAGTGCATGGCATTAAACTTATCCTCATCATTAACAGTACAGATACCAAACAGTTTAGTTTCCATCTCTATCTGGTCCCGATATGTATGCTTCCTGATCTCTGCACGCTGGTCAAGAGCAGCTAGGCACCATTTCATACTCTCCTGGTCTGTCTTTTCTATCTCTTCTACAGCTAGGATACGAGGCAGAATATCCCTACTTGCTATGTTCTTTAGGGCACCAGCAGCAGTAGTGGAAGTAGCATCAAACTGCATGAATACATCCTCACCTAATGCTGCCTTCATAGCGTTGACTACAGCGGTTTTACCGCACCCAGGAGGACCAATCAACTTAACTCCAAACCTCTTCTCCCATCCTGATTGAATGCCTGCCTCTATGGCAGACTTCAATACAGCTATCTGTGCGTCCAATCCGAACAGGTGAGAGAAGTAGGATTCAAAGTCATCAGGAATGACTACCTCAGTGTAACCTAGGTACTGCTTACCTGTTGCAGCCCATACATTAGGGTCCTCTTCTGGTGGCTCCCACTCTTCTCCGTCAACAGTTTCTAGTGTCCACTGACCATTCTCTCGCACGCTACTCACGGTAGACAGATGGAGAATCATAGCTGGTCCATGATCCTCACTCTTTACCAGGTCAGTACGAATCTGTCTCCAGCAGAGTGTAAAGTACATCTCATACTTATGAAAACTAGGACGGTCAGAGTCTACCTGCTTCCACTTGACTAATCTAGTCTCCTGTTCATCTGAATCAGGATCAGTCCAAACGTAGGGAATCTGCATTCCTTTGTCCAGAGTCCATCCGATTTGTGCGAGACTCTTACTGTTAACAGCCAGGAGCATTGTCTCCTGCTGCTTATCAATAGCATCCTCTCGCATCCTCTTGACATATCTACTCAGGACAATCTTTGTTTTGTCCTCTTGCATGTTCTACTCTCTTTCTACTTAATGGTGCATAAGGTGGGGGTAGAGTGCCACTGAGACCGTTTCAGCAAACACCCTACCCCCATGTGGGTTACTTCTTTGCAGCAGCAGGAGCCTTGTCTCCCACAACCTCAGTCAGTCGAGTGACCATAGTGTGAGTGTCACGGACGTTCTCCTGATGCTTAGCCAACTGCTCTGCTGTCTGACTCTCAGCCTCAGCCTTGACCAGCTTGTCAGCTTCCTGCAAGGCTGCCACAGTCAGCTTGATCTGGTCACGGACAGCCTGCTGGACAGCAGCATCAGTAGGATTGGCCTGCAAGTCCTTAGCCCTGTTGGCAAGGTTCCGACGCTGGACACCAAACTGCTTCTTAGCAGCGGTACTAGGGCTGTCCTCACGCTTGTCAGTCAGGGCAATACGGAAGAGAGTTTTTGGCTGCTCCCCCTCACCCACAGGCAGGTTGTCACGGTTGATGCTCACAGTGTAACGCTGCTCAAGTTGCTTTGCAGCTTCCTTGAATGCGTTAAATGCCTTGTCACTGTGCTCAGTAGGCACGAGAGTCTTGTACTCATAGCCCCTGCCGCTAGCAAGTGCTTCAAGTGTCAGCTTCTCAATGTCACTCAGCTTGTCAACATATGGCTGGAGGTTCCGCCGAACCAGGACATTCTTACCGTCCTTTAGCTCAGTGTAGACTCCACCAATGTCCTCAAAGATACTTCCATCATTCATTGCGGTACTACTCACTTTCTTTGTTTGCCTAGACCTTGTGCCTAGGACTGTTATGTTACTCCCGACTCCCGAAAGAGTCAAGACCTTTTAGTCAACTTTCTATGTAGTTTCTAATAGCATTGCGTAGTGGATCGTTCAAAAGAGCTTCTAAACCTAGTTGTACTAGCTTAGAATCTCCTACAGGAAACTCTCTCTTAGCACGTTCCCATAAATCATCGGGAACAGATACGCTCAGTTTTCTAGTCATTCTAGTCTCCACCATCAGGCAGGTCTGCCATGATCTTCTCTGCTTCTGCTACTGTCTTACAGACTAGCAGGTACACAAAACCTCTATCGTCTCCCCATACAATCCGCTTGCCTAACCTATCAGCCCACTCTCCTGTCCAACTAGACCAGGACTCATCAGACATACCCTCTAGCACACAGGAATAAGCATAGTGTGCCATAGGAGATTCATACTTACCATGGTGGACATCATATCGCTCTCGCATTGTTCTACTCTACTTTCTACTATAGATCCAGTACCTACATGGTACTGAGAGTTACACCATCTTCCCACTCTATCGGGTTAGACCAATCCCCGTCAACTACATAGACCAGGTACCAAACATGCTTTTTCTGGTACAATCTCCAGGGCTTTGGCAATAGCTGATTCAGCCTATCCTTAGTAGTGTAAGTCTGCCATCCCCCAGAGTTGTAGGTAGCGGTACCGTTCACCCTGAACCTGGCAATGATGGTGGAATGGTACTTGACACAGATAGAATCTGTATCGTGAATGAGCCAAGTATTGTTGCCAATCTTACGTTCGCGCCTACCATTCAGCACACTCTCTGCTGAAAAGTAATCGTAAATGTTGTACTTGATTGTAGCGTATGACATTGTTCTACATTCTCTCTTCTGGTTGACCGGACAGCCGCTCAAAGCAGATCCGGTAGAAATCTGGGTGGTCCTTGTATGCTGTCAAGTATGATTCGACTAGCGTTGTAACATGCTCGTGACAGGCATCTGCCATTGACATTGTATCAACATCATCATTTACCTTGTCCTCTACAATGATGCGCCACCCTGCTTTGACAAACTTATTGTCATTAGCTAGGCAGTAATCGCATACTGTCAGTCCAGCCATTAGCTTATCCTTTCTACTTTGTTTCCCCGACTCTGATACCGTCGGACCTTTGTGTTTTGTGTATTGGGGAGACGGAACGTGGACTGATTAGACAGGTCCCATCCCTGTCCATAGTATGCACGTTCACCTCTTGTCCAATCCTCATTGAATGTGGATGACCTACTTGCGAGAACCCTTTCCGCGTTCACTATACCTTGTCTATACATTCTTTGTCAAGTCCTTTCTCACAGTTTTTTGTGTGCTCTCGCAAGTCCTTGTGACAGTAAGGACAACAGTAAAACGTACACCTATGTTCTGTCCGCTCTGTTTCTTTCATGTGTAAAGCATACCCTAACGCCTACCCTATGTCAAGCCTATTTCATGCATGTTTCGGACACTTTTACGCAATGAATAGCCTGTGGATAACCTGTGGATAAAGGTGTGGATAACCTGTGGATAACTCTATCCAAATCTGTGGATAACTCACGCCAGCCTACAGTGAAATCAGCACAAATACTGCGCAAATCAGGACATTTTTGCACTACTTTGGGGGT
>Ga0123356_10001969_pt1 | contig 22237 bp, 18 predicted proteins | sample TergutEmb28metaG_2_FD_92546 | JGI IMG/M metagenome (GOLD analysis project Ga0123356, IMG submission 92546) | Embiratermes neotenicus P3 segment gut microbial communities from Petit-Saut dam, French Guiana - Emb289 P3 | ecosystem: Host-associated > Arthropoda: Insects > Digestive system > Gut ... | reverse complement strand
TTTTTAATTATGTTATTGCGTTGCTTTCCGACCGCAGGTCGTAAGCTCGGGTGGGCATCGGGGTCGCGTAGCGAGGGCGAGAAAAAAAGGCGACTGTTGCAGTTTAAAGTGCAACAGCCCCTTTTTTGTTTTTGTTTTATTGGTCGCGGTGGGATTCTTCTATTTTTTGGAAGTCTTTGGCGACTTTTGAGATAATGTCGACTATGTCGGGATCAAATTGTGTGCCTCGTCCTTCTGTTATTATACCCAGCGAGATGTCGTGTGAGTACGGGTCTTTGTAGCAACGGGGGCTGACGAGGGCGTCGTAGACGTCTACTATTGAAATTATTCTGGCGGAGAGCGGGATGTCTTCTCCTGCGAGGTTGTCGGGGTAGCCGTTGCCGTCCCAGCGTTCGTGGTGGTGGTGGCAGATTTCTTTTGCGTATTTTAAATATTGGTCGTTGTCGGGGAGTGTTTCCGAAATGCTGTCGATAATATGGCTGCCTATTGTTGTGTGGGTTTTTATTATATTGAATTCTTCGGCGGAGAGTTTACCGGGTTTGAGAAGGATTCCGTCGGGGATTCCTATTTTTCCTATGTCGTGGAGTGCCGAAGCTTTTATGAGTGAAGGGATGTTCAGGGTTTTGAGAATTGATTTGAATTTTTTGTGTTCATGCATTTTTGCGACGAGGACTTCGGTCAGGAGTGTAGTTCTGCGGATGTGTGCTCCTGATTCGAGGTTTCTGTATTCGATTATTGTGGCGAGGACTTCGAGGGTGGATTCGTATGTTCTTGTTACTTCTGCGGTTTTTATTGATACGAGCTGTTCGAGTTTGTGGCTGTAGCGTGCGAGGTTTATGTGGTTGTCGACTCGTGCTCTTACGATGTTGTGGTTGAAGGGTTTTGTGATGTAGTCTGCGGCTCCTGCTATGAGGCCTCGTGATTCGTCGTCTTCAGAGTCTGAGGCTGTTATAAAGAGGACGGGGATGTTTTTTGTTGTTTCACTTTTTTTGATTTCGTCAAGGACCTGAAACCCATCTATATCGGGCATCATGATGTCGAGAAGTATTGTTGTGGGAAGGGGTTCGGAGGAGTTGCCGTTTTTCGGGAAGAGGATGTCGAGGGCTTCTTGTCCGCCGGACGCTTCAATTATGTCATAATCATTTTGAAGGATTTCCCGCAGAATGATTCTGTTTATTACAACGTCATCTACTATTAAGATTATGTCTTTTTCGTTGGGTTCCATCAAAATGTTTCCTTTCGTCAGGATATTTTTGCGATTTCCTGTGATGTTATATAGTATGCACTCTTCAGCTCTTCGAAGCTTTCTGAATGATCGAGTCCGCTTTTTATTTTGTGCTCGAGTTCGCCGGCTGTTGCGCTGAGTTTGATGAGTGAGAGATTTGCGGCGACGCCTTTCAGGGTGTGGATTTGTCGGGATGCGTCTTCAAGTGCTCCTGAGTGAAGTGCTTCTTCAAGCGGGTCTATATGGTCGCCGCCCGTGAATTGTCCCAATAATCGTTTGTATAAATCCAAACTTCCGCCGATACGTTTGAGCGCGTCCTGTACATCGACATACGCTTCGTTTATTGACTCCATTTGCGTCACCTCTTCTTTGTAATTATATCATTTTTTTATGTCGGATTTCAAGCTTTAGGAGCTTGTACGACCAATTATTAACAGTTTATTCATCAGAACTTATTTGAGAACGTCGGTCATATTATAAAGCGCGGGAGAAGCGTTGCGAATGTATTTTGCGGCTTTGAGTGCTCCTGCGGCAAAGATGTCACGAGAAGTTGCGGTATGCCGGAGTTCTATTGTTTCGTCTTGCCCGGCAAAGATAATATCGTGAGTACCGACTGTTGTGCCGCCTCTGATCGCAGAGATGCCGATTTCTTGTTTTTTTCGCGGTTGTCGTTTGCTTTCGCGTTCGTAAATGTATTCGGTTTCGTACGGTAAACTTTCGGAAGCGGCGTCGGCAAGCATGAGAGCGGTTCCGCTGGGTGCATCGACTTTTCTTCTGTGATGGCGTTCGACTATTTCTATGTCATAATCTTCGCCGAGTACTGCACAAGCTCGTTTTATAAGGTCTGCAAGAAGGTTGATCCCAACCGACATATTGCCGCTGCGAAATACCGGAACAGTTTTTGATGCGGCTTCTATTTCTGTAATTTGTTGCGCTGTATATCCGGTGGCACACAATATGATCGGAAGTTTGTTGGTCATACTGTACTCAAGAAGTCCGTCAAGCGCTTCGGGACTTGAAAAATCTACAATAACTTCAGCATTTTTTGTTATTTCGTTTTTTATTTCACACGGTAACTTAAAAACAGGATAATTACAATGAGTTCCGTCTTTAATATCAACGCCCGCAACAACAGTGAATTCGTCGTTATTATTGACCATATCGGTCAACACACGTCCCATATATCCGCAACACCCTGTCAGAATTATTTTTATCATATTAAACCAACGGCTTTCATAGCGGTTTCGAGTTTTTCACGGTTTTCGGGGGCGAGGTCGCACAAGGGCATACGGGGTTCGCCGACTTGTTTGCCCATGAGGTTGAGAGCTGCTTTTACAGGCATCGGGCTTGTTTCAATGAAGAGTTTTTTTATGAGGTCAAAGTATTTGAGTTGGAGTTCGGCTCCGGTTTTGAAGTCTCCTTCGAGGCAACTTTTTGTCATTTTTGCGACTGTGTCGGGGATCACGTTTGCGAGTACTGAGATGACGCCTTTTGCTCCGAGGGACATCATCGGTACGATGTCTTCGTCGTTGCCGCTCCAGAAGTAAAAGTCGTCGCCGCAGGCTGCCATTGTTGAGGCTATCAGGGAAAAGTCGCCGGATGCTTCTTTTGCACCGATAATATTCGGGTGTTTTGAGAGTTCGATGTAAGTTTCGGTCGTGAATGTCATTCCCGTGCGTGCAGGCACATTATAAACAATGATCGGGATGTGTACTCTGTCGGCGAGGAAGTTGAAATGTTTTACAAGTCCTCTTTGTGATGTTTTGTTATAATACGGCGAGACCATCATCAATGCGTCGGCTCCGGATTTTTCGGCCGATTGTGATAAAAACAACGCAGATTGTGTGTCGTTACTGCCTGTGCCGGCAATGACTTTAACACGGCTGTTGACATGCTTTACACAGAAGTCAATGGTCGCTGTAGATTCTTCAAGTGTCATCGTCGAACATTCACCGGTCGTGCCGTTGATCGTAATGGCTGCGGTTCCGGCGGCAATTTGAAAATCAATCAATTCACCAAGTTTTTTATAATCAACCTTCCCGTCTCTGAAAGGCGTAACAACAGCAACAGATGATCCGCAAAAAACAGGTATTTTCATTAAAAGTATTTCCTTTCATTTGTTTATAATAAAACCTTGAGCGAGAATAAGAACAGTATAATTAAATTCCTTCTCTTCAAACAGTGTGTACTGTCATAAGCAGAGAATAAAATATAGCCCAAACATCGTACCCAAACTCGATAAGAAATTTAATTATACTGTTCTTATTCTTGCTGTTCAGGTTTTTATCAGACAATATATCCTTCGGCACAGAGGAGTTCGGCGGTGAGGACGGCGCCTCCGGCGGCTCCTCTGAGGGTGTTGTGGCTGAGTGAGATGAATTTTATGTCGTATTGGGTGTCGGGGCGGAGGCGACCGGTTGAGATTGCCATGCCGTTTTCGAGGTTGCAATCGAGTTTGGTTTGGGGGCGGTTTTCTTCTTCGAAGTAATGCAGAAATTGTTTTGGTGCAGAGGGGAGCCCCAGTTCCTGCGGTTTTCCTTTGTATTCCTGCCATAATCGTTTGATTTCGTCGAGCGGGGGTTTTTTATCGAAGGTTGCGAAGACTGCTCCCATGTGACCGTCAAGTGCGGCTACTCTTATGCATTGGGTTGTGATAGCCGGGGTTTTGGCGGGTTCTATTATTCCGTTTTTTAAGGAGCCCCATATTTTGTGCGGTTCTGATTCGGATTTTTCTTCTTCTCCGCCTATGAAGGGGATGACGTTTTCGACCATTTCGGGCCATGTTTGAAATGTTTTGCTTGCTCCGGATATGGCTTGATATGTACATACGAGGACTTTGGCCAGTCCGTATTTTTGTTTTATCGGGTGGAGTGCGGGGACATAGCTTTGGATGGAGCAGTTTGATTTTGCTGTTATAAAACCCCGTTTTGTGCCGAGACGTTTTCGTTGGTCGTGAATGACTTCCGAATGTTCGGGGTTGATTTCCGGGATCATCATAGGAACATCGTGTGTCCAACGATGAGCGCTGTTGTTTGAAACAACGGGGCATTCTGCTTTTGCATAGGTTTCTTCGAGGGTTTTTATTTCATCTTTTTTCATGTCGACTGCTGAAAAGACGAAATTGACCGAATCGGTCAGTTGTTTTATGTCAGTTTCTGCTGACAGGACTTTCAGATTTTTTACATGCTCGGGAAGCGGTGATTCCATCATCCAACGATCATTTATTGCTTCTTCGTATGTTTTTCCGGCAGATCGATTACTTGCCGCGACTGCTGTCAGTTCGAACCATGGGTGTTTTTCGATGAGCGTGACAAATCGTTGTCCGACCATGCCTGTTGCTCCGATAATTCCGACTTTGTATTTTTTCACCGTTGTTACCTCTGTTGCTTGAAAAATAGTGCGTTTCAGTGTATCATACACGGGTGTGTTTTACAAGAAAAAAAGGAGTTGCATCGTTTTCGGGATGATGCAGTATAATTAAAATTGAAAAAAAGTGATTTTTACTTTGATCTTCCGGCGGAACTGATTGCTCAAACACCGCTTGAAAGTCGTGATCGGTCGCGACTTCTTTGTTTGGATAAAACTTCAGGAAAAACCGAGCATCGAATGTTTTATGACCTTCCGGGATTACTCAGGGAAGGTGATTGCCTTGTACTAAATGATTCGCGTGTTTTGCCGGCGAGACTTCTCGGAAAATCGGAAACGGGCGGTGCTGTTGAAGTTGTTTTATTACGGGATTTGGGTGCAGGTATTTGGGAGTGCTTGACAAAGCCGGGAAAAAAGACAAAGGTCGGAACAAAACTCTTTTTCGGTGACGGGGAGTTATTTGCAATTGTTAATGATGTCTCTGCAGGCGGAAACAGGTTGATCGAGTTTTTTTATGACGGGATATTTCTTGAAGTGCTTGAAAGACTCGGGAAGATGCCGCTTCCTCCTTATATTCGTGAAGAGCTTGATGATATCGAGAGATATCAAACTGTTTATTCAAGTGAAGTCGGATCGGCGGCGGCTCCGACTGCGGGGCTTCATTTTACCCGGGAATTGCTGGATGAAATAAACGACAAAGGTATAAAGATTTGTTATCTGACGTTGCATGTGGGGCTCGGAACGTTTCGTCCCGTGAAGTCCGATGATATCGAAGATCATGATATGCATGCGGAATTTTACATTATTTCGGATGAAACTGCCGAAACAATAAATACAGCAAAACAAAAAGGCGGAAGAGCGATTGCTGTAGGAACCACTTCTTGCCGCGTTCTTGAATCCTGTTCAAATGATGAAGGTATTGTTTCAGCCTCTTCGGGATTTACGGATATTTTTATATATCCGGGGTACAAGTTTAAATGTATGAACGGGCTTATAACAAATTTCCATTTACCCGAAAGCACACTAATAATGCTCGTATCAGCTTTTGCCGGCCGGGATAACGTGCTTAAAGCATACGAAACAGCAATCCGGGAAAAATACAGATTTTTTTCATTCGGTGACGCTATGTATATAGGATGACATATGAATATATGTTATCAAAGTCACCGTGTGACGCTATGTATATAGGATGACATATGAACATATGTTATCAAAGTCACCGTGTGACGCTATGTGTATATTATGATCCGATCACTTTAAGTTTTCCGGGCGGGCCGGTGAGAGAGAGACCGCCGGTTTCTGTTACAAGATATGTGTTTTCGGAGCCGACCATGCCTTTGTCCGGGATGCTTATTTTCGGTTCGATCGCTATGGTCATGTTTTTTTCTAAAGGAGTTGTGAAACCTTTTGCCAGAACGGGCATTTCATCCACGTTTAAGCCGACGCCGTGGCCGATGAACGGAACTGTTCTTCCTTCAGCTCCCATGAATGTATGGGTGTATTTTGGGTTGACCGATGCGGTTATTTCTTCGTAAATACTTGCGGGGATCGTTCCGGGTGTGAGTATACCGATTGTTTTCTGTTCAAGTTCAAGACAATGTTCATGGGTTTCTCTGATATGATCGGGTTGCGGGATCATATAACTGAATACAGTGGTTTTGTCAATATGATAACCGTCGATGCCGACGCCGAGATCGATATAGATCAGGTCACCTTTTTTGAGGTGACGATCGTGACTTCCGAGAACCGGTGCTGCCGGCGTAAGTCCCTTTGTGCCGGATGCTCCGTTGAATGCCGAAGGGTACAGCGAACCGCTTCCGAATGATACATGTCCGAGAACTGAATCAACATTTCGCATTGTGAATCGGCTTACTCCCTGAAATCCGTTTTTGATAAACAAGGCGAATAATTCGGCACCGAGGTCGGCTTCGCTCATTCCGAGATATATGAGTTTCGGCAGTTCTTCTCTGTACAATCGGTCTGTAACGGTTCCGGCTTGTTTCATTATGCTTATTTCATAATCGCTTTTTACGGATCGTGTGTATAAAATTTCTTTGTCGATTGCTTTTGTGTCATTAAATTGCATATATTTATTAAACAATTCATACCATTCAAGAGTTACATTTGCTTTATCGATATAAACAATTTTGGGCGGGTTTGACACGGTTTCGGCAATTTCGCGGAAACTTTTCATCGGACGTGTATCTTCGAACTCTGATTCGATCTTTGCGCGTTCATAGCTTCGACGTACCCATAATGTTGCGTTACCGGTTCTGTTTATAATAAAAACACCGTCACACATCGTTCCGGTGAAATAATACATATTGACTCCGCCGGTAATAATACAGACTTCCCATTCGGGGTGCCCGATGTCCATGGATTCGGTAAATTTTTGCAATCTGAAATCTAATTCATTTTTAGGGACTTTGTTCATTAAATATTTTACCTCTGCTTTATGATCAAGTCATGCGGTCATAAGCTTTTTGAACGGCTTGAGCGACGATTTTGCTGACGTTACAGGAATCCATATAAAGAATTCCCTGTTCGGTTGCGCCGCCGGGGGTTGCGACGGCTTTTACCGTTTCGTTGAAATTTCCTTTATCGCCGGCATTTTTGAAAGAGAGAGCGGCAATACGGGAGGCTGTTTCGTGCGAAAACCCCATTGTTTCTCCGGCTGTTGCCAATGAATCGATCAGATAGGCTGCATAGCCGAGTCCGCATGCTGCAAATGCCATGACTTTTTCTATCATTTCCGGTTCTGTTTCGAAGGCAAATCCGAATTTATTGAAGATTTCGGCAATTTCATCCGGGATTTTTGTGTATGCTATTACACCTTCATTTTTTGCTATTGCCAATGAAGGCATAGCTCTTGCAAGGTTGACTTTTCCGATCAACGAATATATTTTTTCAAAGGTTTCACCTGCCATCATACTTATGACGAGTTTATCTTTGATCACAGTCCTGTCAATTGTTTTTGCCAATTCTTCGAAGATATATCCTTTTACTATGATGCAAATAATATCTGTATTATATATCATATGATTGATATCTTCGATCGTATATGCATGAAACGATTCTATTTCGGCAATCGCAAGTGCTTCCGGCGAATTGTCGCATACATGGATCTGCCCGGCTTTAATATCACCGGTACAAAGAAGTGCGGAAGCGAATGCTTTTCCGAGGTTTCCGAATCCGAGTATACCTATTTTCATTTCCGTTTCTCCTAATAAGAAAGCCCACAGCTTGCGCCGCGGGCGTTACTTTGATGTCCTTGTTTTATTGCTTGACTGCTCTTTCAACTTTGCCGCTTCGTAAACAACGCGTACAAACATGAACACGTTTATTACTGCCGTCAACAACAGCTGCAACACGTTTAACGTTAGGTTTCCAAGTTCTGTTACTGCGCCTGTGCGAGTGACTGACTCTGATCCCGAAAGACACACCTTTATCACAATATGAACACTTAGCCATAATAATCTCTCCAATCTATATAGACAACGGCACTCATAATACCGGAAAACACATTCAAATGCAAGAAAAAATTATAGGATAATAAAATATTTTTCCGCTTCATTTCACTTTATTAACCGAAATTTATTGCAAAATGAAAGGTTTTTGTATAAAATTGATGCATAAAATGTGGGGATGATCGGGGGATGTTATGGAGCAGGTGTACAGTTATAAATTGTCTAAGCTTACTGAGGAGTTGAGAGCGGAGATTGTTTATAAATCTACGGATTTTGAAGAGGTTTTGATCTATTCGGGGGATGTTCACAGACCGGGGTTGCAGCTTGCGGATTTTTATGAGCATTTTGAACCTACAAGAATACAACTTATCGGACAGATGGAGTCTGCTTATATGGAGGGGCTTCCGAGGGATGAAAGGCTCAGGAAGTGGGAGACTTTGATGAAGCATAAAGTTCCTGCTTTAATAATGTGTCACGGGTCTGATATAACGGGTGCTTTGCTTGAATCTGCAGGAAAGCATGATATCACTGTTTTGAGTACTGTTGCTCACACTACCGAAGCTATGTCAAAGGTCATAAGACTTGTACGGCGGGAGATCGCACCGAGGGTCACGAGACACGGTGTTCTGGTAGAGGTTTACGGTGTGGGACTTTTGCTTGTGGGTGAAAGCGGTGTCGGTAAGAGTGAAACGGCTATTGAGCTTTTGAAGAGAGGGCATCGTTTGATTGCGGATGATGCTGTTGAAATAAAGGCAATTGATGTAAATGTCATACAGGGGACTGCTCCGGAGCTTATTCGACATTATGTGGAGCTCCGCGGGTTGGGTGTTATTGATGTGAGACAGATTTTCGGATCCGGTGCTGTCAAAGATTATCAAAACATCCATCTTGTTTGCAATATCGAACTTTGGAGAAATGATGCTGTTTATGACAGGCTCGGGATCACGGAGAATACTGTTGAGATCATGGGTGTTAAAGTTCCTACAGTCACAATACCGGTAAAACCGGGGCGAAATCTTGCAGTAATTCTTGAGGTTGCGGCTATGAATCAAAGGCAAAAATTTATGGGTTACAATGCGGCGATGGAATTTTCAAAACAAATCGACAGGCATTTGGATGAAAAGATAGCGGACAATGCTGAAAATCGATAAGGTTTTTCAGTACCGCCGGGTGTTTTGTGAGGTGTCCTGATGGATGTTGCTGCTCGGGCTGTTGAGGCTGTTATCGGCAAGTTGCCGAATGTAATTATTAAAATCGATGAACCGATGAAGGATCATACTTCGTTTAAAGTTGGCGGGCCTGTTCGTGTGATGTTTTTCCCCGGGAGTACTGATGACTTTATCGGAGTTTGCGAAATTTTAGAAAAGATCGATGTTGTGCCGTTTGTTATGGGTAACGGGTCGAACATACTTGCCGATGACGGGAGACTGGATATAGTTGTAATAAATACATCGGGTGTCAATGAGTTTGAACTTGTTGGCGGGGAATCCGGAGATTTTTGCGAAATATCGGCAGATTCGGGTGCGCTTCTTTCAAAAGTGGCGGTTTTTGCATGTGAAAATGAACTTACGGGTTTTGAATTTGCTCACGGGATACCGGGCTCTTTGGGCGGAGCGGTTGTGATGAATGCCGGTGCTTACGGCGGTGAAATGAAGGATGTCGTTGTCAGTTCAACTGTTTACGGTCCGGGTGCCGGTGTCTATACGATATCGGGAGATGAACATGATTTTTCATACAGGCACAGTTGTTTTGAAAAATCAGACGATGTTATTCTTTCATCCGTTATTCGATTGAAAAAAGGTGAAAAAGCAAAAATCAAACAAAAGACGGATGAATTCAGTTTACGCAGACGCAAGAGCCAACCGCTTGATTTACCAAGCGGGGGCAGCACATTTAAACGTCCGAAAGAAAGTTATGCGGCGGCATTGATCGAACAGGCGGGACTCAAAGGTTATTCGATCGGTGATGCGCAGGTATCGGAAAAACATGCGGGATTTATCGTAAATCGCGGGAATGCCGAATTTGATGATGTTATAGCTGTGATCGAATATGTGCAGGAAGTCGTTTTTCGACAATTCGGGATAGCTTTGGAACTTGAAATCAAGGTTTTACGCGGAGCATAAAAATATAATCGATTCATGATGACGGAAGGAAATTATATATGGATATTATAATAATATCGGGGATATCGGGAGCGGGAAAAAGTCGGGTCGCGGCTGTTCTTGAGGATATGGAATTTTATTGTGTTGATAATATGCCTTTGCCGATGATGCCTAAATTTGCGGAGTTATGCATTGCGACACAGGGGAGATATGAACGGGTTGCTCTTGTTACGGATATTCGCGCTCTTGAAAATGTTGATGAGTTGTTTAAGACATTTGATGAAATGCAGGAGCTCGGATGTGTTTTAAAACTTTTGTTTATTGAAGCTGAAACCGAAACGATAATCAGACGCTATAAAGAAACACGAAGGCGTCATCCTTTGGATACTTCGGGATCTAATCTTTCGGGAGCGGTTGAAAATGAGATCGTCATGCTTGCTCCTGTCAGAGAACGAGCGGATGAAGTTATTGATACGACAGGGCTTACGCTCAGTAAACTTCAAAGACGTCTTAATATATTATTTACGGAAGAGTCTGATAATAAAGCTTTGAATGTAACTATTAAATCATTCGGTTTTAAACACGGGATGCCGATCGAGGCTGATATCCTTTTTGATGTAAGATTCATGCCGAATCCTTTTTATATTCAAGAGCTTCGTCCTAAAACAGGGCTCGATATCATTGTAAAAGATTATGTTTTCGGATTTGAACAGAGTAATGAGTTTTTTAAGCGATTTTGCGATATGCTTGATTTTTTGTTGCCTCATTACATAGATGAAGGCAGACGGTATTTTGTTATTTGTTTCGGTTGCACGGGGGGCAGACACAGGTCGCCTGCGGTGGCTGAAGCGTTGACAGAATATTTAAGTGAACAGGGATATCCGGTAGATTGCATTCATCGTGATATTGAAAGGGAATAGTGTGAAAATCGTTACCAAGAGCGGTCCTTCCGTTGTGTGTATCGGCGGCGGGACAGGGTTGTCTTCTTTGCTCCGGGGACTTAAAGGAGTTACGCGAAATATAACAGCGATCGTTACCGTATCGGATGACGGCGGAGGTTCGGGTATATTGCGCGATGAATTGGGTATGCCGCCGCCGGGAGATATCAGGAGTTGCATGCAGGCTTTGTCAAATGCCGAACCGACTATCAGACAACTTATGGATTACAGGTTTGATTGTGAATGCGGGAGCTTGAGCGGACAAAGTTTCGGAAATTTATTTTTAGCGGCCATCAACGGTATTTCGGAGTCGTTTGATAAAGCGGTTATGAAGATGGGAGAAGTTCTTTCAATAACCGGGCGTGTTTTGCCTGTTACGATCGAAGATGTGCATTTATGGGCGCACTTTGAAGACGGGAGTATGGTCGTCGGGGAGTCGAAAATCGCAGCAGCCAAGAATGAAAGGCACAGCAGGATAAAACGCGTTGAACTTGCGCCCGCGGATGCGAAGGTGCTTCCTGAATGCTTAAGTGCAATAGATGATGCGGATATTATTGTTTTCGGTCCGGGGAGCCTTTATACGAGCATCATCCCCAATTTGTTGATCGGCGGAATTGCTGAAGCGGTCATAAATTCTGATGCCGTGCGACTTTATGTGAGTAATATAATGACACAGCCGGGAGAAACTGACGGGTATTCGGTTTCGGATCATATCCGGGAGTTGTTCGATCACGGGGACGGGAAATTGTTTGATTATTGTTTGTCGTCGGCCGATACTGTCCCTCCGGGTGTTTTGAAACGTTATGTTGATGACGGAGCGGAGCCTGTTTTATATGATGTTCGACACGTTGCTGAATTGGGTGTTGAGATGCTTCGTGCTCCTGTCACAGCTTTTGATGATGATTTTGTGCGACACGATCCGAATAAACTTGCACGGGAGATAATGCGTGTTTTCCATGAAAAGGCTCCGACACGTATGTACGGAGAATAAATTACGAAAGTACGGGATACCGGATGAACGATTTTGTGTCTTATTCATTTAATACTAAAGTTGAATTATGCAGAGTGACACCTGAAAATGTTTGCTGTGCTGCGGCTGAATGCTACGGGATGCTTTTGTTCGGCAATACTTTCAATGTTCGTGAAATAAGGATCGTAACAGGGAATCCGATACTCGGGAAACGGATAACGGATTTGTTTTTGATTGCTTTTAAAACATCGTTTGATGTTATGCCCGATGAAGATGAATCGGGGAAGCAGGCCTATATCATCAATGATGCCGATAAGATCGGACGGATTTTTGAAACTTACGGATTTACTAAAAAAAGCCTGCTTGCGCACCATGTGAATTTAAGTGTTTTGGAAGATGAATGCTGCAGCAGGAGTTTTGTTCGCGGTGCATTTTTAACAGGCGGCGCTGTTACCGATCCTTCAAAAAGTTATCATCTTGAAATCGTGACCGCTCATTTTAATGTGAGTCGACAAACATATTCATTACTTCTTGAACTCGGTTTTTCACCCAAAGAAACTTCACGGAGCGGGAACTATATAATTTATTTTAAACAAAGCACTGCGATCGAAGATTTTTTGACATTTATCGGTGCGCCGATCCATGCGATGGAGATAATGTCGGCGAAGATAGAAAAGGATGTGCGAAATACCGTTAATCGAAAGGTCAATTGCGATACTGCTAATGTTACAAAAACGGTTGATGCTGCGGCTTTGCAGATAGAGGCGATCGAAAAGATCATTGATGTCGGTGCGTTTGAAAACTTGCCCGATAAACTTAAACAAACGGCACGATTACGAATTGATAATCCGGAGCTGAGTATAAAAGAACTTGCCGATATTTCGACACCGCCGGTGACCAAATCATGTATGAATCACAGAATGAGAAAATTGTGTGAAATTTCCTTGACATTTTCGCAGGAATGATGTTATAATTCAACTTGGGAAGGTATCCGTTTTATCTTACATGGAGGTGAGGTCATGAGAGTATCCGGCGGGTTTAACAATGCCGGCATAAGCAGCCTGTATAATACGTTATTTCAGGGCAAAATGTCTATGCACACAAATAAGTTGAGTCGCGACTTATTGCCGATAAATAACGCAAAAGGATCAGGCTCACTCAGCATGAATTCTTTGCAATATATCAGCGATATAAAATCTGCATCGAGTTCTTTGGCAAGTGCTTTAAAAGATTTATCAGGCCCTGCATTTAATCAACAAACGATGGTATCGTCAAATACAGATGCAATGACGGTCAATTTCAACGGTAAAAATCTCGGCAGCATGAGCGATATCAGCGTTCAGATCGATCAGGTCGCTATGGGTCAGCTTAACGAAGGTTCGCGCATGAGCGCGACCGGTTTGTATGGCGGAGATCGGGGGGTCAACCGTTTTGAGATCACCTCGGGCGGAAAGACAACTCAGTTGTCTGTCAGTGTAGCCGCGGGTGATTCAAACCGTGATGTGCAGCAAAAGATGGCAAATGCCATCAACAATGCAGGCATCGGATTGAGAGCAACGGTTGAAACAGATTCCGCCACCAACATCAGCATGTTGCGTGTCGAATCGACAAACGTCGGTACTGATGAACGCAATGCTTTTTCAATCAGAGATTTTACGGGGAATGCTGTTGCGAGAACAGGCATTAATCAGGTTTCTCGCGAAAGACAGGATGCGATATACAGAGTAAACGGCGGAGAAGCTCAGGTATCAAGATCGAATAACATCAATTTAGGCAACGGTGTGACAGCGACTCTCAAAGCGTCATCCGATCAGGCGGTCACTGTTTCAAGAGGCAGAGATATGTCGCAGGTCAGAGGCGTTATCGAAAACATGGTCAGGAGTTATAACAATCTGTTCAGTGCTGCTGCAGGCAACACCAACGACTTTAAAGCACAAAGCCTTGCATCACGTCTTATGAACGTTATGAGTGCTTATTCCAGATCACTGTCCGATATGGGTATCGGTTTTAACAGTGACGGCAGGCTGACCATCGATTCAAACAGACTTAATCAAGCTTTTGAAAACGGAAGAGTTGAACAATTCTTTACTGAAAACAACGGTCGCAACTTCGGATTTACAGCCAATCTCGGAAGACTTGCAGACAATGTTTCCAACAATACTTCAAACTTTGTTTCAAGTGCAATGAGCCAAAACTTTGCTTACTCAGGTTTCGGCAACCCCATACAACAAAACTTCTTCGGCTCGGGGTCGATATTGGACTATATGTTTTAATGTTCCCCCGCAGCTCAAAAGCTGAGCATATAAGTATACGCTGAAACATAAATGTTCCCCCGTAGCTCAGCAGGATAGAGTAACCGCCTCCTAAGCGGTGGGTCGTGCGTTCGAATCGCGCCGGGGGAGCCAACGCCTCGCAAGCGAGGCGTTAATAAGAGCCGATATGCAGTACGGCTCTTTTTTGTTATTTGGGGAGTTTGTAGGCGGGGGGGTTGAGGGTTTTTAGTCTTGTGCGGGTGAAGGGGATTATTTCTTCGCCGATGTTTTCGAGGATTTTTACTATGAAGCCTTCTTTTTCTGACAGGTATTTTCCTGTCAGTTCTTTATATTTGATGAAAAATTCGGTGCCGATGTTCATTTTGTTGATGCCGTGTTTTACGGATTCGGTGATTTGTTCTGCGGGTATTCCGGAGCCTCCGTGGAGTACGAGGGGGACTGAGACGGCTTTGTTTATTTCGTCGAGACGGGAAATGTCCAAGCGGGGTGTGCTGATATATTTTCCGTGAGTGTTGCCGATAGCTACTGCCAATGCATCAGCTCCGGTTCGGTTTATAAAATCAATGACATCGTCGGGTTTAGTGTAGTTGGCATCGTCAAAGAGCTCTTCTTCGCTGCTGTTTCTGCCGACACAGCCCAGTTCCGCTTCTACATCAACACCGAAAATGTGTGCAGTATCAACAACCTGTTTTGTTACTTTTATATTTTCTTCATACGGCAGTAACGAACCGTCTATCATGATCGATTGGAATCCCAGCGGGATACCGGAAACGGCAGATTCAAATGAACTGCAGTGATCATAATGAATGCCGACGGGAACGGTTGCGCGTTCCGCCAATATACGACATGATGAAGCGACTGCAGACATCGGGATGAATGATCCGGGATCGGGGTAGAGCATACATATAACGGGAACTCTTTCGATTTCTGCCGCTTTTATGATCCATGCAGCGGATTCGATGTTGTAAACACAGATCGCCGCGACGGCAAACCCGTTATCATCGGCTGTTTTCATGATTGTATTAAATGTTTCAAACGGCATTATTTTTCCTCCAATATTACTGAATCATCCGGATCGTCCGGGTCGCTTAAATTGATTGTATCATATGTTTCAATCGGATCGATGTAAACGTTCGAATTATTTAAAAAGAAATTATAATCGGGGTGCAGATATTGGCGGAGTAAGCTTAGTATTTCATCTATATCGATCGGTTTTCCGATATGATCGTTCATTCCGTATTTAAGACATTTTTCTATATCTTCTTTAAATACATTGGCCGTCATTGCGATGATCGGTATTTTTAAGGCTCGGGGATCATCAAGTGTTCTTATCATACGTGTTGCTTCATATCCGTCCATTTGAGGCATTTGAAGATCCATAAAAATAAGCTCATATTTATCGGGTGATTCAGTGAACATTTTAACGGCTTCGGCACCGTTTGTTGCACAATCGATGATAACACCGGACGGTTCGAGTAATGACATAACTATTTCTCTGTTGATATCAACGTCTTCAACAAGCAGGATATTTTTGCCTTTTAACGATCCTCCCGAAGAGTGTTCAAAATCCGACAAGAAGTCGACCGGATCGGTGAAATCATCATAATCGTTTGCATCGGCGATATAAAAAAGTTCAACGGTGAATGAAAATACGGAACCTTCATCCGGTTTGGAATCAACCCATATTTCGCCTCCCATCAATTCGACGATGTTTTTCGATATGGTAAGACCGAGTCCGGTACCGCCGAAGTTACGTGTGGAGCTGTTTTCCACCTGATGGAATGAATCGAAAAGTTTATCTTTTTGCTCAGAATTGATTCCGATACCGGTATCGGTAACACTGATTTGAACAGTACAGATCCCGTTTTCATCTTTTGTTACTTTTGCTGTTATATCTATCGAACCGTTTTCGGGAGTGAACTTCACTGCATTTCCCGCAAGGTTTGTGATGACCTGTGCTAATCGTTGTTCATCGCCGTACAGATTTGGCGGGATTCTTTCGTCCGTTTGAACGGTCAATGTATGGTTTTTTTCATCGGCTCGGAACTTGACGACGTTTACCACTTTTTGTATCGTATCTTCAATATTGAAACTTTTATGTGTGAGTTCAAATTTTCCGGCTTCGATTTTTGACATATCCAATACATCGTTGATTATTCCGAGCAACAGTTGAGATGCATCTTCTATTCTGTTGAAACTGTAGTCTTTTTTGAGCGGTTCTTCGGATGATTTTCCTATATGGACCATTCCTATAATCGCATTCATAGGAGTGCGTATTTCATGACTCATGTTTGCAAGAAAATCACTTTTCGCTTTACTTGCGGCAGTTGCTTCGGCGAATGCCATTTCAAGATCGCGTTCCATTTCTTCGCGCATGACGCTGTTTACACATAAATATGCGGCCGATCGCATGGCTTCGGTTGAATTATCATCATACAGTTTTTCGTAACGACGATTTTCAAACAGCACAAAACCCCAATTTTTATTGTTTAATGTTATCGGTGCGATGAATGCGGAAGCGATCCCCATTTGTTCAAATGCCTGTGACAAAACGGAGTCATTCATGCGTCTAACGGGACCGTTTATTACTCTGACTCCGGACATTATTTTTTCCCAATCATCCGAAAATGTTGCGATCGGGATGTTAAGATATTCTTCTTCGATTTTGGCGGTTCCGCCTTCTTCCCAATCCCAATCATAAAGCTGTGATGTTAACATGCCTTCGGGGGTCATTGTGTTTTTCCATACCGATACACTGTCCAGATCCATAAGGTCTGCAATGATTTTAACACCTGCAGACATTTTGTTTTCATATGTTTTTTCTGCTTGAGAGAGGAAAATAAATGACATTTTATTAAGCGCTTCAAGACTGCTGATGTTTCTCTTCATTTCCGTTATATCACGGAGCAGCACGACTTTACAAAGAGCATCTCCGTATTTATCTGTTTCAACGGTAAAGAGCATATCGCATATTCTTGTTCCGGTTATCGTTTCAACCTGCAGATTTCTGATTACTTTATCATGATCGAACAGAAAACAGTCGTGTGCACTGTTCATCGGGTATATTATTTCGGAGATGTTTGTACCGACTAAATTGTTACCGAAGAAGTAAACTGCAGCATTGTTTTCGAGACTGATCGTGTTATCATGCTCGAGAACAAGAACGGGGAGTGTGACCGATTTAAAAATATAACCCGATACGTTTGGGATCGTTATGCTGAGTGTTCTGTTTTTTCTCATTGAAATATAGAATTGCAATGATGCGGGGAAAAGGAAAATTGAAACCAGAGGAGTGATCGTCATATCGGTAAAAGCGGGAATGAAGAAATCCGTAATAAATCCGAGAGGAGCTAATACGAATGTCATGATGACAAACATTTTTTGTTGCCTGCGTTCCCGTTCGATAGATGATTCGCGCCACCATATAATGTGTGAAGTGACGACTAAAATACATAATATAAAAGTATATATAACGAAGATGCGAAACAGAAGGCTTCCGTTAAAAGAGTAATGTGTGCCGTATCTTCCGATGCTGAAGACGACTGTGCCGGACATAACACAGATCACGGAAAATACAAATGAAACCGCTATTAATATTTGTCTGAAAACAGTTTGAGTTATTTTGTGTTTGAATTTGATCATGTTTGAAACGAAGCGCATCCATGTCGGCAGAAACATTGAATATGAAATAAAGCCTAATGACCAAAATATACGGATCGCGGTTTCGTTTACCGAAACGGTCATAAGTCCGTAAAACAGACTTGAAAAAACGACACAACTGACCGCCGCCAGGTGTTCTCTGTGGCGTTTGGATTTACTGTCATTCAAAAATGTCTGCAGGGTGGAATAGATATATCCGCCGCAAACCGTGAAAAATAACAGCGTGATCAAATAAGCAGGATTCATATCGGCAAATATGTTCATAAGGCTAAAATCCCCGATTTATACGTCTCTTGCGTCTTCTGATGCAGCAATGGTGTTTCTTCCGTTTTCTTTTGCTTTATATAGTGCGACATCTGCTGCGGCAATAAAACTTTTGATCGTACAATCAGATGTCGGAATGAGTGTGTTGATACCGATGCTGATCGTTACTTTATCTGCACGTCCGTTTACGCACGGGATCATTGTATTTTCGATGCCGAAACGAATATTTTCTGCAACAGATAACGCATGTTTGACATCAGTCACGGGTAATAAACAGGCAAACTCTTCTCCGCCCCAACGAGCAACAAAGTCTGTTGAACGTTTAAGCAGATTAGATATTGATGCAGCAATGGTTTGGAGCGCTAAATCGCCTTGTTGATGCCCGAATGCGTCGTTATAAACTTTAAATTTATCGATATCCATCATAAGCAGGCTCAGCGGTGTTTTATCCCGTTTTGCTCTGTTCCATTCGAGGTCAAGTCTGTTGTCGAAACTGCGTCTGTTGGGGATGCCGGTCAGTTTGTCCGTAGTGCTCAATGTAGCAAGTGCAAGAATATCTTTTGCAAGCGTTTTGTAACTGCCGCTGAATTCATCGGGGTTGAGAAAATGGTCGATATTTCCTCTTTCGTGTTCGGACAGCATATATTTGATTTCTTCAATCAACTTGTGAAGTACACCTGCGATCTTATGCAACGATTGTCCCAAGATGCCGACTTCATCAATGCGTTTTGTATCGATTTCGATCGTAAGATCTCCGTCGGCTATATGTGACATGTTGTGAGAAAGAAGTGTTATCGGTTTGCTTATTTTTGTTATGATAACCCAGAGTAAGATAAGTGAGATGTTAAGTCCGGCGAGTCCCAATATCAACCCGTCTCTTATAGATTGATTTGAACGTTCTATGAGGTCTGCCAACGGTGAACCTGCGAAAAATGCGGCAAATACTTCACCCTTTGAGTTGATCAGCGGTTTGTAAAAAGAAATATATCGTTCGCCGAGAATATCTGCTTCCCCGGAATAATTATTTTTATTTTTGATAACAATGTCTGCTATTCGCGGCTCCATTGTTGCTCCGACAATACTGTAACCGCCTTTGTATATAGTTGTGGCTATCCTTACATCACCGAGAAAAATCGTAACATCCGAATTTAAAAGTTCTTTAAGTTCTCTGACAATGTAATCGGTATCAAAACGAACACCTGCCGAAACAACTCCGACCAATGTACCGTCAGTATCATATACGGGGGCGCCCGTACGGACGGATACTTTAACAACAGTACCTTCTTCAAAATATGATGAAGTCATGCCGCCCAGTGCATCAGATACATTTTGTTGATTTGCGACGGAGTCTCCGTAATTATCGGGGTCGTGTGTTCTGGCAAGAACGATTCCGTCGGCATCTGTTATCGTGAAGTAATTGATATTATAAAGATCATGTGCAAGGGTGAAGATATAAAGCAATTCTTCATGATTACGTTCTTTGATGGCGTTGACGGCATTTGGGTAACGAGACATCGATACAGCGGCGGCTCGTGAATTTGCCCTGCTGTTATCAAGGTAGTGGCTGAGGCTGTTTGCATTTGCTATTAGTTTATCATTAATGAGATCGGTACTGATGGCATTGAATCTGAGAGACAGGAATATATTGATAATTATTACCAAGACAGTAAATATTGTGATGATCGGTATGATGATCTTCAGCTTAAAACTCTTCTTAAACATGTATACTCCAAGGATTTTATTTAATCGGCGAAGTATTCGAGGATCGCGTTGATTGTTTTGTCAGCCATTTTTTCTTGGTGAGCGGGATCGATCAGACGGACGAAGTCATCGATGTTGATTATAAATCCTGCTTCAAGGAGAACCGACGGAGTCCATGTCGGGCGACAAACAAAGAAATTTGCCTGATTTATGCTTTTATGCCGATTTGTATCAGGAATTATATCATATAAAACGTTCAACATTGTTTGCGAAATGTTAACACTGTTCGGATTTCGATAATAAACTGTGAACCCGCGAACATTTGAGGCGTTTGTTGTCTCTGCAACACTGTTGATGTGGAGCGATATAAACAGATCGGGTTTTATTTCTCTGCTCATATCGACTCTGCTCTGAAGGGGGATGTCGATGTCTTCGTCTCTTGTGAGGTGTACCGTTGCGCCCAGTGTTTTCAGTCGTTCTGCCAATAAAAAGGTGTTGATGAGGTTGAGTTCTTTTTCCGGCAGGTCATGACCGAGCGGTCCGAGTGCTCCTGAGTATTGACCTCCGTGACCCGGGTCGAGGAGAATGATTATACCCGAGAGTGGACGTGTGCCGGGGCTTAAAGATTTTCTTTTCTTAAGCATGAAACGGAACTCATCATCTTCGTGTTCAACATAAAATCCTTCAAAATTCACGTCATTTCTGATTGTAAACCTGTAATACGGTATGTCATTGCTTATACCGCTGCTGTACGATGAAAAAATTGTTTGCGTGAGATCGGACGGGAGGTTTAAAGGCGGTACTTCCGAGTGCATTCCGAAATTTATCGTCAGATCGGTACCGTCGTATTCGGCATGTACTGCAGGGAACACTTCCGACTCCCAGACAAGGATATCGTAATCTGCTTCTAATTTGTATATACCGTTTTTCAGAACATCTTCCGTATAAGTGCTTGCGTTGCTTATTGTCACGGCATTTCGACTAATCCACATACCGCAGGAAAGTTTAATAAAGTTGTTGCCTGATTCTGCAACAACGCGGTCGCGTTGTCCTCTGACAAGCGTCCAGTCCGAACCGCCGGTGATCGAGTTGTTCGGGAACAGCCATGCATCATTTGAATTGACTGTTGCGTATCTCGGTGTTGTAATTTGTGTGATCGTACCGGTGCCCGTTCCCGATCCGGTGCCTCCTCCGCTTCCGCTCGGTGCGTTTCTTGTTATTGTGCGAATGACATCGTCCTGACCGTCCTGAGTAAAGATGAACTCATTTACTCCTGATGTCAAAGGTGCGAAAACGTAGAAAAAACCTTCGATCGTACGGTTCGTAACTTCTTCGCCGTTCATGTAAAGGGGGATGTCGGGCAAGCTTGTACCGACAATGCTGTATCCGGATGCATTTGAATCGTTTCCGGTAAAGACAACATCCTGAGCGGGCATTCCTATCGAAAGTGTATCAAGGATCATTACGGGTTCGCGCTCTTCAGGTTCGCCTTCTTTAAAGAAATCACGGATGGTGTTTCCGAGTGTTCCTCTGAGCGAGTGAAAACGATAAAAAACGCTGCCTGTTACTTCATCGACGGTTTGGATCATTTCGAGTTGACGGATCATTTCTCCTTCCCAATGCGGGGGTTGATCATTTTCGTCTTCTCTGTATGCGGCATGCCCTATATATAAATCAACATTGTAATCTTTACATAAATCGACCCACCAATTGAGGATAGTTTCGAAATCGGCAGTTTGGAAGCCTATGTACCAGTATATTTGAGGATTTATATAATCTACCCATTCTTCCGTGACCCATTTACGTGTGTCGGCGTACAGGAGATGGTAAGATTCAAATGTGCTCGGAACATCCACCCCGAGAATGGGGTCGCTTTCGGTGTTTTGCCAAATCGCGGAGGGAGAAATACCCCAGCGGATATTTTTATTGTATTCATTATTAATTTGACGAATTGTTGCTTGTATTTCTTGTATCAGTATATTAACGTTTTCACGACGCCAATCCGCGAGATCTGCGCCGTTGCCGTAGCGCTGAAATGTTGCGGCATCGTTGAAGTCGGTGCCGGGGTAGAAATAGTCATCGATATGGATGCCGTCGATGTTATATTTTGTTGCGACTTCCGTTATGCCGTCGATTATCAGTTGTCTTGCTTCGGGCAGTCCGGGATCTAAAAACAGACCTCTGTTGCCGTTTCTGTTAGTCCATGCAACGGCGAGGTCGGGATTGATCCTGACGGGATTATCGGGAGAGAGTGTCTGCGGATCCGAACTG
>Ga0123356_10001968_pt1 | contig 22243 bp, 21 predicted proteins | sample TergutEmb28metaG_2_FD_92546 | JGI IMG/M metagenome (GOLD analysis project Ga0123356, IMG submission 92546) | Embiratermes neotenicus P3 segment gut microbial communities from Petit-Saut dam, French Guiana - Emb289 P3 | ecosystem: Host-associated > Arthropoda: Insects > Digestive system > Gut ... | reverse complement strand
TTGATGCGCTAACTACAATAAAGTATCTTATAACCGGCGCGGGGCAAATACGCGTTTAAAGGAAGGCTCTCTTTTGATAACACAACTAATAAAAGATGCAAGAAAAATAATAATTAAGTTCGGCTCTAACACGCTTGCGGGCAAAGACGGCAAGATCAATTTTGATTTTCTTTGTGAATTCGCAGATCAGGCAGCGACGTTTATGAAAAAGGGTAAACAAATTGTTATCGTTTCTTCGGGAGCGCAGGTAGCAGGTCTTTCCACGATGGACAAATGGGCGCGCAAAAAAGACATTCATTACAGACAAGCGTTATGTGCAGTAGGACAGGTGCAGCTAATGGACGCGTGGCGGCGCGCGTTTGAGCAGCATAATTTTCACATCGCGCAAATATTATTAACACGCGAAGATTTTAACGATCCAAACAGAACTTTAAATATGCGAAACACCCTGTTCACACTTGTAGACGAAGGTGTCATCCCGATAATTAACGAAAACGATACAGTATCTGTAGAAGAAATAAAAATCGGCGACAACGACACACTGGCGGCACGCTCCGCAATCTTATGGAGCGCGGATCTTTTAATTTTATTCAGTGACATCGACGGATTATACGATAAAAACCCGAAAGAATTTCCGCAGGCGACTTTGGTGGAAGAAGTAAAAGACCTTGAAGCTGTAAGGAAAAATATCACCATAGGGGATACAAACAGTTTTGGCACTGGCGGCATAGCTACAAAACTTGACGCCGCGCAGCTTGCGATCTCCTATGGTATCTCTACAATTTTAGCGCACGGCGGAAAACCGCATTGTTTTGAAAACCTGGCAGAAGGTAATCAAAAGGGTACAGTGTTTTTAGCGTAGAGTTTTAAAATTAAACTATTCAGCTTTTTCTGCATTCTCTATTTTGGCGTCTTTTTTCGCTTCCGCGCGATCCTTCATGTCGGCGATGCCGATAAAGATCGCTATAAGACCAAAAAGAATTGCCAAAACAGGAACGCCGCCTTTTAAAAACGCCAGAACATTTTCTCCCCAGCCAAGACCAAATCCGAGAATTTCTTTGGGAATAATCGCGAAAACAGCGGCTACGATAAACACAAATCCAATAATTAACGCTTTCATTTTTTCTCCTTTATTTATTACGTAATTGCTTTAAAGCCATCAGAACAAAAGCCGCAATGAAAAAAGCCATCCGTATTGTAGGTAATATAAATGATATTAATGGAACTGAATTAAAAATTAATAAAAAATCTCCATTAATACCAAATAATTTTAAAACAGAATACACGGTTTCGATATATGCGACAATAATGCCAAAAATTATTAACATCCATGACGCGTCTCTAATTTTGGGCCACAACAGAATAGCTAAAAAAGCCGCGGCCGCGCCCAGTATTAGTTGACTTGAAATGTAAATGGTTTGCCCAATGTCCATACGAATATTATCCGACTAAATGGAAAAATATTCAAGATATTTCCTACTCGCCATGTGTAAATTATGTTATATTAGAGGTACTGGGATATTATTTTATGGATGTTTTTATACCGGATATGAATAAAAATGAAAAAGATAGAAAAAGACAATTTAATATTCTCGCGGCGGCGCGTCTCTATTGTAAACGCGCTGAATACGGCGATAGATATTTTTACATCCCATAACGAAAAAGAATTTGACGATGTTATAAGCAAAGCTCTAAAAATAATCACTGACGCGGCAGGAATAGATCGTGTTGTTTTTTACCGTAACTTAAGCATTAATAACGAACCTCGTTTTGGACAAATATACTGCTGGGATAAAGAAAAAGAAGGTCTTATTTCTTTGGATGAAGAACTGGAAATCATACCAAAAATTCCTGTTTTCGAAAAATGGATTTTAACATTAACAAAAGGTGATTATATAAGAATCCGCGAAAACGATATGTCCAAAGATGAACTTGTCTTTCTTCGGGAGTACGGCGTTAAATCAATTTTGATAATACCGGTATTTTCACATGGCGATTTTTGGGGAGCTGTCGCGCTTCAGGATCACAAACACGATTATTATTTTGATGACGGCTGCACTGATTTACTTTTTTCGGCTGCGCGTATGTGCGCGAACGCGATTATCAGAGCGGAAATGTCAGATAGCGCCAATAAAGCTGTTAAAGCATTAAAGCGCCGTGAAAAAATGGCGAACATGTTAAACAAAATGGCAGTTACATTTCTTTCGCATATCCAGGAATCATTTGAATCAATGATGACAGAAGGAATCAGACATATCGCTGACATGCTTGATTTGGACAGAATTTCTATATGGCGTAATTTTAAAAAATCTGATGTTTTACATTCATCGCAAATTTACCGTTGGGACAGGGAATCAGGCGGTACGACAGTTCCAACAGAATTTTTTAAAGACGTAACTTATGATCAATTGGCGCCAAGATGGGAAAGTTTATTGGAAAATGGAAATACAATAAATAGTCCCGCTCGTTTGTTACCCGAATCTGAAGCTATCATGTTAAAATCATTCGGAGTTGTATCGGTTTTTATTACACCCATATTTTTAAATGAATCTTTTTGGGGGTTTGTTTTTTTTGAAGATCGCCTGAACGAGCGTTTTTTTGAAGATGATTTAGCCGAAATAATGCAGTCAGCCGCGTTTTTATGCGCTAACACAGTCATCCGCGCCGACATGGAAAAACTTTTAAAAAGCCGCCTTGAACAGCAGGAATTAATTACAGAAATTTCGCGGAGTTTTGTATCGTCAGATGAAACACAAAAATTAATTAACGAAGCGATTGCCAAATTGGGAAATTACTATAAAGTATCGAGAGTTACAATTTATTATATTGATTATAAAAGCGGCGACGCGAACATAATGTATCAATGGTCAGCGTTTTCTGATTCGATGGACAGGAGAAAGTTTAACATTCAAAATTTAATAAAAGCGCATTTTCCTGAAAGATTATATTATACCGCGATAGTACCGATAATTTCGTGCCCTAATATAAAATTAAATAATTTTGATGAATTTAAAGAACTATTTTGTGATAACGTTTGCGCGTTTATCTGTTCGCCATTATACGTTGAAGGTTTAGTTTGGGGATTAATGACTGTTGAACATTGCTACAACCCAAGACAGTGGACCGATAACGAAAAAAATTTTATCGCGATGACAACAAGCACAATCGCGGGAGCGATAATGCTTGATATTTACAACACAAAATTAAAAGACGCCGTAACAAAAGTAACAGCGGCAAGCAAGGCGAAAAGCGAATTTTTATCAAACATGAGCCATGAGATGCGCACTCCAATGAACGCGATTATTAACATGACACTAATCGCCAAAGATACTTCCGATATGGAAAGAAAAACCTACGCTCTTGATAAAATAGGAGACGCGTCTACGCATTTATTGGGAGTTATAAATGATATTTTGGATATGTCAAAAATTGAGGCTAATAAATTCGAACTTATGCCGGTAGAGTTTGATTTTAAAATGATGATCGAACGTGTTGTAAATGTTGTAAATTTCCGGGTAGAAGAAAAACATCAGACTTTAAAAGTAAATATAGATAAAAAAATTCCAAAAATATTGATTGGCGATGATCAAAGAATATCGCAGATAATAACGAATCTTTTAAGCAACGCTGTAAAGTTCACTCCCGAAAACGGCATCATCAATCTGGAAACACAATTTAAAAAAATTGAAAATGACATTTGCACATTACAGATCAGCGTAACAGATACGGGTATCGGCATAAGCAAAGAACATCAGAAAAACCTGTTCCAATCTTTCCAGCAGGCGGAATCCAATACAGCGCGCAATTACGGCGGCACAGGTTTAGGGCTTTCGATTTCCAAAAGTTTTGTAGAAATGATGGGAGGGAAAATCTGGGTAGAATCAAAACCCGGCAAGGGTTCAACTTTTGCTTTTACGATAAATGTAAAATATAACCCAAATAATAACGAGCAAAAAAGTGATGGGGTACATCAAAATGAACGCCAAATTGAAGAAACAAATAAAAATTATAACAATGATTTTACAGGTCACAGAATTTTACTTGCCGAAGACATGGAAATAAACCGCGAGATTGTATTAATGCTGCTTGAATCGACCCATTTGGAAATCGACTGCGCAGTTAACGGAATACAAGCTGTCGAAATGTATATTGAAGAACCAAACCGATACGAAATGATTTTTATGGATGTTCACATGCCCGGCATGGACGGCTACGAAGCGACCCGCCAAATCCGCCAATACGAAGAAAAGTTAAACAAAAAACATCCTGTTTTTAAGCGGATACCCATAGTAGCAATGACAGCTAACGTGTTTAAAGAAGACATCAGGCACTGTATGGAAGCCGGTATGGATGACCATGTCGGAAAACCTCTGGATATCGAGATTGTTTTGAAGAAATTAAGGCAGTATTTAAAAGTGGGGTGATTGATAGTGCTTTATTAAGTTTTTCCACATTTATTATCAATGAAATATCACCAAAAGTCATATAAAAGACACCAAATGGTTGATGATTAAAAAAACTTGTAGTATAATCATTATAAAGAGGTATAACCATGAATACACAAGATATTAGGGTAACAATTAGGGTAGATCGCGAACTTAAAAAAAACGCAGATACGCTTTTTAACTATCTTGGATTAAACATGACTAATGCGGTAAATATATTCTTGCGTAAAGCAGTAGACCAAAAAGGTATACCTTTTCAGGTAAATACAGGTATTAATGGAATTGGAGGGCTTAATACAGAAGAAGTAACAGGTAGATTCAAAAAAGCAGTTCAACAAGACATAGAAACAAAACTGCAAAAAGGACTGCCCATAGCAAGATATGACCCAAATCAAAAAAAAGCATACTTGGAAAATGCCGATGGTTCAAGGGAATATGTCTAATCCGTTGATTCTCGTTTTTGCAGGACCTAACGGTTCCGGTAAAAGTACTGTTACTAAATTAATACCACAGTATGGCACGTATATTAATGCCGATAATTTAAAAGTTGAATATGCCCTTACCGATCTTGAAGCTGCTCAAAAAGCAGAATCACTCAGAAACAAACTTTTAGAGAAAAAATCCGATTTTACATTTGAAACTGTATTATCCACCGATCGCAATTTGCATTTATTGCAAAATGCAAAAAAAATAGGTTATCAAGTTCATTGCATATATGTATTAACATGCAACGCCGATATTAATATCGCAAGAATAAAAAGTAGAGTTCAGGAAGGTGGTCATGATGTACCTGAAGAAAAAGTACGAAGCCGTTATACTAAAGCATTAAAATTATTGCCAAAATTAATAGACGTATGTGATATAATATTAGTATACGATAATTCTGTAATGCCATCTTTAATATTCAAAAAGGACAAAGACAGAATTGAATATTACCCTAGCGAATTTTGGTCTATAGAAAAATTAAAAGAATTGATACAATGAATAAAAACTTAAAATGAAAATTAACCATTTTACAGCGACAGAGATTGTATTTAACTCCGCAAAACAGGTACTGATGATTTAAAAACCGTTGAAAAAAGACACGGGAAACCAATTGCCCTGTAAATTGCTTCCAGAAAAATGCATGATGATGAGTTTCTATTTTACTTATCTGAAAATAATGTTTGGCTGGTAAATAGAGTGCCTATGGAGTATATTAAGGAGAATTTTGAATAAATATTAATATCTACATTTTTTTCCACATTTTTTCCTTGCCAAGTGCTGAAAAAAGTATTATTTTCGTATTAGAAGGTTTTACTTTTTAAGGATTTTATGTTATGATTGATTTGTTATTTGAATGGGATCCAGAAAAAGAGCGAGAAAACTATGAAGATCATGGCATTTATTTTAGTGATGCTATAGAAGTGTTTTATGATCACTTTCGCATGGAACGCTATGATGACGATTCGAGTGATACCGAAGATCGATGGCAAACAATAGGTTTTTATGAAGATGTACTTTTTGTAGTTTATACGGAGCGTAAGGATACTATACGTATAATATCTGCTCGGGTTGCCGAGCCTTTTGAACGGAGGATATATCATGGCAATAGTGAGATACACGGCTGGCAAAGAGTTAACCCCTGAAGAAGAATTAGTAATTAGAGAACGAATAAGAGCTGCCGCTAAACGCCCATATACCTACGATCCCGATTGCCCCCTGCTAACAGAAAAGCAATTGGCAGAATTTCGTCCTGTTAATTTTGATACCATGGAAGAACGAGCTCAAGCAATGAAGCAAGAGGCTGCGTTTCCTGTGATTGCATCTGTGTAATCCGAAGAATAATATTCAAAGTTTATTGTGCTAAAAAATCTTGAGAATTTTTTCTCGCAGAGATCGCAAAGGCGCAAAGTTGTTGTTCGATGTTTATTTTAACCATCAAAAAGTAGCGTAATTTGTAGACTTTTTTAATTAACCACGGAGGAATACGGAGGTTTTGTAGTAATTTGATTGACATCACCATTGTCACTTAGAATACCCCCATATATTGCCATTTTCATCAATCTTATCTTAGGCGACTATAGTAAACTCAATTAAACCTATAAGGAATATATTCTCCAAAGATTTTTAATATTTTTTATTCTAACTTTAATTTAGTAATAAAATAATGATTCTAGAAATTAAACATTAACTTCTGTTTTTCCATTTGAATTAATTCTGTTAAATGTTCTTCAACTAAATATTTACTCTCTATTGGTACAACATCTGCTTCTTGTATAATTATTAAATAATTCTGCATTTTTTTCCTATGCATTTCTATATTATTTTCACCCAAACAATCAGAACCCATATCTAAAAGTTTTTTAGATTCAAGAATTATATAATTAATATTCCAAGCACCAAATATAATTCCAAACCAAAAATACCCTAACAAAGAATGAACACTATTTGCTTCATTATAACGTTTAATTAGATCTTCTTTCTGTAAACTATTCACAACTAATCCATGCAAATAGAGAATAGTATCATGACGAACAGGAAAATTAAAAGCCTTTTGCATACAATTAGGTAATTTAGCAGATAATTTAAAAAGCTCTTTAAGAAATTTTGCTGGTAAAATATAATCATCTTCATTGTACCATAATTCTAATATTTCATAAGCAGATATAGCAATTAACTCGTTTTCATTAGAACACAAATCTATTAAAATATTTCTTAATATATAGGTATTATCAGAATCTAAAGCTATTCCTTGCCATTCAATACCAAGCAAAATTGCTAAATTAAGCATTTGAAGTACATCAGGAAAATCACATGAATTCAAATTTTGAATAAAATAATTATAAATAGAAAATTGTTCTTTTTCATTATAACGTAATTCAATTAATTTAAATAAATTAGAATAAATTTTAATTGGCCATTCTTTATTAATTTCCTGTAATGAATTTATTAGTTCTTCACTATATTTTGATTTATAAACTACCATAATACCAGAATCAATTGTATGTATAAAAAACTCATAACCAAAACATTCCTTATAAATATTATTTCTTATACTAGGTGTTAATGGAGCTTCATCGGCGATAATTTGCATAAGTAAATTGATAATATAAGAAGCTCTACTTTCTCTATTAATATGGGGTTTCGCTTTTATATTTGATAAAATTTCTAACAATTTTATTGATATATCTTCTGTACTCCAAGAATCATCTACTAAAACCGATGTTAATAGAATAGTCTCTTTCATTCCTTCATCTTCAAATAAGTTATAAAAATGACTCTCAATTTTCTTATTTCTCGTAACGTTAGGATAACAATTTCTAACAATTGCATAAGCTGCTAAATATTCTTGAAATGTAAGATGAGAAAATTCATACTCTCCTTCTAAGATTTCATTATTATCATTTACTCTTCGTAATCCCTTTTTTATTAATAAAGCACTCCGTTCTTCAACTCTTTCAATAAATTTAGTTATTGGTTCTGATTTTGATGAAAAGAAACGTGATAAATCTTTTCGAGCATCCATTAAGATTTTTTCCAATTCTGTCCTACCTATGGTTTGCCGTCTTTTTCCTACGAATGTCATATTATACGCTAAATAAGCCAGTTGTGGTATTGCTTCTTTATAATCAAGTGATGGAAACCCTGGTACATTCCATGTACGTATAAGAACATCAATTGCACTTCCATACAATTCAGCTCGCTTTGTAGGAAGATATCCAATCCATAAATGTACAATTTGTAATGTCATTAATAAAACTGGAGTTTGCGCCAGATCAAATATTTTTTCATTATCTTGAATAGTATTAAAAAGTTTTCTTGCTTCCTCTTCTGTATCTTTTGTTCCTGATAAAGCAATTTTATGCCAACAAATACAAAGACGATTAATATCATCTAAGTTAAATGGTTGTATTTTATAAATATTAAATATTTTAGTTAAATTTTTAGCTATTAATGGATAACCAACAATTCTGGATGTCATTACGATATTAACTTGTTCATTATTTTCAATAAATTGACACAATTTATTAATAAAAGTCTTACGATTTGAATTATCATTAATTTCATCTAAACCATCAACTAATAATAAAGCTGTTCCATTTTGGATATGTGAGCTTACTAATTCAAAAAAAGCATTTTTTAATTCGTCTTCAAAATCTGCACGTTCAGGAATTTTACGAATAATATCATTTATAGATAGATCTGTTTCATTCTTAAATTGTCTGCATTTTATCCATATAGGAAATAAACATCTATTAGGAAGTTTATCGTAAATATCATAAACATGATTCAAATCTTTATTAAAAAGATCATCATTACTCTTATTAATACCATAAAACGATGCTAACCTTTTCATCCATGTAGTTTTACCTCCGCCAGGTCCAGAAAAAATTACAAGCCGTATATTTCCTTTATCAGGAATTAAACAATCATAACACTCATTCCATGATAAATTTGACCATTCATAATTATTTCTATGCCATATATCGAAAATATTATCTATATCTGATAATTCATGAATTTTATTATTACGATAAATAGGTTCAGAAAAACGCAAAGGAACAAATAATTCATCCAATTCAAAGGCTTTGTTCCCAAAATCATTATCTACAGGAGGAAGTCCATCTAACCTGATTTTACATTCATCTCTGAGATATTTAATATATTCTTTGTGAGCAATCTCAATAAGATTTTCACTACTAGTTTGACGTTTGGGAAAATAATATTTTCCATCTATTGCACAATCTTGAGGAAAAGAAAAATCACTATTAGGAATCCATGCTCCATTTATTTCACTCCATCTAAAACCTTTAACATATCCACATATCATTTCTGTATCAAGCTTTCCAGTAAAAAATCCTTTATCAGCAGGAAATGCATTATATGGGTTATCCATATTTGATCCGCAAAGATATTCCCATAAATCAATTTCTGTTCTAGTAACATTAATATTTTTTCTACGCATTAGATGTTTATGTCCACAAAGATAAAGAATAACATTATGATTTTTTAGTAAAATTTCAAGTTGTCCTTGCTCATAAACATCCAAACATTCAAAAGGATGGTGAGCAAGAACAATAGCGGGTTTATTTTTATCAATACTTTCTAAAATTTTCTTTAATTCAAGCATATCTATAACTAAATTACCATCTTCATTATCTTTACCAGATAGTACTGCTGTATTAATATGTATGATATTTACATTATCTTTACTAATAAAAAAATGATTCCTGATTTCATGTTTTCCACAAATTTGTTCATAAAAATTCAAATAATCCTGTATTCCAGGTTTTAATTCCTTTAAATGTTTACTTGATATAGTTCTACTTCTAGTATATGTTTCCATAACTGCTTCAATGGTTCCTTTACGTCCATCGCCACGAAGAACATCGTGATTCCCAGGAACCATAAAAGTATTACATGTGGAAATACTAAGATTTTTTTGTACATTTCGCAAAAATTGTACAGATTCATCAGAATATACTTCTGAGTTATCTTTCCCATAACATAAATCGCCTGTAATGAAAAGATAATCTATTCCTTGTAATTTATTACACTTTTCTAAAAAATTATCCCTCATTGTTTTTATAACATATGCATCAGGAGAACCAAAATGTATATCTGATAATTGCAACCATTTAATAATAGCCATTAATCCATCCAAATATTATAATTTAATATCCCTTCTTTGCTAAAATACTTAGTATATGAGGGTATTTTTGATAACGTATGCTGTCATACTCTTCATATATTGGCTTAATACTCCATAATTCAAGTCCACATTGTTCTAAAGCACTAATATAATCACATATTGGCCTATGATAATACCTAATTTGTTTTGAACAATTTTTTAAATTACGTAGATACATATTCTGTTCATTATATATAAATCCTTGATTTTTTAATTTATCATTAGCCCAATAACGTGGATGTAAAAGAATAATAAGTAACAATCCATCATTATTTAGCATTCTATATACATTATTAAAAAAATCATTATAATTAGGTAGATTATGTACAACCATATTTGCTACAGCAAAGTTATATTTTTGTAATAATTTAATTTTACATGCATCTCCATGAAAAAAAAGTATATCGGGATATTTATTACGAGAGTAAATAATAGCTTTTTGAGATATATCAATTCCATGAACATCACGCATTTTAGAAATTTTTGAAGTTAGAAAACTACATCCACATCCTATATCTAAAATAATATCTGTAAGCTTTGTATTATGTTTTACAACTTCTAATATATATGGAAGTAAAACTTTGCCATATGTTTTATCTTCTTCATTTTCAATTTCTTTTGCACGTATTTCACAGATTTCATCCCACTCTACACCGATAGTATTATTCAAATCAACTATATTCATATAATTTTATGTTGACGTTGTAGACATTTTTCTTAAAGTCTTCACGAATTCTTCTAATAAAACTATATGAGCATGTGTTGTCAATTTATGATAAGTAATAGTATCGGGATTAAATCCATCTTCAAATTTATGCCTCAAGATACATTCCTTATCATCTCCATTCTCTCGAATAGAAAAACGTAAATGATCTCCTAACATACCTTCTGGAATAATTCGAACTTCAGCTTGCGCATCTTTTAATTTTTTAACATTAATACTATTAACATATTCTGACTTTACCCATATAGTCAAAGAAGCTTTTCCATCACCGCCTATACCCTCTTTTGCTTTTTTAAGTAGAATTGGCATTACTTCTGGTTTTTCTTTAATAATAAAATCAAAATTATGGCAAAAAATAATAAAATTACCGGGTTTAGAATAAAATTCAGCATTAAAATTTGGAATTTCACCAGTATGTTTGGATAAAATGAATTTATCATTTGTCGAAATTTGATTTTTTAAGTTATGTATATATGCAATAACAGCAAATATAATACTAATCACCAATGAAGCGGCAGCAGTTATTTTGATTCCAAATGGAAGTAAACCATTCCAAAATGTAATTATGCTCATACAAACAGATGGATATCCTGCAAAAACGAGACTGAAAAATTGATACTTATTTTTCAAAATTTTCATATTTCCTTCTTTCATTTTTATCATCTACACCATCCTTTTCTTTAAGAATATTATATGAACCTAACTCTACCCAACCTTTGCCAACCAACCCCCAAACTCAAGGTTGCTTCGTCCAAATAGCATAATAATAAGCAATAAAATGTAGCGTATAAGTACCCGCACCTCCGCCTGCAGCAAGATACTTATCACGTAAATCTCCTTCAAAACTAGCAACTTCACTAAAATTCGCAGAAGAAATGTTACTGCCAGTTGCAAAAGTAACACTGGTAAGGCTTGTACAAAAATAAAACGCTCTATTACCAATTGAAGTCACGCTATTGGGTATCGTTATATTGGTAAGGCTTGTACAATTATAAAACGCATAACCACCAATTGATGTCACGCTATTACCTATCGTTATATTGGTAAGACTTGTACAATTTTCAAACGCACTTCTACCGATTGATGTCACGCTATTACCTATCGTTATACTGGTAAGGCTTGTGCAACCAGAAAATGCACCTTCACCAATAGATGTTACACTATTTGGTATTGTTATATTTGTAAGGCTTGTACAATTTAAAAACGCATTACTACCTATTGATGATGTCACGCTATTGGGTATCGTTACACTGGTAAGGCTTGTACAACCACCAAATGCACCATTACCGATAGATGTCACACTATCTGGAATAGTTATACTGGTAAGGCTTATACAATCCCAAAACGCCCAGTCACCAATAGATGTCACGCTATTGGGTATCGTTACACTGGTAAGGCTTGTACAATTAGAAAACGCACGACCACCAATAGATGTCACGCTATCGGGTATCGTTATACTGGTAAGACTTGTACAATTCCAAAACGCTTCATCACCAATTGATATCACGCTATCAGGGATCGTTATACTGGTAAGGCTTGTGCAATCAGAAAATGCACCATGAGGAATACTATTGCCGCCAGTTATGATAACTGTTTTTAGAGATACTGGAATATTATTAGAAAAAATAAATCTAAAACTAGTATTTGCAGTTCCATTCAAAGTATCTCCAACAAATGGTATCGTTATACTGGTAAGGCTTGTACAACCCCTAAACGCACTTTGACCAATAGATGTCACGCTATTGGGAATCGTTATACTGGTAAGACTAGTGCAACCATAAAATGCACTACCACCAATAGATGTAACGCTATCTGGAATTGTTATACTGGTAAGGCTTGTACAACCACTAAACGTACTACCACCAATCGATGTCACACTATCTGGTATCGTTATACTGGTAAGGCTTGTGCAACCTAAAAATGCACCACCACCAATAGATGTAACGCTATCTGGAATTGTTATACTGGTAAGGCTTGTGCATTCCCTAAACGCCCAAACACCAATAGATGTCACACTATTGGGTATCGTTATACTAGTAAGACTTGAACAATTAGCAAACGCATCATTACCAATAGATGTCACGCTATTTCCTATCGTTACACTGGTAAGGCTTGTACAATGAGCAAACGCATCATTACCAATAGATGTCACGCTATTTCCTATCGTTACACTGGTAAGGTTTGTGCAATTTCTAAACGCATCATTACCAATAGATGTCACGCTATTTCCTATCGTTACACTGGTAAGGCTTGTGCACCAAGAAAATGCACCTTCACCAATAGATGTTACACTATTTGGTATTGTTATATTTGTAAGGCTTGTACAAACCAAAAACGCATTATTACCAATAGACGTCACGCTATCAGGTATCGTTATACTTGTGAGGTTTGTGCAATTTCTAAACGCTTCATTACCAATAGATGTCACGCTGTTGGGTATCGTTATACTAGTTAGGTTTGAATAATATTGAAACCCATTACTTGCTATCATTGTTACTGGTAAACCATTATATAAAGCCGGTATTACTACTTCAGCAGCAGCTTCAGTACCTTTTGAAACAGAATATACTGTACCACCAATTAATGTAAAAGATAATCCTGGTGTAAAAAAATCATTAATTATACCATCATTTCTTATCGCTGTATTTGGAGTTAAATTATAATTGTTCGCCATTGATGTATTTAACATCGTTACAATGTAGGTATATTGTTTATTTATTCCGACGGAAGCATTTGTAAATGAAGCATTTATAGTATAATCAGTATTTAATATCAATGTATCACCTATTACTAAACCGCTGAATGTAACAATTCCGGAAGTTGCATTTGTTGTTCCATCATAAATTTTATTAAGAGGCGCGACTGTATTAATACTTATTTCTTTTTTACTTATACCCAAATTATTTGTATCCGCTGTATGTGAACCCATTGAAACCTCTACAGGATTTCCATTATGTGTTGAACGAACCAACTGCGAACCATCAGAAGGACTTGCAGAAATTAACGATCCAAAATCTGCAAGAATGATATTATCTGATGTGCTGTCAGTATAAGAAATTGTTACAGAAAGTCCAGCTAAATCGAGTGTATCTCCATGTGTATATGTTGTTAAATTATTTGGCTGTGTTAATATAGAAATTCCTGTTACTTCTTTTTCTAAAGTTTCATCAAATTCAAAAGAAAGAGTTATAGAATTTCCTGTATTGTTAGTCCTAACCGCTGTGTTTCCATTAATTGTCGCTGTACTAATACCTGTAAATGTATGGTTAGCCGTCGCTGTTAGCGTAACTGTAGCTGTATAAGCGGTACTACCTAAAAATGGACTAGAACTTGGGTTCCATGAAACTGTGCCAATCGTAAAATTACCTGTCCCTGTCGCTGTAGTATTTGGAGTTTCACCTTTTAAAGGGCTTGTTACATTTATGGCTACATTGGAGATTGTTGTTAAAACTGGATCGTTATTTCCGCCAATGGGATTATTATCATCTGGATTTCCACCTTCTTCCGGACACCCGACAAACGCAAAAACTAATAAAATCCCTGTCAATAAAACTAATAATCCAAACAGCCAATTCTTTAACATAAAAAACTCCTTAATAATCAATAATATTAGGGAAAATCGTAAGATAATTCATAATTATGCTCTCACATACAATAATAATGTTATATAGAACAGTAAGTCAAGTACTGTAAAACAAGTATTATAGTATGAGGGATTAAAAAGTCAAAGTTTATGTTAGATATTAAAGAAATCTTAGCAAACAATATTAAAGAAAATCGCCGAAAAAAGGGACTTACTCAGGAAAAATTAGCAGAAAAAGCCAATATGTCACTACATTACCTTGCTGTACTTGAACTCGCCCGTAAATTCCCATCTGGTGAAATGTTAGAGCGTATTGCCGAAGCACTGGAAATTGAACCGCATGAATTTTTTATAGTTCCCAATTCACCTCAAAATGAACTAGAGCTATTAAGACAGGAAATAAAAGAAGATATTAAAAATGAATTTGGGGATAGATTAGAACAGGCAATTTTTGAAGCTATAAAACGGTGTAAAGTTTGAGTTTTTTACTATAAAACCTATTATGAACATCTAGTTATTTATGGAAAGATATCGAACATCAACTTAGCGTCCTTGGCGTCTTGGCGTGAACTCTTCTTTCTAAGGCTATTTTGTGTTCCATAATGGGACCCGACACTCACGCCTCAAACTGCTTCACGGCAAAAGTAACAGTTTCTTTTAGTTCATCAAGATTTTTTCGCTTTAAAATTACAAGTTGGAAAATGGCAGATTCGATGAAGCTGTATAAATAATTATGCGCTGTTTTTACTTTCATCTTTTTTAGTTCTCCGGTTTTTATGCCATTGATTACGATGGAAGATAAAATACGGCGAAGTTTGACAGTCCGGCGGCGTACGCGTTCTTCGGGGTTAATATCGCCTTTTGAAATGTGCAATAAATAATCGGCGACAACAAAAAGAAGCTGGCGGTTTTGTTCCAACAGTTTAATAATGTTTAAAAGAACACTGGTAATTTTTTCTAAACTGTTAAGGGATTTGTCCGCGCAAATTGTTTTTATATTTTCTTCGGCGTTTAGTAAAAGCTGTTTAATGCTGTAGGTAAAAATTTCTCTTTTGTTTTTAAAATAAAGATATAAAATTGTCCTTGTAATTCCGCATCGATCCGCTATTTTTTGGAATGTGGTGTTTTCAAAACCGTCATCAATAAAAACATTAAGGGCTTTTTCCAGGATTTTTTTTTGTCTTTTATCATGTTCAACCGCGATTGCCATTAAAACTCCCCATATATAATCTTTTTACAGCGTTGACACTTCTATATTACTTCATATTGATAAAAATAGGAAGGAATGGCGCCGTTACTAATCTCGCGGCAGGAGTCCGCTTTTTTACCGTAAAAACTTTCAAAGCCGCTGTGGTCTGTTATAACGGCAAGCTTCCAGCCGCTAAATCGCTTTTCAAGCGAAGCCATCTGTTGATAAATCTGTTCCGCCAAAGCCTGGTCGCCAAGACGTTTGCCGTAAGGCGGGTTAGTAAGAATATAACCTTTAGGTTTGATGTCCGCCGATGTGTCAAAAGGGGAGGCGGCTTTGGTCATCGGTGTTACTTTTAAATCGATGCCAAGCGATTTGCAATCAAAAGAGCGAATACCTCGCCCTGGTGTTTGTCCTTGCGCGATATCATGAAGGCGCGCGAAGTTTGATGACGCGATTGATATAGAACGAACATCTTCATCGCTGCCCGCGATCCTGATAAGACGGTTTTCGCTTGTATTAAAATTTATTTTGCCGCGAAACTCTTCCCTTATTGTGGCTTCGATTTTGCTGTCAGCGATAAGCAGATTTTCGAGCGCGAAATGTCTGCCAAGACCCGGAGCCATATCCCAGGCATACATCGCGGCTTCTATTAAAATTGTACCCGAGCCGCAGAAAGGATCGTAAATTGGAAACTTACGTTTCCATCCCGATAAAAGCAAAATCGATGCCGCTGTTGTTTCACGCAAAGGAGCGGCTCCTCCTTCGCTTCGATAACCTCGTTTAAATAAAGGATCGCCGCTTAAATCCAATAACAGCGAAACAGTGTCTTTTTCGATGTAAACTCGAACTTCGGCAACCTTGATAGCATCATCAGCTTTCGAGTCTTTGTCGTTTGTTTTTGACTTTCGGACAACCATTACTTGTTCGGGAAGGCGGTTCATTCCATATTTTGTACAAAGACGCTGAGCGGCTGCTTTGTGAACTATCGCTTGTATGCTGGTTTCCGCTTTTAACAACGAACGGTTGGAACGCACTTTGGCGATTTTTAACCCCATGCCTTTTGGCACGAATTGTTCCCACTCAATAGCGGCGGCGCCTTCAAAAAGTGCGTCAAAATCCGTCGCTTTAAAAAGTCCCACTTCCAAAAGAACGCGGTCGGCGGCTCTTAACCCAATTAACGCTTTATAAAGCCCCGCGGTATCGGCTTTAAACCTCACTCTTCCGTAAAGAGAATCTTCAACTTTAAAATCAAGTTTGCGCAGTTCGTTCGACACAGCTTTTTCCGCGCCAACCGCGCATAAAGCGACAGCGATATCAGTGTTTTTCATCAGGATATTCTATCATAAATATCAATCTTATTGAACTGTAAGAAATTAATAAAATTATGTGTAAAGGATTTTTAATTGTAAATAGATTTTTTTTATCTTATATTAATTTTTATATAAAGCAATCAACTGTTATGCGATCATTAAAAAGGTCGATAAGTAATTAACATCTTCTTGGAGGAACAATGACATACGGCTATATCAGGGTTAGCACGGATAAACAATCAGTCAAAAATCAACGGTTTGAAATTCAAAGATTCTGTGTTAAAAATAATTTAAAAATTGAACAATGGATCGAAGAAACTATCAGCGGAATAAAAACACCCGAACAGCGGCTTTTGGGTCCGCTTCTCGCGCAAGTAAAAGCAGGCGATTTAATTATATGCTCGGAATTGTCAAGACTTGGAAGAAGTCTTTTTATGATAATGTCAATTTTAAATCATCTTATGATGAACGAAGTAAGAATCTGGACAATCAAGGATAATTACAGATTAGGTGATAATATTCAATCAAAGGTGCTGGCGTTCGCGTTTGGTTTATCGGCGGAAATTGAAAGAGAGCTAATTTCGCAAAGAACAAAGGACGCGCTTGCCAGAAAAAAGTCCGAAGGTAAAGTGCTTGGGCGCCCCTGTGGAAGTGAATCATCATATTTTAAACTTACAAGCCACGAAAAGGAAATCAGGTCTTTGATTGATAATGAATATTCTTTAAGCGCGATCGGAAGGATTTACGGCGTAAACAGAGCAACTGTTGTCAGATTCCTTCGAAAAAGAAAGATAATAACATAAAAATGCTTCAATTGCTACAAATCGAATTATACGTTATAATATGGGTATGCTTACGGTTTTACGGTTTTTGGTTGTATTTTTGGTAGTTTTGCTTCCGCTAAAGCAGTTAAACGCGAATTCTTTCTGGGATGAAGTTGAATGGTCGTTTAGCGGCAGTATTTTCTATTTTCATACCAATACTGTTCCAACTTCCGATTACGCTCCAATAATACCCTCATTAGGTTTTTCCGCCGCTTATCAAGTAATGCCTTTTTTAAAAATCGAAGTAACAGAGGATTTATATTTTTCCAATTATTTGTACGACTTTGATTTAGGTAATCCTATACCTTGCAGTCTGGATAATCGATCCGCTTTTGTATTCGGGTTTGTAACCGCGGTTCAGGCGACAGGATTTCTTTCGCTTGGCAATATTATTATACGCGCGTATGCCGGTCCTGCCATCGATATAAGAATAATAGTTCGCGCGTTTGGAACGGATCATCCCGGTGATAGTAAAGGTGATGAAACTGACGCGGGTGTTCAAACCAAAGCGGTAAGTGATTATTTTTGGAGTGATGGACGATGGTTTGTTCCGGTAATCGGAATGGGAATGGACTTTCCCGTAAATGAAGGATTCATGGCGGGGTTCGATTTGCGGGCGTGGCTTCCCATAGACAACTGGCGCTTTGGTATAAGTTTTCGCGTAACGCCTCGTAAAAGTTAATGAAAAAACAAAAAGATTTTATTTTTAAATGTTCCTCCTGCGATCATAAAGAACCAAAATGGCTTGGACGCTGTCCCGAATGCGGACAGTGGAATACATTTGTTGAAACAGCCATCACAGGCGCGAGCGGAAAAAGCAAAAACAAACACGGCAGAGAAAGCGGTATGCCAAAAACCCTGCCGCTTGTCGCGGTAGATCCAATGGAAGGAAGCCGCATAAATAGCGGCATAGGTGAACTTGATCGAGTGCTTGGCGGCGGAATAATGAAGTGTTCCTCAATCCTTATTGGAGGCGAACCGGGCATCGGCAAACCAACCTTACTTTTACAAGCCGCCGCTGCCGCTGTTACAAAGGGACGAATCCTGTATATTTCCGGCGAAGAATCCGCGGGGCAATTAAGGCTGCGAGCTGACAGGCTGGAGCTTAACAAAGATAAAAGCGTAATGGAACGCATCGAAATTTTTTGCAGCGGTAACTTAAGCGAAATAGAAACCGTACTAAATAATGTAAAACCCGTTTTAATTCTTGTAGATTCAGCTCAGACATTGTACTCCGAAGACGCGGGTTCTGTTGCGGGAACCGTAAACCAAATGAAGTTCTGTTCATTTGAATTGATCAATTGGGCAAAAGAACACGACGCCGCGTTAATTTTAACAGCGCATGTTACAAAAGAAGGAATAATTTCCGGACCCAAAACTTTGGAACACATGGTGGACACTGTTTTGTATTTTGAACAAAACGACAAAACAGCGGGTTTAAACGGAACTACTGATTGCCGGTTTTTGCGAGCCGCGAAAAACAGATTTGGTTCTATCGATGAAATTGGAATTTTCTCTATGACGGAAAAAGGCCTTATCCCAATCGAGGATACGGGGCGTATGTTTTTAATCAGGCGTGAAGGTGATCTGCCTGCGGGTGTGGCGACAGCGGCGGTTCTTGAAGGGTCAAGAACAATCCTTGTAGAAATTCAAGCTCTTACCATCCCCGCCAAAGGCACGATAAGCCGTGTTTTTTCCGACAAGATCGATTCAGCAAGGGTATCGCGAATTTCTGCCGCGTTGGAAAAACACTTGGGACTTCGCCTTTCTGATCAGGATTTGTACGTAAATGCCGCGGGAGGCATCCGTATCACGGAAGTAGGGGTGGAGCTCGCTTTAGCCTGCGCCCTATATTCTGCAAGGTCTGGGCTTGCCCTGCCTGCGGACCTCGCTATAGCGGGAGAATTATCGCTTACAGGGGAAATCCGGCCCGTACGCCGCCTTGCCGGGCGTGTAAAAACGGCTGTAAATCTTGGTTTTAGTTCGTTTTTAAGTCCCGTAATCGATCAGGAGTCAAATACGGTAACTTCGGAATTATCAGGAAAAATGAAAACCGCGAAAGACATAAAAACAGCGATTAAATTGCTTTATGGAAAATAATTTTGTATTAAATGATGTTGACAATATTAAAAAAAAATTATATATTATTAATAGATATATTAGATTTTAGCGGTTGTAATAAAACCGTGTGTTTTAGGGGTTAGTTCTGTTCTTGTCGTTTACTATTTTTGATCACGCTTTTTTGCCTTGCCGAGTTCACCATTTTTCTCCCTTAACAATTACGCATCTTTCTCCTTGCTGTGGTGAGGAATAGAGTCGCTAGCTTTTGCAAGCGTGATATTAGGCGTGCCCGGGCGCAGTCGCGAATCGATGTCTTTTGATGTTTGATTTGTTCCGGGTGAAGGAATTTTCTCAATGGCCAAGAAATTGTATGTCGGTAATCTATCTTACAACACTACCGAAGATGGTTTAAAAAACCTTTTTTCAGGTTTTGGCACCGTCGCATCAGCCAAGATCATTTTCGATCGTGAAACCGGCAACTCAAAAGGGTTCGGATTTATCGAAATGAGCAGCGACGAAGAAGCGACAGCGGCAATCGCTGGAACAAACGGTCGCGAATTTGATGGGCGCCAATTGCGCGTAAACGAAGCGATGGATAAACCTCGCAGAGAACGCGGCGGCGGCGGCGGGAACTGGTAAACCAGTTAAAAGGTGTCAGAGAAATCTGACACCTTTTTTTTATAAGTACGCGAGAAGCCGCGGAAAACATTTAGAAGCCGCGTCATACCCCTGATCATAAGTTTGATAAATCTTTTCGATATTTCTTTCCACACGGCCAGCGGCGGGAGGAACATCGGGGCGGATAACAAAGATTTCGCCTTTTGCTTCGAGTTCTTCTATATAATCGATTGTTTCGTTGTAACGTGAATACTGTGTTTTCATATTTTGTAATAACCCCGGGAACTTTTTATATCGATTTAACATGAACTTCGGCATTCGGGATGGCGTTTTTCGATAGCCTTTCTGGCGTGTAAGAATAACAACACGTTTTTTAAAACCGTCATCCAAGGCATGGCGTACAGGAATAGCGTCGCTTAAACCCCCGTCCATTAAAATCCTTCCATTGTATTTTACAGGTTTGGCGAAAAACGGGAGGCTGCTTGCGGCTTTTAAAACTGTAAGGTAATCATCGCCAAGGTCGTTTTTGTCGTAGTAAAGAGCCTGCCCTGTAATACAATCTGTCGCGACAGTAATACAACGCGTGGGGTTTTCCAGAAAAGTTTTAAAATCGTAGGGAATAAGTTTGTTTGGGATTTCACGAAAAATAAAGTCCATGCCAAAAAGATCGCCGCCAAATAAAAGGCGCCTGTAGCTGATGTAACGGCTGTCTCGCACATAACGGGTGTTTACGATCCTGTTTCTTTCCGGCTGCAGCGAAACATAATTCGCCGCGTTGCAAGCGCCCATAGAAACACCAATAACATATTCAAAGTATAATTTATCATCTGTAAAACGGCGAAGTACTCCGCTTGTAAAAGTGCCGCGAAGCCCGCCGCCTTCAAGCACAAGAGCAGCGTTTGTAAGTTTCAGATTTTCCATAAAACCCTCTTGTTAAAGTATACATTAAAAAGGCTTATTTTATTAGAGTAGGTAAGGTATTGTACACGGCTTTGTAAAAATAAGATTTTATTATTTATTAAAATCTTTTGCTTTTTTTGTCAAATCAATTCTTTCTGGGAATGACGGCATTGCAAAAGAGAAAGATGCTTTGTCAACCGTAAGTAACGGCAAAATACCTACCGGAGCAATGAGACTATTAACTGGTTTGTTGTATGATGCGGTAAAAGCCCGGTATTCAATATGATTAAGCATAAGGGAATGATATAAGCTCATTGCCAGTGGCTGTAATAACGCAATCCGGCATTTGGTCTGTGTTATCTTGATATCGTGTGTGGATTTTTGGACCAATATCAATAACCATCCCATCTCGGGAAGGATTATGTATCATAAAATCGCCCGGCTCGAAATTTTGGAGAGCCTTTTTTGCCGCTTCATTTAATGTTTCAAAAATACCCCAAATTGATTCTCCAACAATAACAAGCCATTTATTTTTATATTTTTCCTGAAATTCGGTTTTATGAGCTGTATAAAAAGCGTCTTCTCGTTCAAACACAAAATTACTCCTTATCTGATATAAAATATAATCCTCTTTATTAACTACGTCAATGTAATTTTTCCAATATAACCTTACAACATTTAATTTAAGAACTTTCGTTTAAGCCGGTATTATCGCCAAGGTTATATTGTTTTTTGATATTTTCTACCGATTGATTGAAAGATAAAGATAACGATTTGTTGATTGCCAATGATATATCTTTCAAGAATCTACTCATTATGATTTGTGTATCATGAGAAATATCTGCATTTTCTTCTATAAATAATTCAAAGACCTTGATTCCTAAAGCGTCCGCCAATTTAGATAAGGTATCA
>Ga0123356_10001967_pt1 | contig 22245 bp, 17 predicted proteins | sample TergutEmb28metaG_2_FD_92546 | JGI IMG/M metagenome (GOLD analysis project Ga0123356, IMG submission 92546) | Embiratermes neotenicus P3 segment gut microbial communities from Petit-Saut dam, French Guiana - Emb289 P3 | ecosystem: Host-associated > Arthropoda: Insects > Digestive system > Gut ... | reverse complement strand
CATATTTTACATAGCGATCAACTATGATTTGAGCGGCTTCGTCACCTTGCTCTGCAGCTATAAAAGCGATACTTCCCCTTACTTTTTCAGTATCACCGCCGCATATTTCAAACATCAACGAATTAGGATACTCTTTCATTATACGTTTTATATCTCGAATCAGTCCTGTGCCCGATGCATAAGCTTCAAAACAGCCGCGAGATCCGCAAGTACACGGCTCACCGTCCATTTCGATTATAATATGTCCCGGCTCAGTACCGAGCCCGTTTCCGGTGAAGAGTTTTTTATCGAATACAAAACCGCCGCCAACACCGGTTCCGAGGGTAAGAACGATAACATTGTCATACTCCTTTGCTGCACCGGCATAGACTTCAGCAAGTGCCGCTGCGTCTGCATCATTACCCAGAAAAGCTGGGATGTCCCAATACTTCTTGAAAATATGTATAAAATCAACGTTTCTCCAGCCTATATTGTTTGCAAAGACAACTTCATTGGTTTTACTGTTGACCGTACCGGGCACACCTACACCGACATATGAGATGTCGTTTTCGGAAATCCCTGCCTCTTTAACGGCGGTTTTCCCTGCAGCCGCCATATCAGCGATGACCTCCTCGACCGGACGTTTGGAATTAGTGGGGATAACGTGTTTAGCTACTATTTTGTAGTCTTTATCGATAACACCTACCTTGATGTCCGTACCGCCTAAATCAATACCTAAGTAGTGCTTACCCATTTCTTCTATCTCCTCTGTTCTTTGTTCTTTGTTCTTTGTTCTTTGTTTTTGCACAGCTTACTGGCCCAATGCACTACATATATTGTGTCATGAAACGAAAGCTTTGTTCTATTCCTTTTTTAACATCCTCAACAGTGCTTTCAAAAGAACGATCTTCAACTTCAATACAAGCACATCCATCATAACGAATATCGTTGAGAGCACTGCAGAATGCAGCAAAATCGACACCACCAAGCCCCGGAAGTTTTGGCGCATGCCAAAGTGCGGGATACGAGAAAGCACCATGTTCGTCGAGCTTGTCTTTATAAATCTTGATGTCTTTGAAATGTACATGGAAAATTTTATCCTTAAAATCATAGACCGGCTTAACATAATCAGCCATTAGCAAATAGGGGTGTGACGGATCAAGGTTTAAACCCAGATAGTCACTTGGAATCAGTTCAAACATTTTTCTCCAGATGGCCGGGGTAGATGCAAGATTGTTTCCTCCCGGAAACTCATCTTTAGTGAAGTACATCGGGCAGTTTTCTATACCGATTTTAACTTTTCTTGATTCTGCGTGACGAACTATTGGTGTCCATATCTCTTTATAAAGCTCTAAATTTTCCTCTACTGTCTTTGTTTTGTCTTTACCAATAAAGGTCGTTACAAGATTAATGCCCATCTGCGAAGAAACATCGATAAGTGCCATAATATGATCGGCAGCGACTTTGCGTGTTTCAGAATCGCTGTCAAGCGGGTTCGGATAATAACCCAATGAGCTGATCTGCACACCGCTTTTAGCAGCATAATCCAGATAATAGTCCATTTTCTCACGTGTGATCCCGTCGATGTCAATATGGGTGATGCCGGCATAGCGCCTTGCCGCTTTACCTTTTGGCCAACAGCAAACCTCTACGCACTTAAATCCAACTTTTGCAGCATAGTCAAAGACCTCCTCAAAGGTATTATCCGGTAAAATTGCGGAAACAAGTCCAAGCTTCATCATAAGTAGATCCATCCTCTCTTAATTATGTTTAATTATCTATCAAATTGTGATATCCGGTTTCCTGAATAGAATGACCGGTTTAAAGCTTTACCCAACGGCGTTCTTTAGCACTTTGAAGAACCTTATCGCAGATGATCATTTCACGAACGCCTGCATTAAAATCTGCGTAATCAGGATTTGAGGCGCTACCGGCTTCAATATCGGCATAGATTTTCTTGAAATTCTGTTTAAATGTATCCGGGAATCCTTCAACATGCCCGCCGGGATAACTTACAACGTTTGTTGTTCCTGCGGCAAGTATTGACGGGTCCTTCACAAGTTGACCGTTAGCAGCATCGCGCCGTCCAATCCATAATTCGTTTGAAAGCTCACTATCCCAATGCAGGGAACTCTTGTTGCCCGCAATTGCTACAACCATCTGGTTTTTCCTGCCTGCAAAAACTTGTGTTATATTACAACATGCATGTGCACCATTTTCCAAGTGGAAAAGAACGGTGGCATAATCCTCTGTGTGTATGGGCACCTCTTCATAATCTTCGGGGCGCAACGCCATTCCTGAGTATGTATCTATAGCCTTTTTAGGCTTTTTCCGCGTTTTATGGAAAGTACTAAAATCAGCGAGCACTTCTGTGACCCTAAGACCGGTAACAAACTCAACAAGGTCAAGCCAGTGTGAACCAATATCTGCAAATGCACGGGACTCGCCTGAGAGTTCAGGTTCAAGTCTCCAGTTGTAGTCTGTGTCATAAAACAGCCAATCCTGAAAGTAGCCACCATGGATTGTATAAATGTCGCCAAGCTCACCGCTTTTTATCATTTCACGCATTTGATAAACCATAGGATAAAAACGGCAATTGAAGTTCATTGCATGGATGAGCTTTTTCTTTTGCGCAAAAGCCAGTAGTTTTTCAGCCTCTTCAACTGTTGTTGTCATTGGCTTTTCACAAACAACATGTATGCCGCGTTCCATTGCAAACATTGCTATTTCGTAATGAGAGTTGTTTGGTGTACAAATATGAACGCAGTCAAGATCTTCTCCCTCGATAAGCTCTTTATAGCACGTATAACTGCGAGGTACACGCAAAGCGTCTGCTTTCTTTTTAGCATCCACATCGTCTGCCAATGCGACGACCTCAACATTCACCAACCTGCGAAGCTGCTCAATATGTGCCGCCCCAATAAAACCGACGCCTATAACTCCTGCTTTGAAACTTTTTGACATAATACACACCCTTTCATTATTTCAGTAATGACTTGTAAAGAACAGTATAGTAGGAAATCAGACCTATATCAAGGGCAAAAATGCGAATGACAAGAAAATCTCGCTGAAAGAAAAGCAAATCACAAAAAACAAGAGTAATACGCAGTAGTCAGGTAAACTTTCTATTTCATTTTTTACTAAACAAAGATATAATCAGAGTAACGAGACACGAACTATAAGGAGGCGAAACAATGTCTACACCACATAACTCCGCTAAACAAGGCGATATCGCAAAGACGGTACTTATGCCGGGCGACCCGCTACGGGCAAAGTTTATAGCTGAAAAGTATCTTGAAGGTATAAAACAAATCAACACGGTGCGAGGCATGCTGGGATTTACAGGGACATATAAAGGTACGCCGGTCTCTGTAATGGGCAGTGGTATGGGAATACCGTCGATAGGCATATACTCATTTGAACTGTTTACGGAGTATGACGTTGATAATATCATTCGTGTAGGTTCTTCCGGAGGATATGCAGAAAGCCTGAAACTACAAGATATTGTTTTGGTTCTGGAAGCTTTCAGCGAATCGTCGTATGCCAGGTTCCAAAACGGCTTTGAGGGCGATACGATCGCTGCAAGTCCCGTTCTGCTAAAGAACTTGCGTAACAGCGCAAAACACCTCGATATCAAGTTGATTGAAGGATGTGTACATTCTTCAGATGTATTTTACAGAACTATTAAATCCGAGCCTGAGTACTGGAAGCGAGTAAACATAGAGAAAAACTGTGTATCTGTTGAAATGGAATCTTTCGGACTTTTCCACAACGCAAATATCACAGGGAAGAACGCAGCATGTCTGCTCACCATTTCCGACTTATTGTTTAACCTGAAGGAATCTCTTCCGGCTGAAGATAGAGAAAAAAGCTTTACCAAAATGATGGAAATTGCACTGGGAATACTTTGATATGACAAAGAATGAGCTGAAAAAACTGATAAATACTGCGGCGGGACGTTTTGATGCAGATATCGTCATTCGCAATGCTAAAATTGTCGATGTGTATGGAGGCGACATCATCAGTGGTGACATTGCGATTTCTGATGGTTTGATTGCCGGTATTGGCGACTATAACGGTAGAGAAGTTATCGATGCTGCAGGCATGTGTGCTGCGCCCGGCTTTATTGACAGCCATATTCATATTGAATCATCGTATATAAGCCCTGAAGAGATCGGAAAATTGATCGTTCCGCGTGGAGGTACAACGATAATTGCCGATCCTCATGAAATCGTTAATGTCTGCGGTATAACCGGTCTTTTCTATATGCTGGAGGCAGCAAAAAAAACTGCATTGGACATTAAATATATGCTTCCGTCTTGTGTACCCGCAACAGACTTTGAGAACTCGGGTGCAATTATCAATGCAAATGCTATAAGAAAGCTTATAACTGATAAAAGAATCATTGGTCTTGGAGAGTTTATGGACTACCCTAGTGTAATAAATGCAGCAGAAGGAGCAATAGAGAAGATCATATCTGCAAAAAACGCAGGAAAGTTGATAGATGGACACAGCCCTTCGGTTTTCGGAAGAGATTTGAACGCATACGCTGCTGCGATGATCCACACAGACCATGAATGCGCAACAATAGAAGAAATGCATGACCGCATTTCTCGTGGAATATATGTACTGATGAGGCAGGGTTCAGCTTGTCATGATCTTCGAAATCTGCTAAAAGGTGTTACAAGTGAAAATAGTCGCCGGTGTCTCTTATGCAGTGATGATAGGCAACCAAAAACAATACTGGAGCTTGGACATATTGATGAGCATTTGAGGATTTGTGTTGAAGAAGGTATAGATGCAATCACAGCAATTCGTATGGCAAGCCTCAACGCTGCAGAGTGTTTCCGACTTTATGACCGTGGTGCAATAGCTCCGGGTCTTCGTGCGGATATAGTATTGTTCGAGGATTTGCGAAAGTTCAGTGTCCGGCGAGTCTTTATTAATGGTGTTGAAGTAGCTCGTGATGGTGAGTACATGTTATCAGTCACTCGCCATAGCATTGATGCAGTTACAGGAAGCTTTTATGTAAAGGATTTTTCTGCAGAAAAGTTGAGAATGCCACTAAAATCTGACAATGCGAAAATAATAGGGATTTGCCCGGGAAGTGTAGTCACAAAAAAGCTTATCGAGACAGTACGGAGAGACGAACGCGGGGAATTTATTTACGACCCGTCGCTTGATATTGCAAAAATAGCTGTTGTTGAGCGGCATAAATACACAGGCAATGTTGCTTTAGGACTGTTAAAGGGTTATGGCATAAAAAGAGGTGCGATAGCCATATCGATAGCTCACGATGCGCATAATATCATTTCTGTAGGCACAAATGATGCAGATATGGCTTTTGCTGTCGAGAAGCTGATAGAACAAAGCGGTGGTATCGTAATGGTTCTCGACAGAAAAGTGCTCGAATGTATGCCGATGCCTATCGGGGGCATAATGAGCGATAAGACGGGAGAGTGGGTTTCCGAAAGGCTGGATAAGCTTCATGAAATCGCACATAAAGAACTGGGTATAACCTCAGAGATTGAGCCGGTCATGTCTCTATGCTTTATGTCACTTATGGTGATCCCTGAAATAAAGTTAACTGACATGGGCTTGTTTGACGTTGTTGAGTTCGATTTTATAAGTGTTGACGCCGAGTAAAAAAAGTGTTGAAAAAATATCAACACACGAAAAGGATATACTATGGAAACACCGGTAAATGCGCCATTGAAAGAGAAGTTCCGACTGGAAATTGCTAAGCTGCGCGATATGACGTTCAAGAGCAAACTGGAATATCTGTGGGAGTATTATAAGATACATTTTATTGCTCTTATAATATTTCTTTTTATTGTTGGAAGCCTGATAAACACATTACTTATTAACCCAAATCCGGAAGATGCTTTGTTTATATCATGGAATGCCGGATTTGCATATGATGAGCAACTGGAAGAACTATCGGAAGCCCTCAAAGAGCAGATAGTTGAAGACGCAGCAAATGAGACCGTTACAATAAACCGGATATTTATGAATGATGATGATCCGCAAATAGTCATGGCAAGCTTGAGCCAACTGGTGGCAATGGTTTCGGCAGGAGTAATCGACGTATTTATACTGGATGCATCGCTAATCGAAGAATATTCACAAAGTACTATTATTCAACCGATGGAGGGTTTATTAGCGAGTATTGAATCAACTGATCCGGCAATTTACGAGCGAATCATGGAAGAAGCAAAGTACGCAATGTACAGATCAGAAGATGACAGTATCGAGGAGAGACTCATGGGTATCAGAATAACCTCCAGTCCGTTGTTATCGGATTTGGGCTTCTTTGAACAGGAGCTGTTTTTTTCAACATCCATCACAGCAGGCAATCTTGAGAATACTACTTTTGCTCTTGTTGCGTTTTTTGAGTGACCGCTATATCCTTATGTCTTAAGATTAGCGCAATACTAAACACTAATAGACCTAGTCCGATGAAGATAAAACTAATAATCTGAGATGTTGAAGGCGTTTCACCGGAAAGAAGCCCGTAAATCAAAGCAAGAGAGGGGCTTATGTACTGGAAGAAACCAACAATGATAAACGGGATATCAATAACAGCACGTGCATACAGAACGAGCGGAATCGCTGTTAATGCACCACCGCCGACCAAAAGCAATATATCAGTTATGCTTAGAGTGACAATGCTATCTCTCATGAAGACTATTGAAAAAATCAATGCAAAAGGTGTAATGATAAGGCTTTCGACAGCTATGCTCGCAGCCGGATCCGCTTGCGCTTTTTTCTTTAAAACACCGTAAATGGCAAATGAAAGAGCAAGGCAAATAGCGATGATCGGGAAGCTACCGAACGCGATAAGCGAAATAATAACACCGGTAAAAGCCAGAGCGACGGCAACAAGTTGAAGCTTTAGGTACTTTTCTCTAAATAATAGCACGCCAAGCAAAAACGCAATAAGCGGGTTCATGTAATAACCAAGGCTACTGTCGAGCACGCGCCCATTATTAACAGCCCATATATAAAGACCCCAGTTAAATGAAATTAAAAAAGCTGCCGGGACTAAATAATACATAGTTTTTTTATCTTTGATAGTATCAAAAAAAACTTGAAGACGTCCCGTAACCATCAAAACACAAAACATAAAAAGGAAAGCAAAAATAATGCGACAGCAGAGGATAATAATGGGATTAACAGCAGATAGTAAATTCCAGTATACCGGGAGAACTCCCCATAGAATATAGCATGATAAGGCTATTGTAATACTTTTTCTATTGGTGCTCATTTTAAACATCCTATCTTTTACAATTGAAAAATGATGAGGCTCATGCTTTTACAGAACCGGTTGCTATATAAGCAACCGGCTCGTTGATTGTTAGGTACAGAGTGTAAAACGGTTTACTTTTTCGCTTCCATTTCTTAAGCGTCTCCTTCGATTGCATCAAGAAGCGCTTTATACCAGACAAGAGCGTCAACAAAAGCAGTGGTTACTTCGTCCAAATCAAGATTATGTGTAACCATTTGAATAGCTATTTCATCCCAGTTTGCATGTTCGTAAGCATGTATAAATTCCAGAACTTTATAAAAATCACCTGACTGATTCATTAAAGCAGCCCTGACACCTTCGTCCAAAGCGACTTCCTTTACAGCCTCTTCCATAGGTCTTTCAAGGATTATATCAAGTAATGAGAATAAACCCATCATGAAAAGACTAGGAGCAAATACGCCCATGTTAAATGCTTTTGAGAGGTTTTCTGCAAATCTTGCACGAATAAGAGACAGCTTTGAAACTTCACTTGGTTTATCGTCAGCGAGCTGAATTGAAATTGCTGCTGTAGCCCAACGTTTTACTTCCTTTTGCCCCAGAATCGCTACGGCATTTCGAATTGATTCGATTTTTCTCGGCATTACCGTATTTATAAACCTTAACAAGGATATTGATAATGACGGGTCGTGTTCTATCGTATCGGCGATATCGCCCAAATCGAAGTCCTCTTCATTTATCCGTTTCAGAAGTGTAAGAGCATTGATTTTTATTGGAGAGATTTTTGTTGCGCCTTTTGTGATAGGTTGACTGAAGAAACCACCGCAATACAACGTGTTTGGAAGTCCGCAAAGTTTGTCGAAGGTTTCCATATCGGGGATATGTGTCAGAACGATATGCTTTAGTTGTGATAATGCTTTGATTGTAGCGTTGAACTTTTTATCTAAAGTAAAATCAGTAATATCAATGATTAGGAAATCTATCAGTTCAAAAAGCGGGTTTTTAGTATGACCTTCAAGAAGACCGTCAACAGCAATCCTAAACCCTAGCTCTTTTAGCTCTTGGCACTTTTCCAAAACGGCATCATCGGGGTATATGCTGTTTGATAAAATACAAACGAGTTTTTCTGGCGGAATATCAAGAACGATTGGTATTCGCATCAACAGATGGTACTCATTGATATCAATAAACAGAGGGCTTCCCCCGGTAAGCGGTTCTACACCCAGCGTTTTAACCAGATCAAGACCGGGTGACAAAACAGCGTCCGACATGCTCATCTCGTCAACCAGCATCCCGAGCAGCTTTTGCCCGCTTCTGGAGTTCAATCTATAAGCACTAACCGACATATCCGAGTCGAAAAACGGAATTGCGACAATAAAAGTTTTCATACGGCGCTTCTCCTTATTCCATAGCCCTACACTAATGCGTTGTAGTTGTAAGCAGTAAGCGTATACCTTCTTATGATGTCCTTATTTATCATTACCGTCGCAACGGTACTTCTTGGTGCGCGAGGGGGGACTTGAACCCCCACGTCCATATTGGACACTAGAACCTGAATCTAGCGAGTCTGCCAATTCCACCACCCGCGCATATTTTTTGTTATCAAAAGGACTGAAAAACTTATTAATATGCTACAGTTCAGTATAGCAAGTACACAAGGTACTGTCAAGAAAAAAGAAAGGCAAAAAGCTGCAGACGGCTAGGCAAAACCAAACGGGTTTCCTCTGTCTATTGCTTTTGTAACACTCCCTCACGGGCGTGTTAATTATAGCATGAAAATGTCACCCCTTGCTTCTTGACAATGGAATCTTATTACTTTAAAATGCGAAGAGGTAAGGTGCAAAAAAGCAAGAAATTATGATAGGGGTAGGAAAGTGTATTCAATCGGGTTCGATAACGAAAAATACCTTAAACAGCAGGCTGAAAAAATCCTTGAAAGGATTGAAATGTTTGAAAACAAACTCTATTTGGAGTTTGGCGGTAAGCTCTTTGACGATTACCATGCGGCGCGCACTCTGCCTGGATACGAACCGGATATAAAAGTACAACTTCTAAAGATGCTTGCAGACAATGCGGAAATAGTTATTGTTGTAAACGCATCGAACATTGACTCAAATAAAGAAGTAGGCGACACAGGCATCTCATACGACGACGATGTTTTGCGCCTGATAGATGAACTACGCAGATATAATCTATACGTCGGCAGTGTTGTTATCAGTCAGTATCTGGAGCAACCTGCCGCCAATACGTTTAAAGAGCATCTTGAGGGACTGGGAGTTACGGTTTACATAATGCACTACATACCGGACACAGATTATCCGGCAAATGTTCAATTGATTCTTAGCGACAGAGGTTATGGTAATAATGACTATATCGAGACAACAAGACCGTTGGTTGTTATAACGGCACCGGGTCCGGGCAGCGGGAAAATGGCAACGTGTCTTTCTCAGCTATATCAAGAGAACAAACGCGGAGTAAAAGCAGGATATGCAAAATTCGAAACATTTCCGATTTGGAACAGACCGTTAAAACACATGGTAAACCTCGCATACGAAGCGGCAACTGCGGATCTTAAAGATGTTAATATGATTGATCCATATCATTTGGAAGCATATGAAGAATCTGCTGTTAACTATAATCGGGATATTGCAGTATTTCCTATATTAAATGCGATGTTCACGCGTATTTGGGGAGAAAGTCCGTACCGGTCACCAACTGATATGGGTGTGAACATGGTCGGCTTCTGTATAGACGATGAGATATGCACAGAAGCGTCAAAGCAGGAAATAATCAGAAGATATTTCAACACACAGCTTGATTTTGCCAAAGGCAAAGTACATAAATCGGCATTATCAAAACTTGAGTTATTAATGAATAATATAGGAATATTGCCGGAAGAAAGAGCTCCGGTAGAACCCGCTATGAGGAAAGCGGTGGAAACAGAGAGTCCGTGTATTGCAATTCAATTGCCGGAAGGAACTATACTAACCGGTAAGACCTCATCTCTATTAGGAGCATCCTCGGCAGTTTTGCTAAACGCTTTAAAATATCTTGCAGGTATAGATGATGATGTGTTGTTGATATCACCGGCTAAGATTGAGCCGATCCAGCAACTTAAGGTAGGATACCTTGGGTACGAGAATCCTCAGTTACATGCAGATGAGGTGCTTTTAGCACTGGCAATCGACACAGCAACAAACGAGACTGCGGAAAGAGTGCTGGAGCAACTAACGAAGCTCAGAGGTTCGGAAGCACATTCAAGTGTGATCCTCTCACAGATAGACGTTGCTGTTTTCCGTCAGTTGGGCGTTAACTTGACTTGTGAACCGGTCTACCAGAATAAGCGGCTTTTTCAGATATTGTAAACAGAGCAAAAAGCGGGGAATACGATCCCCGCTTTTTTTGTGCTTGTTTATTGTTTTGATGCATATTTCGCTTTCTAGGAGAAGATTATTGCAAGATCAATAGAGTCGTATTCCGGCGTGAACACAGGGTCAAGTTGCTGGCGCCATTCGTACATAACCTTTTCGAAATCCTCGATTGCAGCCATTTCCCGCACACTATAACTCAAACCGGCACGTGCGACAGAGCCGGGAACGGAATCAAAGTCCACAGCAATACGGAGTATAATGTGATATCCATACTCTGTTTCTACTATCTCACTGAGCTGCCCAATCTCAAGTGCGGCACATGCTTCAGAGAAGGGCGCGACCATGTCCTCAAACTGAAATAAATACCCTTTTGGATTTGCGATACTGCCGGGGTCTTCACTTAGTTCAAACATTAAGGAATCAAAGAACTCTTCAAAATCATTTGCACTTTTCTTTGCGTTAAGTTGTTTGAGTATATCTTCGGCCTCCTCGCGTGCCGAATCGTTCTCTGCGCTCATAATCAATATATGTTTTGCCATCATAAACTCATTTTGCTCAACGTAATCAAGAACATCTTCATCCGGAAAGGATTCACCGTTCTCTCCGTAAAGTTCAAGAAAAAGCAATCCGCTTGTATATTCAAGCAGTAAAAGGCGTTCAAAAACCTCAAGACTATAAAAACCGCCGTTTTCCCATAGAACTTTCATGAACTCTTCTCTGCTGCCGTAACTATCAATAATTTCATTGATTTCTGCAGTATGTTCCTTATAATCCTCTTCGCTTAAAGACAACTCTATAGCTTTGGCGCCATATTCAACTATCATAAAAGGTAAGGTTCTTTCGGATGAAGAGGTAAGAACTATCTCAGCTAATGTGACACCACCAATATCATCATCCCAATCAATTCCCTCAGGAGAGTATTGCATCAGATCTTGAACAGATCGAAACAGGAAGACAAATAGTTCAGCCCATGTCACCGTCAGGTCGCCGGCCCTAACCATGACAGTATCGGGAGGAAACGTTGCAAAAGCAGCATCAAAGTCTATACCTTCAGCAGGAACGTCATCATCATCCGGAGGATCTATTTCGGGAGGATCCTCTACCGGTATGACAATATCAGTATCATCATTTACTTCAGCATCGTCAACTTCCGGAGAGGCACAAGCAAACACTGTAAACATGAGTAATGCTGAGCAAAGAAGTACCGCAAGTAGTTTTTGTAGTTTCATTATATATAATTCCTTTCAAGAATAACGTATTGTGTTAGAATGTGAAGTCGTGAACCCATAGCGTCATTACTATATACTTCGTTGTGAACTTTGTAAACACCTATGATGATAAAACATAACTGAAGCTCTTAACGAATTTTACTGCTTCATCAACAACAGCACCACCCGTGAGCTTTAGAGCTATAGCCGGATCCGTTCCCGCAATAACCTTTACACGGCCGCTGTAATCAGGCAAAGTATAGAGCTTAGATATACTTTCCATATTAAAATCAGTCAACTTAAGGTTTAGCCAACCTTCTTTTTGAGCAATTTCTCTTATTCCAAGCTGTGATGCCTCGCTACGAAGCATAGCAACAGAAGTCAGAGCCAGTACCTGTGTTGGCGGCTCACCATACCTGTCAATAAGCTCAGATAAAATTTCGTTACAGTCTTCTTCAGTGCGAATAAGCGCAATACGTCTGTATATATCCATTCTTTGCTGAGTAGACGGTACATATTTTTCAGGAATGCCTGCTGAGACAGTCAAATCTGCAGTACACTCCACCTTTTTCGGAGCAAGTTCGCCTTTCTCTTCTAAAACAGCTTCTTCCAGAAGTTTAAGATACATATCGTACCCGACGCTTATCATGTGCCCGGACTGCTTAGATCCGAGCAAACTTCCTGCACCACGGATCTCAAGATCACGCATAGCAATTTTAAAACCGGAGTTGAACTCGGCAAACTCCCTTATTGCACTGAGCCTTTTTTCAGCAATCTCCGTGAGAGTTTTACCACGCCGAAAGGTTAGGTATGCGTAAGCACGACGTGGAGATCGACCGACACGTCCGCGTATCTGATGGAGCTGTGAAAGACCGAGTTTATCTGCATCTTCTACAATAAGAGTGTTAACATTTGGGATGTCTATGCCGGATTCGATAATGGTTGTGCATACAAGCACTTGCACCTCTCCGGCTGTCATCCGCTCCATAACATCACCGAGACTATCCTCATCCATTCTGCCATGTGCGACAGCGAGACGGACATCCGGCAACATTTCCGCTAACCGTCCTGCAACACGGTCGATATTCTCAATGCGATTATGTAAATAGTAAACCTGGCCGCCACGAGATATTTCGCGGCGTATTGCATCGCAGAGTATTCCGGGGTCGTGTTCAATTACATATGTTTGAACGGGACGGCGACTTTGAGGAGGTTCTTCAATAGAGGACATATCACGGATTCCTGAAAGCGCCATGTTCAGTGTTCTTGGAATGGGTGTTGCAGAAAGAGTAAGCACATCAACTTGTTTTGATAGAGACTTAAGTTTCTCTTTATGAGAAACGCCAAAACGCTGCTCCTCATCAACAACAAGAAGACCGAGCTTCTTAAACTCTATATCTTTTTGGAGCAGCCTATGTGTTCCGATAACAAAATCAACACTGCCATTCTTGATATCTCTAAGAGCAGTTTTTATCTGAGCCGGAGTTCTGAATCGGCTCAGTACTTCTATGTTTAGAGGATAACCGGCGAAACGTCTTACAGAAGTCACGTAATGCTGCTCTGCCAAGACAGTAGTCGGCACAAGTATGGCTGCCTGGTACCCACCGAGTACGCATTTCATTACAGCACGAAGGGCAACTTCGGTTTTACCATAACCGACATCACCGCAAAGTAAACGATCCATAGGTACAGGCTTTTCCATATCTTCTTTTATTTCAACCGTACATTTTAACTGATCATCAGTTTCTTGATAGCCAAACTTATCTTCAAACTCAGTTTGCCATATGGTATCTTCCGAAAATGCGTGCCCTGCAACACGTTGGCGTTCTGCGTAAAGCTTTATTAGCTCTTTAGCCATTTCCTTTGCAGCTTTTTTTGCACGAGTTTTTGCTTTTGTCCAATCTGTACCGCCAAGCTTTGAAAGCTTTATAGGAGCAGAATCTTCACCACCGCCGATATATTTTGCAACCATATCAAGCTGTGTCGCAGGCACATAGAGAAAATCTGTTCCTGCATATGATATCTTAATATATTCTTTATTGACATCGTCAACACGAAGTTTTTCGAAACCAACGAAACGACCGATCCCATAATGATCGTGAACCACCAGATCCCCCGGAGAAAGATCAGCAAAGCTTTGGAGTACTTGTCTATTTGAGGTATCTTTTCGTTTTACAATACGCCGGGGTGTAGCCTGTACAATCATTTGCCCTTCGGATATTATAGCAAGATTTATGCCGGGGTATTCCATGCCGGCTGAAAGCTCCCCGGTTGTGATAACACACTTTCCAGGCTCAGGAAGTGAATGCAAAGCACTATCCAAAGTGGAGGAAATCCCACGCTCCTCAAGATACTCACGTAGTCTGGCAGCTCTGCGCTTATCCTGACAAAGAATTACCGTTCTAAACTCAGTGTTGACATAGTGCGCAACTTCAGACGCGGCTGTGTCCAAGCTTCCTCCGTAAGAAGGGAGACGCTTTGCGTCAAGATTTAATGCTAAACGTGGAGGGAGAGGATAACTGGAACTAGCAAAGCTGTCTGTCATCACTATTGGATAAGAGTCCATTTTTAACAAGAATCCCTCCCAGTCTTCGGAGAATCTTACAAAACCACTTTCAAGAACACCGGTCTCAAGCAGATTGATGCAGTCCTCGGCGAGATTTCGAAGAAAGCCATCCGCACGCTCTTTGACTCTCAAAGGCTCGCATATAATAACAACAGAATCTTTACCTATATAATCAAGAGCGGTGGTCATAGGAGAAATGAGCTCCAAGTATCTGTCAGCAGCCGGAAAACTGCGCCCGCTATTCAGTCTATCAATATCTGAAGAAAGATTTTTTATAAGCAAGGGATTGACCGATTTGCTTTTCTCAAGGCGAGCTATGTGCTCGGTTAACTCATTAGCCAGACCTTCAACACCCGAGCTGCCGGACCCTTTATAGAGAGAGGGCAATGACTCTGCAACAGGGACGATTCGAGCCTCGTTGAGAGACTCGGTCCTTCGTTGGGTTGAAATATCAAATAGTCCCATTGAGTCAATATCATCGCCGAAAAACTCACATCGGACAGGTTCATCGTTGGTTGGGGAGAAGAAGTCAAGAATGCCGCCACGTAGTGCAAATTGGCCGGGTCCTTCAACTTGCTCACAGCGACTATAGCCGCAAAGAGTAAGTCTTAATGAAAGCTCGTTGATATCATGTGAGCTGCCGGCTTTTAGTGTTAGTGATGAATCGGCAAGCTGTTCTGTTGATAAAGTACGTTGAAGAGCGCCACTGATCGACATAACAACGATCGGAGCTTTGCCTTCCTGCATAGCAGTCAGAGCGGCAATTCTTTTTTGCTCGATCTGGCGTGAAACAACTTCAGCGTCATGGAAAGTAAATTCTCTGACATTGAGCGTAAGAGCTTGTTCCATTGTCAAAGCGGCAATATCCTGAGAAAGTCGTGAAGCTTCATCCTCAGCAGCGCATATCACGACAATTGGGCGCATTGTCGCCGCCCTGATCGTTGCAGCTGCATGAGCGCGATGTATCTCGGATAGACCCGACAAGACAACCGGGCATTCCCCGCTTTCTAAACACGCAATGAGTCGCTTGAAGTTAGAATCTTCAAGCAATGTTTTTGTAAGTGAAATCATAAAGCTGTTCCTTTGCGCCGTTTTACCGGACGTACTATTCGCTAGATAGTGTTTCACGTGAAACATTTGCCACTAAATGTAGTGGTATCAACTGCCGGATAGAGGGTTTCTTGAGAAGGCTGCAGACAACTCGAGATATGTAGCCGTTGTGTCAGCAGGATTACGGTAACTAATGAAGATTGGGAAACCGGTTGTTTGAGTTATCTTTATAGTTGGTGACGAACCTGAGTATACATAGAGCACCTGCTGTCCGTGCTCGGTAGAATTAAAATAACCCTTCAAAGCTTGTCCAAAACCACCGTAGCCATTTGTCCTGATGCCTATTCCTATCTCTCCCATGCTTTTTTCAATAAGTGTAATTTCGGAAATCTGAATAAAATTGATGTCGCGTCCATAGGAAGCGCTTATTCGAACTGTATCCCCGTAGATGCTGACAACAGGATCTCGTTCTCCCCTGTATATCATAACACCAATACCAATTAGCATTTGAACTGAAAGAATGATGCCAATGGCAAGCGCTGCCTTTTTCCCTCTTGTCATGGGTTTTCGCTCTGCTTTAACTATCGGAGAGCTTGGGTCGGTTTTTATCTTAAAGCGATTTCCTGTGTTGGCATATATTGCAAACCCAAATGGGAGCGCAATGAACGGGATTAAAGCCGCCAAGAATAACCACATGATTTCAAGCCGCGTTGCTAGTGGGAAAATCATACCTAATACCGCCATGGAAATCAAAAGCCAGCCGACGGCTCTGCAAAGCGCTTTTGTATCGTATGTTGCTTTATCGTTATCATTAAGTGTGTTATATCCGGCAATAAGGAATGCGCCCTTTCCGTTTATAAGAAAGACTCCCAAAGTGATAAATGGTATAGCAATTGCGCCTATCATGATCCATCCCAGCATACGTTTCTCCTTAGCATGGTGGAGTAGTTGTCAATATTGTAGAGGTCTTTGTCCGAGGCGTTGTACAAGGTGCGTCACGACCCATGCGCTCGCAATGACGAGGGGCTATGGTCTGGATTGCTCCCCTTATATTGAAACACAAAATATTGTGTTTCACGTGAAACAATTGACGCTATCCGTTGTGGTTCTAGGTGTAAAAGCGTGAAATATGTTACGAAAAACATGTGATTATCGATTCGGAGCTGTCCGGGAGCCTTACTCTAGGGGTGACGCTTGAATTCTAGCGAATCTGCGCGGGTACTTGTTAGGTGTTTCTTCAACTTTCTGAATCAGTACAGCACGGTGAGTTACATCAGTGCCGGGAATCTTATAGTCAAAGAGCTCTTGTAACACTCCGCCTAAAGTTTCGGTTGCTTTTTGCGCTTCCGCGATCTCATCCTCAGAATCGACAGTCTTCATTGCAATGAACAAACCTCCGGCACGAACAAATGGCAGGCACAACTCGTTGAGGATGCTTAGCTTCGCTACAGCCCGTGAAACTGCGATGTCATACTTTTCGCGTTTGCTCGGGTCATGTGCCGCCTCCTCGGCTCTGGCTTTTATACATGCTGCTTCAAGGTTTAGTTTTAAGCATAACTCTTTAAGAAAAGCGATTCGTTTACCTGTTGCGTCTAATAAAGTTAAGTCCAGTGTTGGCTCTGCAAGTTTTAGCGGAACACCGGGAAACCCGGCGCCGCTTCCAATATCTATTACACGTTTATTTTTAATCTCTGCTGCGTTTAGAAGAGCGATTGAATCCAAAAAATGAAGACGCGCGACTTCCTCCGTTCCGGATATAGCTGTCAGATTGACATTTTGTCCGGAACTCTCAAGAAAATCGTAATACGCTCTAAACGCCGCCTCAGTCCCGGGCGGCAACTCGATATTCAGTTCTTTAGCGCCTTGCGACATGATGGCGATTAGATTATCAGACATCACAAACCTCATTATATGGCGATTTATCCTATAACACAAGTAAATTTTCTGTGTCCAAGAAATTTTCGGTTGACAAGTGGTTTTCTGTATGTTAACATTACAACAGTTGAGCAACTGTTCAACTGTTGTAAAAAGGAGAGAGAATTATTATGAAAAAAGAGCAATATGCTTGCGATTGTGAGGTTATCCACGAAGAGGTAGTTGCTCGCGTTCGTGAGAAAATGCCGGACAGGGATGAGTTTTACACCCTTGCAAGCTTTTATAAAATGCTGGCAGATAATACCCGCATGCGCATTCTTTGGGCATTATCCAAGGAAAGCATGTGCGTGTGCGATTTAGCCGTCTTGCTTGGAATGACAAAATCGGCAATTTCACATCAGCTAAAAGCTTTACGTCTGGCAAATCTCGTTAAATATCTCAAAAGTGGCAAAGAAGTCTATTACTCAATACACGATAAGCGTGTTTTTGACATATTAAATAAGGCATTTACGGATACCCGTTAAAGGAGGAGAAGTCATGTCTCATGAGCATAATACAAAAGAAAAAGATCACTGTGGTGAAGACACACACGGTCACGACCACGCGCACGACCACGGCTGCTCAAGTTGTGGTTGTTCAGGTAGTCACGATAACGAAGATAAAAGCAAGCTTCCTTGGCTGATAATAGGAGCGATCGCATTTACCGCGGGGATCTTGCTGGAAAATTTTTCGAGCTTAAATACTTACCTTATACTAGCGATTTTTATTGTTGGATATCTAATTTTAGGCGGAGATGTTGTTCTGCGTGCAGCCAAAAACATTCTGAAGGGCAGAGTATTTGATGAGAGTTTTCTCATTGCGATTGCTACCATTGGAGCGTTTATCATCGGGGAATACCCGGAAGCAGTAGCAGTTATGTTATTCTATCAAGTAGGCGAGTTTTTTCAGGATATGGCAGTCGGAAAGTCAAAGAAAAGCATTGCCGCCCTGATGGATATAAGACCTGACTCGGCTAACCTCCAAAATGAAGACGGCTCGATAACAATAGTCTCCCCGGAAATCGTTAAAATCGGAGAAACGATAATAGTAAAACCCGGAGAAAGAATCCCGCTTGACGGTATCGTAACAGAGGGTATAGCAATGCTTGATACATCAGCACTGACAGGAGAATCAGTGCCGCGCAGTGCAAATGTGAATGACACTGTATTATCCGGCAGTGTAAACCAAAACGGCGTCCTTACAATTAGAGTTACCGAAACTTATGGACGATCCACTGTTTCAAAAATAATCGACCTCGTTGAGAATGCAGCTGCAAGAAAAGCTCCAACAGAAAAGTTTATCACTAAGTTTGCTGGATACTATACGCCAATCGTTGTAGGTCTTGCTACGTTATTAGCAGTCATCCCTCCGCTACTATTGGGTGGCTCCTGGTCTGAATGGATACACAGAGGATTGATATTCCTTGTGATATCATGCCCTTGCGCTCTTGTAATATCTATACCATTGAGCTTCTTTGGCGGCATTAGTGGTGCATCAAAAAAAGGAATCCTGGTAAAAGGCGGTAATTACCTGGAAGCTCTGAACTATCTTGACACTGTTGTTTTTGATAAAACAGGAACACTAACCCAGGGTGTTTTCAAGGTAACTGGGGTTTATCCCGAAGAAGGAAACGATCAAAACAAACTCCTTGAAACTGCAGCATTAGCCGAAGCTTACTCAAACCATCCGATCGCACTGTCGATCTTACGAGAGTATAACAGCGAGATAGACAAAAGTAAGCTGACCGATTACACAGAGTTTGCAGGACTTGGTGTGAGTGTGAATTCAAATGGAAGGGTTCTACTTGCGGGTAATAGCAAGCTAATGAGCAGCAATGAAATCATCTTCACGGAAACACAAAACGTAGGAACAAAGATATATGTGGCTGAAAACGGTATCTTCATGGGGTACATCATTATCTCAGATGAAGTAAAACCGGACAGCCAGAATGCAGTTAGTTTTTTAAAAAATCTGGGTATCAGAAAAATCGTCATGTTGACAGGTGACAACAAGAAAATCGCAGATGCACTGGCAAACGAGCTAGGAATAGATGAAGTATATAGTGAGCTGCTGCCTCATGAAAAAGTCGAAATGCTGGAGCGTTTAAGCGCAGAAAAAAATACAAACGGTAAGCTTGCATTTGTTGGTGACGGAATAAATGATGCTCCGGCACTGGCTATAGCAGATATCGGTGTTGCAATGGGTGCTTTTGGTTCGGATGCGGCAATCGAAGCCGCAGACATTGTTCTGATGACGGATGAGCCGTCTAAGCTGACACAAGCCATTAGAACTGCGAAGTTCACAAAGTCTATAGTTTGGCAAAATATTATTTTCGCTCTTGGTGTTAAAGTACTGATTCTTTTACTTGGCGCAATGGGCATAGCCTCTATGTGGGAAGCGGTCTTCGCTGATGTTGGTGTATCTCTTATCGCAATTTTTAATGCAATGCGAGTTATGAGGGCGCGCTAAGACTTTCAATTAGCACCTGTTTCCACTACGTCAATCTTCGGGACACGGATCCGGTTTGATAGCAGCAAGTTCAAAACTGCGATGATAAGACCTCCGCAAAATACATATACGTACCCTTGTCCCATGTTCATAACCCAGATAAAACCGGCAAATGACGGTACTGACATCGATAAAACATGATCGAGAGAGATTCCTGTCGCCAACGTAGCCGAAACTTCGCTTGGATCGTCCGAAAGCCTTTTTACATATGTCGTTCGTGCCATACCGGCTCCGGAAAAAAGATTATCCAGTATATAGCAACCTGCAACCACATAAAGAGCTATATTCACAGGAAACAGGATTTTGGAAAACGCAAAACCAAGACATGCAATTAAAATGATGGTCGCTTCAATCATTAATACAAACCGTTCTCCCTTACGGTCAATTAGACCACCGAGCCAGGGACGAAAGAAGACATTTATAACAGACACAACGAAAAAGAGAATTGTTATTGTAATCACCGGCTGATTATAAACCGTTACCAAAAGCCATGGCACAAAAGTTATTGTGATTTGCTTACGCATGCCAAAAATAAGGCAAAGCATGTAGAAAAGCCTATACTTCTTATTAAATACAAACCGCTTCCTTCGGGGTGCGGTTTGTATCGGACTCATAAAAGAAAGATCACACCGGCAGCCAGCATTGCTATTGCTCCGATCGTAAATGAAACAACAAATGGGATGTTCAAAAATCTATAGAGCAAAAACAACGAACCGGCTGTAACGATGAGCGCAGCCATATTTACTCCCTGAATTTCACCAAGCCTTCGTCCAACATTTCCATCCTTTGCAAAGGACATGCCAAGAGCCCCCTGTACCGGCATAAAAATATGCGTTCCCGTGTTAAAGACCATTAATGTGGCGACTACAGGCCAGTAGCCCGATGGAATCAATCCAAAGGCAAAAAGACCAAGCCCGCCAATGATATTTGCTACTGCTGCAGTTCGGACATCGCCCAAAAAAGCTAGTCCCCCAACTAAAAAAACCACCAACAAACCGGGCAACTCACGTGGAACCTCAAGAAATGTTCTCTGTTGAGTGGTGAACTGCAAGTCTTCAACCAAACGATTGGAAATAGAAGTAGATTCGACTGCCATCGTGACTCCAAACAGTGCGCTCGCTATCAAAAAAAGCAGAAAGTCACGGGAGATGACTCTCTTGCCTATTTTTATTTCCTTCATAGAAAAAGACCAGACCTTTCAAAACTTTAGATAAAAGTTGATATAGTTTTCGTGCCTTAGTTACGCTTCTCCTTAAGCAAATCGCGAATTTCGGTAAGCAGAAGCTCTTCTGCAGTAGGTTTTGGTGGAGGCGGAGGGGTCTCTGCCTCTTTCTTTTGAAAAGCATTGAGCGCTTTTACGAATAAAAACACCACAAAAGCCACAATAACAAAGCTTATAACGCTATTGAGGAAAGAACCGATTGCCAATGTTCCAGGATCGGCGTTTCCGTATAAACGCGGCAGCATTATTTTCCACTCCGAGAAATCGACACCAATTAAAATCCCTATAAGCGGTGTAGCTATATTTGAGACGATCGACGTTACCAGTGCTGTAAAAGCTCCGCCAACAATCATACCGACAGCCATATCGAGCATATTACCTTTGACTGCAAAGGTCTTAAATTCATTAAAGAATGCTTTTATCTTACTTGTTTTAGGATCTTTATTTTTTTTATCTTTTTTTGCCATTGCAAATGACTCCGTTCTGATATTATGGCTTAGCCGTTATGATTTCCAATCCTCCAAGATATGGACGCAGGACTTCCGGCACCACGATACTGCCGTCTTTTTGCTGATTTTGCTCAACAAGAGCAGGTAATATCCTGCTTGTTGCCAACCCTGAGCCGTTTAACGTATGCAGAAACTCATTTTTACCGGTCGACTCTCTTCTAAAGCGCATAGCACCACGCCTTGCCTGATAGCAACGTGCATTTGAAACAGAAGAAACTTCCTTATATCCGTTCATTGACGGAATTTGTATTTCAATGTCATAAGTACGAGCCATTGCTGCAGAACAGTCTCCGGCAGCCAACTTAACAGTTTTAAAATGGAAACCCAAAGCTGAGACAAGAGCCTCGGCCTTTCCGACAAGCTCATCAAAAGCTGCGGAGGAGTCTTCCGGTGTTGTATACTGAACCATTTCGACCTTGTTAAATTGATGCCCACGTACCATGCCACGCTCATCAGCTCCGTATGTGCCGGCTTCCCGCCTGAAACACGGAGTATATGAGACATATTTCTTTGGCAGCTCAGCCTCGGTGAGGATTTCATCACGATGGAGCGCACAAAGTGCTGCTTCTGCTGTAGGAAGCATATAGTGCAGTCTGTCATCGTTAGGATTTGCTATTTGATAAACATCATCACCAAATTTCGGGAACTGTCCTGCAGTCAACCCGCATTGGT
>Ga0123356_10001965_pt1 | contig 22248 bp, 22 predicted proteins | sample TergutEmb28metaG_2_FD_92546 | JGI IMG/M metagenome (GOLD analysis project Ga0123356, IMG submission 92546) | Embiratermes neotenicus P3 segment gut microbial communities from Petit-Saut dam, French Guiana - Emb289 P3 | ecosystem: Host-associated > Arthropoda: Insects > Digestive system > Gut ... | reverse complement strand
TTGCAATCACTGGGTTTTTCGTGGCACGCCGGAGATGATTCGAACACCCGACCTTCTGGTCCGTAGCCAGACGCTCTATCCAGCTGAGCTACCGGCGCACATTCTTAGGATGGCGCTCAGTTATGGTAGCATACTCAGTCATGAAATGCAAGAGCTTTAACCCCTGCTCATAGCTTTTTTTCCAGCATTTTCGTCGTTTGCTTTGCGAGACTAAACACAAGTGCTCCCAATATGTATTTTGATCCCGCTTTGACAGGATATGCTCTGTTATGGTAGCCGTCCTGTTTCCAAAACTCGATATCCCTTTCATCCGATGCTGAGGCACTCTGAGCCATTGACCTGAATGCATTGTGAACAGCAATGCTTCGCAAACTCGGTGGTATAAGACGTCCGGAAATTAGTTGATTATAGAACTTATCTGAGCTCCGCTTAACCTTTGTTGACTGTTTCTCAACAGAGATTAGTGCTTCTTCTTTTGTATTTCGTGTCACTACAACGGCCCCATTTACACCCCATTGTCCCAATACAGTCTTGAGGTATTTTGTTACTGCTTTTTCCCCGGCACCCGCAGACGTGGCTACGACCATGCCCTTTTTCCCAAATAGCACCGGACGATGAAAGTTAAAGGAGAGGTGGTCCAGAAGATTTTTCATCGCAGCATTAAGTGCCCACATATAAGTAGTGCCACTAAGAATTACTCCATCACAGTCTAAAAGAGCCTTATGTACAACGCTGTAATAAGCATAATTCGGGCAATACTCTTCTCCCTTTTTAAAACAAGTTTGGCAAGAGATGCAAAAAGGAAGGTTCAAGTCTGATACATGGATTTCTGTAAAGTCCAAACCGGGCTTAGATGATAAATGATTCATTATTTCATTTGTAAGCGCATATGTTTTGCCCTTACGCATACTTCCGTGAACAACCAATATTTTCATACTCGTCTCACCATATCATATCGCGTTTTCTGAAGGAGATGAGCCCTGTGGTCGTAAGCACAGCAGCAATGCCCGTCATTACAGCCAAAGGTGTGTAGTTTATCACATAATCCTTCATCGGTTCAGGTTGCGAGACGAAGTGCAGCGGTGTCAGGTTCATAACCCAACTCAGATCACCTGTGAAAATCAGACGCCCCATAAATGACAGTAATGCAACCACACCAAAGTACGCCCAAACAATACTTGTCGCTTTCGGTAACATTCCTACGATAAATACGGTAAAACCTATCATGATCCAGAGTGCCGGAAGAAATGCAAGAAATGACATAAACAGATCATTAAACGAAAACGGATTTGCATCACCTGTAAGATATGCTGCTGTGAAATATAGTCCGGATGCTGTGAGGATTTGCAATACAACGCTTGCAGCAAAAGCAAGTATGACATATCCTGCCATGTATTTACACCGCGGAACTGCTTTTGTTATAACGTTTTCAGCACGTCCTTCTCTTTCTTCCGTGCGTACTTTTAATGCCGCATTTATAAGCGGAACTATTGCCAGAAGGGTCATCATCAGTGTGACGAATATACCATAGCTGTCCACTATCATTTTTGATTGATCTGCTTGTGAAAGATTTGGTAGCTGATCGACCGGCACACCAAGAATAGTCATATACTCCGGACTGTCGCCGATAAACGAGTCGATCTCACCAACGACCGAAGCATAAGAAGCACCCAGAGTGAGCATAAGTATTCCCCATATAATAAGCGGCGCACGCAGTAACCGCCATGCAAGTCCAAACGGTGAATGCAGCAGTGGTGAAGCCGTTGCGCGTCCCGGTCTTGCAGCGATAAAGCCTTGTCCAAGGTCACGCATAGAATTGAGTTTATATGCAGCAGCAGACAGTATAAACGCAATCAGAAGAAGTACAAGTGACGGCCAAATATTGTTGCCTACATATGCTTGTGAACGCAGCGCTAATCCTAACGGACTGATACATGATACTATCTCGATACCTTGCATATCTCCCGCTGCACGTATCATATAGAACACACCTATACTTGCAAATGACATACCGGATGCTCCGCCCGCGCTAGAAGACAGTTGCGAAAAAACAGCAGCTATTGATGCAAACACTATTCCTATCGCAGCAGTTGCCGCACCATATACCATACTTCCGGCAAAGTCCATGCTCTCGACGTTAAGCACAGCAAGTCCCAATCCGGTCAGCGATCCCAGTATTAGGTTGATGATCAATGCCGATATCATGGTAGCATTCAGATTTGCAATTCTTCCTGTTGGTAATGAGCGAACGACTTCCACGCGTCCAGCCTGCTCATCTGCACGAGTATGGCGTACAACAAAGAAAATGTTCATAATCGCAACAGCAATACCATACCACACCAACATCAACCCGCCATACATCGCTCCCGATGTGTAGTTGTCTGCACCGTAGATAGGTCCCATCATAGCCACCATTATCGGATTGTTAAATGCAGCAGCAAATTGATTTCGTGAAGTCGCATCGGGAAACATATTCGCCATAGCCGGAGCGACACCCATTGAGAATAACACTAATATCAGTATCCAGGCAGTAGTTATAAATTTCTCACGACGAAATATAAATTTTACTATAGTACCGGTATTGTTAAAATCACCGTGGAACATGGCATTACACCTCCACTTTATCGTAGTGACTCATGAACAGTTCCTCAAGAGTCGGTGGTGCACTCTCAAATTTTTTGACTCCGTATTTCGATATATACTCAACAACAGCACCAACATTTACATAATCGACCTGGAAGTCCAATTCTCCGCGGTCTTCTGTCACCTTATGAACACCGGCAAGCTCTGAAAGTCCTTCAACAGGTCTTTCTGTTTCAATTTTCATGTTTACCCGTGTCAGATGCCGCAGTTCTCCAAGAGTTCCGGTGTCTACAATCTTACCGTTTTTGATGATCCCTACTTTATCGCAAAGCTGCTCAACTTCAGACATAATATGACTGGATAAAAATACTCCTTTACCAAGATTTTTCTGCTCCAGCACACATTCCTGGAAAATATGTCCCATCAAAGGATCAAGTCCACTTGTTGGCTCATCGAGAATAAACAGTTCTGCATCAGACGCAAACGCAGCTACCAGTGCTACTTTCTGGCGGTTTCCTTTAGAATATGTTCTGCATTTTTTTGTCGGATCAAGGTCGAACATTTCAAGGAGCTTTTCACGCCGCGATTTATCATGTTTGCCTCGCAGGCTGACGAACAAATCAATAACCTCACCGCCGGTGAGATTCGGCCACAAGGTCACATCCCCCGGGACGTATGCGACTCTCTTGTGGATTTCAACAGCATCACGCCATGCATCCATTCCAAACACTTTTGTATTACCTGCAGTTGCTTTAAGAATACCGAGCATTACACGAATCGTTGTTGTTTTTCCGGCTCCGTTCGGTCCTATGTATCCAAATACCTCGCCTTTTTCGACTGATACGTTGACCCCGTCAAGCGCAGTTAGTTTTCCGAATTTTTTTGTTAGATCAGTGATTTCCAAACTTAATTCTGACATTTTTCTTCCTCCTAATTTTTAGTGATAATTAGACACAGACAAAAGCGTGGTCGCATATAATTACTTGTATAGAGTTTTCCTTAAAATGTTGATATACTCCTTTAATTCCTCAAGATATCTTTCATATTCATTTTGATAGTCTTCTATGCGTTTATTGATGCCTATTTGTGAGGTTGAGTAGCCGTTAAGTGTCCAAAGTACTATATCTGCAGCTTTTTTTGCATCGATCCCTTCTTTAAATAATGACGTGTCAATATCTGAAAGAACTTTTTCTACAGCGATCGATCTTGTTTTTTCAAAGTACTTGGCGAGCTCATCATTAGGATTTTCTTGCAGCTCAACATATGCTTTTGCAAGAAAGTCAAAAAGTGCCGGATGCTTGTATGACAAGTCCATTTTCAGCAGTGTCATTTGCCATATTTTCTCAATTACATCCTTTTGCTTCAGGTCAATTAGCATCAGATACTCGTCGTGGATCATTTCGCAGGCGTTTCTTAATATAAAGTTATATAGCCCGTCTTTTGTGCTGAAATAGTGGAATAGTAATCCTTTTGATATTCCGGCTTCTTTTACAATCGTGTCGGTACATGCATTTTTATAGCCTTTTGTAAACTCCTTCATTGCTGCGTTTATGACTCTCTCACGCTTTTCAGGCTCCATAGACATTATCTTGTGCGATTCCACTTCTTCATTCATTCATTTCACCACCTTTTATACCGACTGACTGGTTTAGTCAACAACACAATATCATCGTTGACTGGTCTAGTCAATAGTTTTTTGTTGTTTTTATTCATTTTTCTTGCATCTTTTAATAATTTATGCAAAACCCATTGTATGAATGGGTTTTATTTGTTAGAATGAACTTTGGACATAAAGAATAATTGGAGTTTGGAGATTTCAATATGCCTAGAATTCGCTTAATGGTTATCGATGACTCTCTGTTTTTCAGAACCTTTCTCACCAGAAATGTAGGAAAGGATACATCTATCGAGATTGTCGGCAGCTTTGGAGACCCTATTGAAGCATCGAAAAACATCCAGACTTTGCGCCCGGATGTTATCGCACTCGATATGGAAATGCCCAGAATGCGCGGCGATGAGTTCTTGCGCACTATTATGCCGAAGCATCCAACAGTAAAGGCTATAGTTATCAGCGCTCTTTCCGGCAACGTTTTTGACGCCATGCATGCCGGTGCCATAGATTTTGTCGGTAAACCCGGTTCGACGCCCGGGTTTGATGAGTCACAGTTTATCACGGAAATAATTGAAAAGATCAAAGTTGCGTCAAAAGCGCACACACATAGATATGCAGATCAGGTCGCAGTAAGACCTGCCGCAAGACCTGCCGCCGCCCCACCGTCATCACGCCCCACAGGAATCGCTTCAAAGAACATAATAGCAATAGGTGCGTCCACCGGCGGCACCGAGGCGATCATCGAAGTTGTTAAGCACTTTCCTGCAAACACACCGGGAGTGGTCATTGTTCAACATATGCCGCCGGTCTTCACGAAGATGTATGCCGAACGTGTTGACAGGATTTGCATGATGAGTGTCAAGGAAGCCAAAAATGGTGATAGAGTTACGACCGGCACGATCCTCATCGCACCCGGTGGTGATGAGCAGCTATATGTGCGTCAGGATTCAAACGGATACTACACTTATATCTCACCGGGGGCAAAAGTCAGCGGTCATTGCCCGTCTGTTGATGTTATGTTTGACTCTGTTGCAAAGGTAGCCGGCAGAAACTCTGTTGGCGTGTTGCTTACAGGCATGGGTGCCGACGGAGCAAAAGGATTATTGGGAATGAAACGTGCGGGAGCACATACAATAGGGCAGGATGAGCAATCCTGTGTTGTTTATGGCATGCCTATGGAAGCATATAAGTTAGGCGGGGTCACCGAGCAATTGCCCTTATCAACCATTGGTAATGCTGTATTACGTAAATTTAGCGGCAGATGATATGTAAAAGTGAGCTAAACCGAAGATGAGTTTAACCAATTCAGAGAAGTTTAGAAAGTGGTTTGAGACACATGTAAAAATCCCACTCGGAGTAACTATAGCTGTTTGTGTTTTACCCGTTGTAATAACGGTTCTATTCTACGCGCTCCGCTTTAACAGGAGCGTAATGGATTGGGCCGTTATATATATTTCCAAACCTGTTCGCAGTTTTTTCGGTCTTTTAAGCTCGGTTTATCCTTTTGCAATTATGGAGATCGTTTGTACTGTCGCAGGCTTTTTCCTTATCTACTATGTTGTCAAGTCAATAAGAGATACATCACGAAGACGCGAGAGGTGGAAGCTGCTCGGTAAGCGTATACTCCCGATATTTGTTATCGCTTGTTATATCTGGGGTTTGTTTTGCTGGTTGTGGAACACCGGCTATCACGCGACCGGATTTGCCGAAAAGCACGGTTTTTCAAATGAAGGGATTCATGCATCAGACCTGGCGATTGTTACTGCTATGTTTGCGGAAAGAGCAAATGAACTTGCAGAACTCGTCCCGCGAGATGAAGAAGGACGATACATCTCCGATCGCCGTGAAATGTTCGATGAATCCATCCATATTTACAGCAATATATCCGTTGATTTTCCAAGCCTTGCCGGTAGACTCTATAATCCAAAACCAATGCTTTACTCGTGGCTGATGAGTATTACAGGTTATTCGGGTATGTATTTTGCACTGACCGGTGAAGCCATGATCAATACTCATCCTCCCGGGATTCTTATGCCTATGACAGTTGCGCATGAACATGCTCACCAGCTTGGTATTTTTGCAGAGGATGAAGCTAACTTTGTAGGCATACTCGCTTGCGTAAGCTCCGAAAATCCAACCTTTGAATATGCAGGATATATGGCAGGTCTTAACTATTTGCTTAGTGCTCTGATGTTGAGCGATCTTTTATCCGGCAGTCACGGTGAGCAATGGCTAACTATAATGAGCAGTTTATCTCATAATGTAGTTAGAGATCGTTATGATAACGCTAATTTTTGGGCAACACGAACAACGGCAAACACCGGAGTTGGTTTTCTGGACAACATCCTTACTTCTGTAGCTGAAACGACAAGTGATGCCGTTAACACGTTTTACGACGGGTTTCTCAGGTCGCAAAATCAGGAGTTAGGCATCAGATCATATGGAGCATGTGTTGATTTACTTGTTGAGTATTTTATCGAAGAAGCTCTCGTTGTCCAAGAAGCTCCCATAGTAGACGTGGCATTGGCAGAAGACTAAGACATTGAATCTTATAGGCAGGATATATACTTCCAAAAAAGATCCTATTTATTCGCGTCTGCAACCATGAGCTGCTCCAAGAGCTGTTGCAAATACTGCATCTTCGGGTATAATGAAGTTTAAGTCTGTTAGTTCATTAAACCTTGAAAACACTGTTTTTGCCTGTGGAAATGTTGCAAGCGTACCTGTGAGGACGACATCTTTTATCGTGTCATTTTTAAGTGCAAAAACAGCAAGCATTCCCGCTGTCTCAAACACCATATTTAAAATACCAAGTGCGACATCAGAGTCTGATGCCGTGCTCTTTATTTTACCGAAATTTGCTGCAGTCAAGTCAAACGGTAACGATTGTACCTCTTTGCTGAGAATATCACTTACAGACAGGTCAATATTTTTCAGGTTACCTTTTTCGGCGAGTGCTATAACTGCATCCACATCACTTTTTCCGAGCATCTGTGATGAAAGACCCACAATTGTACCGCCTCCTATACCGGAGCCTCCGAGGTGAACGATTTCGTCTTCTGATGCTTTCACAAATGCGGTACCGGTTCCAAGGCTTACTACAAGTGCTTTATTTAGTCCTGTCAGACCAAGCGCACCACGTCCTATTGCTTCGAACTCATTTACTCTGACTGTTTCGATGTCGTATACCTTCTCGTCGATAAAAGACGCACCAACACCTGTTAAATAGATTTTTGATACATCAGATGGAGCGATTTTCCGTTTTGACAACAGATTTCCTATTGCACCATACATTGACGTTACCTGGTCAGCCGCTCTGACTTGCAGCATTCCCAAACGTTTGTCATTCTCAAGTCCTACTATTTTTGTTGTTGAACCGCCAACATCTATACCAAGAACAATACCCATTGCATTTCTCCTTCTGTTTGGTGTATAATAACTTAGGTAGATATGCTTGTCAAGATAACTGTTCAGACTGTAAGGGGGAATTATACTTGAGACTTTTCGTTGGCTCGGTACCGTTTTTTGATGCGGATATGACAGTCCATGCTTACAGAATGATGACTCAGGACGGAGACAAACTACTGGGTTCCGCAGAAGACCATCGTATGCTCGGCGGCGAGCTTCTTGCACCTGCACTTGAGTTTGTTCAAAAGATTGGAACAGAGCCGTTCGCAGGAGAAAACGATCTATTTGTAGAGATCAGCAAATATCAACTTCTTATCGGCATGCCGCTAAACATGCAGATTTCTACAGAGCACCTTGTTTGTGTCATAGACAAAGAGACACTTGTTGACAATGCCGCATACGCCAAGCTGGGAATCCTGAAGAGAAAAGGGTATCGTCTGGCTGTTGACGGGTTTCCAAGGGCAATCAGCATGGATACGGCCGTTAAGGTTTTTGACTATGTGTTACTCAGCTGCAAAGATGAAAAGTTTAATGCAGAACTAAAAGAGATCAGGCCTTATATTTTTAAAACCAGACTTGTAATCACCGATGTGCCTGATATGGATAGCTTTGACAAATACTCGGGCGCCCGTGGTGTATTACTCTCCGGAAACTTTTACAGCCAGCCAATAACAAAAGGCACCATTGATATTTCACCTTTGAAAATAAACGCTTTACATTTACTCGGGCAGATCAATCTCGAGACCTTTGATCTTGGCGAAGCAGCCAGTATTATTGAGCGTGACCCTGCTCTGTCGATTTCACTGCTAAGATTTATCAATGCAATGAATCCGGATCGCAGCCGTAAGATAGACTCAATCCGAAATGCTGTCGCGATTCTGGGTCAAAACGAAGTTAAGAAATGGGCTTCAATAGCAATTTCTGTCGGTATGGGTGAGGACAGGCCCAGTGAGATCACAAGGCTTTCTCTTATTCGAGCCAAATTTGCCGAAAATCTTGCGCCGGCTTTTGAGTTGGCAATAAAGTCCGGATCTTTATTCATTTCGGGACTTTTCTCATTACTTGATGTTATTCTTCAGATGCCTCTTTCCAAAGCCATTGATGAAGTTGCTGCTTCCGGCGAAATCAGAGAAGCGTTACTTGACGGTAGAGGGCAACTGAGCGAAGTCCTTAAACTTATCTTTGCATACGAGCATGCAGACTGGCATAATACGTCGCTTATAATGGTTCGCAACGGTATCGATATTGATGAGTTATCCCAAGCATTTATAGACTCTCTATACTGGTACAGACACCTGCTTGATGCTATTGAAGAAGAAACCGAAGAGGAAGCCGAAGTTGAGCTTACCGAACCATCCGAAGACGAAGAGACTGAAGATTATTAGTAGAAGGGACTCTTTCTCATGAGGATTATGGCAATTGATTACGGCGATGCCCGCACGGGCATTGCCGTTTCCGATGAATCAGCGACTTTGACCGGTGATGTATGGGTCATACACAGTAAGAAATTAAGCGATGTCACACATGCTATAGCACAGGCAGTCAAAGAGCGTGGAGTTTCCTGTATTGTTGTCGGATATCCAAAGAATATGGATGGAACAATCGGTCCGAGAGCAGAAAAAAGCGAGCGCCTTGTCCGGACGCTACGCTCTTTAATCGAAAATACAGAAATAAAATTGTGGGATGAACGTCTTACAACTTTAAGTGCAAACAGAGTCCTTTCCGATGTAGGGAAGTTTGGCAAAAAACGCAAAAATACTGTTGACGCTGTAGCAGCATCTTTGATTTTGGAAAGTTATATCGGTTCACTCAAGTAAAGCTTACCTGTTACCATTGAGATATTCTTCTAAGCTTGCTATTACCATGTCGAATGCAAGAGGTTTCCCAAGATGGTCATTCATGCCTGATTCCAGGCATTTTTCTATGTCTTCCTGGAAAGCATTTGCTGTCATTGCAACTATCGGTATCTCTTTTGAGCGTTCTATTCCCGATTCTCTTATTAGCCTTGTTGCTGTGAACCCGTCCATTTCGGGCATTTGAATATCCATAAATATCATGTCATATCTATCCGGATTTGCAACAAACGCTTCGACTGCTTCTATGCCGTTTTCCGCGCATTCAATCTTCAGTTTTGTTGGTTCCAGCAGCGCCATCACTATTTCTCTGTTGATTTCAACATCTTCAACCAGCAGGACTGTTTTACCCTCAAAGTCAGCTTCATATTCTCCGTCTGTTTCTTCCGTTTCATCCGTCGAATAAAGAATTTCATTTATACAGTCTATTACCGAAAAGACAAAAAGCGGTTTCGGAATATGAGTGGTAATACCGGCCTCAAGCATGCGCTCTTTATATGCTCCCCATTCTGCTGTTGATATCAACAACACGATTTTATTGTCCTTGTCGCTTTTGTTGATAAGCCTTGCAAGCTCAACGGCTTCCATGTCGGCAAGATCCCATGATATGAGACACATGTCGTACCTGTCGTTTTCCACTATCATTTTAAGGGCTTCTTCACCGTTTGAAACTATATCGCATACAATACCGAGATTTTTCGTCATTTCCTCAAAGAATACTCTGGTTCCGACATCGTCGTCTGCTATGAGCAGTCTTATACTTTCGGGTTTTACTCCCGGAGCAAGTGTTTTTCTCTGTTCGCTTCTGTCGCACGCAAGTCTCACAGTAAATGATACGATTGCTCCGTCGCCGAGCTCTGATTCGACCCATATTCTTCCGCCCATCATATCGACGATACCTTTGCATATAACCAGACCAAGTCCTGTGCCGCCGAATCTGCGTGATGTGCTTGCTTCTGCTTGTTCAAATGAAGTAAACAGACGCGATTGCTGTTCCTGGCTGATCCCTATACCTGTGTCACTAACTACGACGAGTATTGTACACTGGTTGTCATCCTCTTCTTCAAGAGCAATCTCAAGGTGTATGCCCCCTCCTTCTGCAGTAAACTTTATAGAGTTTGACAATAAGTTGGTTATGACCTGTGCCAGTCGCTGGTCGTCACCTATCAGTAATTCAGGCATGTTCGGGTCTATATGAACCGTTAGTTTCTGCTTTTTCTGTTCTACACGGAAGTTGATAACATCTATGACCCGCTGCAGCATTTCGTCGAGCGCAAATGTTGTTATTGATAAGCTGTACTTATTTGCTTCAATCTTTGATACATCAAGAATGTCGTTGATTATTCCCAGCAGATGCTTTGATGCATCATGTATTTTACCGAGGGAGTAGTTTTTCTTATCAATGTCTGTTGATGTCGAACCGATCGATGTCATTCCTATTATGGCATTTAAAGGCGTGCGTATTTCATGGCTCATGTTTGACAGGAAATTACTTTTAGCAACACTTGCCTGCTCGGCTTTTTGCCTCGCGATCTCCATCTCTGTAACATCGTTTGTCAGAATAATATAGCCGTTTTTCTTTCCGCTTCGATCATACAGGTAGTTTGCAGAACCTTTAAAGTAACTGTCGTATTGCTCTACATAAAGAACCTCTGCTTCTCTTCCTTCATTCAGCGCTGCGATCGGGTCATATTCCGAGCCTGCAGTATAAATACTGATATCACTGTATTGTGCTCCGACGATTTCACTTAAGTCTTTGCCGGCTCTTCGCAACGCGAGTTTATTCATATAAATGATCTCACGCTTCTGGTTGATGATCGTCATCGGAGAGTTTACGCTGGCTTCGAGACTGTCTGCCATCTCGTCAAAAGAATCCGCAAGATCGCCAAACTCATCCGTTGCTTTCGAATGAAGCCTGAATTGCCTTTCACCCATACGGAATCTGTAAAGTCCTGAGATCATCTGTTTGATATTACTTGTAACAGTTGATGCGACAAGTACGGCAACAACCAGAATCAATGCAAATATACCAAAACTTGTCAATACCAACTGCATAGCATACTCACGTGAGTTAGAGCTTATTGCGTAGTTAAGACTCTCTTCCATTCTTACTGCAGGTTCCGTGAAATCTTCTATACCCGAGCCGATGGTGACAAACGCGAATCCACGTCTGTTTCCTTGTACTTCCGGTGAGTATTTGCCTGTGTAATAAGGTATCGCACCTGCTGTTGTCGGCTTATATATGTTGCTCCAGTAAATGTAGAAGGAGCCGGAACCTCCGTTTTCTGTCAAATCCATCCATCCCGTGCATTGCGGAGCATTGTTGAGATAACGCCCGTCAAGCCCTACAAAACCTGCGCGTGTCAATAGTCTTGCAGGCGTTTTATTACGGGACTGGTAATCAAGGAGCGGACTTCCAAACTCGTCATAAACAGGATTTCCGTTTCTGTCTCTTAGCTGTCTTTCACCAAACTGAGGTAATATCTCCCTGTTGTCCTTGTTTTCCTCATAAAACTCACCCCAACTCGTGCCCGCCGGCTCTGCAGACAACTCATCCCATTTTGGATTCGCTTCAAGCCACTCGCTGCCGCTGTCGTTGAACCAAAGATAGAACGGTGTGTCCCCGGCAAGTTGTGTTTCACCACTTGCATCGAGTATAGGTATCGGTCTGTTATTTTCATCCAGAACAAAGTCCCCGTCTACGAGATTTCGTTCAAGCAGTATCGTTCCTTCCAGCCACGGCACTTGCGGTTCTCCGGTCAACGGGTTAAAGCCGACGATAGAATGGTGCCTCGGATGAGCAATGCTGCGGCATTTGTAGTCCCATATAAATGCGTAGTTGCCGTCAACAGCATCAGACAAGACGGAATATCTCTCCGCCATCGGAGTAATAAAATCAACAAACTCCATTATATGGTCGTGGTTAAGTGCCAAAGTCACATATCCCCAAATTTCGCCGTCAAAATCCAAAACCGGTGTTGCCCAACGTACAATTCCTTCAAAACGTTGTCCCAGCGGGTTTTCAAAGCCCGCAAAAGCCTGCCTCTTTGCTACTTCAATAAACTCGTCAGCCGGAAGGTTTGCGATCTCTTGAAGGATATCATGGTTGACATGGGTTTCGGGAACATTTCTAAGAGCACCCGGTGTATACATTCCTATAAAATTAGTACCAACATATGCACCTATAACATCTGAAACATAGATTTCTCCGGGTTGCAGCTTTTGCAGTTCTTCCCAGTACGTTTCTGCCATAACATATGTGTTTGCTTTATCTGAAACATTTACTTTCTGCGGATTCATCGGATAGTTTACTTTAGTTGTATCTTCGTTTACATACTTAAATAACTCTTGACCGTCTAGGTCAATAAAGGTTATTTCGTCATAAAGCGGAAACAACTCGTGATAATGATCGAAAAACTCCGGAGGTCTGTAGTTAAAGCTGCTGCCAAGAATTATGTCGTTATTCTCTCTGTTTGATGATACATCGAGCATTCCGTCATATACAAAAGGATCGACCTCCACCCAGGACATACCATCATTTGCAAGAACCCACTGCCCCATTGTCATAAGGTTTGAGTTTCTGTTTTCCGAGAACACCTTATATCCCTCATCGGACGGCATAAGCTCAGAGAGCAACAGAATATCCTGATCTCGATTATGAAGGAATCTCGCAATATCTGCTGCTGTGTCTGTTGTCATTCTCTCAAGGTTGTCTCGTGCTCCGTCGTTAAGTGCGGTTGTAGCATCGTAAACCGACGTATCTCTGAGCATATAACCCAGCGAAGTTATTTGATTCCATGTTATAACGGTCAGTATAACAACAGGTATGATCATAACCGCGACAAAAATCATTATCAGCTTTGGACGAAGCCTTAGTCCTTTGCTTCTCGATTTACTCCCGGTTTTATTCGATTGTTTTTCTTGAGCATCACTCATTTGCCTAAGTCCCTTCAGAATAAAAACCCGTTCATAAGGAGTCTGGATATAGCTTCAAAAATAGAAGTTCCCCACTTGTCAACTTTTATATATTCGATATCCTTTATCTGCGCACCGGTCACTGCAAGGATTTCAAGTGTCAGACTGCTGTTTGAATCATCTGCTAACACATTATCAAGTGTAATAACAAAGTTCTCATCGTCTGCAATGAATACTCCTGTTAACTCGTTTCTTTCCCACCCGTCTATATATACAAGCTTAAACCTGCTGCCTTCTTCTTCCCATTCTGATATAAATGTGTAATAGTTCAAGTCAAACGTGCTAATTTCAACAGTGTTGATAAATCTGCCCGGTTGCTGATCATATGACCATCGCATTAGCAATTTATCGTTGCTGCTTTCCGTTTTAAGTTCGAGCATCAGCGACCAGTCATCTTCTATTGAATTACCAAAATCGAATGTAGCATTGATAGCAGAGCTTTCCCCGTCATACTCCGTATCTGCGTTTATCACAGCTTTAAGTAATCTATCATCTCTGCTTACAAAAAATACCAGTAAAATATCTCCGGAGTAATATTTTTGAAAATCATCGATAGAGTCCTTTATATCTTTTAAAAATGCATCATAATCGCTATTATTGTCCGGTGTCAGACCCCAGTCCGTTCCAAAATCTGTTCCCCACTCTGTTGTGGAGGTGATGCGCTGAAATTGAGAGCGCATTTCTTCATCGTTTTCAAGAATGTCATATATATCGTTAAAGAGTTCTATCAAAGCATCTTTTGTTATTCTAAACTCTATTGATGTGCATCTAATACGTTCTCCGTCGGATCCGATATGTGTTCTTCTGCTCGTTATCTCCAGATTCCTGATAAAGCCGCTGAAAACTTCTGTGTAAGGCTCAGTAAACTCTTCGTCTGTTTCTTCAGCGTTTAATAGCTCGTTTAGTTGATCGACGTAGTTTGCGAGCGACTCCATAGTCTCATTATCAAGTCCGATAAGTCTTCCGAAAACACGGATATCATCTCTGAAGGTTTCGTACTTTATTCCATAGAACGCGTCATCAATAAGCGGCACTCGTAACGCAAGTCTTTCTTTGTTCATGTAAGCTTCAAGATCGATCGATTGACCATATGCACTCACTTGTGCTTCAAGAGCGAAATCGCGTGTTTCCGTTATCGATGATAACTTTACACTACCATCTATGCTTGTAGTCAGAAACGAGCCAAACAGGGCTGTTGTGTAATCAAAGTTTACAGTTACACTTCCATCTTCAAGAACATCAGATAGCATGTCAAGAGCCTTCAGTGGTGTATAGTTGAAACGCTCTTCCGTTTCCGTACTTAGGTTGTCAAACGCTCTGCCCAATGACAACAGCGGTACGGCGTTTCGGAAAAAGAAAAAGTAAACCGCTGCTGCTGCAATAAAAACAGCAGCAACTGATATTAAAGTGATCCACAAGGCTTTGCGGGACTTTTTTTGCTGCGCTGCACCACAATGAGGGCAGAACTTATCTTCTTCCTTCATCTTTCCGCCACATTGACTACAAAACATAACTTACTCCTCCAAGCTCGAACAATTATTATATTACGCATAGTGTTAATTTGCAACAATAATATCTACACTTCAATGCTTGATTTTAGTTAGTAGGAGTTGTAAAATGAGTACTGTAAAAGCACAGAAAGTGCATAATTTTGGAGGGTCACTTATGAACCGTAAAGATAAAGAGAACTATTATCTTGACATCGCCGAGACTGTCATGCTCAGATCTACCTGCCGCAGACGCAGATTTGGTGCAATCATCGTATTAAACGACGAGATTATTGCAACAGGGTATAACGGAGCTCCGCGCGGAAGGAAAAACTGCCTGGATCTCGCAGTTTGTATGAGAGATGAACTCAACGTCCCAAGAGGCGAGCGTTATGAGCTGTGCCGTAGTGTTCATGCTGAAGCAAATGCGATAATATCGGCATCGCGCAGGGACATGATGGGTGCGACTTTATATCTATCAGGCGTTGACGCAATAACCGGTGATTTACTCGATGACACACATTCATGCAGTATGTGTCGCAGGCTGATAATCAACTCCGGGATCGAAAAAACCGTCTGCCGTGTCGGGGATGAAAAGTTTATAGTGATCCACACACGCGATTGGGTTTATGATGATGATTCAATAATAGACAGTTCAACATTCTCATTGACCTAAGCAGATAAAAGAATAAGCAGATAAAAGAAGATGAAACGTTTTTTTGAGAAACTCTCAAACAACACCCCATCGGTGGACATAAGTTATCGAATAGGTATGCGTGTCATTAAAACGATAACAGCTGTGACCATCTGCCTGCTTATTGCCTGGCTTATCGGCAGTACTGACTCTCTGCCAATAGCGGCAATTGCAGCGATCGTCACTATGCAGGCTACGCAAAGCGAGACATTGCGTATAGGTGTTTTTCGTATTCTCGGCACAGGAATAGGCGGCGCTTTTGGTATTTTAACTGTGATAATAGGGCTGCTCACACCTTATTACGCTGACGGTCTTTTCATTGTAATCATACCGGTAATGCTGCTGCTTAATCTTTATTTATGCAACATGCTGAATATGCAGGACTCGTGCTCTATCTCGTGTGTTGTTACAATAATCGTCGCTGCCCACATAGTCGCAGACGCAACCTTCAACGAAATGCTTATTTTCACTTTCATAAGACTCAGAGATACGCTAATAGGTGTGGTCATTGCAACAATCATCAATCTACTTCCGGGGTTATTAATAAAAGAAAAAAGTGCTGGAGCTTGAAATCGTTTGCTATTTTTGAATTTCGTCAAGCGCAGTGCACGGACGCCGGAGCGCGTGATTGGGTGCATGGACGCACCCCTTCACGATAGGAATTCTAAAATAGTAAATGATTTTAAGCTCCGTAGAGGATTACTCCGTGAGGAGGGGCAATATGTCAAATCAGTTTCAAAGAACTGCACTCCTAATCGGTCAGGAGAATGTCGATAAACTCAAAAGCCGCCGGGTGGCGGTTTTTGGTATTGGCGGAGTCGGCGGTCATGCAGCAGAAGCACTTTGCCGCTCCGGAGTCGGCAGTATAGATGTTTTTGACGGCGATATTGTGGATATCACTAACATCAACCGCCAGATCATTGCAACATCAAAGACTGTTGGTCTTGATAAAGTCGATGTCATGAGATCACGTTTGCTTGAAATCAACCCGGAGGTAAAGGTACAGGCGTTCAAGGTGTTTTATCTGCCGGAAACAGCTGACTCTGTAGATTTGTCTGTATATGACTATGTCATTGATGCTGTTGATACAATGACGGCAAAGATCGAACTCGTTTGCAGAACCACAGCGGTCAAAGTACCGGTAATCAGCTCGATGGGGGCAGCAAATAAACTTGATCCCACTGCTTTTGAGGTTGCCGATATATATAACACTTCTGTTTGTCCGATGGCAAGGATCATGCGCAGCGAGTTGCGAAAGCGTGGTATTGAGGCTCTAAAAGTTGTTTATTCAAGAGAAAAACCGCGCAAAGTATCCGATCCAAAAGAGCGCACCCGCCCGTTACCTGCAAGCATTTCTTTTGTACCTCCTGTTGCCGGTCTAATACTCGCAGGGGAGGTCGTTAAGGATATGTTAAGTTTAACAGGAAAGTATTGCGGCTTTTCCTCTTAAGTGGTATCATTAAGTGCTGAGAATCTACAGATACTCAAATTCGAAAGGATGAGTGGTTATGAAACTCGAAAAAGTAATGGAAGTACTAAACGCAAAGGTTTACACAGATGTTCCGTTTGACGACATTGTGATCAACGCAGCATGTGGAGCAGACCTGATGAGTGATGCACTGGCTTTCGGCGAGAATAAGGGACTCCTTCTTACAGGTCTTAACAATCCGCAATGCATCCGTACCGCTGAGATGATGGATATTCATTGTGTCATGCTGGTAAGGGGTAAAGAACCTGACGAAAACCTTGTCACCCTCGCAAATGAAAAAGAAATAGTCGTTATGAAGACAGACTTTTCTATGTATACTGCCTGTGGATTACTATATAAAGAAGGCTTGTCAGGTGGAGATGTGTGATAATATATGACAAATGATAATTATGTACCTGAAGTTTTAACACAGCGGTATAGTGTTGAAGCGGATGATTTTATTTCAGCAGGTGCAGCTTCCGCAGCGGTGAAGAAAACGCTTAAGCAGTTGGGATTCTCCTCTGATTTTATCAGACGCACCTCAATAGCCATGTACGAAGGTGAAATAAACACGGTCATCCATGGCGGCGGGGGTGTTGCTGATGTAGAAATCTCCGAGGACTCAGTTAAAATCACCTTTACAGATCAGGGTCCCGGTATTCCCAATATCGATCTTGCGATGCAGGAAGGCTGGTCAACCGCTTCCGATTCAATCCGCGAAATGGGCTTTGGTGCAGGCATGGGTCTGCCAAATATAAAGAAGCAAAGTGATAATCTTGAGCTGATAAGCGAAGTCGGTAAAGGTACAACTTTGATCATCACTATATTGTCCTGTGCTTAGTTTATTGCTATAGAATACTCCGGCTTGACCCTTTGATAATATAAAAAGAAAGGGGGATGCAGATGGAAGCTATAACGCATTCTGTCACACTTGATGCAGACAAATGTAAAGGTTGTATCAACTGTATAAAGAGATGTCCGACTGAAGCAATTCGTGTCAGAAACGGCAAAGCTGTGATCATGAGTGACCATTGCATTGACTGCGGCGAATGTATCCGTGTCTGCCCAAATCATGCAAAAAAAGCTATTTCCGACCCGCTTTCCTCAATGGACAAATTTAAACATAAAATAGCTCTTCCGGCACCTTCTCTTTACGGTCAGTTCAAGAGCATACGAGATGTTAATGTTATTTTGACCGCATTACTTAAAATCGGTTTTGACGAGATTTTTGAAGTCGCTCTTGCGGCACAAAATGTTTCAGACTATACCAAAGATATCCTTCCCGGAGCGCGTGCTCTTCTACACGGTCCGCTCATCAGCTCCGCATGTCCCACAATCGTTAAGCTCATATGTGCACGTTATCCGGGGCTTTTGGACAATGTGTTAAAAATTATAACACCTTTAGAACTCGCTGCTATAGCTGCACGGAAAAAAGCTGTTGAAGAAACAGGTCTTGATCCGGAGGATATCGGCGTTTTCTTTATATCACCCTGCCCGGCAAAAATCACAGCATCAAAGTATCGTATCGGTTATGACCGTCCTATTATTGACGGAGTCTTCTCTATATCCGAGCTTTATATGAAGCTGCTCCCTGTTGTAGAGAAAATAGAAGAACCTCTCGATCTTTCGATTGCAGGTGTACGTGGCATCACCTGGTCCTTCTCCGGTGGTGAAGGAAGCGCTATCAGCGAGTCATTGTTTATTGCTGTCGACGGAATAGATAATGTTATTAGAGTTCTCGATGAAATCGAAAATGATAAACTGGCAAATGTTCGTTTTGTAGAGCTTAACGCCTGTCCGGGTGGCTGTGTCGGCGGCTGCCTTGCCGCAGAGAATCCATTTGTAGCAAGAGCAAGAATACAACGCTTAGGGCTTGAATTGGGAGAGGAAAAGAACTTCAACTCAATCGATCCCGAATGTCTTACTCCCGAAAATCTCAACTGGCAAACAGTACCCGAATATGGATCAATGCTGCGTCTTGACGCCGACAGAGGCAAGGCAATGCGTATGCTTGCGGATATTGAAGCTATTTTCAACACACTTCCCGGGATCGACTGCGGGTCGTGTGGTGCTCCTTCATGTCATGCTCACGCCGAAGATATTGTGCTTGGTTCTTCAAGCGAAAGTGACTGTGTATTTAAACTTCGCGAGCGTATGGGCAGCCTTTTCCGCGAAATGTCTGAGTTACAAGAATATATGCCTCCTCCGTTCAGAGATGTAGATGTAAATGCAAAAGAAAACTAGCTCAAGTTTATAGACAAAGAACTCTTGATCAGTGACCGGCGATTCCGGTTTTAACTAAGAGAGGTAGACGAAATGACAACTAAAGAACTGAGTGAGAAGTTGGGTCTAAAAAGGCTTTCCGGTAAAGAGGATAAAGAGATCACCTCATGTTATATATCCGATCTGCTCAGTCGTGTACTTGGTGCTTGCAAGGAAGGTGACGTGTGGATCACAGTGCAATCTTCGCTTAATATGGTTGCAGTTGCAGCGATGACAGAACCCTCATGTGTTATTTTACCCGAAGGATTGACCGCTCCGAACAACGTTCTCGAAAAAGCGAATGAAGAGGAATTGACAATTTTTACATCTGATGAAACAGCATACAACCTTGCTGTGAAAATTGCAGAGTTGATTTAGTGATCTATGATTCCTGTCTATTATGATTTTCATATACACTCTGCGCTTTCTCCTTGCGGTAACGACGATATGACGCCCAATGACATAGTCGGTATGGCTGTTTTAAACGGGCTCGATTTGATAGCTTTAACAGATCATAACTCTCTTTCGAATGCAGCATCTGTAGTAAAAGCAGCACAAGCAGTAAAAGCGTTGACCGGAAACGAGCTTATTGTACTTCCCGGCATTGAGGTCTCAACCGCCGAGGAAGTACATGTTCTGTGCCTGTTTAGTGACATTGATTCCGCAATCCGGTTTGAAAATGATCTTAGCCCTTTTTTCTCAACACTTTCAAATCGCGTTGAAATTTTTGGTAATCAACTGATTTTTAATGAGAATGATGAAATTGTCGGGGAAGCGGAAAGAATGCTTATAGCTCCGACTTTGATTTCATTTGATAAGTTATACAAGCTGACACACAAAAATGACGGGGCTTTTATACCCGCACATATCGATAGAGATACGTTTAGTGTATTGTCAAATCTTGGTTTTCTCCCGCCGCATCTTGATATCAATACTGTTGAGATTTCTATCGGAGGTGTAGAAAGAGGTTTTCTTGAGGCAAATGCAGACAAATACACAGATAAAAAGATAGTTTTTTCATCCGATGCTCATGAGCTTTGGTCAATCAGCGAAAAGGAACATTTTATCATGCTCCCGGAGCGAACCGCCAAAGCCGCGATCGATTATTTAAGATGAATTATGCGTTGATTTTTTGACTTATTTAGTATACTATGTGTGTGCTTTTCGACAACTGATTTGTGCAAAAGCATTCCTGTAAATAAGCGAAAGGAAAAAGACAATATGAGTGAAACTACCACTGTTCCGTTTACGGGGACAAAAGAGCAAGAACAGCAGCTTTTAAAGGCTATTGAAGAGCACAAAGATCAAAAGGGTGCCCTAATGCCTGTTATCCAGGCTGCGCAAAGCATCTATGGGTATATGCCGGAGGAAGTCCAGAGAATGGTTGCCGAAGGTATGGGCGTATCACTTGCTGAAATATACGGCATTGTGACATTTTACTCGCAATTCTCACTGACACCAAAAGGAAAATATAAGATCGTCATCTGTATGGGAACTGCTTGTTATGTTATCGGCGCCGGACAGATCCTTGAGAGATTTGAGAAAGAACTTGGAATAAAAGATGGAGAATGCACAGAGGACATGAAGTTTTCTCTCGATGGAGCACGTTGTGTCGGTGCATGCGGGCTTGCACCTGTTATATCTATCAATGAAGATGTCTACGGCAAAGTAAATGTAGATATGGTAGCGGAGATACTAAGTAACTACGAAGACGATAAATAGGGGTTTTCGTTGCCATGATGAATGAACTTTCTCTCAACATTTTGGATATTGCTCAAAACTCCATTGCCGCAGAGGCAACATTGGTGGAGATCAGTGTTGAAGAGAGCGAAAGTTCAAACAGTCTGATAATAAGGATCAAAGATAACGGCAAAGGCATGAGCGACGAGTTTCTTAAAACTGTAGAAGACCCTTTTATTACAACCCGCACAACAAGGAAAATCGGACTCGGAATCTCCTTTTTTAAAGAAGCCGCGGAGATGACGGGGGGCAGAATAGAACTGGAATCGAAACTTGGTGCAGGAACAACAATAACAGCGTTTTTTACATTAAACCATATAGACCGCCAGCCGCTGGGAGATTTGACCGAAACGATTATCACACTTGTATCACTTAATACACAAATAGATTTTATCATCAGCTATAAAGTAAACGAGAATGAATTTGTATTTTCAACGCAAGAAGTCAAAGATATGCTGGGTGATGAAGTTGAGCTAAACAGCCCCCCTATTGTAGTTTTTTTGACAGAGTACATACGTGAACATATAGAAAATTTATCAGAAGGAGAAGCATAAATGAAATCACTTGCTGAACTGGCTGCAATCAAAGAAAGAATGAAAGCTAACGCAACCATGCGCGAGGATGGCGACAACGCTACAAGAATAGTCGTTGGAATGGCAACATGCGGAATCGCCGCCGGAGCTCGTACAATCATCAATGCGGTTACCACAGAGCTTGCCAAGAGAGACCTTGAGCATGTTACTGTCGCTCAGACAGGTTGTATCGGGATGTGCAGGCTTGAACCTATAATGGATGTAATTGTTCCCGGTCAAGACCCGGTCACTTATGTTCATCTTACGCCGGAGAAGGTTTCAAAAATCATAAGCGATCATGTTGTAAACGGCAACATCGTGCAGGAATACACAATCGGCGCATACGAAATGGAATAGGAGGACATAGGGAATGGAGTTATACAGATCTCATGTTTTGCTCTGCGCCGGAACAGGTTGTGTTGCTTCCGGCTGTCATGCGGTAAGCGATGCATTTGAAGCCGAGCTTAAAGCTGTCGGTCTTGAAAAAGAGGTCAAAGTTGTACATACCGGATGTTTTGGTTTATGTGCTCTCGGACCGATCATGATAATTTACCCCGAGGGCAGTTTTTACGCTCGGGTCAAAGCCGAGGACTG
>Ga0123356_10001964_pt1 | contig 22253 bp, 14 predicted proteins | sample TergutEmb28metaG_2_FD_92546 | JGI IMG/M metagenome (GOLD analysis project Ga0123356, IMG submission 92546) | Embiratermes neotenicus P3 segment gut microbial communities from Petit-Saut dam, French Guiana - Emb289 P3 | ecosystem: Host-associated > Arthropoda: Insects > Digestive system > Gut ... | reverse complement strand
TCGCTCGCCGCCTCGCGGAGGGCGGCGCCGATGTCGGCGTAGCGCTTGGCGAACTTCGGCGAGCGCGACGACAGGCCGGCCATGTCCTGCCAGACAAGAACCTGCGCGTCGGTAGCCGGGCCGGCTCCGATGCCGATCGTCGGGACGTGCAGCGACTGGGTGATCCGCGCGCCAAGCTCGGCGGGGATGCCCTCGAGCACGATGGAGAACGCGCCAGCCGCCTGCAGAGCCTTCGCGTCATGCAGCAGCCGGTCGCCCGCCTCGCCCCGTCCCTGCACCCGGAACCCGCCGAATGCGTGCACCGACTGCGGGGTCAGTCCGAGATGCCCCATGACCGGGATGCCGGCCCCGACGAGCTCCTCGACGTGGTGCGCGACCCGCAGCCCGCCCTCCAGCTTGACGGCGTGCGCGCCCGCTTCCTTCATGAACCGGGCGGCGGCGTGCAGCGCCTCGGCAGGGGAGGCCTGGTAAGAACCGAACGGCAGGTCCGCGACCACCATCGCGCGCTTAGTGCCGCGCACGACCGCGGCGGTGAGCGGGAGCAGGTCGTCGACGGTCACCGGGATCGTGGTCTCGTAGCCGAAGACCACGTTGCCAGCGGAGTCCCCGACCAGCAGGACCGGGATCCCGGCCTCGTCGAAGATTCCCGCGGTGAGCGCGTCGTAGGCGGTGAGCATCGGCCACTTCTCGCCGCGCGCCTTCGCGGCAGTGATGTCCCTGACCGTCACCCGGCCCGGACGACGGCCGCCATACAGCGGCTCTGATTCCTGCGACGGCTTGAGTGTGGACTGCGTGACGTCAGACGGCATGGTGAGAACCTCCAAAAGTCTCGAGGCGCCCCAGCGGCGTACCCGGACACGTCGATAATCGCACGCCACGGCCATGGGAAACTAATCGGGTGCGCACCGACACCACGTATAACGCCCAGGTAGGCCCTGAGGCTTTCGCAAAAGCCGATGCGATTGTCAGCGACTACTTCGGCCGTGGCGGGCAGCCGGCCATCGCGTACGGCATTGTCGCGGGCGGCGAGCTTGTGCACAGCGCGGGTTTCGGCGCCCGTGCGCTCGGCGAGCCAGCTCCGGACGCCGGCACGGTCTTCCGGATCGCGTCGATGTCCAAGTCGTTCACGGCGTCGGCGGTGCTGCTGCTGCGCGACGTGGGCGCTCTCACCCTCGATGACCCGGTGGAGGCGTACGTCCCCGAGCTGGCCGGCTGGACCTACGGCGCCGCCGACGCGGCTCCGGTCACGATCCGGCAGCTGCTCACGATGACCGCCGGGTTCCCGACCGACGACCCATGGGGCGATCGGCAGCAGGGGCTGCCAATTCCCGATTTCGACGCACTGCTCGCCTCTGGGGTCTCGTTCAACTGGGCGCCCGGCACCCGGTTCGAGTACTCCAACCTCGGCTACGCGATCCTCGGCCGGGTTGTCTCGGTGGCGTCCGGAGCGCCTTACGACGATTTCGTCAGGACCCGGCTGCTTGTCCCGCTGGGCATGTCCCGGTCCGGGTTCGAGGCATCCGAATTCGACGACGGTAACCTCGCGCTCGGCTACCGGCACGGGCTGGCCGGCTGGGAGGAGGTACCGTTCGACCGGTACGGCGCGTTCGCCCCGATGGGCGGCCTGTTCTCCTCCGTCTCCGACCTGGCTCGCTGGGTGGCGGGGTTCGCGGCGGCCTTCCCGCCAGACGGCACGGACCTTTCCCCGGACGCCGCGCCGCACCCGCTGCGGGCGGTGTCCCGGCGGGAAATGCAGCTGGCGCAGGCAGTGACCGGGTGGCAGCCGGCCCGGCAGCTTCCCGGCGGCCCGCTCGCGGTCCCGTCTTACTACGGCTTCGGGCTGTTCGTCGACGAGGACGCCGATCTCGGACGGGTCGTCGGGCACAGCGGCGGATACCCCGGATTCGGCTCCAACATGCGCTGGCATCCGGCGACCGGCGTCGGTGTCATTGCCCTCGGGAACGGTACTTATGCGCCGATGACCCCGCTCACCGGCGCGGTGCTCAAGGCGGTGCTGACGCGCTCACCGGAATTCGGCGGGCCGGCCTACCCGGTGTCCGCGTACACCGTGGCGCTGGCTCCGGGCACCAAGCCCTGGCCCGAGACGCTCGATGCCGTGACGGCGGTCAACGACCTGCTCACGTCCTGGGACGATGCGGCCGCGGACGCGCTTTTCAGCGAGAACGTCGCGCTCGACGCGCCCTACGTGGAGCGGCGGCGCACCATCGCGGCGATCAGCGAGCGGATAGGCAACTTCGCCGTGGATCACGACCGGCCGGCCGAGTCTGAAACCCCCGCGCACCGGCGGTGGTGGCTGGCGGGGGAGCGGGGGGCGGTGCAGGCGCAGATCCAGCTCAGCCCGCAGCGCCCGCCCCGGGTGATGTCACTGACCCTCGCGGTCCCGCCCGCGCCTGGCTCGGCGGTCGCGCGCGCGCTCGACTCCGTAGTGGCGTGGCTGAACAGCGGCGCGGCGACCTGGCCAGAGTCGCTGCCGGTATCCGCCGCGGCCGATGCCGGACTGCTGGCCCGCCGGCTGCGGATGGCAGCCACGTGGACGGGGATGGTCACCCCCGCCGGCTACCGGGCCGGCAACGGCTCCACGTCGGTGAGCGTGGACCTTGTCGGCGAGCACGCCACGGTCACGCTCTCCGTCCTGGTCAACCCCACGACCGGGGAACTGCGCCACGCGGAAGTAACGCTCTAGCCGCCTTGCGGGACCGTGTTGATGCTGTAGGTCGCGGTTCCGTCCGGGGCCGACGACTGGATCACGATCGTCGCGTAGGCCTCAAGACCAGCGCCGTACGGTGTCAGGCCGGTCACGGTGACCGTGGCCGGGTAGCTGGCAAGCGTTCCCTGCGCGCAGTTCGGGTCGCAGTTGTTGATCTCTTGTGTGCCGGTCGCGGTCGCCCGCGGGTCCCCCCAGTGCGACCAGACCAGGTTAATCAGTTGCCCCGAGCCATCTCCGGAGTCGGTGATCCGCTTCGGCCGGACCTGCATGTACTGCGTTGAGCTCGGCAGGTTGCATCCATCGCTCGGGAATTCGCAAACGGTTACCGCGATGAGCGAGGACGTCGATGAGCTGGCGGGTGACGCCGGGTGGGACACGGCCGCGGGCGAGGTAGCCGGGCGGGACGCGGCGGCCGCGGCGTTTGCGGTCTGGCCCGCGGTGCCGGTCGCCCCGGTCGGCCTGAGGCCTAGCCCCGGCCCGGCCGGCCCCGACCCGGTCGGCCCGGACCCGAGAGTCAGCGCGAGCGTAGCTCCCACCGCGGCGGCCGCTACGCCGGCGGTCGCGGTGACGAGCAGCCAACGCCGTGATAGGCGGCGGCCCGGCATCGTGTCAGCGGCCGGTGGCCTCGCCGGTGTCGGCTGGCCCGAGGGAGCCGTCGTGACTCGAGGATGAGTGACGCCCACCGTCTCGGGATGCACCGGAGCGGCCCGGCCGGCCAGCAATCCGGCCACCGAATCCGGCCAGAACTTTCCTGGCACGTTCCCGGGGAACGCCGCCGAACCGGCGGCGACAGCGCCAAGCAGCGCGTCGAGCGACGGCCGGCTTGCCGCGTTCTTGGCGAGGCACCCGGCGACAAGGCGAATCAGCGCGGGCGGCAGCCGGCCGAGATCCGGCTCGGCGTGGACGATCCGGTAGATGACCGACAACGCCTCGCCGCCGTCGAACGGGGCCGTCCCCGTCGCCGCGTACGCGAGCACGCTGCCGAGCGAGAAGACGTCGCTTGGCGGCCCGACCTCCGCTCCCTCGGCCTGCTCGGGCGACATGTAAGCGGGCGTCCCCATGGTGGTGCGAGTGTCCGTCAGCGCGGTCCCGTGCAGCGCCCGGGAGATCCCGAAATCGATCACCCGCGGCCCGTCGGCCGCGATAAGGATGTTGCCCGGCTTGAGGTCCCGGTGGATCAGCCCACGGGCGTGGATCGCCTGCAGCGCCTCGATCAGGCCGCCGGCAAGCCGCCAGACGGCGGCTTCGGGCAGCGGCCCGGCCCCGCGGACAAGTTCAGCGAGCGATGGCCCCGCCACGTACGCCGTGGCGAGCCAGGGCGGGCTGTCGTCCGGTCCGGCTCCCACGACCGGCGCGGTGTAAGCACCGCTGACCGCCTCCGCCGCCTGCACTTCGCGTCGGAAGCGACGCATGAACTCAGGATCGCCGGCGAGCTCCGGGTGGACGATCTTCACCGCGACCGGGCGGCCGCCCGGCGAACTGCCCAGGTAGACCCGTCCCATCCCGCCGGCGCCCAGTCGCGACTGCAAGCGGAAACCGCCAACCTGCCGCGGATCGTCCGGCGTCAGAGGTTCCATGTGAACTCCTGGCACGATCGCACCGCCCCTGTGCGCGGGCGCGCCCGCGCACAGCCACCTTATCGACCGGTGGCACCGACCGGTAAGTTCTCGGAAATTTCCGGTCCGGGAGGCCCGCGGAAAATCTCTGGAAGCAGCGGAATAGATTCCGATACGGTCCCGTTCCGTATCGATAGTGAGCGCGGTCACGTAGCGGTCGCAGGCGCCAGTCCGGACGGTGTCCCGCAAGCGACAGCACCGCGCGAACGTCAAAGCTTCCCGCGTCCTTTGAAGGGACCCATGGACACCTCAGCGATTCAACGCAGGCGATGGATCATCCTCGGCGTCGTCGTCGTGGGACTGCTCGCCATCGTCATTGACAACACCGTCCTCAACGTCGCACTCAAGACCATCGCCAACCCGAAGGCCGGCCTCGGCGCGAGCCAGTCGCAGCTCGAGTGGGCGATCAACTCCTACACGCTCGTCTTCGCCGGCCTGCTGTTCACGTTCGGCGTGCTCGGCGACCGGATCGGCCGCAAGCGCGTCCTCATGGCCGGGCTCGTGCTCTTCGGCCTGGGCTCTCTGCTGTCGGGGTACTCGCACACGCCCGACCAGCTCATCGCGGCCCGCGCGGTCATGGGGCTCGGCGGCGCGGCCGTCATGCCGCAGACCCTGTCGATCATCGCGAACGTGTTCCCGCCCGCCGAGCGGGCGCGTGCGATCGGGATCTGGACCTCCGCGGTCGGCATCGGCGTCGCGATCGGCCCGGTGCTCGGCGGCCTGCTCCTCGCGCACTTCTGGTGGGGCTCGGTCTTCCTGATCAACGTCCCGGTCACCGCCGCCGGCGTGATCGCGGCACTGTTCCTGATCCCCGAGTCGCGCAACCCGGCGCCCGGCAAGATCGACTACGTCGGCGTGCTGGCCTCCGTTCTCGGACTCGTGCTGGTCGTGTTCGGAATCGTCCAGGGCGGCGACGGCGAGTCGTGGGGCAGCCTCGGCGTCCTCGGCCCGGTGCTCGGCGGCCTGGTGGTGCTAGCGCTGTTCGCCTGGTACGAGACCCGCATCGACCACCCGAGCCTGGACGTCAGGCTGTTCAAGGACCGCCGCCTGTCGGCCTCGGTGGGCTCGGTCGGGCTGCTGTTCTTCGGCATGGGCGGTGTCTACTTCTTCACCAGCTTCTACCTGCAGAACGTCCGGGGCTACAGCCCGCTGGCGACCGGTGCGCTCGCGGTACCGTTCGCGATCGGGCAGTTCGTGATGTCCCCGCGCAGCGCCGGGCTGGTGAGCCGGTTCGGCGCCCGGGCGGTCGTTGTGACCGGCATGCTGGCGAACGCGGTGGCGATCGGCGGCTGGGCGTTCCTGGGCGAGCACTCGCCGATCTGGATCGTCGCGGTGCTGTTCTCCATCCAGGGCGCCGGGCTTGGCGTCGCGATCCCGGCCGCCACGTCGACCACGATGGAAGCGCTGCCGCGGGAGAAGGCTGGCGCTGGTTCCGCGCTGACCAACACCGCGCGCCAGGTCGCGGTCGCGCTCAGCGTGGCGGTGCTCGGCTCGATCCTCGAGCAGTTCTACCGTGACTCGCTGAACCCGACCCTGGCCGCGCTCCCGGCCGGCGCGCGGAACGCCGCGGGGTCGTCCATTACCGCCACCCAGGCCGTCGCTCAGCAGCTGGGCGCGGCGGGCCGGTTCCTGCTCGACCCGGCTAACACCGCGTTCGTGGACGCCATGCGGGTCACCACCGCCGTGGCGGCGGCCATCGCGGTCATCGGCGGTATCGCGCTGCTGCGCTGGATGCCCGGCAAGCGGCGGCCTACCATCGAAGAAGAGATCGCGATGGAGATCGAAGCCGCCGAGCGCGAGCTCGCGGCCCGGGTTCCCGCTCGGCCGGAACTGTCGGAACGGTAACCTGACCGTCAGCGTCAGCAGCGGAGTCGACCGACAACCAGCTGACTACCCAGCAACTCAAGCACGGGCATGTGAGAAGAGGTGAACCCGGCCATGACAAGTCAAGACGTTATTGAGGACCTCGCGGCCGGGACCGCCCGGGACGCCGCCACCAGCAGGCGTCCCGGGCGCCCGCGCAGCGAGCGGGCCGAGCAGGCCATCCTTGACGCCGCGCTCGACGCCATCGGCGATTGCGGCATCGACGGAGTCCGCTGCGAAGACGTCGCCACCCGCGCGGGCGTCGGCAAGGCAACTCTCTACCGGCGATGGCAGGGCAAGGAGGAACTGCTCATCGCGGCATTCGCGTCGCTGAAGTCCCCGCTGCCCGAGCCGCGCGGCGCCTCGGTCCGCGAGGACCTGACCGCGATGCTCGCGGTGATGGCGGCCGACGCGGACGACCCCAGGTATGCCCAGCAGTTCGCGCTGCTGCACGGCGAGGGGCAGCGGTATCCGCGGCTGGTCGCCAAGTACAAGGAAGCGATCATCGAGCCGCGCCGGGAGCTGATCAGGTCCGTGCTGCGCCGCGGCATCGAGACCGGCGAGCTCCGCCCGGACATGGACATCGAGGTCGCGATGCTCTCCCTCACCGGTGCGGTGATGGCCCGCGGCAAGCACGACGAGACGCCCGCCGAGCCCGGCTTCGCGGGCCGGGTAGTCGACGAAATGCTGCGCGGCATCGCCGCCCGCTGACCTGGGCCGGGTCGGCCGCGCGGAGACGAAACAGCCGGCCGCGTCCCGCCTGCCTGCCCTGCGCTAACTGCGCGGCGTCTCCCGCCAGCGGCTCGTGATCGGCAGCCGCCGGTCGCGGCCGAAGTTCTTCTGGCTGATCTTCGGCCCCGGCGGGTACTGCCGCCGCTTGTACTCGGCCAGGTCCACCAGCCGGATCACCCGCGTGACGACCGCCGGGTCATGCCCGCGCGCGATCAGCTCCGCCGACCCCAGGTCCTTCTCCACGTAGTCGTCGAGCAGCGGGTCGAGTTCCTCGTACGGAGGCAGCGAATCGGTGTCGAGCTGGCCGGGGGCGAGCTCGGCCGACGGCGGCTTGCTGATGGAGTTCTCCGGGATCGGCGCGCGGCCTCCGGTTCGCTCTGCGTCCTCGTTGCGCCATCGGGACAGCGCCCAGACGAGCGTCTTCAGGACGTCCTTGATCGGGCCGAACCCCCCGGCCGAGTCGCCGTACAGGGTCGAGTACCCGACGGCGAGCTCGCTCTTGTTGCCGGTGGTGAGGACGAGATGGCCCTCCGCGTTAGACACCGCCATGTTGATCACGCCGCGAACCCGGGACTGGAGGTTCTCCGCCGGCAGCCCGGAAGCCGGGAAGGCGCCGCCGAGCTCGTCGCGGAACGCATCCACGATCGCCTGAACGGGGATCGTAGACGCGTTCAGCCCCTGCCGTTCCACGAGATCCTCAGCGTCGGTCACCGAGTGGTCGGATGACCACTTACTCGGCATGAGGATCACGTGCACGTTCTCCGGACCGATCGCGTCGGCCGCGATCGTCGCGGTAAGCGCCGAGTCGATCCCGCCGGACAGCGCGAGGACGACCGAACGGAACCCGTTCTTCCGCACGTAGTCCCGCGTCCCGAGCACCAGCGCCGCGTACACCTCGGCGAGGTCGTCGAGCCTCGGCCAGAATGGCCCGGGCTGCACCGCGCGGTCCGCACGGTCCTCGGATTCTTCAGCCACCGCCAGGTCGGGAAGTGCCCCCTCAGGCAGTGCCACCCGCTGGATGGTGATCAGCGTCCCGTCCCCGGCGTCGACCGCCTCGCCAGGCGTTTCCGCGGAAGCGCTGCCCGCCGGGACGCTCCTGGCCTGGACACCCCCGGCTGGGGCATCCCCGGCCGCGGGCAGTTCCAGGTCCGCGACGATCAGCGCCTCCTCGAACTGCGGCCCGCGGGCCAGCAGCTCGCCGCGAGCGGACACCAGGATCGAGTCGCCGTCGAACACGAGTTCGTCCTGCCCGCCGACCAGGTTGCAGTAGGCGAGCGCCGCCCCGGCCTCCCGTGCCCGCCGCTGGCAGAGCTCAAGTCGCACGTCGTCCTTGCCCCGCTCATAGGGCGAGGCGTTCGGCACGACCAGCAGGGCGGCGCCCGCGTGCCGCGTCGCCGCGACCGGCCCGCCGTCCTGCCACAGGTCCTCGCAGATCGCGACCGCGACGTCCACCGCCTCGCCGGGCCCGGACGGCACCCGGATCACCGGCAGCGTGGACCCGGGCACGAAGTACCGGTACTCGTCGAACACCCCGTAGTTCGGCAGGTGATGCTTGGCCGACCTGATCACGACCCGTCCGTCGTGCAGCACCGCCGCTGCGTCCAGCGGCGCCCCGGCCGGCAGCCCGGTCCGCGGCGCGAGGTCGGTCCGCCGGTCCAGGTAGCCCGTGACGACAGCGACTCCGCCGAGCCCTTCGACAGCCAGGCGCTCGGCCACGTCCCGCAGGGCGGCGATCGATGCCTCGACGAACGACGCCCGCAGCGCCAGGTCCTCCACCGGGTACCCGGTCAGCGCCATTTCCGGAAATAGCACGACACGCGCCCCCCGCGCCGCCGCGCGCCGCGTCCACTCAACGATGATCTCGGCATTCCCCGTCAGGTCCCCGACCGTGGTGTTCACTTGGGCAAGAGCGATCCGCAGATTAGGCACGCCCTTAGCTTAGGTCGCAGGCCCGCTGACCCGCCGCGCCCCCGCCGCTCCGCGCCATGTCCTTCATGTCCCACCCGAGCCGGTAAAGCTCGATGAGTTCCGGCACTGGCGTCTCACCGGTCATGGCCGCGTACTCATCCAGCGTGCTGCCATCACCCGGATCGAGGTTCCAGAGGTCGCGCTCGGGTGGCGTGGCGACAAGCGCGGTGTCCCAGCCGATGAGCCGAACCCTCAGAACGCGACCATTTCCCGCAGCCACATCCGTAGCTCGACTACTTCCTCCGAACTGGCCGTACCGATGGGAGACTGGCCAAATCGAAGAGTCGAAACGGATGTGATTTCCTCGGTGCGCGCCCAACTCGGCTGACGCACCCCAGATGATTCCGAATCGATCCGGACGTGGTGCCGTAGGCCTCTGTCCCGTGTCGTGAGCGGAACGACTAGTGCCATGTCGGTGCGGAACCCGCAGTGTGCCGCGGAGCCAACGACGATGGCCGGGCGCATGCCCTCCTGCTCGTGCCCGGTCCGCAGTCCGAAGTCCACCACCCACAGTTGCCAGGGCCTCAACTTCACTGTCGGACTCACCGGTTGTACTCCGGATACTCCTCCCGAGCGCTGGGGAGCCCGTCACCAGCCACGTTGTCGGTCAAGCGGGCCTCAGCCAGGTAGCTCGCCCACTCGCCCGGATCAGCTCGCAGCTCGTCATACCTCTGGTTGATCATGGCGAAGTGATGCTCCATGATGAGCCGCCGTACCGCTTCCCCGAGCGGCACGCCCTCAAAGTCGGACTCGGCAACCTTTGCCAACTCGTCACGAACCTTGCTATCGATCTGCATGGAGGTCATCGCCATAGATCCAACTATAGATGATCCTATGGCTTGGCGCGATGCCCGTCGACGGCTTGTTCGACAGTCATGATGTCTTCTCCCTTGGAAGTTTTGCATACGACGATAACTAACCCTTCCGACATTCCAGAGGACTCCAGTGCGAAATTGCAAAGTAAATTCTTGGTGTCCCAGATTCAATCAGTTGCTTTTGGCAACTCGCTGCCAGTTACTCGCAGGGATAGCGCCAATTTTCGGTACCTGGCATCCGTTCCGCGACGGGCGAAGTAGCGGTTGCTTGGTACGAGTCTGCTTGCGGACCGGCGCGGGCTGGCTGCGCCGCGTGACGCCGTCGGGTCCTTCGCTGCCTGCCGAGATCGCCGGTGTCCGCGATTTTGTAATCGACACGCGACAGGAACGTGGTCCGATACAGCCAGAATCAAGCCGATGCGCCCGACAGGTCACCTTCTCGGGCGATCATGCGGTATTTAGGAGGGGTGCGAATGCGGCTCCCGGGGACCCAGGCGCTGGCGCGCCCCGTTACCTGGAAGGCGCGCTGGCTTGAGCTGGCCGTGGCGGTCGGCGCCGCGGTCGCCGCTGTCGTCTGCCTGACCCACGTGTGGCCGGCACCGCTCGAACTCGACCCGCTGCTCGCCATCCCGCCCGCGCTGGCTGGCGTAGGCGCGGCCAGCGTGCGAAGGCCGTTGGGCTATGGCGTCGTCGCGCTCATCGCCGCCGCCGGAGTCGACCTGGCTGCCGTCGCGCTCACCGCCGGGAAGACACTGACCGCCAGCACCCTCACCGTCGCCAGTCCGGCGCACGCTCTTCCCTTCGCGACGGTGATCGCGGTCGTCGTGGCGACGGCTGTCAGCGTCGCAGGCACCGCGATCGGCGAGCCGAAGACACAGACGCGGCAGGAACAGGAAGAGCAGATCGCCAACGTCCTGTCGGTCGCGGAGGCAGCGCAGCGGGCCGTCCTGCGGCCCCTTCCGGACGCCATCGGCCCGTTGCAGCTCGGCGTCGTGTACATCGCCGCGGCCGCGGAGGCGCGCGTCGGCGGCGACCTGTATGAGGTCGCCAGCACGACCGAGCACGGGATAAGGCTGATCATCGGCGACGTACGCGGCAAGGGACTAGGCGCCGTGGAGGTCGCCGCCGACATCATCGGCCGGTTCCGCGAGGTGGCGCATAGCGTCGGCACGCTCAATGAGCTCGCCTACCGGCTCGACGCGGGGCTGTCCCGGCGCTGGGGTCAGTACGAGGAGTTCGTGACCGCGCTGCTCGCGCAGATCGAGCCCGACGAGGGCAGGCTGACCATCGTCAACTGCGGCCATCCGCCGCCCATCCTGGTCTCCCAGGACGGTGTCGTCCAGATACTCGAGGTGCGCGCCCCGGCGCCGCCGCTCGGCCTGATCGCGCTCGGCAGCGACTCGGGGGCGAAGGAGACCTTCACCTTCCATCCGAACGACCAGTTGCTCCTGTACACCGACGGCGTCACCGAGGCGCGGGACGCGAACCGGGCGTTCTACCCCCTTGACCAGCGGATCGGAGGCCTCGCCGTCCAGGCGCGCAAGCAGTCGCGCGCGCTGTCCTCCCGGCGGACGAAGCAGCACGCCAACGGTGCCATCCCGCCGCTGCTCGGGCTGGTCCGCGACGATCTGCTCAAGCACGTCGGCGCACCGCTCACCGACGACGCCGCCTTGCTGCTGGTGCGGGCACCGGCCGCCTGGCCCGCTCCGCGGCATGCGATCGGCGCAGCCCCCAGGTAACGGGTCTCGGCCTCGCGCAGCGATTACCGCGATGTAACCATGAGGAAACTCATCACGGGCATAACTCTTGCTAGCGTGACCGGACCATCGGCACCGGACACCACAGGCGTGGCGTCCTCGTATGAAGCCGGGCATCGGTGAACTATCAGTGGGAAGCGTCTAAGGTGATACCCGTGGACAGGCAGGAAGAATTCGTGCTGCGCACGCTCGAAGAGCGGGACATTCGCTTTGTCCGGCTCTGGTTCACTGACGTGCTCGGCTCGCTCAAGTCCGTCGCTGTCGCTCCCGCCGAGCTCGAGGGCGCCTTCGCCGACGGCATCGGCTTCGACGGTTCAGCGATCGAGGGATTCGCCCGGGTGCACGAGGCGGACATGATCGCCCGTCCCGACCCCTCGACATTCCAGCTGCTGCCGTGGCGCGGGGAGTACCCGGGCGTGGCGCGGATGTTCTGCGACATCCTGCTGCCCGACGGATCGCCCTCCTACGCCGATCCGCGCTGGGTACTCAAGCGCAACCTGTCCAAGGCCAGCGAGATGGGCTTCACCTTCTACACGCACCCGGAGATCGAGTTCTTCCTGCTCCGCGAGCGTCCCGAGCCCGGTGATTCCCCGGTCCCCGTCGACTCAGGCGGCTACTACGACCACACCCCGCACTCCGTCGCGCACGACTTCCGGCGTACGTCGATCACCATGCTCGAGGCGATGGGCATCAGCGTCGAGTACAGCCACCACGAAGGCGCCCCGGGTCAGCAGGAGATTGACCTGCGCTACGCCGACGCGCTGACCACCGCCGACAACATCATGAGCTTCCGCCTCGTGATGAAGGAAGTCGCGATCGAGCAGGGCGTCTGGGCGACGTTCATGCCCAAGCCGTTCACCGACTACCCCGGCTCCGGCATGCACACCCATGTCTCTCTCTTCGAGGGCGACCAGAACGCCTTCTACGAGGCCGGCGCCGAGTACCAGCTCTCGAAGACCGCCCGCGCCTTCATCGCAGGCCTGCTCAGGCATGCCCCGGAGATCACCGCGGTCTGCAACCAGTGGGTCAACTCCTACAAGCGGCTGTGGGGCGGCACTGAGCGCACCGCGGGCGCTGGCGGCGAGGCGCCCGCCTACGTCTGCTGGGGCCACAACAACCGCTCCGCTCTGGTCCGCGTCCCGATGTACAAGCCGCAGAAGGGCAACTCAACCCGCGTCGAATTCCGCTCGGTCGACGCCGCGTGCAATCCCTACCTCGCGTTCTCGGTCATCCTCGCGGCCGGCCTCAAGGGCATCGAGAAGGACTACGAACTCCCGCCGGGCGCCGAAGACGATGTCTGGGCCCTCACCTCCGCCGAGCGCCGGGCCCTGGGCATCAAGCCCCTTCCCGCGGACCTGAACGAGGCCATCAAGGTGATGGAGAACAGCGACCTGGTGGCGGAGACCCTCGGCGAGCACGTCTTCGACTTCTTCCTGCGCAACAAGCGCGAGGAATGGGCCGAATACCGCCGGCAGGTGAGCCGCTTCGAACTAGACCGCTACCTCCCCATCCTCTAAGCGCGCGTTGCTGCCGCCAGGCGGTTACAGGGGCACCTGGTAAATGGGCTCCTGACCGAACGCGGTGAACCCGGCCCGCCGCAGGATCGGACCGGAGGTGTCGATCTTGCCCTTCACCAGTGCCATTGACGCGCCATGCGTGACGGCATAGTCGAGCCGGGCGGCAAGCAGGGCTCGATAGATCCCTTGCCCGCGGGCGGACTCGATGACAGCGCCGCCCCAGAGCCGCGCCACCCCGTCGACGATCTCCAGCCCGCCCGCTCCGACCGGGGAGCCGCCGGCATAGGCAACGAGCGCGCCCCCCTCGCCCGCCGGAACGGTAGTTGCGTTCTCCGCGGCGATCTGTGCGATCCGGTCATCAGGCGGCAGCGAACCGCCGAATACGGTCACGGCTACTGCCTGACCGTCCAGTGCCGTCGCTACGTCCGTCTCCCAGTTAACGGTAACGTCGGCCGCTGGCGGCGGCAGGTCAGACGCGCCGCCGCGCAGATCTCGGGCCAGGACGTCCAGGGTTAGCCGCACGGTCCCGCCATGCGACGAGAGTTCTTCCGCCAGCCCAGCCGGGCTGTCGAGGAGCAGTTGCCACTGCAGCTCCGGCAGTCCGAACTCGCGGGCCCGCTCCAGCACCGCACCGACGGCCTCGGCGATCGGGCCAGCCGGCCGGAAAGCGGTCACGTAGAGCGGATTGGGGAAGTAGTCGGGCCTCCGCACGATGGTGTACTCGTCGGTCCGGACGACTGTGGAGGAATCAGGAATCCACACCCATGCAGCGCTCGCCGCGGCGACCGACGAAGCTGACATGCTCATGGGGGCCAGCGTAGCCGCGCGTCATGGCGCGCTGACGGATATCGCGCCGAGGTGCGGCCCGCCAGCCGCGGAACCGCTAAGCCACCATGTCGCGTTACGACTCGTACCGGCCGCCCAGGTACTTCGCCAGGAACCGCTCGGCCGCCGCGTAGAACTTGATCCGGTTCTCCGGTTTGGCGAACCCGTGTCCCTCGTCCGGGAACAGCATGTACTCGTGGTCGATGCCGGCTTCAGTCAGCGCCGCGACGATCTGCTCAGACTCCGCCTGCTTCACCCGGGGATCGTTCGCCCCCTGCGCGATCAGCAACGGGATCCGGATGTCGTGCGCCCGGGACAGCGGCGAGCGCGACCAGAGGAACTCCTCGTCCTCTACCGGGTGGCCCACCCGCCGGTAGAGCTGGGCGACCATCGGCGCCCAGTAGGGCGGGATCGTCTCAAGCAGGGTCTTCAGGTTGGACGGCCCGACGATGTCGACCGCGCAGCGGAACACGTCTGGCGTGAACGCGGCCCCCACCAGCGCCGCGTACCCGCCATAGGACCCGCCGTAGATGGCGACCAGGGACGGGTCGGCCCAGCCCTGGGAGACCACGTGGGAGACCGCATCGATCAGGTCGTCGTGCATCTTGCCGCCCCACTCCCGGTCTCCGGCGGCGATGAACGCCTTGCCGTACCCGGTGGAGCCCCGGTAGTTAACCTGGATGCACAGGTAACCACGGTTGGCGAGCCACTGCGCCTCCGCGTCATACCCCCAGGTGTCCCGCACCTGCGGCCCGCCGTGTACGTTGACCACGGCCGGCAGCGCCGACCGGCCGAGCCCCGGCGGGAACGTCAGGTACCCGTGGATGACGAGGCCGTCCCGCGCGGTGAAGGAGAACGGCTCCATCGCGGCCAGCTCGTACCGGTCAAGTTCCGGCCGCGCGGAAAACAGCAGACGCCCGGACCGCGATTCCCTGTCGTACAGGAAGAACGTCATCGAACCCGCGTCGGTGTCGAAGCCGACCAGCCAGGTGCGGTCCGCGTGGTCCCGCCCGGCGAAGAACGGGTCACCCCGGTGCAGCGCTCGGATCGCCTTGACATCGTCCTGGACCGACGGGTCGAGCACCAGGTATGACATCCGCTCCTTGAGGATGGCGACGATCTGCGGTGCGCGGGTGTCCGGGTCCAGCACGACCCCGGCCACGTCGGCCTCCGGGTCCTCCGCGAGCACCGAGTCCGCGCCGGTAGCGAGGTCGATGCGGGTCAGCCGCCCGGTGTTCGAACCGGCCGCGCTGACCATGAGCAGCGAGCGCCCGTCCCCGCTGAAGGACACCACGTCGGTTGACGTCGCGTCCTCGGCGGGAATCGACAGCAGCTTGCGGAACTCCTCCGCAGCCGAGTCTCGCACCAGCAGATCGAACGACCCGTCGGGCAGCGGGGCGATCGCGCACCGCACGACCAGGTCCTCGTCCGCCAGCCAGCCCGCGTACCCCGGGTTCTCGATCTCCTTGACCAGCGACCCGGTCGCCAGGTCAAGCCGGTAGACGTCGTGCAGCTCCGGGTTGTCCGCATTGATCCCGACGAGTACCTCGGCGGGCCTTCGCTTCGAGGTCCCGATGACCGTCGCGTGGATCTTCTCGAACGGCGTCAGGTCGCGCCGCGCGTCCGTGCCGAGGTCGACGTCGTATAGCCGCCAGTTCTCGTCCCCGCCGACGTCCTGCACATACAGCAGGTGCACCGCATCCTCGGCCCAGGTGAACATCCGGATGCCCCGGTCGGTGTCCTCAGTGACCGCTCGCGCGGCTCCCCAGTCAACGCCGGATGCACTGTTACCTGAAACACCGTCACCAGGAGAGTTGGCGATTGGCGCCACCCACACGTTCAGCACGCCGTCCCGTGGCGCGATCCAGGCCAGCGACCGGCCGTCGGAGGAGATCTCCGGGCTGGTCCGCTCCGGGTTGCCGAACAAGACGCTTCGCGGGATCAGTTCCACCATGACCCATGCGTACCACACGCTCTCGCCGGGACGGACGATGGGGCATCCACCCCGGTACTCATCGCTGACCCCGCCCATCCCAGCACGTTGCGCGCGTATTTCTCGGCAGCTCAGGCAACCGGTATACGCTCATCTCGTGAGTGGCGCGCGTACCTCCCTGACCGGCTGGCTGGCCAGGATGGGCTTCGCCGACGTCCCGCGGGCCGAGCGGGAGCTCGCTCCGCTCGGCATCACCTCCGAGGACCACCCGCTGCTTTCCGCTGTCGCCCAGGCCGCCGACCCCGACCTGGCCCTGTCCGGCCTCGCGCGGATCGCGGAGCAGGACAAGAGCCTCACCGTGGAGCTGAACAGGGACCCGGCCTTCCGCACCCGGCTGCTCACCGTCCTCGGTGTAAGCAAGGAACTCGCTGACCACCTGCACCGCCACCCACAGGACGCGGCGCTGCTGCGAGGCCAGGACGCCGCGAGGAGACCTGACGCCAAGGCCATCCGCGGGGAACTGCTGCGCGCGGTTGGCGCCGACCCGGATGACCCGGAGCCCACGGCCGGTCAGCTGCCCCAGCTTCAGCGCGCCAAGGCCGCCCCGGTGAGCGAGCCGGCGGCGCGCCTGGCCGCTGCCTATCGCCGCCGGATCCTGCATCTGGCCGCTCGTGACCTCACTGGCGACGCGGGGGTCGACGAGGTGTCGGAGGAGCTCGCCGACATTGCGGACGCGGTGCTCGAGGCCGCGCTCGCGATCGCCCGCACGGAGCTCCCGGACGACAGCGTCCCGGCGCGGCTCGCGATCGTCGCGATGGGCAAGTGCGGTGCCCGCGAGCTCAACTACGCCAGCGACATCGACGTGATCTTCATCGCCGAGCCGCAGTTCGCCAGCCCGCACGGCACGCCGGACGACGCGCCGGGCCAGACCCAGGGCGATATCGAGGTGGCGGCGCTCAAGACGGCCACCCGGCTGGCCTCCGGAGTGATCCAGGTCTGCGAGCGCACGACCCCCGAGGGGTCCATCTTCCCGGTGGATCCCAACCTGCGGCCGGAAGGCCGCCAGGGCCCGCTGGTCCGCACGCTGGCCAGCCACCTCGCCTACTACGACCGGTGGGCCAAGACCTGGGAGTTCCAGGCGCTGCTGAAGGCGCGGCCCGCGGCCGGCGACCTGGCCCTCGGCAGGCAGTACAGGAACGCTGTCGCGCCGCTGGTCTGGCAGGCCTCGCGGCGGGAGAACTTCGTCGAGGACGTGCAGGCAATGCGCCGCCGGGTGGTCGCGACCCTGCCCAAGAACATGGCGGGCCGCGAGCTCAAGCTCGGCCCTGGCGGGCTGCGTGACATCGAGTTCGCCGTCCAGCTGCTCCAGCTCGTGCACGGCCGCGACGACGAGCGGCTGCGCGTCCCTGGCACGCTGACCGCCATCAAGGCGCTGGCCGACGGCGGCTACATCGGCCGCGACGACGCGGACGAGCTCGCCGCGGCATACCGGTTCCTGCGGCAGAGCGAGCACCTGCTGCAGCTGTACGCGCTGCGCCGGACGCACACGCTGCCCACCGATCCGACGGTGCTGCGGCGGCTCGGCCGTGCTCTCGGTGCCGGTATCCGCCGCGCTGACCGGCCGGAGAGCGGGAAGCCGGAACCATTTATCCCGAACGAACGGATGGTTCCACCCGAAGAAGCCTTCACTGACGCCTGGTCCCGGCATGCGCAGCGGGTGCGCCGCCTGCACGAGAAGCTGTTCTACCGCCCGCTGCTCGACGCCGTCGCCAGGCTTCCTTCCGGCGCAGTCCGGCTGACCCCGGACGCAGCGAGGGCGCGGCTGGAGGCGCTCGGCTACCGCGACCCGGCCGGCGCGCTCCGGCACATCGAGGCGCTGACATCCGGGTTGCGCCGCCGCGCCGCGATCCAGCGGACCCTGCTGCCCGTGCTGCTTGGCTGGTTCGCGGACGCAGCCGAGCCGGACGCCGGGCTGCTCGCCTTCCGCCAGGTCAGCGACGCGCTGGGGGACACGCCCTGGTTCCTGCGGCTGCTGCGGGATGAGACGAAGACCGCCGAGCGGATGGCCTACGTGCTCGCGTCCAGCCGGTACGCCGCCGGGCTGCTGCTGCGCGCTCCGGAAGCGGTGGCGCTGTTCGCCGACGACGCGGAACTCGTGCCGAAAGCCGCCGATGCCATCCGCGCCGAGATGATGGCTGCGGCCAGGCGGCACGTCGCGGCGCTCGGCGCCGCCCAGCCGGCGGTCGCGGACGCCGAGCAGGCCGCGGCCGCGGTGCGTTCGCTGCGCCGTCGCGAGCTGCTGCGGGTCGCAGCGGCGAACGTGCTCGGCATGATCACTCTTGAGGAGACCGGGGACGCGCTGACCGCGATCACCACGGCGGCGCTCGACGCGGTGCTCGCGGTGGCGGTCGCCAAGGTCGAGATGGAGCTACGCGGGCCGCTGCCCACCCGGTTCGCGGTGATCGCGATGGGCCGCTACGGAGGCCACGAGTCGGGCTTCGGCAGCGACGCCGACGTGATCTTCGTGCATGACCCGCTGCCCTACCCGCAGGCGGTGAACGGCGCGCCCTCCGACGGGGCGGGGGACGGTGAGCGGCGGGCGTCGGAGGCGGCCCAGGCGGTCGGCGCGGAACTGCGCCGGCTGCTCCAGATCCCGGCCCCCGACCCGCCCCTGCTGGTGGACGCGGATCTGCGCCCGGAGGGCAAGCAGGGCCCGCTGGTGCGCAGCCTCGGCGCCTGCCGGCAGTACTACGAGCGGCGGGCCGCGTCGTGGGAGTACCAGGCGCTGCTGCGAGCCGAGTTCGCGGTGGGCGATGCGGCGCTTGGCGCGCAGTTCGTCGCCCTGGCCGACCGCTTCCGGTACCCGGCGGACGGGCTCGACGAGCATGCGATCCGGGAGATCCGCCGGATCAAGGCGCGGGTGGAAGCCGAACGCGTCCCCCGCGGCACCGACCGGGCGCTGCACCTCAAGCTTGGTCCCGGCGGCCTGTCCGACGTGGAGTGGACGGTTCAGCTGCTCCAGCTCCGGTACGGCCACGAGGTCGCGGGCCTGCGCACCACGCGCACGCTCGCGGCGCTGGACGCCGCGGTCGGCGCGGGCCTGGTGGCGGCGGACGACGCGGCCGCGCTGAGCGCGGCGTGGCAGTTCGCCGCCCGGATCAGGGACGCGATCATGCTGGTCCGCGGCCGTCCGGGCGACACCATCCCGGCCAGGCACGACGAGGCGACCGCGGTGGCCCGGCTGCTCGGCTACCGCCCCAACGGCTTTCACCGCCAGGCGGCGACATCCGGGACGTCTGGGACATCCGGGACGTCTGGGACATCCGGGACGTCTGGGACATCCGGCACGTCTGGGACATCCGCGGCCGCTGGGCCGCCGGCGAACGCGGGTTCCTCCTGGGCGGACACCCCGGCGGCGGCACTCGAGGAGGACTACCGCCGCACCGCCCGCCGGGCGCGGGCCGTCATGGACCGGGTGTTCTACGGCTAGGACCGCAACCCGGGCAGGGAATGTCACGGACCCCGACCACTGGAGCGGTGCCGAGATCCGGCTAGGCGCGGCCGTTGGCGCGCAGCACGCGAAGGGCGTCAACCGTTAGGAAGCCGCGCCAGTCGGCTTCCGCTGCGGTAGACCAGGGCGGCCAGTTGAACATCCAGCCGCCGTCGTCGCGCTGCGCGGCCGCCAGGTGATCCAGGTGCGCGTCGATCGTCGCCGCGTCGAACAGGCTGCGCGCGATCGAGCCGGGTAGTGGCGCGAAGTCGAGCGGCGAATGTGTCTCGCCGGCCCCCTCGGGGTCCAGCGTCACCAGACCCCGCTCGAGCAGCAGCGGCCCGACCTGCGCGAATGCCGCCTGGGCCCGGGCCCGGTCCGGCACGTGTTCCAGGAATGCGAGCACGCCGAACATCTCGTACGCGCCCGGCTCGGTCAGCCGGGCGATCCCGTCCCACATCACCTGTGCCGCCCCATCGAGCCAGGGGTGCGGGAAGCCGCGCGCGTACAGCAGCCCGGCGATCTGGCCGGTCTGGATGAGCGAGACCGGGTTCCCTTCGACCGCCACCCACCAGGGCGCATGCGGCCCCTCGGACACGGTGGGCTCGACGAAGGTGGCGCCGCCGTCGGCCGGCGCCACGGCCACCAGCCAGTCGACCGCGTCGCGGACCAGTTTCTCGTCCCACGCGTCGGCCAGGTCCATGATCCGCAGTGCCATCTCCACGGCGGCCGGCTGGCTCGCCGACGTCCGGCAGTCTGGCTCGAGCCCGTGACCGAAGCCGCCGTCGGCGTTCCGGTAGGCGGCCACCGCGTCCCGCACCGGGCCGGCCGGGCCCCCGGCGAACAGCCGCTCGAACAGCCGCCGGTCGAGCACCCGCGCGTGCGCGGCGAGGAAACCGGCCGCCGCGTCGAAGTCTGGGGTCTTCATCGTCGTCATGTGATCATCTCAGCACCGTCCGCCCCGCTCGGTCTTGAACGAAACGGCCATCGGCCGGCCGCATGCGATGATGGTGGGATGGGACAGCGGCCGGCGGACTGGGTGCCACACGGTGCCTGGCTCGCTCCCGGCTACGCGGAATGGGCGCCGCCCGCCGCGCTTGGCGGCTTTGTCTCCTGCCTGTGGGCCAGCGTTGCCGATGCCAGCGCTGCAGACGGCGCGGACAGCTCGACCCTCGTGCTGCCCGACGCATGCAGCGACCTTATCTGGGAGCAGGGCACCGGCAGCTATGTCGCCGGCCCGGACTCGGGGCCGTTCCGGACCCAGACGCAGCCGGGCATGGTGATCGTTGGCGTGCGGTTTCGTCCCGCGGCGGGCGGCCAGGTCCTCGGCCTGCCGCTGAGTGAGCTCCTGGACCAGCGAGTTCCACTCGCCGACCTGCTGCCCGCGGCGGCACGCCGGATACCCGCGACTCTGAGCCCGCAAGAGGCTGCCACGCGGGTGCTCGACATCGCTGGCCAGATGATCGCCGGGCGGCTGGAACCCGACTCGGCTATGACGCGCGCGGCGGTCCTGCTGCGCGATCCCGCCGCACGCACCGAGGATGTCGCGGGCCAGGTTGGTCTCAGTGAGCGACAGTTGCGCCGCCGCTGCCACTCAGCGGCGGGCTACGGCCCCAAGACACTGCAGCGGGTCCTGCGCTTCCAGCGCTTCGTCCGGCTGCTCGACGCCGCCCCGCTCGTCACCACGGCGACAGGCACCCCGGAGTCTGACATCTTGGGGCGCGGCACTACGGGACTCGGCGCCACGGGCCGCTCGCCCGACCTAGCCGCGGCCGCCGCAGCCGGCGGGTACGCCGACCAGCCGCACCTAACCAGGGAGTGCGTCGCGCTCTCGGGCCTTACCCCCGCCGAGCTCACGCGGCTTCGCCGCCCTGCCTGGTCGCCGGGGCAGCTGGCTGTTGAGGCGGCCTAGGAGCCGTTTCGCCGGCCCGCCTGTCGGGCTGGAGTAGCTACCGGCGAAGCGGCTGGGAAGCATTCGCCAACCCAGTGGACGGGTGGGTGAGCCGGCCTAGCGTCCTGGAAGCGTTGGGCCGACCCGCCTGGCAGGTGCAGCAGCCAGCTGGCGACGCGGCTTGGCCGATGCGAGCCGTCCGGACGGGTGCGCCGGGTTAGCCGTCAGACGGCTCCGCGATCATGGCGGTGCCGATCTCGCGGAAGCCGAGCCGAGTGTAGATCCGCGCCACAGTCGAGTCGCTGGCCGACAGGAAGACCGTGTGCGCGCCGCGGGCAAGCGCGTCGGCGGCAAGCGCACGGGTGACCGCGGCGCCAAGGCCCCGGCGGCGGCTGGCCGGCAGCACGCCAACTCCGGTGATCTCCGCCACGCCGTCTACCAGCTGGTAGCTCCCGGTGCCCAGCGGACCGGTTGGCCCGGCCGCGGTCACCAGCACGGACCGGCCGGACCGCAGGCGTTCACGCACCGATTCGATGGTTCCGGCGTCGTGGTCGGCGGCGACCTTATCCCGCTCGGTGACCGCGGCCTCGCCGATCGCCGTCCCCGGGTGCCTGAACGCTACCCACAGCACGGCCCGTGCGAGCACCAGCACCGGATCCTCGGGGGTGACGATCCGGACGGTCGTTGCGGACGGCAGCGGTGGTGCATCGGCGAGCGCGTCCAGCACGAGCAGTGGGTGCGCGTGCACTACCAGGCCCGCTTCGGCCGTCGCGTCAGCCATGTCGGGCGCGGTCCGCGCTACCCATTCGAACGACTCGGGGATCAGCAGCTCGCGCTGTCTGGCCCGGACCCTCCGGACGTCGCGCGCCGTCACCCGGGGTCGCTCACCAGGCCGCGGCCTTGCGTAGTACGGAAATCCGGTGCCTACCGGGACGAACAAAACGAGCGACCCGATCACCTCGGCGCGGGCGGTCTCACGCGGCACCGCATCACAGAAGGCATCGACGCGGCGGATGATCTCTTCAGTGCTCACAACGCATAACACCTTAAACCGGCAAGCGTCACGCGCCAACGACTTATCCGGCAGCCATCTGGAGCTGGCCAGAGCTCGCTGGCGG
>Ga0123356_10001963_pt1 | contig 22266 bp, 11 predicted proteins | sample TergutEmb28metaG_2_FD_92546 | JGI IMG/M metagenome (GOLD analysis project Ga0123356, IMG submission 92546) | Embiratermes neotenicus P3 segment gut microbial communities from Petit-Saut dam, French Guiana - Emb289 P3 | ecosystem: Host-associated > Arthropoda: Insects > Digestive system > Gut ... | reverse complement strand
GCGTTTCGGCCGCAACCCACTGCCACCGAAACCGGACCGCCCACCCCAGCTTTCGCCGCGATCCTGCTCAAACCCTGCGAAACTGTTTGGCACAACTGCGCTGACCTGCGAAACCAAAATCGGCGCTGCAAATTTCATCAAGTAATAGCAGGCTCGCGGCTGGCGGCTCGCTGACAGCGGGCTCAGGAACGGCAAACTACGTCAAGTTTTAGCAGGCTCGCGGCTGACGGCTCGCTGGTAGTGGGCTCAGGAACGGCAAACTACATCAAGTTTTAGCAGGCTTGCAGCAGCCGACGCATCGCGTCACCAGTATCAGCCGGACGGTCACGCGGAACAGTCAATTCCGTGATCAACCCGCCAACGGCAGACTGATCTTGATGGGTCATCAGTTGATGTTCCTTTCGGAGAAAAAGCGTTCCTTTAAAGACTTCACTGATGACCCATCCTCACCTCCTCAGGCCACCAGAAACCCCACCACACTAAGGGACGCACCCTCGACAAAGACCCGCCCGCCGCACGCGCTCCGTTACGAAGAGCTAGTTATCCACAGGTTGGCCCGTTTCGGGGTTGGGGAGGTACTGACCTCCTCTAGTGTGGCTTGCGGTCGGTCGAAGGCGGACAGCCTCAGGCTGGCCAGAGCACTATGCCGTTGCCCAGGGGACTGGTGATTGGTCCAGCTACCTAGGGCCCAGACAATGCTTCCCGCCGCGTTTTCGCAGGTGGCGCCAGCGCTACCTTGGGTGCAACACGGTCGGTTGGTGGTTCCTCGCCAGCGTCCTTGGAGGGCGTCAGAAAATGCCCTCCAAGGCGGCCCGTCTAGGTTCACTAGCTGCGTTTTCGCAGGTGGCGCGGGCTTCGCCGCGCCAACACCGGTCGCGGAGCCTGTTGTCCAACAGGCGGTGGGTCTGGGTGTTATTCGACACTTGCCAAAAGGGTAGGTGGCGTGGGCGTGGTGCTCGGCAAGTACAGAGTTGGAAGGTTCCCATGGTGGTGTCAGTGGCGACTGACAGCCTGCCCAGTTTGAGCGGACTGGTTGACGGCAGGCTGACCGCTACCACCCCCTACGCTCAGGTTTTCACCTTCAAGGAGCAGCATTCGGGAGCCGCTGTCTTGGTCAAGGCTTCATTGGCGCAGGCCAGCGGGCCTTCAGTCAATGCCATTGAAAAAGAAGCCAAGCTGCTGCACAAGCTGGCCGGACTGAGAGGTGTGCCGCGGTGCCGTCAAGCCGGCACCTTGCCAGACGGCCGATCTTTCCTGGCCCTTGACCGGCCAGCCGGACAGCCGTTGGCGGACCTGTTGGCTCATCCGGTGGAGCCTGGACTGGCCACCCGGATCACGTTGGCTTTGGCTGAGGTGCTTGGCGCAGTGCATCGCCGGGGCGTGGTTCACCTGGGCATTAACCCCGAATCGGTGCTGATAACACCAGATCACTCGGTCGCACTGGCGGATTTGGCGGCGGCTAGTGAGCTGGGCACTGACTTGGCGGAGGCAACACCGGCAGCGCCGCTACCACCAACCCTGGCTCAGTTTGCCGCGCCTGAGGTCTTTGAGCGCCGAGGGGTCGCTTCCCTGCCGGCGGATGTGTACTCCACTGCCGCTCTGCTCTATGCCCTGCTGGGCGGCCAAGCGCCCCATCAAGACCTCGCCAGTGAGCGAAACCGCGCAGCTGTCACCAGTTGCATGTACCCCAACCCACCACAGTCGCTTGACCAGCTTGGGTTGCCTCAGGGGTTGGCAGCGGCTTTGACCCAAGCTCTAGAGCCCGATGCCGGAGCTCGCCTCACCACCATTGGCGCCTTGGCAGGGTTGCTGGCTGGGGTGCTAGCCGAGCCAGCTGGGTCGCCAGAGGCGACCGCGGTGGGGGAGTTGATAGCGGATCCAGGTGTGCCGTCACCAGTGGCGGCTGTACCAAAAGCGCTACTGGAGCCAGGCCAGGGTGGCCCATCTGGGCCTGCCGGCGCCGAATCAAAGGGGTTGAGCCGCTTGGCGGCCAACCACCGCGATGTGAACGGAAAGGGTGAACCGGAAGCCAGTCCAGTGACCGATCCAAAGCCACCACACCACCCAGCTGGATCGGCCAAGGACCAGTTGGTGGTGACTGCTGGCTCACCACCTGACATAGCCCAGCGACCGGTTGCAGCCAGACCAACCCGTCGGCAGCGGCATAGCGGGCTACCTGGTGGCGCGGTGGCTGGACGGGACGGGGTAGATGCAGTCGGGGCGATCAGCCAAGCCACCAATGGACTCCGACAAACCAAGCCAGATCACCGTCATGAGCAGGCTGACCGGCGGTCTGGTGGGACGGCATTGGGCAACCCAGCGACCTCAGTTTGGCCCAAGACCGAAAGCCGTTGGTCCAAGGAAGCCCTGCCCAAAACCCGTCTAGACAAGGTTGACCGAGGAGGTGGCGGGACGGCATCGGGCAATAGCGCTACCCCGGTTTGGCTCAAATCCACAAGGCGGTGGCCCAAGGCAGCCTTGCCAAACACGCACCAAGGCAACGTTGACGGGGGGAGTGGTGGGACGGCATCGGGCAATGCCATTGCCAAAGCTAGACCCGTGCGAACGCTGACCTACCTAGCCGCGGTCTTGGTGCTGATCCTGGGAGGCACGGCGGCCTGGTGGTTTGGCCGCACCGCACCGGCTGAAGCGGCTCAGGCGCGGGCCGGCCGGTCTGAACACGGCCTGGTGGTGGACAGCGCACCGACCCCTCGGAACGGCATGGTTAGCCTGGATGCCAGCGGCTCGGTGGTGTTTACCTGGGAAAACCCGGCCCCGCAGCCGGGCGACACTTATTCGTGGGTGCTGTTCAACTCGGAGAGCTCGGCCGCTTGGCAGGTGGTTGACACCAACCGTTTGGTCCTGCCGCCCACCGCCCAGTCAGGGCCGCTGTGCGTGGAGGTGCGCTTGGTGCGTCACAGCGGCAAGGTGTCAGAGCCCGGTTTGAAGGTCTGCCAATGAACCGGCTTAGACCTAGGCTGACCAAGGCTCTGGCGGCCCTGGTGCCGCTGACGTTAGTGGCCCTGGCGGTGAGCCGGCCAGGTTTTGCCGTTGAAGTGGTTGACCTCAATGACCAGTCGGTCTGGATCACCAATCTGGCGGAGATGAAGGTGGGGCGCTACAACCGGCCAATCGAAGAACTGACTGGCGCCTTGATGGCTACGACTGCGCGGTTTGATGTGCTGCAACAAGCCCAGCAGGTGGCTCTGAGCGAGGTTGGCGCCATCCGGCCGGTCAATCCGGCCAGCGTGCAGGCCGAAGAAGGCTCAATGCCCGGCCCTGAGGTGCGCTTTGCCATGGGCGGAGGCGTGGTCTTGGCGGTTGACAGCCAAGGCACAGCGGCCTGGGTCCGGCCGTTTGAACGGGTCGCTGCTCTGCGTATCAAGGTAGACGCGGCCGATCTGGAGTTGGGTGGTGGTGGGGCAGCCACGGTGGCACCAGACGGCACTGTCTTGGCGGTGACAGCCAACGGGGAAGTGCTCCAGGCCGGTCTGGCCGGCGACCGAGTCAAGGTGGTGACGGCTGGGCAATTGGTGCCCACTCCGGCATCGTTAGATGGCCTGACGGCGGTGGGTCTAAGGCCTTATGTGTTGTCAGGCACCACCTTGCAGTGGCCCGATGGCGCGGTTGACCTTGGGCAATACGGCCAAGAGTTGGTATTGCAGGCGCCCAGTGAGGCCGCCAATGAGGTAGTGGTGGCCAGCGCCACCGCCCTGCTGCTGGTTGACCAAGCCGGGCGGGTGACACAGCACAAGACCGGGTCAAATGGCCGGCCGGCCGCGCCGGTCAGGGTGGGGGATTGCGTGCACGCGGCGTGGGCTACCAGGGGCCAGAACTACCTGACCTACTGCACTGGTCCCACCCCGGAACACCTCACCACCATGGCTTTGAGCGAGGTCACCGCCGCTTCCCTGCTGGTCTTCCGGGTCAACCGTGAAGTGGTGGTGCTCAATGATGTGGCTGACGGCCGGTTGTGGCTGCCAGATCAGGACGCGGCGGCTCGCCGCCCCAACTGGTCCGAAGCCACCCCTGCCCTTGCCCAAGACGCGGCTCACCAACCGCAGCCCACCGAGCAGGATCAACCGGTGGATTGCACCGAAGAGCCAGCCGCGCCCAAAGCCAATGACGACCAATTTGGTATTAGACCCGGCGCCACCGCCGTGCTCATGGTTTTGTCCAACGACACCGCCGGCCGTTGCGGTGCCTTGGGGATTTCCAAGCTCAGTCAGCTGGACCCCGCAAAGGCCACGGCCCAGGTGGTTCATCAAGGCCGGGCCATCCAGCTAACCGTTCACCCCAATGCCCAGGGGACTTTCAGTTTCAGTTACACGGTGTTGGACGGCCACCGGCAGGCCGTGCCATCCAGCGCGGTGGTGACGGTGACAATAGTGCCGGTCGGGTCTAACCACCCACCGCGGGCCGACCAGCCAGGCCAGGTGCTGATGGAGCAGGACAGTCAGGCCACTTACCAGGTGTTGCCCAATTTCGCTGACCCCGATGGCGATCCGCTACACCTGGTAGCCGCCGCCACCGAATCGGGCTTGACGGTGGGCTTCCAACCCAACGGCCAACTAGTCATTACCGGTACCGGTGAGGCAGGGCTGAAGACCGTGGCCGTGACGGTGAGCGACGGGCGGGAGACGGCCGATGGCGTGGTGTTAGTGGATCTGCGTCCCGCCCGCAGCCTGTCCCCGAGGCTTGAACCGGCGATGGCGCAGGGTTACGCCGGCCGCCCAGTCCAGGTCGCGGCCTTCGATGCTTTGCGGTCTTGGCACACCGAGGCGGTGGTGTTGCAGGCGGTGGCACCACCGGCGGACTGCCAGGTCGACTGGGACCCGGCCACTGGGGTGATCACCCTGCAAGCGGCTGTGGCTAAGACCTACCACCTAGAGGTCACGGTGATGGCGGGGGAGCAACTTGGGCGCGGTGTCATCCGGGTGGATGTGGCCGAACCGCCCAGCGCCGCCGCCGTGCCCCTGGCCGTGCAAGACACGGTCTATCTGCAAGGCGCCTTGCCGGACCAGATTGACCCGCTGGTCAACGACCTGGCTCCCAGTGGCGGGGTCATGATGATTTCTGCCGTGGCCGTCCCACCCGCCCTTGGTGTCAAGGTGGCGGTGATAGATCACCAATTCCTGGAGATTATCCCGCTGTCAGATGGCGCCAACCCGGCTACAGCCAGCGGCCCGGGCGGCGGTTCGTTCAGTTACACCCTGGCGGTTGACGGCCAACAGGTGCAGGGCAACGTGGTGGTGGTGCGTTGCCCCGAAGGCCTCAACCAACCACCGGTCTTGGCCCCCATCAACCTCACGGTCAAAACTGGCGGGGTGGTCACAATCCCGGCACTGGAACGGGCGGTCGAGCCCGCCGGATTGGCTTTGAGTTTGGTACCGGATTTCCCCACCGGGCTGGCACCGGGACAGGGCCAGCTCTTTGTCGGGGAAAAGCGCCTGCGCTACCAGGCGCCACCGGAGCCCATGACGGTCCAGATCACCTACCAGGTGCTCTCCCAAAGTGGCCAGCGGGCCAGCGGCCTGGCCACGGTGCGGGTGCACCAGTCCCAAGGTGCCGCCAAGGCCAAGCCGGAACCAGTCGAGGTCACTGGCCGGGTCTTGGCTGGTCAAACCAGCCGGATCCCAATCGACCTGACCGGTATTGATGTCGATGGCGATGCCGTCACTCTCCAGGGCATTGATCTTGCCCCACAATTGGGCCGGGTGGTTGAGGTGGGGGCGGACTACCTGGTGTACCAGGGCTTCCCCGGTGAGCAGGGGACCGATGAGTTTACCTATGCGGTCGAGGATTGGGTGGGCTTGCGGGCGGTGGCGCCGGTCCGGGTGGCAGTGGCGCCCAAACCGGAGGGCAGTGGTGGGGTAGTAGCCCGGGACGACCAGCTGACCGTTCGTCCGGGGGAAAAGCTGCAGATCAGGGTGCTGAACAACGACCTGGACATGGCTGGCGGCGCCTTGAACCTGTGCGGCCAGCCGGTTGGTTCCGATCCGGCGGTGGTGGCCCGCTATGTGGAGCGCCGCCTTGAAGTGACCGCCCCTAGCCAGCCAGGCCCGGTCCAGATCGAGTACACCGCATGTAACCAAGTCGGTGGCCAGGACCGCGCCATGGTGCGCCTGACGGTGGACCCCGCCGCACCATTCCGCGCCCCCCAGGTAAAGGACGTGGTGGTGGGGCCAGGTGCGACCATCAACCAAGCGGCGGTTGACGTTGACGTCATGGCTTTGGTGGACAATCCATCAGGGCCGCTGAGCGACTTAGCCCTGACCTTGCCTGGGGCAAGTGCCGATCTAGCCCAGGTGAAGGCCCCCAATACCGTCACTGTTACTCTGCAAAGCGAGCCGGCCATGGTGGTCTTCCAGGTGACCAATACCCGGCCGGAAGCCGGTGGGGTGAGCGCCTTTGGCTGCATCACGGTACCGGCGTTGGGCACTTTCCCGCCCATGCTCCGGCCGGGCGAGGGTGACATCACGGTGCTGGCCGGCCAGTCCGTGGAGCTAGGCCTAGCCCAGTACGTCATGGTGGGACCAGGCAAAACGGCCATCCTGGTGGCCCCGGACACCATCAGTGCCGCCAAGACTGACGGGTCAAAGCCCTACAAGGACGCCCGCACCCTGGTCTACACGGCGGACCGCGGTTACGCTGGTCCAGCTTCAATCACCTTCAAGGTGGCCGATGCGCCGCACCTCGAAGACCCCACTACCCGCGTCGCGGTTCTGACCCTACCCATCACGGTCAAACCGGCCGGCCAGGTGCTGCCGGTACTAACGGCACCTTTGGTGGAACTGGAGCGGGCCGGCCCACCTAGAACCATTGACTTGGCCGGTCAGGTCAGTGTGTTAGGCGGACCGGTACCAGCTGAGGCTTTGGCTATCAAGCTGACTGATCAGCCGGGCCAAGGCCTGACGGCCAACCTCAACGGCACGGTTTTGGCCTTGGCGGCCACGCCACAGGCCCAGGTGGGTGCCACCCAGCAAATCAGTTTGATGTTGTCCTATGAGCAGGGGCCAGCGGTTCCAGCCAGTGTCGCTGTGCTGGTGACCGCGATCACCCGGCCTTTGGTCTCACTGGTGCCGGTTGACCAACAGGTTGTTGACCAATCAAGCAGCGTGACGGTGGAGGTACTGGCCGGAGCGTGGAATCCGGCACCCGAAGCTGGTGGGTTGACCATCAGTGAGGCCAAGGTGTTCCCAGCGGGGGCCGGCACGGTGAGCCATGACGGGCAGGCCATCACGGTGACGGCCTCAGGGGACTATTTGGGAACCATGGCGGTGTCTTTCAAGGTCAACGATGCCCTGGGGGCAGCCGACCGCGTGGTCAGTGGTTCGTTCAAGGCGGTGGTCCGTGGCCAGCCAGAGGCGCCAACCGCACCCCGACCTGGCACCCCTGAGGATGGACAGGTCTCATTGACCTGGGACCCGCCGGCTGACAACGGTGCCCCCATCCTGGACTATCTAGTGACCTACCAAGGCGGCAGCCAAACCTGCCACCAAGCCGGCTGCACCATCACCGGTTTGGGTAACGGACAGACCTACGCTTTTACGGTACGGGCCCGTAACGCGGTAGGCCTGTCTCCGGCATCGCCCCCTTCTGGCCAAGTCCTGGTGGACCTAATACCCAACGCACCGACCGGCTTGACGGCCCAGCCTGGCCAACGCTCGGTCCAACTGACCTGGTCAACCCCGCCCGGTCGTGGGTCGGCGGTGACCCACTACACGGTGTCAATCACCGCTGGTCCCACCGGGCAAAGCCAAACGGTTCAAGGCACCAGTGCCACTTTCCATGACTTGGCAGCCGGGGCGACCTATGTTTTTGCAGTCAGGGCTCACAACGCTCACCCTCAACCCAGCGATGCCGCCACCATCAGGGCCGTGCCCTATGACGACCCCTCCCAGCCCAGCATCACCGTTAGCCGGGTCGACTCCACCAAATTCGTCGCCCAGCTTGGTCCGGTGCAGGCTAATGGTTCAAGACCCAGCTATTCGGTTCATGTCAGCTCCAAGGAGGTCGGTGAACAGGTCTATTGCGCGGCCGCAGCGCCCAGCGGCAACTGCACCTTTCCCACCAAACCTGGCGTGATATACGCCATCTGGGCTGAGGTGGTCAACCAGACGGGCAAGCCCATCAAATCTGAAACCCAGACCTTGACTCAATACTCCAAACCGGTGCTGACAGCGGTCGACTTGACGTGGGATGGGGTGGCGCAAGACGCCAGCCACGGTATTGCCCAAGCCACCTGGGCCGGTGCCGCCAGCCCTGGGGATTTGACGTACCTGATCACCTGGGACGGCACGCCAGAAGTGGCCGCCAAGGCTGGGGGCAGGACCTATCGTGACCTGAAGGCTGGTCTGCACACCTTGAAGGTGCAGGTGTGCCACAACGGTTTGATCGGTGTGCCTAATGGCGCTGCCGAGCGGTGTTCAGAGCCACTAACCAAGTCGGTGGAACTGCGCACCAGGCCAGCCGTACCTCGCTACACCGTCACTGTTCTGCCCCAAGGGGACTTGGCGGACGGTCTAACCTACCTGGTGCACTTGGCGGCGGCGGTGGATAGCACTGGTGGCTGGTCCGGCGTGGAACTGACCTACGCGATCAATCAGGGGGCCTTTCAGCCGGCCAGCCAGGACACCGACCTGGGCGCTGCATCCTCTGGCCTTGTCCAGGTGCGGGCGTGCCCCGGTGGGTTGGTCTCGGACTGGTGTGCCCTCACGGCTGACGAACCATTCCCCTAGGTGCCAGGTGCTTTGCGCGCGACAGCTGCCAATTCGCCACAGGAGCCGGTACACCGCGCCAATGCCACAACCACAACCTTCTCTAGTGATCGGACAATCATGGACACACCGCAAGCCCAGGCCTTTGCCAGCGAGTTTGACCGCCTCAAGGACGTCATTGACCAGGCCATTGTGGGCCGTAGCAGCGCGGTCGGTTTGACTTTGACGGCCCTGTTGGCGGGCGGCCACGTGCTGTTGGAGGACGTGCCCGGCACCGGTAAGACCTCATTAGCCAAGGCGTTGGCCGCGGCCATAGAGGGGCGCGCTGGACGGGTGCAGTTCACCCCGGACCTGCTCCCCAGCGACGTGGTTGGCGCCAATGTTTATGACCCAAGAACTGGCCAGTTTGAGTTCAAACCCGGGCCAGTGTTTTGCCACATACTGTTGGGGGACGAAATCAACCGGGCCAGCCCCAAGACCCAGTCGGCCCTGCTTGAGGTGATGGAGGAACACCAGGTCACCGTTGATGGACAAAGCCAACCGGTGGGCCGGCCTTTTATGGTGATTGCCACCCAGAACCCGGTGGAGCAGCTAGGTACCTACCCTCTGCCTGAAGCGCAGCTGGACCGTTTCATGGTGTGTACCGGGATTGGACACCCCGATAGGAGGGCAGCCCTACAGGTGGTGGCTGGTGCGGCTCAACTGGACCGGACGGTCGGCTTGAGGGCGGTGACCTCTGCTAGTCGGGTGGCTGAACTCCAGGATTTAGCCCAACACGCTCATGTAGCCGAATCAGTGCTGGACTACATCCTGCAAATCTGCCAAGCCACCAGGGAGGATCAGCGCTGCATTCTAGGGGTGTCGCTGCGTGGGGCTCTGGCGTTGACGCGCTGCGCCAAAGTCCATGCCCTGGCCCAGGCCCGTGGTTATGTCACGCCAGATGACATCAAGCAGTTGGCTAAGCCGGTCCTAGCCCACCGGATGAAACTCACCCCTGATGCCTTGATCGACGGCTCCACCCCCGGTCAGGTGCTAGATCAGATTGTAGGCACAATTGCCCCACCTACCGAGGCTGGGCTGCGGGCTGCGGCATGAGCACCCAGGCTTTGACGGCTGAACTCACTCCGGTCCGAGACGGCAGTCACGTGATCAAGCCTTTGGCGTGGGTGGTAGGCGGTGCCGGAGCGGTTATGGCTGTGGTGGGAGGCTGGTTGGGCTGGGTCGAGTTGGCCGTACCAGGAACACTGCTACTAACTGTGTTCCTGCTGGCCTGGCTGTCTGGACTGGGCAGTTTGCCCTACCAGGTGGCAGTGCAATCCAGCCGGCGGCGGGTGATGGTAGGTGGTCAGGTGGAAGCCACCTTGACGGTGCGTCACCGGGGGCCTAGACCATGCCGGTCCGGGGTGTTGCGTCTGCCAGTGGGCAGCAAAGTGGTGTTGGTCAAGGTGCCAAGGCTGGCTCCGGGTCAGTCCACCGACTTGGTCGTGTCTTTACCCACCGAACGGCGCGCTCTGTTGACCATCGGTCCAGTCCAAGCCCAGCGTGGCGACCCATTCGGCTTGGTCAGCCGCACCAAGTGTTGGGGAAAGGCGTTGCGGCTAACGGTTTATCCGCCAACCATCGAGGTACCTGTGACATTGGCGGGCTTGGCTAAGGACATTGAGGGCCAGTCCACCGGTCACTGCGCCACGGCCAATCTGACTTTTCACGCACTGCGTCCATACCAACCGGGGGATGAGCACCGGGCCATCCACTGGCGTTCCAGTGCCCGGCTGGGGGAATTGATGGTGCGTCAATCTGAAGACATTCGCCGTAGTCATCTGGCGCTGATCTTGTCAACCGCGCAGCAGCAGTACGGCCAGGCGGCAGACTTCGAGTTGGCTATCCAAGCCCACGTTTCAATGGCGCTGGCCCAGATTGACCGGGCCGGGGCGGTGGCGGCGGTGGCTGGCCAGGCCACGGTCAAGGTCGTGTCCTTAGGCCACGGCGCGGTCCTGGACCAGGCTGCCGGTCTGGTGCTGCGCTCCCAAATCGAGGGCGGCGAGACATTAGCGGCGGCAGGAGCCAGGTCGGGGCAGGACGCACCGGGAGCCACCTTGGCGGTGATGCTGGTTGGCGCCAAACTGCCCTTGTCTCAGCTCCGCCAAGTGGCTCAATGCTTGCCGCGTGAGGCCCAGGCACTCGGCTTGCGCTGCCAAGCCGGAGCCTCTCCGAGTGTTGTTGACGTGGGCGGATTACCAGTGGCCACATTGGGGCGGCTGGCCGACTTACCGGTGGTGTTGCGGCGAATGGGGTTGTCATGAACAGCCGTGGGCTGGTCCGCCGCCCGCTTGGAATGGCCACTGACTGGGTGGTGGTCTGCGGTCTGTTGGGAGCCGCCCTTTCGCCGTTAGTGCCGGTCTACTCGCTTTCGGCCCTAGTGCCGCCGGTACTACTGGGACTGAGCCTGGCGACAGCTTTAGCAATGGCTGGAGTGCAGTGGCGTCTCAGTGTGGCTGGGACAGCAGCCGCTGGGGTGGTGGGGTACTTGGTAGGTGGGCACCTGCTGCTGTGGTGGACTGGCGGCCCATCTGGCTGGGCGCCGAGCAGTCCGGTCAACTCCGTGGGCTACTTGGCTGCCAGCCTCACCACTGTGTGGAAACGGGTCCTGACGGTAGATCTCCCCGTTGGGTCAACTGGTGGATTCACCTTGGCGCCCTACCTGATGGCTCTGACTGGTGGATTGGTGGCCCTGTCGCTGGCTTGGCGCTTGCCTGGGCGGCAGTCACCTTGGGCAGTTATGGCGCCGCTGGTCTGCCTGATTGGGAGCCTAATCCTGGGGGCGGGGCGCGCTGGTGTGTCGTTGCCAGTAGGTTTAGTGGCTGGCGGGCTGGTACTGATTTGGTTGTCTTGGCGCTCTGGTCGCTTCGAGCCGCGCCGGTGGGTGGCTATGACGGTCTGCCTGGTAGTTGCACTCGGTGCCAGCTGCGGCGCTTATTGGCTGGCTGATCAACGGGCGCGGCTGGTAGTGCGCCAGCATGTCGAACCGCCCTTCAACCCCGCTGACCAACCCAGCCCGTTAGCGGCCTACCGCCACTACATCAAAGACCTAGCACAAACCGAGTTACTGCGGGTCAGTGCCTTACCCAGTGGGCAGGGTGTCCGTCTAGCCGTGATGGACAGCTTTGACGGGGTGGTCTGGAACGTCGGGGGTGGTGGGGTTAGCGGTTCAGGTCGCTACGAGCGCATGGCCCAAGGGCAGGGAGCCTCAGCCGCGGCGCCAAGCACTTCTGTGAGTCTCACCATTCAGCACCCCACTGCGGTGTGGCTCTATTCGGTTGGTTCCCCCAGTGCGGTTGACTTCACCGGTGACCAAAGCCGCCAACTACGCGAGGAGCTGCGGGTCAACCACGCCACCGGTGGCCTGGTACTCACCGGCGCTTTGCCGCCCAAGGTGAGCTACGCCATCGGGACTCAACTAACCGAGCGCCCCAGCGAGACTCAGATTGCCAAGGCTCAGGCTTTGGCGGTTGACCTGCCACCACTGCAAGCAGTGCCAGATGCGGTGCGCTTGACCGCGGCGGAGTACACCAGAGGGGCCAACACCCCTGGGGCCAAGGCCCTGGCTCTGGAGCAAGCGCTAAATGAGAAGGGCTATTTTTCGCACGGCCAGGTTGGCCAAAGCAGCGCGTTGCCAGCCTCCCTGGCTGGGCATGGCGCCGCCCGGATCGATCAACTGCTGACCGGTCCGGTCATGGTGGGAGACGCTGAACAATACGCCAGCGCCATGGCGCTAATGGCCCGTGAGCTGGGTCTGCCGGCCAGGGTGGTGCTGGGCTTTGGTCCCTCCGATCAAGGCAGCCAGACCCAACCCGCCGCCCGCAGTGGCCAGGACAACCACAGCACTGGGGGAGAGAACGAACGGGTCTACTACGGCGCCGACATGACCGCGTGGGTGGAGATTGGTCTGGCAGGGTGGGGCTGGGTGCCGTTCTACCCCACGCCTGATTGTCACAAGACTCCAGGGGTGGCGCACCAAGCACCTGTGCCACAACCACGGCCCCAAGTCATCCAACAACCCCCAGCCCAAACCAAACCAGCCGAACCACCCGAACCTTTCGGGGATGTACCGCCGGTGCCAAAGGGGCAGGCCGCACCGGAGCCAACTCCGGGTTGGATTGGTTGGTGGTTATGGGTTAGCGGTGTTGCCCTAGTGACCATCTTGGGGCTGACGGCAGGGCCCAGCTTGGTGGTATTGATCAAGGTCAGGCGGCGGCGCCGTCGCGCCACCACGGGGCCACCGGAACAACGCATCATGGCCGGCTGGCAAGAGGTGCTGGACCAGCTAACCGACCTGCGCCGGCCGGCGCCCGCTAAGGCTACGCGGTTGGAACAAGCCGCCGCTTTGGCTGGTCCTAAGACAGTCGAATTGGCTGCGACTCTAGCCATGGTAGGTGACCAGGCTGCCTTTGCGCCTAGGGTTCCTGGCCGCGTTTGCGCCTCGGTGAGCTTGTCAACAGCTGCTTCCTTGGCACCAACGAGCTTGACACCAAGCAGTGTCAGTCGAGGGCCTCACCCGGGCGCTGTGGCCTCAGGTCAGCGCGCTGCGCTGTCCAGGTCAACCCGGTCGGAGCCTGCCAGCCAGCAGGCGTCTGGGCAACTGGCCGGCACCACCTCGCGTGCCACACGGTCAGAGATGGTTGTTCAAACGGCTCCTGGGGGCATGTCATCAGCACAAGCCGTCGACTACTGGTATGGGGTAAACCAATTGCTGACCTGGTTGGGCGCAGCTGCTGGCCGTCGGCAACGCTGGCGCGCCGCGCTGAGTTGGCGCTCGTTGCACCAAAAGCAGTCTTAGAGCGTTGAACCGAAACTGGAGCCAATCAGGTCAATGGCGCACTGCGGCGTTTTGGCGCTGGCTCCTTCGAGGTGGTTAATTCAGGCATTGGATGGAGCATCGGTGCTAGTCAGCGGCGTTTCACGCCAGGCGGACTTTGGGTGGCTGCCCTTGGTCTGGCCAAAGTGGCAAAATTGGGGCATGACGGCACGCATTCTAGTGGTTGATGACGACCAAGCCTTAGCCGAAATGATCAGCATTGTGTTGCGGGGTGAAGGCTACGGCACTGAAATTTGCGGTAATGGCTTGAAAGTCCAAGAAGCCGTGCGTCGGGGCAAACCCGATCTGGTGCTGCTGGACTTGATGCTGCCAGGTAAGGACGGCATCCAGGTCTGCCGGGAACTGCGATCCTTCTCTGGTGTACCAATCATTATGGTGACGGCGCGTTCAGACACGCGTGACGTAGTTGAAGGTTTGGCCGCTGGAGCCGACGACTACATTCAGAAGCCATTCAAGCCCGCTGAACTAGTGGCGCGGGTCAAGGCCAGGCTGCGCCGCCACACGGTGTCAGCGCCACCCAAGGGAGAAAAGATTGTCGTTGGTGACGTCTCACTTGACCTGTCAGGCCACCAAGCCAGCAAAGCCGGCCGGCCCATTCAGCTGACGCCGTTGGAATTTGATCTGCTGGTGGTGCTAGGAGCCAAGCCGTGGCAGGTCTTCACCCGTGAAATGCTGTTGGAACAAGTGTGGGGATACGGTGATCAAGCCGACCCCCGGTTGGTTAATGTCCACGTTCAACGCCTCCGGTCAAAGGTGGAAGACGACCCGGAGAACCCTGCCGTGGTAGTGACAGTTCGCGGGGTGGGCTACAAAGCCGGTCACACCCCGTGAGGCTGTTTGCCGCCCTGGTCAGCCCGATCAGGCGGTCACTACGGGTGCGGGTATCCCTCACGGTGTTAGCCATATCGAGTGTTTTGTTGCTGATAGTGGGCATGGTGCTGATCAACTCCATCCAGCGCGGCATCTTCGAAACACGCCTCAAAGACGTTCTCCGTGAAGCCATCCGCGCCACCGACGCCACCCAGCAAGACTTTGACGCCGCCCCCGTGGGTAGCCCCTTGGCGGCTTACACTCTGGCCTCTGACGCAGTCCGGTCGGTCTTGACCCAGGGCTCGTCAGCCATTGCTGTGGCCTTCCTGCCACCATCGACCTCGCAAGCCGGGGCAGTCTCGGCCATCCACACCGACCAGGAACTGTCCTCCCTGGCTAGCGCAGAGTTGATCAATCGGGCCGAATTCACTGGCGAACAAGTCTGGCAATCGGTGGGTTTGCCACAACCGGCCGGGGGTGTGGAACCAGGGTTGGTGGTGGCCAAGGTAGTGCGCTTATCGGCCATCAACTACGTCTTGGTGCTGGTCTATGACATATCAGCCGAACAAACCATCATGGCACTAATTGCGCGGATTATTCTGATCAGTGCGGCGGCCATGCTGGTGGTGCTGGTGCTGGTGACCTATGTGGCCACGCGGCAAGCCGTTAGGCCGGTGAAAGACGCCGCGGTGGTGGCTTCGCGGTTGGCCGACGGAGCGCTCAGTGAGCGCATGCAGGTTAGAGGCCAAACCGAAATGGCTACCTTGGCGGCCTCCTTCAATGCCATGGCCACCTCGATGCAGCGCCACATTGAGGACATGGAAAACCTCTCCAAGCTGCAGCGCCGCTTCGTGGCTGACGTCTCCCATGAGCTAAGGACGCCGCTAGCCACCATCCGGATGGCTGGAGATTTGCTTTACCAAGCCCGCGGGCATTTTGACCCCGAAGTGGCCAGATCGGCTGAACTACTAGCTGGTCAGCTAGACCGGTTTGAGGCGCTGTTGTCAGACCTACTGGAGATTTCCCGACTAGACGCTGGGGCCGCCGGGCTGGATTTGGAGCCAACCGATCTGTGCGTGGTGGTGGCCGCCGCGTTGGATTCGCTGGACCCGCTGGCTCGTCAAGCGGGCACCGAATTGCGCCGTCATCTGCCAGCCACCCCCTGCCAGGCCTTGATAGACCGCCGCCGGGTGGACCGGATTGTGCGCAACTTGGTGGCCAACGCCATTGTGCACGCCCAGGCTGAGGTGACCGAAATATTCGTCGCAGGCAACGCCCAGGCGGTGGCCATTGTGGTCCGCGACCATGGGGTGGGCTTGGCCACCGGCCAGATTGACCGCGTCTTTGACCGTTTCTGGCGGGCCGATCCGGCGCGATCCCCCACCACCACCGGGGGGACAGGGCTAGGTCTAGCCATTGCCCTGGAAGACGCCAAGGCTCACGGAGGCCGCATTGACGTGTGGAGTGAGGCGGGTAACGGCACATCGTTCCGCCTGGTGTTACCGACCGATCTGGCCCTACCGGCTGAACCGCCGGCGCCGATTGACCTTGACCCCCAGCCTGAAGAGGTGAGTACCCAGTGAGAAAGGTGCGGTTGAAGGTAGGGCGCCGTTCCGGCATCGGCCAAAAAAGCACGATGCCGGCCCTTGCCACAGCCTGCCTGCTGGGGTTGTTGGGGGGTTGCGCCACCATGCCGGTGGCCGGTCCGGTGCGTGACGGGGAGCGCGGTGGTGCCGCCGAGGCACCGGTGCTCCAAGCGCTGGCCGCCCCGCCCCTGCCTGGTGCCAGTCCCGAGGAAGTGGTGCAAGGCTTCTTGCAGGCGGTGTTGGCCGGTGGCTCCGACCGGTACGCGGTGGCTAGGACTTACCTGACCGCGCAAGCGGCCGCCGAATGGAACCCCAGTGACGAGGTGTCGCTGTACAAACGCGGCGAAGCCCCGACCTTGACGGCCATTGAAGATCAAGACGCTTTCACCTTGACCTACACCCAGGTCTCGGTGGTGGACCAAGACGGCCACTACGCTGCGACCGAGCCGACTGAACGGACCGAAATCTTCACCCTAACCCCGGCGGCCGGTGGCTGGCGGATCGCGGAGGCACCCACCGGCGTGGTGGTACCGCAGGACGTTTTCTACAACGACTACGTGCCCGCACTGGTCTACTTCCCGGCGGCGGAGGGCCAGGTCATGGTGCCTGATGTGCGCTTCTTCCTGCGCCTTTGGGCGGCTACGGCAACCACTCAAGCCTTCTTGGCTGGCCCACCGGAGTACCTGGCGGGGGCGGTGAGCCAGCCGGCACCACCAGGAGCCAAGCTAGCCAACGACGTGGTCCGGGTGCAGGGCGGTACCGCCACGGTCAATCTGGGGGTCGAAGTGCGCCGGGCCAGCGAAACCGAACGAGCTCTGCTGACCGCTTGTCTACTCGCCTCCTTGATGAGCTTGCCGGATGTCACTGGTGTGGAGTTTGAGATTCAAGGCGCTGCTTTGTCGGCTTCTCCGGCGGAGTTAGCGAAAGCTCCGGCCGCCCAGGAGGGTGTGTATTACCTGGGTAATGGTGGTCTTTGGCGTCATACCGGTCGCTCTGAACTGTTAGCCGGCTACGAGTCCGCCGTCAACTGGTCCAGTTTGACGGTGGATCATTCTGGTTTCAGAGCCGCTGGGCTGGAAGAGGATCAGCTGTGGTACATCGCCGGGACTGGTCAAGAGGCTGTGATCTGGGAGACTCCCCGCAAGCCCAGCGCCGCCCCGGTGTTTGATGCTTCGGGCAGGCTGTGGCTGGGAGCCGGCGCCGCGGTGCTGTCATTTGGGCGCGATGGCGGAGCTGCCACCGTTGAAGCCGCCTGGCTGAAAGGTCGCCGGGTGGTGGGTATTGCGCCCGCCCGGGACGGCGCCCGCCTAGCGGTGCTGACGGTACCGACGGCCGGTGGGCCAGCCCGCCTTGACGTGACCGGGATTGAACGGGCCGATGGTCTACCCAGTCGCCTCAACGGACCGTTGACTGTGGCCAGTTTTGAAGATCTGCCAGAGGGCTTGGCCTGGTATGACCAATTGACTGTGGCGGTGTTGGCCCCAACTGAGACTGGCCCAGCTGCCGTGCACCTGGCAGGGGTTGGGGCAAGCACCCAAGCCCTGAGCGCGTCGCTGGATCCGGCCACCTCACTGGCGGCCGGGCGCGGTAGTGAGGCGTTGTATCTGACCGGCGAGGCGGGGGGCTTGTTTGAGTACAACCCGCGGACTTTAGTGTGGAACTCGGTGGCCACTGGAGCCCGGGCGGTGACCTATCGGGCGTAGCGGGTGGCGGTTATCCACAGGGTCAAGGCTGTAGCGAGCCCAGCTGTGTCAGTCTTGAGTGATGAGTTTGTTGGCCGCTGGCGTTGACTTGGTGTTACCGCGGCGTTGTGGCGGCTGCGGTTTGCCTGGCCCAGCCTTGTGTAGCCAGTGCCAGCCGGTGTTGCTAGGACCGGTTAAAAGGCGTGAGTTACACGCCGCTCGCCTGGTGCCGGCCGATGGCGATGCGCCCCTACCGGTGTGGTCTTCAGCTTGGTACAACGGCCCAGTGCAGCGGGCTATTGTGGCGTGGAAACGGCACGGTCAAACTGAGCTGACAGTCGACATGACTCGCGCCGTGCGCCGGGTGGCAGGGGTGGTGGCACCGACCTTAACTGAGGTCCTGGCTCGTCAGCGGTGGGGACTACTAGAAGTGATGCCCATTCCGTCACGGCTGGCCAACCAGTGGCGGCGGCCAGCTAACACCACCTGGCAGCTGGCCGTGGCGGTGGCTGGAGGGCTACGGGACGCTGGGCTGGACGTCCAGGTTGTAGCTGGGTTAAGCCGCCGGGCTGGCACACCAGATCAAGCCGGTCGGTCCACCCGGCAAAGGATGCTGGGGCGGGAGGGCACCACCCTGGTCAAACGTGGGGTACGGGGCCCGGTGTTGCTGGTTGATGATGTGCTGACCACTGGGGCTACGCTGCTTGACGCAGAAAGAACACTAGCCAGGTGCGGGGTTGCCACGCTTGGTGCAATAGTCTTAGCTGCCACTCCCCGGGATCGGGGACAATGGAGCTAACCGCCTGTTTCAGCCTGACAATTGAGATAGGTTGGCAGGACACCGACTACGGGAGGGACCCATGGAAACTGTCATTGCCGGCCGACAAACCGAAATATCCGCCCGCTTTCGTGACTACGCCGAATCAAAACTGGCTAAGATTGCCCGCTTTGACTCCCAGGCCCAGTTGGTCCAGGTCGAAGTGGTCCATGAATCGAACCCACGCCAAGCTGAGACCGCCATGACGGTGGAGATCACGGTGCGGGGCAAGGGCCCGGTGATTCGAGCCGAGTCAGCTGCCGCTGACATGTTTTCGGCTTTTGATGTAGCCATGGGCAAGCTGATGCAGCAAGTGCGCCGAGCCAATGACCGCCGCAAGTCTCGGCACAAGACCGCTCGCCGGGCCACCTTTGACGTTGAGGCACAGCTGGCTGACCTGCCCACGGTGACTGACTCCGATGCCTCTAGCGCAGCGCCGGTGGTCGAGTTTGTGGAAGGTGGGGTGCCGGTCCGCGCCACCCTCTTGGCCGATTCGCCAGTGATGATCCGTGAGAAGGTGCATCAGGCTGAGCCGATGTTGGTAGAAGACGCCATCTATGAAATGGAGTTGGTGGGTCACCCCTTCTACCTGTTTGTCGACAAAGAGACGGCTCTGCCCTCGTTGTTGTATCACCGCCACGGTTGGACCTACGGCGTGATCCGCCTGGAAACCGTTTGATCCCCGATTGGGTAATCGCAGGTGGACTGGTATTTAGCTGATTAGCACCAAGCCGCCGGATGAATCAGTCCCCTATACCCAGGCCCTACCATGGATTAGGCCTAGTCGAGCAAATGAGTGAAGGAAACGCGCCGTGAGTGGAGTACTGGACAAGATCCTACGCATGGGCGAGGGCAAAGTCCTGCGCCGCCTGCAAAACATTGTGGCGCAGGTCAGCGCCTTGGAGGAGTCCTTTGAGGCGATGAGCGACGAGGAGTTGCGCGAGGAGACCGAACGGTTCAAGGAGCGCTACCAGCAGGGTGAATCGCTTGACAGCATCATGCCGGAGGCTTTCGCGGCGGTTCGCACGGCGGCCAAGCGGACGCTGGGGCAGCGGCACTTCGACGTCCAAATAATGGGTGGGGCGGCCTTGCATCTGGGCAACATTGCCGAAATGAAGACCGGCGAGGGCAAAACCCTGGTGGCCACGCTGCCGGCCTACCTTAACGCGCTCAGTGGCAAGGGTGTGCACGTGGTGACGGTCAACGACTACTTGGCCAGCTACCAAAGCGAGCTCATGGGACGGGTCTTCCGGTTCTTGGGCCTAACCACCGGCTGCATCCTGGTGGGTCAAACCCCAGCCGAACGGCGCGTCCAGTACAACTGCGACATTACCTACGGCACCAACAACGAATTCGGTTTTGACTACCTGCGCGACAACATGGCTTGGACGCAGGATGAGCTAGTCCAGCGCGGCCACAACTTCGTCATTGTCGATGAGGTTGACTCGATTCTGATTGATGAGGCCCGGACACCGCTGATTATCTCTGGACCGTCAGAGGGCGACGCCAACCGTTGGTATACCGAATTTGCCCGGATTACGGGGCGGTTGACGCGGGAGACTGACTATGAAGTGGACGAGAAGAAGCGCACGATTGGTCTACTGGAGCCCGGCATCGAAAAAGTCGAAGACGAACTGGGCATTGACAACCTCTACGAGTCGCTGAACACCCCACTGATTGGTTTTCTCAACAACGCGGTCAGAGCCAAGGAACTTTTTCACCGCGACAAGGACTATGTGGTGCTGCGCGGCGAGGTGCTGATTGTTGACGAACACACTGGTCGGGTCCTGCCTGGACGGCGCTACAACGAAGGCATGCACCAGGCGATTGAGGCCAAGGAAGGCGTAGAGATCAAGGCAGAGAACCAGACTCTGGCCACCATCACGCTGCAGAACTACTTCCGCCTGTATGACACGCTGAGCGGCATGACCGGCACGGCGGAAACCGAGGCTGCCGAATTTTCCTCGACATACCAAATTGGTGTGGTGCCAATCCCCACCAACATGCCAATGATCCGCCATGACCGCGAGGACTTGGTTTACAAGACAACGGCCGGTAAGTGGGCCGCCGTGGTGGAGGACATAGCCGCCCGTTATGACAAAGGTCAGCCAGTCTTGGTGGGCACTATTTCGGTGGAGAAATCCGAGGAGCTTTCCAAGCAACTGAAAAAGCGCGGCGTGCCGCATGAGGTGCTCAACGCCAAACAGCACCGCCGCGAAGCCTCGATCGTGGCCCTAGCCGGGCGCAAGGGCGCCATCACAGTGGCCACTAACATGGCTGGGCGCGGCACCGACATCATGCTGGGCGGTAACGCCGAGTTCATGGCGGTGACGGCCCTTGCCGAACGCGGTCTTGACCCCGAAGAAGCGCCAGAGGATTACGAGGCGGCTTGGCCGGAGGCCCTTAGCCAAGCTAAAGAGTCGGTGGCGGCCGAGCACGATGAAGTGGTTGAGCTGGGTGGTTTATACGTGTTGGGCACCGAACGGCACGAATCGCGCCGCATCGACAACCAGCTGCGCGGCCGCTCCGGCCGGCAAGGCGATCCAGGTGAGTCCCGCTTCTACCTGTCACTGCAAGATGACTTGATGCGCCTGTTTAACTCCGCCCTCACCGAACGGATCATGAACGCCGCCAACATCCCAGAAGACCTGCCGTTAGAAGCCAAGATGGTCTCCCGCGGCATTGCTTCCGCCCAGGGGCAGGTTGAGGCGCGCAACTTTGAGATTCGCAAGAACGTGCTGAAGTATGACGACGTGATGAACCGCCAGCGCACCGTGGTCTATGACCGCCGGCGGCGCATCCTGGCTGGGGATGACCTAGCGAGTGACATTGTCAAATTCCAAGAAGATGTTGTCCAAAACCTGGTGGCAACGGCCTTCGACAGTGAAGGCGAGGACAGCCACGAGCTTGACTTGGAGGCGCTGTGGACGCAGATTCGCACGGTTTTCCCCACCTCCATTACCCCTGAAGACATTACTCAGGAAGCTGGCTCAATCCAGGGCGTTACCCAGGACATGGTCCACCACGAGCTGATGGCGGATATGCGTCTGGCTTATCAGACCCGCGAAGACAAACTGGGCGAAGAGATGCTGCGCCAGCTGGAACGCCGCGTGCTGTTGTCGGTGATGGACCGCAAGTGGCGCGAGCACCTCTATGAGATGGACTATCTCAAAGAGGGTATTGGGCTCAGGGCCATGGCTCAGCGCGACCCACTGGTGGAGTATCAGCGCGAGGGCTACCAGCTGTTCCTCGCCATGGATGAGGCCATCAAAGACGAAACGGTGGGTTACCTGTTCAACCTGGAAGTCACGGTCCAGTCCGACGAATCGGCTGAGGCTAGTGACAGTGACTCCGAAGCCACCTCACAGGCAGAGGATCAGTCAGCGCCGGCCGCTGCGGTCACCGAAGAGGCTGGCGAGGCCGCCTCGGCCGAGGACGCGGTCAGCTTGACCGTTGGCGGCACAGTGACCACCAAGCCAAAACCCAAGCTGGTTGGAGCCGGTTTGGACGGCCCAAGGCGAGCTGCCAACCTGACCTACACGGCGCCATCGGCTGATGGTGACGCCGCGCCGGTCAGGCGGGCTGAGGGCACCGGCAAGGTGGCAGGCCAAGCCGGGTCTAGTGCTGGGGCTGGCCGTCCAGGCCGCGGTGGGCGCTCTGGGGGTGGTCCGCCGGGTGACGCGCTGGCACCAGCTGAGGTATATCCGGGCACGGCCCGCAACGCGCCGTGTCCCTGCGGTAGTGGCAAAAAGTACAAGATGTGCCACGGCAAAGG
>Ga0123356_10001961_pt1 | contig 22291 bp, 8 predicted proteins | sample TergutEmb28metaG_2_FD_92546 | JGI IMG/M metagenome (GOLD analysis project Ga0123356, IMG submission 92546) | Embiratermes neotenicus P3 segment gut microbial communities from Petit-Saut dam, French Guiana - Emb289 P3 | ecosystem: Host-associated > Arthropoda: Insects > Digestive system > Gut ... | reverse complement strand
GAAGCAGCAAATAATCTGATGAGATTGAAATAAATCTATGAGAATAACAAAAGATAGAATAGGTCTTATCATATCCAATATTTATTCTTCAGGATGGGCACGAAATATTTGGCCAACATTCGTAAAAATAGCGCGTTACCAAAATAAAAATCTTTTTATTTTTCCAGGCGGGCGATTAAATAGCCATGCGGAAATGGATTTTCTGCGTAACCCAATATATTCTCTTGTGAACAATGATAATCTGGACGGATTGATCAGCTGGAGTTCAACCATCAGGTATAAAGAAGATAAAAAGGATTTTGAACATTTCCATTATAGTTTTGATATTCCTTTTGTTACGCTGGAAATTAAAATCCCCGGTTATTCCAGTGTAAATTTCGATTCCTATAAAGGAATGAAACAGTTGATAACCCACTGTATAGAAGTGCATGGAGCCAAAAAAATAGCTTTTATTCAGGGGCAAACCCTGCATCCGACTCATGAAGCGCGGCTGAAAGCTTATGAAGATGCATTGCAGGAAGCCGGTATACCGCATGACAGAAACGGTCCTCTTGTGACAAAACCCTTTGTTGATGAAGACGGAGATGCAGCGGCAGCTCAGTTATTTGAAGAACGGAAACTAAAACCCGGTAAGGACTTCGATACATTAATCGGCTCAAATGATCATCTTATTTTTAAGGCTATAAATTATTTTAAAACAAAAGGTTATTATGTGCCTCGGGATTATCATGCTGCCGGATTTGATGATTCCATGGAAAGCCGTCTTACCGAATGTCCGCTTTCTACAGTGAAGTCTCCTTATCTGGAAATGAGCATTGAATCCTTCAGGATTTTGGATAAAATAATTTCCGGTAAAAAAAACGGAACAGACAGTAATACACACGTAAATATTATTGATGATGTGCTTTTGCCTGCAAAACCTCTTATCAGGGAATCCTGCGGCTGCACTGACTTTTATTATCTTTTTTCCGATCCGGTTACACAGGAAAATGATAATAACAGTATAGGCGATGTTTCGAATAATCAATCCAATGCAAAAGAATTGGTAAAAACGATTTCTGATTTTATCAAACTCAGACCCAAAGAGACAAGAGGTATTATTACGCCTCTTATACAATCATGGATGAAGATTCCGGAAGAAGAAAATTCCCAAACGCTTTTTCAGTCCGGTCTTGATAGTTTTTTTATTTATCTGGAAAAAAGTCTTAAGTGGTTTTTCAAGGCATATAAGGACGTTGAACTTCTTTTCAGGATGATAAAAAAGATTTCCGGTTCCGGTATTATTTCCCGTGAATTGTTCAGAAAATTAGAACCTGCAATTTTACGGACTATTCTGAAAGTATGGGAATGGTCTATGGTTTATACGCATTACGAAAGGGAAAATCTTAACACAGTGTTAAATTCTCTAAAGTGTGTTCTTCTGGAAACCAGAGACAGAAATTCATTGATACAATGCCTGTCGCAGTATTTGCCGAAAATCGGGATAAAAACCGCAGGTATGGCTTTGTATGTTGATGGCAAAACATCACTTTGGGTTGGAAATTTTTCTCCGGACGGAATAAGTCTGAACGAAGAAACATTTCCCAGAAAATTGCTTGTTCCGGAATCATTAAAGCCGCAATTTTCAGATGGGATTTTTATCGTACAGCCTCTTTTTATTGAAAACCAGTCACTGGGGTATTTCATTAATACCGTATCAAGTTATGACGGTGTAATTTACGAAGATATCCGCAGTACGATAAGTTATGCTTTAAAAAGTATTCTCCAGTTCGAAGAAATGATCAAAACACAGCAAAGAGTACTGGAGAGCATCGAACAGAGCCGCATCCTTACTCTTCAGAAAGAAGCAGCCCAGGCAGCATCAGAAGCTAAAAGTCAGTTCCTTGCGATTATGAGCCACGAAATCCGCACACCCATGAATGCAATTCTTGGCATTGCGGAAATTCAGCTTCAGGACAGGACGCTTCCTGTTTTAACAAAAGAAGCGCTCGAAAGAATTTACAATTCAGGCGATTTACTGCTTGGAATTATAAATGATATTCTTGATCTTTCAAAAATTGATTCAGGAAAGCTGGAACTTTTATATCTGCAGTACGATATTGCAAGCCTGATTCATGATACTGTTAAACTAAACATACTGCGTTATGATAATAAACCAATTGATTTTAAACTGACGGTATGCGAAAAAATTCCTTCGGTTTTGATCGGCGATGAACTGCGCATAAAACAAATAATGAATAATCTGCTTTCTAACGCATTTAAATATACTCAGGAAGGTCAAATCGAATTAACCATTACCTCAGAGCCGCAGGAAAATTCATCGGGTATAAATCTTATTATGTGCGTGAGCGATACCGGGCAGGGAATGACGGAAGAACAAGTCCGGAAACTCGGCGATAAGTTCAGCCGCTTTAACATGGAAGCCAACAGGAAAACCGAGGGCGCCGGTCTTGGCATGAACATTACACGCAATTTAGTACAGATGATGAACGGTGAAATTTCCATAGAAAGTACGCCTGGTATGGGATCGGCATTTACAATTTGCCTGCCGCAGGAATGCGCCACATCTGATCCAATCGGCACAGAACTTGCCGAAAACCTGATGCAGCAAAATATAAAAAATACCGTAAAAATCAGAAGCGCTCAGATAAAACAGGATTTTATGCCGTACGGGCGTGTTTTGATTGTAGATGATGTTGAAACGAATCTGTATGTTGCGCGGGGATTAATGGCGCCGTACGGGTTATCAGTTGATACAGTGTTAAGCGGATTCAAAGCGGTTGATAAAATCAGGGAAGGTTCCAGATACGATATTATTTTTATGGATCATATGATGCCGAAAATGGACGGTATTGAAACGGCAAAATTCATACGTGATTACGGCTATAATTATCCGATTGTAGCATTAACTGCAAATGCGCTTGCCGGGCATGCTGAAATGTTTATGAAAAACGGTTTTGATGATTTTATTTCTAAACCGATTGATGTCCGCCAATTAAACAGTGTGCTTAATAAATTTGTCCGCGACAAACAGCCGCCAGAAGTTCTTGCAGAGGCCAAAAAGCAAAAAAATAGTTTGTATGCTTCAGGCAGCCATAACATAGCCATTGAACCGCAGCTGGCTGAATTTTTTGTACGCGATGCAAAAAAAGCTCTGGATGTTTTGAATTACATTAACGAAAATAAAAGCCGTATAAACAATGATCTTTCTGCGTTTATTATCAATGTTCATTCAATGAAAAGCGCGCTTGCGAATATAGGTGAAAGTGAGCTGTCCATAAAAGCTTTGGAACTGGAGCAGGCAGGGCGTGATCAGAAAATCAATCTGATTTTTTCATTGCTTCCGGATTTTATAAAATACCTGCAGAAGATTATTGATAAACACAATCCGCCGGAAGATGATGAAACAGAAGAAGAAGACCTTGCTTATTTACAGGAAAAAATGCTGGTCATTCTGGAAGCATGTTTATCTTTTGACAAAAAAACCGCCAAAGAAGCGTTAACCAGCATTAAACAAAAAACCTGGAAGCATTCAACAAGAGATCTGCTCTACACTATTTCCGAACATTTGCTGCACAGCGGTTTTGATGAAATTTCGTCCATTATACGTAAAAAGTATTTCGAAAATTCCTGATATAATTAATAGATTTCCTTTACTGTATTTGCTGTTGTTTAACGCGCAGCCTTTCCGATTCATAATACTTGTAATTATCCCAGAACTTTCCGTATTCGGCAACGATTAACGGCAGTATTGAAATGCCAATACAGATCAGCCAGTGATATAAATCCATTGCAACAAGCCTTAAAGCTGATGCCAAAGGAGGAATTGCCGCCATACCTGCAAGCATGACTATCATGCAGATTGCGCTTATCACAAGCTGAGGATTATCTTTTAAGGATCGTTTAAAAATTGACGCTCTGCTTCTTACAACAAAGATATGTATTATTGATGTCCAGCCCAAAACAAGGAATGCCATTGTTTGTCCAAGCAGATGATTCGGCTCGTTCGCTCCCGTAATGACCCCAAATTTTCCAATGTAAAAAGCCGCCAGCACTACAACACTGCACATTATTGTCTGTTGGATTATTACTTCCATTAACCCGCCTGCAAAAAAACTTTCATTGCGGTCTATTGGTTTCCTTGCCATTATGCGTGTGTCAGACTGTTCTTTTGCCAAAGCCATTCCCGGGATACCGTCTGCCAGAACATTTACAATCAACAGCATGATAGGAGTTACAGGAACGCCCCATCCTGAAACCTGACCGAAGATCATGATTACAATTTCTGAAATATTACAGACGATAAGGAAGTAAACAAGTTTTTTGATATTTGCAAATACTTTGCGCCCTTCGTTTACTGCTTCTACAATTGTTGAAAAATTGTCATCAGTCAGAATCATGTCCGATGCGCTCTTTGAAACTTCAGTTCCGTTGATACCCATTGCAACGCCGACATCCGCAGCTTTAAGTGCAGGCGCATCGTTTACGCCGTCACCTGTCATCGAAACAACTGCTCCCTTTAACTGCCATGCCTGCACTATGCGGATTTTATCTGAAGGCGAAACTCTTGCATAGACAGAATAAAATTCGATGCTGTCATTTAATTCATCATCGGAAAGTTTCGATAATTCTTCGCCTGTTATGATGCCTTCTTTTGCGGCAATGATTCCAAGTTCTTTTGCAATGGCTGCTGCCGTTACCGCATGATCGCCAGTAATCATTATTGTGCGTACGCCTGCTTTTTTTGCGCGTTGTATTGCTGCTGCAGCTTCTGGTCTTGGCGGATCAATAAGTCCTATAAAACCTTCAAAGTTAAGTTCATTTTCCAGTGTTTCCAGTTCTTCCTTTACAGGAAGGACATCAATTTCCTTTGATGCAAGCGTTATTACACGCAATGCATCCTGTGCAAATGAATCGTGTATATCTTCCAGTTCCTTCACATAATTTAAATCTTTTTTATTGTATGGAATCTTGTCAAATGCGCCCTTGGTCAAAACAAGGAAACGGCCGTCCGGTTTTTTCAGAATTGTAGTCATCATCTTTCTTGCGGATGAAAACGGGATCTCGGCAACTTTTTCGTATTCACTGTCAAGGTCTTCTCTTTTTAAGCCTTTGTCGATGAAAAGACGCATGATCGCTGATTCGGTCGGATCACCGATTATTTTTGATTCGCCTGATTCGGTTTTTTGAACTGTTACATTACTTGCCAAAAGAAATCTTTTTACCAAATCTATATGTTCCTGTGTATTGGCTTCTTTTTCATTTACCGGATTGCCTCCGTAAATCCAAAGTCTTTTAATTGTCATTTTATTCTGTGTCAGCGTTCCGGTTTTATCAGAACAGATTACAGATGTACTTCCCAATGTTTCCACCGCCTGTAATTTCCGGATAAGCGCATTTTTACTTACCATTTTCTTTACGCCGTGTGTGAGCATCAATGTAACGATAAGCGCAAGTGTTTCAGGTACTGCCGCTACTGCGAGAGTTACAGCAAGCATGATAAGATGCCAGATTTCCTGTCCCTGCAGAAGCCCAATCATAAAAATTGTAAAGGCAGCCAAAAGAGCTATAGTGCTTATCAGTTTTCCCAGTTTATCAAGTCTTAACTGAAGAGGCGTTTTGTTTTTCTTTGTATAGTTAAGGTATCCGGCTATTTTACCAATTTCTGTTTTCATTCCCGTTGCGGTAACGACAGCAGTTGCATGACCGCTTACAACCAGGCAGCCGGAAAAAACCATGTTAAGCCTGTCTCCGAGGGGAGCATTTTCCTTTGTCAAAGTTTCTGTTTGTTTTTCTGAAGGTTCACTTTCGCCTGTCAGGGAAGCTTCGTCAACGGCGAAACTTTCGCATTTTAAAAGACGCGCATCAGCAGGAACAAGATCACCTGTTTTTAGAACGATGATATCACCGGGAACAACCAGTGTTGTATCGATTTCCTGTTTATTGCCGTCCCTGATCACAAAGCAGCTTGGACTGTTCAATACTGCAAGGGCTTCCAGCGCTTTTTCTGCGCCGCGTTCCTGGGTAACAGCCAGAATGACATTCATTATAACAATGGAAATTATAACTATTGATTCAATGAAGTTTACATTATGGCCTGCCATAAGTTCACGGAGTTCCAGAATAAACGACAGAACAGCCGCTAAAAGCAAAATGATTACAGCAACATCCTTAAGATGACGCATTATTTGCACTAAAAGGCTTTCTTTCTTTTTTTCAGCAAATTTATTTAATCCGAATTCTTTTATTCTTCTGTCAACTTCAGAAGCGCTTAAACCATTTTGGGCATCAGATTTCTGTTCTTTCAAAACAACTTCTTTATCCAAATTATACCAATTATCCATTGCAACTCCTTTATAGCGGCCGACGGGAGTCGAACCCGCGTCACGAGCTTGGGAAGCTAGGGTAATGCCGTTATACGACGGCCGCTGTATGTATATAAAGTGATCCAGGGCTGACTCGAACAGCCGACCTGCCGCTTAGGAGGCGGCCGCTCTATCCCCTGAGCTACTGGACCTGTTATAAACAGATTATCACCCCTAAAATAGATTGTCAACTTAACGCTAAATCGGTATTTTTTTTTACCTATTGCAATTAATAAAGCTTTTACATAAAATGATATATTATAGCTTATATTTACCAGGGGTTTATTGTGAAAAAACGAAGAGTTATTCTGTTTTTTTTGATTATTTATAGTTTTACTCTTCTTTTTGGACAAGAAATTATTACTGCAGAAAGATATTTGGAGATGGTATCGGATACTTATGCATCCATCAGGGATTATGAAGCGAATATTGTGATTCGTTCAGGTAATACTGATATGATCGGAAATGTAAGTCATTTATCACCTTCATTTCTTAGGATAGATTTTACACGGCCTGCGGATCAGGTGATTGTTTTTAATGGTGAAACATTAACTATTTATCTTCCGGAATTCAGGGCTGTATTGAGCCAGAGTATTAATCAATCCAGAAGAACATCAACCGTTACTCAGGGCGCAGGACTGGCAAGCGCCCAGGGACTTACCATGTTAAGGCGTAATTATGTTCCGTCTTTTCTTACAGGTCCCAATCCTGAACCGCTGGACCCAAATTCTTCGGAAAGGGTAGTTAAATTGCGTCTTACAAGACGTTCAGTTTCGGAAGGATTCAGGGAAATTATTTTAAGCATTAATCCTGAAACAAGATTAATACGGCGAATCGAAGGACGGACTATTGCAGATGGTGATGTACGTTTTGATTTTACCAATATCAGGACAAATTTAGGTATTCCGGAAGCGCGGTTTATCTATGAAACTCAGCCTATGGCAAATGTGTATAACAATTTTCTGTTCAGGGATTCTGATTAAGGCATAAGGGGAACCCAATGGAATCTCTTGGTGAAAAATTTAAAACCGCCAGAAATGAAAGAGGACTCGACTTTGATCAGGTAAGCCGCGAAACAAATATTTCCATCCGGTTTCTGGAAGCAATGGAAATGGAAAATTTTGCAATCTTCCCCGGTGAACCCTATATAATCGGGTTTCTTAAAAATTACAGCGAATTTCTTGATCTTGATGTGCATAAAATTATTTCGCTTTACAGGGCTCTTCGTATTCAGGAGCAGCCGGTTCCTGTTGAACAGCTTTTAAAAAGCCCTCCAAAACTTCCGGGTTTTGTCATTCCGGCTATTGTAATACTGTTGATATTGGGTGCAAGCGCCTGGGGTATTTATTCATTAATAATTAATAGCAGAAATAGTTCAGAACAGGAAACTCCTGTCGTCCGGACTCCGGTTGAATATATAATGGAAGGTAATACCATGGAACGGCGTCTGTATAGAAACGATTCCATTATAATACCGGCAGGAAATGAAACATACAGACTGGAACTTTACAGCCTTGGCGAAACAGTTACAATCCGTACTCCGGCGGGTTCAAGGAGCCTTGACCTGGGGCAGGAAATTACTGTCGATCTCAGCAACACCGGAGCGCATGACTTGCGCATAACGGTTGCAGATTTTGCAAAAAATAATGCTGACATGGGCGCATTGCTGCATTTTACCCTTATGGAAAATGTTTTATTCGCAGGTCTTGCTGTTGATCAAGGTCCTGCCATTGCACCATCTTCGGCAATCAGCGCTGCCAGCAGTATAACCATTATATCTTCCTCTCCAAGCGCATATCCTTTTACATTGCAGGTAAATTTCCAGGGCTATTGCATGTTCCGCTGGGAAATATTAAACGAACGTGATCGCAGGGGTACCAACCAGCGTTATTTTCAGCGTGCAGAGCAGCTTGATATTCAGGCGCAAAACGGTGTCCGTATTTGGGCATCCAATGCCCAGGCTGCAAGATTCCAGGTTATCGGCGGAGGAAGAACATACCCGGTTGAAATTGGCGCTGCAGGTGAAGTTGTCGTAACTGACATTCGCTGGGTCAGGGATGATGATAACCGTTACCGGCTTGTTCTTGCGCGGCTGGAATCATAGTCTGGCATTTATTTAAATCAAAATGATAATTATATTCTGTTTTAAAAGGTGACGGATGAACTGTTACTTTCTGGATCCGTTCGGCTGTGTAAAAAATCAGGTTGATGCCGAAAACATGATGGCTCATCTGAACAATGCAGGATGGAAATGTATCAATGATGCTGAATACGCGGATTTAATTATTGTCAACTCCTGCGGATTTATCGAAAGCGCAAAGCAGGAATCCATTAATGCAGTTATGAACTGGCGCAAGCTTTATCCCGGCAAAAAAATTCTGCTTGCAGGATGTCTTTCCCAGCGTTATGCGAAAGAACTGCCGGATTTACTGCCTGAAGCTGACGGATTTTTTGGAGTAGAGAATATATCACAAATCACTGATGCCGCATCAGATACAGTCAACGCCGGAAGTAATGCCAAAAAACATAAAAATACAGGTATTAAAGCATCTGCCGGAAACAGACCGCTTTTGTCATTGCCCGGTTCTGCTTATGTAAAAATCAGCGAAGGGTGCAATAACCGCTGTTCTTATTGTGCAATTCCCTTAATCCGCGGAAATCTGGTATGCCGTACAATCCCGGATATTTTAAATGAATGTAAAATCCTTTTGTCCCGCGGTATCAGGGAGTTAAACATCATTGGTCAGGATATCGCGGCTTTTGGTACCTGTAATCTGCCTGATAAAACAATGTCTCTGAATACAGAAAATATAAATCCGGCTGTATTTGTATCAAAACTGCCGGAATTGTTAAATGCCATTTCATTACTGGAAGGACATTTTTGGGTACGCCTTTTATATTTGCATCCAGATCATTTTCCTTTGGAAATTCTTGATATAATAAAACAGGATAAAAGGTTCCTGCCTTATTTTGACATTCCGTTTCAGCATGCTTCACCAGCAATTCTAAAAGCAATGAATCGTAACGGAAACGGCAAAGTTTATCTTGAATTGATTAATGCAATCCGTAAAAAGCTGCCTGATGCAGTTATCCGTTCTGCCTTTTTACTTGGTTTCCCGGGTGAAACAGATGATGATTTTGCCGCGCTGCTGGATTTTCAAAAAAAAGCCAAACTGGACTGGTTGGGGTGTTTTACATTTTCAAGGGAAGAAGGAACGGCTGCATATTCACTAAAAAACCGTGTGCCTGCAAAAACCGCATTGGCGCGCAAGAAAAAAATTGAAGAAAATCAAATCCCTATAACAGAAAAAAACATGGAATGTTTTACGGGTTTATCAATGGATGTGCTGATTGAGGAAAAGATAGATCCTGTTGCTGCAGCTAATGGAGAATATTCAGAACCTATCTGGCTGGGGCGTCTTTATTGTCAGGCACCTGACATTGACGGCGCAGCTGTAATTACCGGCAGCGGAAGTTATATTAATAATCTGCAGCCAGGGACTTTTTTTAAGTGCAAAGTCATTGCTAGACGCGGTTTTGATTTGGAAGTGCGGGTTTAAATCATTAATATTTTTTATGATTAAAGCAGATCAATATCATCAAATGTAAAAATTATAATTTCATTTTCTGTTAATAAAACATTCCACTTTGTGTAAATATTTCCATTTGAATCAATCATTCTGAAATTATACCTGTTTTCCCGGTTTAAAATATAAGTAATGCCGTTTATAACAGATTGTCCGTTTGGCAGAATATTGCTTCCCAATATGTTATTTCCCCAGCTTGCTGCTGTAACATGGCATAAGTATAAATAAAAACATTCATAACCTGTATTATTTTCTATATTAATGTTTAAAAATGTAATTTCCGGTTCTGGTGTCTGTACAGTAGTACACCCTGTTATCGCAAACCAGGTAATTAATGCCATAATCAGTAAATATTCTTTTTTCATTATAATTTTATTCCCTGGAAATAAATATAACATCTGTAAAATATTTTGTCAATTATTGGACATGGCGGGTGTTGGACTTAACGGTGAATTGTATTAGGCTGCTTTTAAAAATCAATACCCGGAATAATTCCAGGTATTGATCTGTGATCATGATCTGCTAATGTACCGGAACATCGAGTACAAAATCTACATTATCCAAATTAACCCAGCCGCTTGTGTTTTCAATTTCCACTCTTGCGGCAGTTGGGTATCTGTCAGAAAGATTCTGGTAATGTATATTGATAATTTTTACCATATCTCCGGCAGGTATCAAGCCAAGCTCTGTTCCCTGCATTTCAGAATCTTCATACACTGCAGCATCTCTGAGCACGTTAAAGAAAAATCCGTTTCTTTCCAATTCCTGCTCCTCTGTAATATTTGCTTTAAAATATTCTGTTGCAACATAGGTTTCAATTTCTCCTATAATCCCAAGATAATAATCAATTAAATGATCTTTGGTTATATCTATATAATATTTATTTGTACTGCAATAATTATCTATTCGTATTTCTTCTGCTGAACCAAAATAGTTAAATACTTCAATCATTAAATTATTTTCATCAATTATATTAAGGTAGGAAAAATGTCTGGGACCGGAAGTGTCAGAATACCATTGAATCGTATCCAACGAACGAAATGCAAAATAACCAAGGCAAGGTATGCGATTTTTTATATCATCAATCCCTACAAAGATTAAATATCCTTTATCAATAATTAGATCAATCATATCTTGTATTGACATGTTTTCAAATGCTTTTCGTTTTTCTGCATTTATTTCTTCCATTGTTATGACTTTTACCGGATCTGTTTCAATTATTGCGGTTTGTTCAGGCTTCATCGCTGTTTCTAAAATCGCATTCAATACCTGATTTGGTACTGATACAGTAGATTGTGTATTTTCAGGTTTTGTACATCCTGAATAAAATATAATAATAAAAATAAATAATAAATTTCTCATTTTTTTCTCCTGATTATTTTACACGTATTTCATAATGTAAATGCGGTCCTGTGGAATTCCCGGTGGTTCCCACACGGCCAATTGCCGTTCCGGGCGGTAATGCAAAATAAAATATATTTGCATGATTGGATAAATTTCTTACATTCTGAAGCTGTCCCATATAACTATTGGTATTATTCAAATCATCCATTAAATGAGCATAAATATTTATTGCTGATGGTGTCTGGGTCCTGATGCTTACTCCGTAATTTCCGTCCCATTTTACTGAAAATACCTGTTCATATTGAGTTGTATATACAGATTGCCCTAATACAGAATTAAAACCTTCTATTTTAGAACCATTTGCAATGTCAATTGACAAACCATTTCCTCCGAAAAGATGCGGTGTTCCGTCACTATAGGCTGAATAAGTGCTGATTCTGGCAGTGTCGGCGCCGACATTGAATAACAATCCGCCGGGTGCATAATGCGTATAAAGAGGATTATTATTTGTAAAATCTCTTGCACGTAATGCGTTTATTACTTCTGCATAGGAGCTTTGCGCTTCAGGAGATGTGTATTGCCTGTTTAAATCACTGTTAAACGCCATACCCATGTAATTGTCATATGCCATCGCAAAAGCTCTGTAACTGCCGTATTGTCTGAGCAGCTCATGATATTTATCCGGAATCGTCTGTGACCCTGAGTATCCAAAAAGAGAAAACAGATTATTTCCCAGTGCGTCCATCGCATTAACCATACTGCCGCTGTATTTGGTATCTACCTGATCAATATATCTCCATTGCAGTTCATATGCAGCCTGAATACCAATGGATGCAATCGCAGAAAAACCTGTATTTGCGGGTGACGACCATATATTTCCGTTCCATTCCATTCCAAAACTGTTTCTCATGAGATCCAAAGCTTCATTCTGTGTTACTCCCATCCATGCAGCTAACGATATACTCAGGGATTGACTTTCTGCTCTTCTCAGCAAATTGCCGTCTTCATCATATAAATCTGCATTTCCATCGTATAAGAGTCTTCCGTCTTTTGTTAATTTCCAGTAATCAGCGCTTGAATCATAATTACTGTCAACATAGGCATTAAAATAATCCATACCTTGCATGTAAGCGGCAATGTCATTCATCAGGTTCCGATCATATGCTATTTGTTCTCCGCCAAGCATCATCTGCACAGCCATAAGTGTATGCGACATGGCTGCTGTTCTTGTTTCCAGGTAATTATCATCGGTTACATATCCATCCCTATAAGCTTCATGTGCAAGAGTTACTGCCAGGCGGAATTGCTCTTCTGTTGTCATTCCGGACTGGTAGCCTGCCAGATTAATTGTTCTTTGTCCGTTAATGCTTGCAGTCATTGCGTAATAATCACTGTTATCATTGAAAATCAGATTTGTTTTTCCGTTCAGGATTTCCTGCAATTGTTCTTTTTGCGCATTATTTCCGTATCCATACTGAGCGCGTAATGAAACCAGTGCATCAAATTCATTTCTTTTTCCGAAATTACTGATTTGTGAATTTACATTCCAGATTACAGCGCCGTTTAATGATGATGCTAAATTTTCCATACTGACATTAACGCCGCTTGTGCCGAAGTTCATTGCTGCGCAGTTACGGCCAAGATGCAGTTCGAGTAAACCACCATGAATGTTTCCTCCTGATAATAATCCCATATTGAGTACATTCAGGGTAAAATCATTTCCCATTGCATAATTTACACCCTGTCCTGCAAGTGAACCAAGAAGATTGTTTAAACTCTGTAAGTCGTTTTTATTATTTGTATTAAAACCGGTAAGTTTATTGTAATCAAAACCGCTGTTTACTGCTTTTAATGAAGCTGATGTAAATGATGATGCCATGGAAGACAATGTGTTTGTAAGTGTATTTTCAATTCCGGCTTTGACTATTTCTGTATCATAGCCCCAATTTCCGCCGGAACTGTAAGTAATACCATTAATCACACTTGATGATAATGATGCTGTAATGGTTTGAAGTCCTGTTGTAAGGGTTTGGCTTATTACCTGATTTACCGGACCTTTGATGCCATTTACAACGGATGTTAGTTCACCTGCTCCTGCAAAAACGCCCGCCGTAATGGTGTTTAACGTATTTGTGACCAGCGACTTGCCGACATCAAAAATAACTTCATCAAACGCCTTAAATCCAAAAGCAGCATCAAGTGAACCGAATAAAATATTACTGGCTGAGCCAAGAAGTATTGCCCCGACACCGCCCGTTACAACGCCTGCCGCAATCGATCCAGCTATGGTACCAACAGTACGAAGTGACGGCGACTTAAACCAGCTTCCGTCATCGTCCCACATACGTTTATCCCACGGGGCTGCGCTGAGTTCTGCGCTTCCAATGGAATCAATGACATACCAGTATGTGAATTCAGCCATCAGGCGTCCCAGTTCTCCGGCGCCTTCATCGTAAAAAATTTCTTCCCTTGTTTTCCCCGGGTTATCTGATAATCTGTCTGCAGGAACGTAACCGATATGAGCGCCGAATCTACCGGGAGATTGTTCACGCTCTTTTCCGTTAATATTTATTTTTACCGGATCTTCGTCCAATCCGAATATAATCCCTGCAATTTCCTGTATTTCTATAAATATATTTTCTACAAGTATTCTGATGGCTATTGAATCCAGGGATGCCAGATAATCTTCATCTAAATTTGTCTGTAAAACTACCGGATCCATCCTGTAGTTTTCATAACCTGTAACGGTTACTTTTTCGGATACTACAGGCGTAAAAAGCGTAGACCCTTTTACAATATCTTTTATGTAATTATTACCGCTTCTGCTCCAAAGTCCGGTAAAAATAAACATGTTATCAATGCCTGTTCTGAAAGATTCATTGGCATGATCAACATTTTCAGCCAGTCTGATAATTGCTTCATCAGCGATCATTTTTGTGTTGTAGGCAAGTTTCATGGCTTCGTTATCTGCAATTACTGCATTTGTTAATACAGCAAGTTCAGAAGCGGCTGTTTTTACAAGGGCTGTATTCCATACCGGGATGCCTCCAGTTCCATGCCTTACATGAACTGAAGCAGTTCCTGCTATATTATTAATGGAACTGAAAGTTTTTGACATGTTTGCAATTCCTGATGACTGTAAAAGTTCTGTTATTAATGTCTGTGCTTCCGGAACTGCATTACGGATTCCGTATGGTTCTCTTATGTCTGTAAAACGGGAAAGCCTTTCTCCTTCAGTGCCGATAAGTGATAAAAATGATTCAGAAGATGCCTGATTGGCTGCACTTGCTGCCTGCTGGAGCCATTTTTCCTTGTCTTCCAGTCCTGCAAGATAAACCTGCGTCCATTCATCATTTACACGCTTGTATTCACTCTGAAAATTTACATACCATAACCTGTATGCCTCCTGCATCTTCTGCAAACTGGAAGTCCAGTCTGTTCTGCCGTTTTCAAGCATAAGCGAAGCGGATTTCTGCCATTCATTGTATTTTTCCGAAATGTCCCTGATTGTCTGATTCCATTCCATTTCTCTCACGGTAAACTCTGCGTTGTATCTGCTTTCAAAGGTTCTTGCCGTTAACAATATTAATTTTTCACCCAGAGAATTGAACTCAGTATAAAAATTTGTTTCCATGTTCATATACAATGAAAGACCGTCAAGCAGAACAGAGTACATATTATTATAGTGAGTTTTCCATGCAGCTGCGTTATTTCCGTATGCATCGTTAGCTGCAGCAATTAATGTTTCAATTTTAATTGTTCCTGCAATATATGCATCTGTATTAATCTGAAAAATAAATTCATTCCTTTTTTGATCCTGTAAATTTCCAATCCACAATGTTTCCAACGCGTTCTTTGTTTTTTCTTCTTCATCTTTTGTCCATCGAAGCAAAGCTGAAAGAGCGCTGTTAACATTTGAATATATCTGTGATGAATTCAGGTGCATTGTATCCCACCAGGACTTAATTTCCATTATATCCTTATTATTGAATTTTCCTGTTTTTAGAATCGCATAACTTACATCATTCCACCCAATGCCTGATCCGTCCGTTTCTCTGCCTCCGAGTTCAGCAAGTCTGTTGCAGGATTCTTCATATTCAGAAGCAAGATTCATTATTAATGATAAATTCGACTGTAAGCCAAACTGCCAGTTATCTACTATATTTTTAGTATTGTTTAAAACGGTATTAATTCTGTTCATTGCATTGTAATTTATATCTCTCATTTCAAACCATGCCCAGTTGATAAAAAACAGATACCATTGATCAGTTGTATTTTTTGCTGTTTTATATAATGTATTTGTATATACATATGCCTGATTGTAATATTCAAGAGTCAGCATTTGCGAAAAACCGGCATAATATTCTTTGTCTGCCGTTAATGTAAGAATTATATAAAATTCCAAATCTGCTTTTTCAGCTTCGCTCAATCCGTCCCATGCTTTCTCCATTAAGATATCTGTCCTGTCAAAAACTATATTCATTTCAGAAAAGAGATACTGTGTTCCCGGTAAAATATTTCTTTTTACCGCCAATGTATTTAATGAACCGCCTTTACCGATTTCTCCCATGCCGGAATAGTAATTTTCAAGGAATGATAAATCATTGTTGGATTTAATTAATGAAGTGATTATATAATCCCTTGCAAGACTCCACTGAAAGAATTTTTTACTGTTTGTAAAATACCCTGCCATTCTTTGGCTTAAATCCCTTACGGATTTTTCATACTGGCTTATCTCCAGTTGTTCATTTTCCGGAATGAATTTTATATTAAAATAATTATCAAGTTCAGCTGCTCTGGATTCATCTATACCTGTCAGCACCATTGAATTATTACCGGAAAATGCAATTCGACCGTCTTTAACTGTTATTATATCCTTTAATGTCCAGTCATATTTATTATCAGAAGAAAGATAGCCGTAATAATTCTGATTTATAAAGCCAAGCTGCTTTAATGAATTTTGATAATTGATAAATAATTTTTCGTTGTTTGAATACTCCTTTGCTGCGGTTGATAATACTGATTCATATGCTTCAAGTACTTTAAATTTATTATTAAGAATCAGTTCATACGATGAGTACAGCGAATGATATTCAGGATTATCATAATTTCTTCTTTCTTCTCCGTTATATAAATCAGAAAGTATATCCAAAACAGTTTGAGCTCTTGACAGTTTTATTCTGTATTCATCCGGATAAATATAATCCATGTTTAAATAGGCAGTACTTGCCCATCTTTGTACTGCATCCTGTTTTTCATATTCCAAACGGCTTTTGTCTGTATTTTCATATGCGTTTTTTAATACGCTGTACTGTAAATCATAAAGTAAACCCGCATTATAAAAATTTTCTGCTTCCAGAAAATAATGATCTTTCAGTATTTTATATACATTTTCCTGATTTTTAATTTCGTTTTCTTTTATAATCAGCTGATCTGTTGTTTCCGCGAAGGATAAACCTGTTAACTCGTATCTTTTTACAGAATTAACAAAATCATTGTATTGATGAAATAATAAGTTAAGCTGAAAATCTATATTTAAAATTTCATTTGAATACATCATATAATAAAAATCAGTGCTTTCATTAATTGCGAATGATTTCATTTGTGAATATAAAGAAAATGAATCATTAATTCTATTTGTGTAATAAGCGGCATAAAACATAACATCTGCCATTATTCCTTCATTCACCGATGAAACAGAAACAAGTGATGGATTTATGTTTAATATATAACCGCTGTTTATATATTGCCGCCAATGCTTTTCATTTTCTGACGGATTAAAATTAATAATTTCCCATGCTCTTGTTATTGAATCCATATAAAAAAGAATCTGCATTTCGCGGCCAATATTCTGCAATTGAATGTTTGAAATTTCTTTTTCTTCCATATTGATATAATCGAGTGCGGCTGCGTAATTATATATTTTTGCATATTCATTGAGCATTCTTTCCCGTTCTTCCGCCAAAGCGGCTGAATTCTTTAACGGTTTTTGATCATTAATAAATGCATTAGTTGCAATATATTGAATTAATATGCTTTTCCAGGCATCTATTTCATATTCAAGCCATTTGGGAATTACCGTAAAACAATTATCGAATTCCTGCAAAAATACGATTGTATTTTGAACAAAGTCGCCGTTTTTTAATAATATTTTTTCACATATATCTTTAATATCCGGAAGATAACCCGAAACAGGCTCCAAATCGTATATATTAAATAAAGATAAAAGTGAATTTGCTGTTTCCTGCCAGATATTTTCCTGGGCATTTATTCCGAACATATTATAATCGCGGTAAAGCGCGGCAGTTTCTTCTTCTGAAAGATCTACTGCAGTTTCGATTATTCTCAGAATACTGTCAGCAATTATCTTTTGTTCCGACAAACCCCACTTTATTCCATTTTCAATAATTGTTTTGTATGCAGAATCATTCCCCTTTTCCAGAAATAAACTGTAATCATTAACAAGATTTATGTATTTTATGTTAATGTCCGATAAATAAAAATTATTGCTGTTTATTACCGAAACAGAAACAAGTGCAGTATAATCAGAAGTTAGCTGATTTAATTTTTCTTCTTCTTTCTGCATCTGCAGTGAAAGATTCTGCAGTATTTCCTGCTGTTTCTGAATGTCTTCTCCGGCAATGTTTAATTTGATTAATTCTGTTTCATATACAGCTAAAGATGCATTATAGGCAGTTTTGGCTTTTTCCCATTCCTGTAAGCCTTCGGCTTCTGTCATTCTTCCCGCGCTTAATTTGCTGGTGTAATTCAATACTGCATCGGCAACGGCAGTTTTTCTTTCCCAGTACAAAACAGCAGCTTTGGCTTTGATTAGCGCAATTTGATATTCATCCAGACAGAAATCTTCGCTTGCTGCACCCGGAGAAAGTATATCCTTTAAAGCTCCTGTTCCGAATAGTTCTGCATAATCTGAATAAATTCTGTTCCGTGCATCATATGCCTTTTCAATGTAGGAAGTATGCATATCATATGATTTTTTTATTTCCTGCAATACAATGTTATATGGATTTTTTTCCTGTTCATTCAAAAGCCATGGTAAAAAATCTGAGTCATTGGGATTTATTATACTGTTACTGTTGTACTGGTTAAGCCAGAATTTGATATTCTCTGCTGCCGATACTGCGGTAGATGCGCTTAATAAATACATGTCAATTAATGCCTTTGTTCTGGCAGTTCCCTCTCCCATACGCATTGTCATATTTGATTCAAATTCTTTTTTTGCTTCGTTTATATTTTTTTCAAATTCATCCGAAAGATTTTTAAACATTGATTCACCGGCCAGGAATAATTCTTTTGCCTGAAGCTCCCATTTTTGCCGTTGATTTTCAAGCTGATTAAAAGCATCAAGCCATGTTCCTTCACCTTCATTGAACAGCCTGAAGGAATCCTGTTCCCATTCAATGCGTCTTATAAAAAAGCGTTCTTCTGCTTCTTCCCATGCTTTTAATCCCCTGTCAAATTGTTCCTTGTATAAACGCAGCCATTCTTCACCCATTAATGCAAGATCACCTGTTCCTGAAGCAGCCTGTTCAATTCTTGTATTTAGTTCATTAATTCCGTTTTTACAGGCAAGCTCTGTTTCTGATATTAATTTTTCCGTAAATATTCTTGCAGCTTCATTCTCGCTTTTATTGCGTAAACTCCAGATATCTCTTGTTCTAAGGCTTGTAAATATTCTTTCTTCTCTTGCGGCAATATTTTCAAATTCAAGTTTTATTGCCGAAGTTTTTAAAGCCGCCATATCATAAATTATTCCGCTCATTGTTCCGCGCAAATCATCCTGTATATAAGACAATAGTTCCGGATACAAGCTGATCATGATGTTGTCAAAAGACATAATGTTTGTATAAACAATATTATCCGCTTCATCAGGATGCCATGAATAATTTTTTTGTGTTTCACCAAGCATTAAAAGTAAATTTGTTATTGAGTTTTCTGCCGCTTCTCCGAAAAATCTTCCGATAAGCCATTGCGAAAACCGTTTTTCAAGTTCATCGCTGCTCATCTTTTCCAGATTGTTTTTTGCCTCTTCAAATAACAGCGGATTTTCATATAAGCTTCCTGCAATTAATTCCCATGTTTGAATGGCAAGTGATAAACCCAGTCTTGCTTCGTCAAGCCAGCGTTCAGGGCTTAATTCCCTGTCCGCCCTGCTGAAATGACTGTCTAAAATTGATTTATTAAACCCCCGTATTTCTGCAGGACCGGAGTTTGGAACAGATTGCGAAAAAACAAAGGACGGAAATAATCCTGATATGAAAATCAGCATTATCAGCAATGAAATAGATTTATTAAAAATGATATTTTTCATTTATTTTATCCAAATGGTTTTATATCCCGCTCAAGCGAGACAGATTTTTTTGTAAAAAAGGCTGAAGTGATATTTTGGAAATTGTCAGTAAAGAAGGAATTACAGTAACAGAACACAGGCATGAGGAAGCTACTCCCAAAGCCCCTACGAGAGACAGGGTTCTTATCAATGTATTTGCCCCCTCTGTAAGAAAAAGAAACGGAATTGCTCCTGCAATGGTTGTACCTGCTGTAGCAAGCAACGCCGGTATTTTACTTCTTATGGCAGGATAAATATTAAAAATATTTCTTTCTTTTTCTGTTTTTATTTTTGATTTTATTCCGTCAACACAAAGAATTGCGGCATTAACAGTCATTCCGCTTACTGCAATAAATGCGCATGCAACAGAAGAATTAAACGTACCGCCTGATAAAAACAAAAACAGAGCCGGAATAGCCAATGACGGCGGAACAGCTGAAAGTACAAGCAAAGGAACATTAAAAGATTCATTGACGGATGCAATGATCATGTAACAAAAAATTACTGCCATTATCAGTGAAAGAACCATAGCTGATAATTTTTCACTTTGTTTAATTGCATCCGGATCAAATTCAATTGAATAACCGGGAGGCAAATCAAGTTTTTTAAACAATTCATCCAATTCATTCTTTACATGACGCGGATCCATAGGTTTTGTTGATATGGTTATGGATGCAAATCTCCGCCTGTTGTCTCTTCTTATGCTTGACGGCTCTGTTTCATCTATTGTCTGCATTAACAAGTCAATGTTCACAGAAGAAATATTTTCCCTGTTTCCTGCAGGAACCAGCAAATTCATCGTACCCTGCCTTGATTGACGCATAACATCATTTGCTGTCATGATTCTTACGTCTGTTTCTCCTGCAGAATCAATTCTTTTGTATGCAACAGGCCCGAAAACCCCCAAACGGACTCTGGAAGCAGCTCCGGCAAAACTTATTCCGGATTCCGAAAAAATTTCCCTGTCCGGAATTAAAATCATTTTTTTGCTTCCCTGTTTAAAATTCAGCATTCTTTCAGAAATCAACGGATGATTTGCGCATAAAAATGCAAGTTCCTCTGCAATTTCCCTGCATTTTCTGTCTTCATCTCCGTAAATAAATATTTCCCAGGAGCGGTCTTTTTTTGAATTATCATGAAAGAAAACAAAACCGCCCGGTATATATATTTGTTTTGCATAATCCCTGACTATGTGATTCTGCGTCATTTTTGGATCAAATGAGACAAGTACAGAACCAGAACCGGTTTTGGCGCTTGTTTCAACATTTCTGATTCCGGGTATTTTCAAAAGCTGTTCACTGTAAGCTGCAAGATGATGATCAACTTCCTGTGCCAGAAGCCCTCCGTCAAATTCAACCTGAGCGTAAATTGAATCTTCTGAACTGTAACCGCCTGTATCAACACCCTTTGTGATTAACATATAAACTGCTGAAATTGTGATTGCCAGGCTTAAGAACAGTACCAGCCGCGGGTAAAAAGTGCAAAATCTGATTGTAATAGCAAGGATTCTGCATAAAAAGCGTGAAATCCTTCTTGGTATATACATTAAAAATTCAGGAATTTTTGCCGGATGAATTGTTTTTTTACGGTTTAATCTCCAAAGCAGAAGAGGAGGAAGCAGAGTCAGACTTAGTACAAGTGCAGTAATAGTTACAACAGCAATTGAGCTTGAGATTATTTTTATTCCATTATCTTCTGCTGAAAAAAGGGGAATCAATGCTGCAGCTGTTGTTGCGCCTCCTGCAACAAGCGGTCCTGTTAATCCTGTCACTGCCAGCGAAGCTGATTTGAAACTGCTGCATTTACGCAGTTTTTCTGAGCATAAAATTACAGCATCTATTGCTGTTCCAACTCCGGCGGCAATTCCCGCAAGTAAAAGTCTGTCCGGTGAAAATCCAAATATTGAAAGAATTGCAGCTGATATTAAACAAATCAACGGAATTACAAGAGCGCAGAAAAATCCGGAAATGCCGGAGTTGTATTTTCTGTTCAGTAAAAAACTTACAATTGCAACCATGATTGCACCTGACAATGCAGCGCTTAAAACCGAGCGGAAAGCCGCTGTTTCTTCAGCTCCTAAATCAGATAACACTATAAATTCAATATTACCGGTTAATCCCTGTAACTTAATGGCAGCTAACTCCTTTTTTATATCAGAAGACAGTTTGCGTAAATCCGTATTATGCTGACCCATCACGGCAATGCTTGCAGTGCTTCTGCCGTTCAGCCGCGAAATAATATCCGGTTCACGTTCATGTTCTTTAATATGAGCTATTTCGGATAATTTAATAAAATTTCCGGATCCAACAGGAATAAGTGCATTGCTTAAATGCTCATAACGGCTGTCTACGGTGACATTTATTTCCCTGTTGTTCACCTGAATGCTTCCGCCGGAAAATATTGAATCATTCATCCGGAGAAACGAAGCCGCTGCCGAAGGTTCAAGTCCCAAAATTTCAAGTTTTTCCTGATCAAATGTTATAATTATTTCTCTTGGACCAATACCGGAAACAAGAACTTCTCCTGCGCCGTCAAGACTTTCAAGTCTGGGTTTTATCAGTTTTTCCAGTAACTGTGCCGGAAAAATATCTTCTTTGTCACCGTTTGAATTTGTATTGACAATGGATGCAGACCATACCGGAATT
>Ga0123356_10001960_pt1 | contig 22292 bp, 18 predicted proteins | sample TergutEmb28metaG_2_FD_92546 | JGI IMG/M metagenome (GOLD analysis project Ga0123356, IMG submission 92546) | Embiratermes neotenicus P3 segment gut microbial communities from Petit-Saut dam, French Guiana - Emb289 P3 | ecosystem: Host-associated > Arthropoda: Insects > Digestive system > Gut ... | reverse complement strand
GCAGGGCCGGAACGGCCTGCGGCCGCGGGCTGCGAGAACACCTGTACAGGCTGGGGTCGGCCGGTATAATCGCGCGTCCTTCATCAGGCTGATGCTGTTTCGAGGAGTTATTGATGCCGGCCAAGAAACCTGCGCCGAAGTCCGCTAAGGGCAAGAAGGCGGCAAGCAGGCCCCCGGTGAGAAAGACGGTCGCCCGCAAGGCCGACACTGCACGTGCCCGCGTTGCGGCGGTGCACGCACGCAAGAACGCCGCGCCGCCGCCGCGCAAGCCGTTGTCGCCGCATACGCCCGCCCTGGACGCTGAGGAAACTTCGCCCGAGATGAGCAAGCCGCCGCGCGCCGCAGCGCCAACGATGCCGCCGCCGGCCCCGCCCGCCGCCGCGGCGCGCACCACGTCACCGGCAGCGAGCGCCGAGAGTGACGACGGCGAGAGCGCCGAGCCGGGAAGTCTGCTGGCGGGACCGCGCAACGTTCAGCCGTACATCGTCAAGCGCGGCGAGCTGTACATGAGCAAGGAGCAGCTCGAGCACTTTCGCACGATTCTCAACACCTGGAAGCGCGACCTCATGGTCGAGGTCGATCGCACCGTTTCGCACATGAAGGACGAGGCGGCCAACTTCCCCGATCCGAACGACCGCGCCACCCAGGAAGAGGAATTCAGCCTCGAGCTGCGCACCCGCGACCGCGAACGCAAGCTCATTCGCAAGATCGACGATGCGCTGAAGCGCATCGAGGACGGTTCCTACGGCTACTGCCTGGAGACCGGCGAAGAGATCGGCATCAAGCGCCTCGAGGCACGTCCAGTGGCGACACTCAGCATCGAGGCGCAGGAACGCCGCGAGCGGCGCGAGCGCCAGTACGGCGACCGCGACGACCGCTACCGCTGACCTATCCCACAAGTCACGCTGGCCGCGCAGCGCGAGTCTTCGATGGGCGGGCCAGAGGCGTGATTTTGCGGGGCCCCCTGGGCTACCCGGCTGAGCTACCCCACAAAATCAAGCTTGCCGCAGTACGTCGGGCGTTTTGCGCCCTCGCCCACCGGAGCGCTTCATCTGGGTTCGCTGGTCGCCGCGCTCGGCAGCTTCGCCGACGCGCGCAGCCGCGGCGGCTGCTGGCTCGTACGCATGGAAGACCTGGACACAGCGCGCGTGCGGCCGGGGAGCGCTGCAGAGATCCTGCGGACGCTCGAGGCTTTCGGCCTGAGCTGGGATGGCCCGGTCGTTTACCAGAGCGAGCGCACGGCCCACTACGCCCAGGCCCTGCAAACCCTCAGCGCGCAGGGTGCGACCTTCGAATGCAGCTGTCCACGTCGCGAAACCGACCGCCAGGGCGGCTATCCAGGCACCTGCCGCCAGGGCCCGAAGCGCCCGGGGCCGACCGCCACGCGGCTGCGGGTTGCGGACATCTCAGTGTCCTTCCCCGACCGTGCGCAGGGACGCTGCACGTTCAGCTTAGCCCAGCGCGGCGACGTGATCGTCCGCCGTCGCGATGGCGCTTTCGCCTACCAGCTCGCGGTCGTCGTGGACGACGCCCTGCAGGGCGTTACCGACGTCGTGCGTGGCGCTGATCTGCTCGACAGCACCCCGTGGCAGATCGCGCTGCAGGGCGCCCTCGGCTGGCCAACCCCGATCTACCTGCACCTGCCCCTCATCGTCGAACCGGGCGGAGCCAAGCTGGCGAAATCCCGTCGCTCGGTGGCCCTCGACCCTGCCCTGGCGGGACGTCAGTTGTACGACGCGCTACGGCTCCTGAACCAGAATCCACCGGCCGAGCTCGCGCCCGAGCCAGCGACCACGGTGCTGGCGTGGGCGTGCCGGCATTGGCAGCCGCAACGCTTGACTGGTGCGCGGGAGGTGCCTGCGGCGGTGGCGCAACGCGGCCGCCCGCAGCAGCGGGGGGCGATGTAGAGTTGGGTTCGTTGGTCCAATGTAATAAGGTATGTGCCGAACGCACGCACTATGGAGGGTGCACAGGCCATAGTGGGGATGTGTGATGAGCGAACCGCGCACAATCAAGAAGTATCCCAACAGGCGGTTGTACGACACGGTTGAGAGCCGCTATATCACGCTGGCGGACATACGCCGGCTGGTGATCGAGCGGGTCGACTTCCTGGTCATCGACAAGAAAACCCAGGAGGACATCACCCGTTCGATCCTGCTGCAGGTGATCGCCGCTCAGGAGCACGGCGGCGAGCCGCTCATGAGCCGCGATTTTCTCTCGCAGGTCATCCGCTCCTACGGCGCCGCCGCACACAGCGTGATGGGCAGCTACCTCGAGCAGAGTCTCAAGCTGTTCGCGACCCAGAACGCCGGGCGCGGGCCGCAGGGCTGACGGCGCGCGCCCGCGCGCGCCACCGCAGGCCGCTTACCTCAGGCGGAGTCGACGTCGCGCATCGACAGGCGGATGCGTCCCTGGCGGTCCACCTCGAGCACTTTCACGCGGATCACATCGCCCTCTTTCAGCTTGTCGCTGACGCGCTCGACCCGTTCGTTGGAGATCTGCGAGATGTGCACCAGGCCGTCACGGCCGGGAAGTATGGTGACGAAGGCCCCGAAGTCCATCAGCCGCGCGACCTTGCCCTCGTAGATCCGGCCGACTTCGACGTCCGCGGTGATGAGCTCGATGCGCCGTTGCGCCTCGCGCCCGGCGGCACCCGACACTGAGGCAATCTTGACCGTGCCATCGCTCTCGATGTCGATGGTGGTGCCCGTCTCCTCGGTGATCTGGCGGATCACCGCACCGCCCTTGCCGATGACGTCGCGGATCTTCTCCGGGTCGATCTTGAGCGTGAGGATCGACGGCGCCCACTCGGACATGTTCGCGCGCGGCTCGCGGATCACCTTGTTCATCTCATCGAGGATGTGCAGGCGCCCGGCGCGCGCCTGATCGAGCGCCACCCGCATGATCTCGGGCGTGACTCCCTCGACCTTGATGTCCATCTGCAGTGCGGTGACGCCATCGCGCGTGCCGGCCACCTTGAAATCCATGTCGCCGAGATGATCCTCGTCGCCGAGGATGTCGGTGAGCACCTGATAACGGCCGCCTTCCAGCACCAGCCCCATGGCGACGCCGGCCACTGGCGCCTTGATGGGAACGCCGGCATCCATGAGCGACAACGACGTGCCGCACACGCTCGCCATCGAGGAGGATCCGTTCGATTCGAGAATCTCCGACACCACGCGGATCACGTAGGGGAAGGTGGTCATATCGGGCATTACGGCACCGACGCCGCGGCGCGCGAGGTTGCCGTGGCCAATCTCGCGGCGCTTCGGCGACCCGAGCATGCCGGTCTCGCCCACTGAGAACGGCGGGAAGTTGTAGTGCAGCATGAACGGCTCGCGGCGCTCGCCTTCCAGCGCGTCGATGATCTGCGCATCGCGCGTCGTACCGAGCGTGGTCACCACCAGCGCCTGGGTCTCCCCGCGGGTAAACAGCGCCGAGCCGTGAGTGCGCGGCAGTACCCCGACCCGCACCGTGATCGGGCGCACGGTGCGCGTGTCGCGCCCGTCGATGCGTGGCTCGCCGTTGAGGATGCGCTGACGCACGATGTTGCTCTCGAGCCTGAACAGCGCGCTCTCGACCTGCTCGGCGGTCCACTTGGGCGCCTCGCCAGTGGTGAGCGTGGCGAGCGTCTGCGTCTTGATCTCTGCGAGTCGCGTGTGGCGCTGCTGCTTCTCGGTGATGGTGTAAGCCTGGGCGAGCGCGGCCTGCGCGTGCAGCGATACGGCGCTCGTCAGCTCGGCGTGCTCCGGCGCCGGCTGCCAACTCCAGCGCGGCTTGCCCGCCTCGCTGACGAGCTCGCGGATGGCGCGGATCGCAATCTGCATCTGCTCGTGGCCGAACACCACCGAGCCGAGCATGACTTCTTCCGCAAGACCCTTGGCTTCCGACTCGACCATGAGCACGGCGTGCTCGGTGCCGGCGACCACCAGGTGCAGCTGCGACTGCGCGAGGTCCTTGGCACTCGGATTGAGCAGGTAGCGCCCGTCCTTCCAGCCCACGCGCGCCGCGCCGATGGGCCCGTTGAACGGGATTCCCGACAGCGCCAGCGCCGCCGAAGCCCCAAGGAGCGAGGGGATGTCCGCGTCGATGTCAGGATCCATCGACAGCACGGTCGCCACCACCTGCACGTCGTTGTAGAAGCCGTCCGGGAACAGCGGGCGGATGGGTCGATCGATCAGCCGCGAGGTGAGTGTCTCCTTCTCGCTCGGCCGGCCTTCACGCTTGAAGAATCCGCCCGGGATGCGGCCGGCGGCGTAGGTCTTCTCGACGTAGTTCACCGTGAGCGGGAAGAAATCCCGTCCAGGTGTCGCGACCTGCCTGGCGACCGCGGTGACCAGCACGACCGTCTCGCCCATGGAGACGCGCACTGCGCCGTCCGCCTGGCGGGCGAGCTCGCCGGTCTCGAGAGTTACGGTATGCGAACCATAGGGAAACGACTTGCTGACGACGCTCACAGCTCAATCCTCGAAAAAACGAAAGTTCAGGCACAAACACAAAGGCCGCGCTTCATGCTGAGCGGCGGCCTTTGGTCTTTCAGCGACGAAGCCCCAGACGCTCGACGAGCTCCTGGTACTTCTCCGGATGCGTGGCCTTGAGGTAATCGAGGAGCTTGCGGCGCTGGTTCACGAGCTTGACGAGCCCGCGGCGCGAGGCGTGGTCACGCTTGTGCGCAGTGAAATGCTCACCCAGTCCGTTGATGCGTTCGGAGAGCAGCGCGACCTGTACTTCAGGAGAGCCGGTGTCGGCTGGTCCGCGGCGGAACTGCGCGAGGATCCCGCCCTTTTTCTCGCTGGTTAATGCCATTGCGCGATTGTCCTAACTACTTGTCCTTAAGGCCCTTTTGGTAAGCCGCGTATTGTACCCGGCAGGGTAGTCCCGCCACAAGCGGAACGCGCGTGTGCACGCTTGCCCCGGTCGCGCGTTGAGGCCTACGATGCGCATGAGGTGATTGCAATGGTGAACAAGCTGCTGCTCGGTTTCTGCCTCGCCCTCGCCATCGCGGCGTGTGCGACCCACCCTTCGGCCCCGGCCGGAAACACGGTGGCTGCCGCGAACCCCGAGCAGGTACCGTTCGGTTGCGTCGGCAGCACGGCCACACGGCTGCCGGTCCGCCCGGGTGATTGCGCGGGCTTCGGTACGAGCCACTCGCGGAGCTCATTGGATCGGACCGGTCAGCCAAACCTCGGTCCCGCCCTGCAGATGATCGACCCGACCATTCGGGCGAGCGGTCCTTAAAAACTGGCCTGCGGCCGTTTTTCGGACAGTAGCTTCGTTGCCGCCGGCAAAAGGCGCGACTTTTGCCGGCAGCGCCCGGCACTCGCTGACTCGCTCCCGTGTCAGAGCGCGGGGTTCATGAGTCGCCGCGGCTGCAACACACCCGCCGCGTCCGTTTCACCCAGTCCCAGAAAGCAGCCCTCCGCATCATAGACACGAGCGCGCAGCTTGACGCCCGCCTCGCCGGTCGCGATTTTCTGCCCGCTACGAAAGCGCTGCGCTGCGCGGGCGTCGAGGCGCAGCAGCGGCAAGTGCCGCAGCGGCCAATCAATCGCCAGCAGCTGTGGCCGCTCACCGTGGCGGTGCGCCTCGCCGAGGGACTCGAGCGTATGCATCGGCTCACCTGCAAAGGGCTCCACATAGAGCCGCCGGAGCGCGGCGACGTGTCCGCAGGTGCCCAGAGCTGCGGCGATGTCCTGTGCGAGCACACGTACGTAAGTGCCCTTCGAGCACAGGGTCTCGAGCTCGAGCGTCACCTCTTGCAGCGCGCACAGCGCAAGTTCGAAGATCTCGATGCGGCGCGCCTCGCGCGGCACGCTCACGCCGCGGCGCGCCAGCCGGTAAAGCGGCTGGCCGCCCTGCTTCACGGCCGAATACATCGGCGGCACCTGCAGCTGCGGTCCAAGAAAGCGCGCCAACACGGACTCGACGTCGGCACGCCTCAGCGCCGGCCCGCAGGCACTCTCCACCACTTCGCCCTCGGCATCGCCCGTGGTGGTCGTCTCTCCCAGGCGGATCGTGAAGCGGTAGCACTTGCGCCCGGTGAGCAGCTCGCCGGCAACCTTGGTGGCTTCCCCAAAGCAGATCGGCAACATGCCCGACGCCAGCGGGTCGAGACTGCCGACATGCCCGGCTTTCTCGCGGTCATAGACGCCGCGCACGCGCTGCAGCGCGGCGTTCGACGACAGGCCGCACGGCTTGTCGAGCAGCAGGATGCCGCTGGGCATGGCGGGCGGCGTCAGCGCCGCTTGCGGTCGCTACCGGTTCCCGTGCCTGCGGGCGGCTCCGGCGGTGCGGCCGCATCCTGCGGCGCGGCCTGTGCGGCGCCACCGGCATGATCACGGGCGACGGCGCGGTCGATGAGGCTGCTCAAGTGCGCGGCGCCTGCAACGCTCTCGTCGAACACGAACTCCAGCCGCGGCGCGTGCCGCAGACCCAGCCGCCGCCCGAGCTCCCCGCGCAGGAAGCCGGCGGCGTGCGTGAGCCCGCTGCGCACCTGTGCCGGGGGCAGGAGCTGCGCGAACGGTGTGAAGAACACCCGCGCGCTGCCCATGTCCGCCGCCATGCTCACGGCGGTGATGGTGACGTTGCCCACGCGCGGATCCTTCACCTCGCGCGCGATCAGCGCGGCGAGCACGCGCTGAATCTCCGACTCGAGGCGATGGGTGCGTGACTGGGTCATTGACTGCTACTGCAGCGTTCGTGCCACCTCGACGCGCGCGAAGCACTCGATCTGGTCGTTGACGCGCACGTCCTGGTAGTTCTTCACCCCGATGCCGCACTCGGTGCCGGCACGCACTTCGTTCACGTCGTCCTTGAAGCGGCGCAGCGATTCCAGCGCTCCCTCGAAGATCACCACGTTGTCGCGCAGCACGCGGATCGGATTGTTGCGCCGGACGACCCCTTCGGTGACCAGGCAACCGGCGACCACGCCGAACTTGCTGGAGCGGAACACCTCGCGCACCTGCGCCACGCCCACGATCTGCTCCTTGATCTCCGGCTGCAGCATGCCGGTCATCATCTGCTTCACGTCGTCGATGGCCTCGTAGATGATGCTGTAATAGCGCACCTCGACGCCGGTCTCCTTGACCGCATCGCGCGCACCGGCGTCGGCGCGCACGTTGAAGCCGATCACCAGTGCCCGGGACGCCGCCGCGAGCTGCACGTCCGAGACCGTGATGCCGCCCAGGCCGCTGGCGATGATCTTCACCTGCACCTCCTCGGTCGAGAGCTTGGTGAGCGCCTCGCGCAGCGCCTCGGCGCTGCCCTGGACGTCGGCCTTGATGAGCACGGACACAACTCCCGCCTTCTCCTCGCCGAGCTGCGAAAACACGTCCTCCGCGCGCGTGGTCTGGCGTGCGAGCTTCACGTCGCGGAACTTGCCCTGGCGGTACAGCGCCACTTCGCGCGCCTTGCGCTCGCTCTCGACCGCCAACAGCTCGTCGCCGGCGTTCGGCGCCGCCGACAGCCCCAACACAACCACCGGCATCGATGGCGGCGCTTCCTGCACCGCCTTGCCGTTCTCGTCGAACATGGCGCGCACGCGCCCGAACTCCGAGCCAGCGATGATCGGATCGCCCATGTGCAGCGTGCCGCGCTTCACCAGCACGGTCGCGACCGCACCGCGCCCCTTCTCGATGCTCGACTCGATCACCACGCCCGAGGCGAGCCCGGTGCGCGGCGCGCGCAGCTCCAGCACCTCCGCCTGCAGCAGGATGGCTTCCAGCAGCTGGTCGATCCCCTGTCCGGTGCGGGCGGAGACGGGGACGAAGATGTTCTCGCCACCCCACTCCTCGGAGATGACTTCGTGCTTGGACAGCTCGGTGCGCACCCGATCCGGGTCGGCGTCGCTCTTGTCGATCTTGTTGACCGCCACGACGATCGGCACGTGCGCCGCGCGCGCGTGCTGGATCGCCTCCACGGTCTGCGGCATGACGCCATCGTCGGCGGCGACCACCAGCACCACCACGTCGGTGGCCTTGGCGCCGCGCGCACGCATGGCGGTGAATGCCGCGTGGCCGGGCGTGTCGAGGAAGGTGATGACGCCCTTCGGCGTCTCCACGTGATATGCGCCGATGTGCTGCGTGATACCGCCGGCCTCGCCTGCGGCCACCTTGGTGCGGCGGATGTGGTCGAGGAGCGAGGTCTTGCCGTGATCGACGTGGCCCATGACGGTGACCACCGGCGGGCGCGGCTCGAGCTCGGCATCGGTGAGCGCGCCCTGCAGGTCCGCCTCGATCTGGTTTTCCTTGAGGACCTTGGGCGTGTGCCCCATCTCCTCGACGACCAGCACCGCGGTGTCCTGATCGATCGGCTGGTTGATGGTGGCCATGACGCCCATGTTCATGAGCGCCTTGATCACCTCGGTCGCCTTGACCGCCATCTTCTGCGCGAGCTCGGCCACCGTGACGGTCTCGCCGATGCCCACCTCGTGCACCACCGGTGCGGTCGGCATCTCGAAGCCGTGCCTGCCCTCGGCGGCAGCCGCCACCGGGCGGGCCTTGGCGCGGCGCTTCTTCTTGTAGCGCGAGCTGACGTCGCCGGCGACATGCAGCTCCTGGCGTCCGTAGCGGGTGTGCTTGTCGTCGGCCGCGGGAGCGGCGGCCGGCGGGGTCGCGGGCCGTTCGCGCGCCGGCGCTGCAGCCGGGGTCGACGGCACGCGCTCGGCGTCGCGGCGCTCCTGTTCTTCGCGCTCGCGCACACGGCGCGCCTCGTCCTCACGGCTGCGCTGCTCGGCAGCGCGGCGGGCATCCTCCTGGGCGCGGCGGCGAGCTTCCTCTTCCTCCACCCGGCGGCGGTTCTCCGCCTCGAGTCGCTCGCGCTCGCGGCGCTCGGCTTCGGCCCGCTCGCTCTCGGCGCGCGCCGCCTCTTCGGCTTCGCGCTTGCGGTGATCGATCTCGTCCTGCTGTGCGCGCGCCCGCTCCTCGAGCACGTCGCGCTTGATGTAGTTGCGTGTGCGGCGCACCTCCACGCTCACGGTACGCGCACGCCCCTGGGTACTCGCCAGCTTCAGTTCGCTCTGCGTCTTGCGCTTGAGCGTGATCTTGCGCGGCGCGCCATCGCCGTCCGCATCGCTCCCGTGGCTGCGGCGCAAGTGGGTGAGCAGCTCGAGCTTCGCATCGTCGGTGATGCGTGCGTCGGGTCCGGCGACCTTGATGCCCGCCTGGTCGAGCTGCACCAGCAGCCGGTCCACCGGCACCTTCAGTACTTCCGCAAACTGGGAAACCGTCACTTCCGCCATAAATTTGAACCCTCGTCCCGTTCCGTTCAGCTACCCGCTTCGAACCACGGCGCGCGTGCCGTCATGATGAGCTTCGCGGCCTTCTCCGCCGCCAGCCCTTCGATGTCGGCGAGCTCATCAACCGACTGCTCGGCGAGATCCTCGCGGGTCCGAACACCGCGGCGTGCCAGAGTGAGCGCCAGGTCAGGGCTCATGCCCTCGAGCAGCAGCAGGTCGTCCGCCGGCATCGACTCGTCGAGGCTCTCCTCGCTGGCGATCGCCTGGGTGAGCAGCACGTCGCGCGCCCGGTTGCGCAGCTCCTTGACGATGTCCTCGTCGAACTCCTCGATCGCGGCGAGCTCGGCCTGCGGCACGTAGGCGATCTCCTCAATGGTGGAGAAGCCCTCCTGCGCGAGGATGGTCGCCACGTCCTCGTCGACGTCGAGCTGCTTCATGAACATCTGCACCAGCGCCTTCGCCTCCGTCTCGCTCTTGGCTTCCGCGTCCGACTCCGTCATGACGTTGAGGTCCCAGCCGGTCAGCTGGCTTGCGAGACGGATGTTCTGGCCGCCGCGGCCGATGGCCTGGCTGAGCTTCTCTTCCGTTACCGCGATGTCCATGCTGTGCGCGTCCTCATCGACCACGATTGACATGACCTCCGCCGGGGACATGGCGTTGATGACGAACTGTGCCGGGTTGTCGACGTACGGAATGATGTCCACGCGCTCGCCGGCGATCTCGTTGGACACCGCCTGCACGCGCGAGCCGCGCATGCCGACGCAGGCGCCCACGGGGTCGATGCGCGGGTCGTTGCTGCGCACCGCAATCTTGGCGCGCACGCCCGGGTCGCGCGCGGCGCCCAGGATCTGGATCAGGCCCTGGCCGACCTCCGGCACCTCGAGCTTGAACAGCTCAATCAGGAATTCCGGGGCGGTGCGGGTCAGGAACAGCTGCGGGCCGCGCGGCTCGGAACGCACTTCCTTGAGGAACGCCTTGATGCGGTCCTGCGGCTTGGCCTGCTCGCGCGGGATCATGTCGGTGCGCGGCACAAACCCTTCGGCATTGCTGCCGAGGTCGATGTAGATGCCGTTGCGGTCGACGCGCTTGACGACCCCGCCGACCAGCGTGCCGACCCGGTCGCGATAGGCATCGACTACCTGCGCACGCTCGGCCTCGCGCACTTTCTGCACGATGACCTGCTTCGCCTGCTGCGCGGCGATACGGCCGAACGCCACCGACTCGACCGGCTGCTCGACGAAGCCGCCGACCTCGGCTTGCGGGTCGAGCTCGAGCGCATCCTCGAGGCGCAACTCACGCTCGGGGACCTCGAGCTCCGTGGAGTCGTCGGCGAACACCTTCCAGCGCCGGAACGTGTCGTAGTCGCCGCTCTTGCGGTCGATGGCGACCCGCGCATCCCACTCCTCACCGTGCTTCTTGCGCGTCGCGGACGCGAGTGCGGCTTCGAGCGCCTCGAAGATCACTTCCTTGTCGACGCCCTTCTCGTTGGAGACGGCGTCGACCACCATCAGGATTTCTTTGTTCACTTCAGTCGTACCTCGCAGCCAGCTCAGGCGCTGCCCATATCCGTCAGGAGGCGAGTCTCGCCTTGCCAATCTCACTGAACGCCACCGCGACGTGCTCCTGGTCGACCTCGAGGGCGATCCCCGACTCATCGACAGCCAGCAGCTTGCCGGTGTAGCGGCGCCGTCCGGCGCGCGGCTCTTTCAATTCCACGAACACCCGCGAGCCGACGAACCGCCCGAAATGTGCCTGCGTGCGCAGCACCCGGTCGAAGCCGGGCGAGGACACCTCCAGGGTATAGGCGCTCGGGATCGGGTCCTCGACGTCGAGGAGCGAGGACACCTCGCGGCTCACCCGCTCGCAGTCATCGAGCGCGACGCCCCCCGGGGCGTCGATGTACAGGCGCACTACCGCATGGGCGCGCCCGTGCGAGTACTCGAGCTCGACGAGCTCGTAGCCGAGGCGCCCGAGCGCGGGCTCGATGAGGGCGAGCAGCCGCTCGCGCAAGGTCCCCATCACGTCCTGACACCTCCTTGAAGGCGCTGGCGGCGCCCTTCGCAAACAAAAATGGGCCTTAAGGCCCACCAAAAACAAAAGCCCCGCGGGGGGCTTTGCCGTGCGTACTCCTCGGGGGTGCCGCGCCCCGGCCCTCGGACCGAAAAGCGACACCAGCCCCCCGTCCCCCGCGCTGACGCTGGATCCTCGCGGGGGCCGCGCATTCTACCGGAACTGCCCGGCGGGAGGGAACAGCCGCGCTCGGCTGCCGCCGGAAGCTGCGACGGCATCTCCCGCACCCCTGCCCCGGACCTGTATAGACAACCTGAGCGCGGCGATGGGATCATGCCGGCGCGCAATCCAAACCGTTTCGGTGTCGCATCGTGTCGCTACCGCCGGCCGCCGCTCGCTACCTGCAGGTCAAGCACTTCATCCTCGAGCGCATCGCCGGCGGGAGTCTGCGCGCCGGCGAGCGCGTGCCCTCCGAGAACGAGCTGACGCGTACCCTCACCGTCTCACGCATGACGGCGAACCGTGCGCTGCGCGAGCTCGCCGCCGACGGCATCCTGGTCCGGGTCGCAGGTGTGGGCACCTTCGTCGCCGAGCAGCGCGTGCACGCCCACCCTCTCGAAGTGCGCAACATTGCCGACGAGATCCGCGCCCGCGGCCACGATTACCGGGTGAGAGTGGTGGCGCTCGCCGCAGTGAGCGCCACGCGCGAGCTCGCCGAGCGTTGCGGAGTCAAGGCGGGGGCGCCGCTCGATTACTCGCTGCTCACACATTTCGAGGACGGCACGCCGCTGCAGGTCGAGGAGCGTTACGTGAACCCCCAGGTCGCTCCCGGGTACCTGCGCAACGACTTCGCGCGCGTCACGCCGCACGAGTTTCTCATGCGCGCGGCGCCGCTGCAGCGGGCAGAGCACACCGTGCGGGCGGTGGTTCCGGAGCGGCGCATCCGCCGCCTGCTGAAGCTCGAGCCCGGCGAGGCGTGCCTGCTCATCCTGCGGCGCACCTTCTCCAACGGCCGCATCGCGAGCGTCGCCGACCTCTATCATCCGGGCTCGCGCTACGAGCTCGCCGCCACCTGCCAGTGGAGGTCCCCATGAGTACCCCATCCCACCGAGCGCCGCTGCGTGCCCCGCGGGGCGCAGCGCTCAGCTGCCGCAGCTGGCTCACCGAGGCGCCGCTGCGCATGCTGATGAACAACCTCGACCCGGAGGTCGCGGAGCGCCCTGCCGAGCTCGTCGTTTACGGCGGCATCGGCAAGGCTGCGCGCAACTGGCAGTGCTACGAGCAGATCGTGACGGCGCTGCGGGTCCTCGAGGAGGAGGAGACCCTTCTCATCCAGTCGGGCAAGCCCGTCGGGGTGTTCCGTACCCACCCGGATGCGCCGCGGGTGCTGCTCGCCAATTCCAACCTGGTGGCGCGCTGGGCGGACTGGGACCATTTCAACGAGCTCGATCGCAAGGGGCTCATGATGTTCGGCCAGATGACGGCCGGCTCCTGGATCTACATCGGCAGCCAGGGCATCGTTCAGGGCACCTACGAGACGTTCGTGGAGATGGGTCGCCAGCACTACGGCGGCGATCTCGCTGGCCGCTGGATCCTCACCGCGGGCCTCGGCGGCATGGGCGGCGCGCAGCCGCTCGCGGCGACCATGGCTGGCGCCTCGATGCTCGCGGTCGAGTGCCGTCCGGAACGAATCGCCAAGCGCCTCGCCACGGGGTATCTCGACGTACAGGCCGCGACGCTCGATGAGGCGCTCGCGCGGCTCGAGCGCGCCCGCCGCGCCGGCACACCGCTGTCCGTGGGACTGCTCGGCAACGCCAGCGAGGTGCTTCCGCAGATGCTGCGGCGGGGAGTGCGCCCGGATGCCGTGACGGATCAGACTTCGGCGCACGATCCGGTGAACGGCTATCTGCCGCGCGGCTGGAGCCTGGAGAAGTGGGACCGCCTGCGTGCGGCGGATCCGGCGCAGGTCTCGCGCGAGGCGCGGGCGTCGATGCGTACGCACGTCGAGGCGATGCTGGCCTTTCAGAAGCTCGGCATCCCCGTGTTCGACTACGGCAACAATCTGCGCCAGATGGCGTTCGACGAGGGCCTGAAGGAGGCCTTCGCCTTCCCGGGCTTCGTGCCGGCGTACGTGCGGCCGCTGTTCTGCCGCGGGATGGGGCCCTTCCGCTGGGTGGCGCTGTCCGGAGATCCCGAGGACATCTACCGCACTGATCAGAAAGTGCGGGAGCTGCTGCCGCAGGACACGCACCTGCACCACTGGCTCGACATGGCGCGCGAGCGCATCCAGTTCCAGGGCCTGCCCGCTCGCATCTGCTGGGTAGGTCTCGGGGACCGGCACCGGCTCGGGCTCGCCTTCAACGACATGGTGGCGCGCGGGGAGCTCAAGGCGCCGATCGTCATCGGCCGCGATCACCTCGACTCGGGCTCCGTCGCGAGCCCCAACCGCGAGACCGAGGCGATGCGGGACGGTTCGGATGCCGTGGCGGACTGGCCACTGCTCAACGCGCTGCTCAACACGGCGAGCGGTGCCACCTGGGTTTCGATCCATCATGGCGGGGGTGTCGGCATGGGCTACTCGCAGCACGCCGGCCTCGTGATCGTGTGCGACGGCACGCCCGCGGCCGCGCGGCGCATCGAGCGCGTGCTGTGGAACGACCCGGCGAGCGGCGTCATGCGCCACGCCGACGCCGGCTACGAGAGCGCGATCGCCTGCGCCCGCGCCAGGGGACTCAATCTGCCGTTCCTCGCCATCCCCGGCCAGGCGGACCCGTCCGCTTGAGCGAGACGCTCAAGCTCTGGCGCAACGCGCAGCTGGCGACCTGCGATGCGCAGGCGCGCTGCCTCAAGGACGGGGCGCTGCTCACCCGTGGCGGGCGCATCGAGTGGCTCGGTGCGGAAGCCGCGCTCCCGCCGTGGACCCCCGATGAGGTTCACGATCTCGGCGGCGCCTGGGTGACCCCGGGCCTCGTCGACTGCCACACCCACCTGGTGTTCGCCGGTACCCGCGCCGGGGAATACGCCGCGCGGCTGCGCGGCGACTCGTACGAGGACATCGCGCGGCGCGGCGGCGGCATTCTCTCCACGGTGCGGGCGGTGCGCGCCGCGGACGAGGAACAGCTGTTCGAGGAAAGCGCCCCGCGGCTGGCCGCGCTGATGGCCGAAGGCGTCACCACGCTCGAGATCAAGTCGGGCTACGGGCTCACGCTCGAGGACGAGGCAAAAATGCTGCGCGTGGCGCGCCGCCTCGGACGCGCCTTCCCGGTGACGGTGCGCACGACGCTGCTCGCCGCCCACACGCTGCCACCCGAATATCGCGGACGCGCGGACGCGTACATCGAGACCATTGCGCGCCAGTGGTTGCCGCAGCTTAGCTCCGAGGGTCTGGTGGATGCGGTGGACGTGTTCTGCGAAGGCATCGCCTTCAGCGTGGCGCAGTCGCAAGCGCTGTTCGCCGCGGCGCGCGCGCTTGGCGTACCGGTGAAGATGCACGCCGAGCAGCTGAGCAACCTCGGCGGCACGCTGCTGGCGACACGCTACGGAGCACTCTCCTGCGATCACCTGGAGTTCGCCGGTGAGGCGGAAGCGGCAGCGCTCGCCGGAGCCGGAGTGGTCGCCGTGCTGCTGCCGGTGGCGTTCTACTGCCTCGCCGCCGAGCGGCGGCCGCCGGTGGCCGCACTGCGCGCAGCGGGCGCGGCGATCGCCGTCGCGAGCGACTGCAATCCGGGGTCTGCGCCCGGCGCCTCGCTCCTCACGGCCATGAGCATGGCGACGCGCCTGTTCGGGCTCACCGCGGATGAGGCTCTGCTCGGGGTGACGCGCCAGGCGGCCCGCGCACTCGGGCTACAGGGCGAACGCGGTGTGCTCGCTCCCGGTGCGGCGGCCGACTTCGTGGTCTGGAACGTACGCTCGCCCGAGGAGCTCGGTTACTGGATTGGCTTCAACCCCCGGCGGACCGTGGTCCGTGCGGCGGAGGTGCTCCGATGGCCGAATCAGGCTCGCTGAAGCTGGGTGCGCGGCCGCTGCGCCTCGCGGAGCTGCGCCGCGTATACCAGGGGCCCGTGACGGTAGCGATCGAGCCGCAGGCGCTCGCCGCCGTACGCGAGGCCCATGACGCGACGCTGCGCCTCGCCGCGGCGGATGCGCCGGCCTATGGCATCAACACGGGTTTCGGCCTTCTGGCCCAGACACGGATTCCCGCGGCGCAGCGCACGCTGCTGCAGCGGAACATCATCCTCTCGCACGCCGCCGGAGTCGGTCCGCTGCTCGACGATGCGGTCGTGCGGCTGACGCTGGTGCTGAAGCTCGCCAGCCTGCTGCAGGGGTTCTCCGGGGTGAGCGTCGAGCTGGTGCGCTTTCTCGAGCGGCTGATCAACGCCGGGCTGATGCCCTGCGTGCCCGCACAGGGCTCGGTGGGCGCCTCGGGCGACCTCGCGCCGCTCGCCCACCTCTCGCTCGCAGTGCTCGGACTGGGCGACATCCGCCGCCAGGGTGAGACACTGCCGGCCGCGGAAGCGCTGGCCCGGGAAAGCCTCACCGCGCTGGCGCTCGGTCCCAAGGAGGGCCTGGCGCTGCTCAACGGCACCCAGGTATCGAGCGCGCTCGCGCTCAGCGGGCTGTTCGAGATGGAAACGCTGTACGCGGCGGCCGTGGTCGCGGGTGCGCTGTCGCTCGATGCGTTGCAGGGAAGTGATGCCCCGTTCGATCCGCGCATCCACCACCTGCGCGGTCACGACGGCCAGGCGCGCGTGGCGCAGGTGTACCGGGAACTGCTCGACGGGAGCGAGATCCGCGAGTCCCACCGCACCTGCGCGCGCGTGCAGGACCCCTACTCGCTCCGCTGCCAGCCGCAGGTGATGGGGGCGTGCCTCGACCTCATGACGCAGCAGGCCGGGACGCTCGTGACCGAAGCCAACGCCGTGACCGACAACCCGCTGATCTTTCCGCAAACGGACGAGGTGCTCTCGGGCGGCAATTTCCACGCCGAGCCGGTGGCGTTCGCGGCGGACATCCTGGCGCTCGCCTGCGCCGAGATCGGCTCGATCGCCGAGCGGCGCGTGGCGCTGCTGGTCGATCCGAAGATGAGCGGGCTGCCCGCTTTTCTGACCCCCGACAGCGGCGTCAACTCCGGGTTCATGCTCGCCCAGGTGACCGCGGCGGCGCTGGTGGCGGAGAACCGCATGCTATGCCACCCCGCGAGCGTCGACAGCATTCCAACCTCCGCCAACCAGGAGGATCACGTCAGTATGGCGACGCACGGCGCACGGCGCGTGCTTGCCATGACGGCCAACACCGTCAACATCATTGCCATCGAGCTGCTGGCCGCCTGTCAGGGAATCGACCTGCGGGCGCCGTTGCAGACTTCGGCGCCGCTCGCACGCGCGCACCGCGCACTGCGCCTCGCGGTGCCCTTCGCGGCGAGCGACCGCCTCCTGGCACCCGACATTGCCGAGGCCGCCGTCACGCTGCGCCGCGAGGAAGTACAGGGGCTCGCGCGCGCGCTGCTGCCGAGCTTCCGCTGACAGCGCCTGTTGGATCCAGCGCGGCGATTTACCAACACGGTCGTCCGGGCAACAGCTATAATCCGCGGCCAACTGCAGGGCCGGACTCCCGGTGTTGGGAGTTGGCAACAAACTGTTATTTTGTTTGTTTGCGCGACATGGAGGATGCGATATGAGGCGTTTTCTTGCCGGATTGTTGATGTCCTGTGCCCCGCTGCTGGCTTTCGCCGGCGATGAGGTGGGCCACTGGTACCTCGACCCGTACGTGGGAGGGATGACCCCGGACGTCGAGTGGCGGACGAAGCAGGGCACCACCTTCGATTATGGGCTGCGCTTCGGCAACAACCTGACGAAGGACTGGTCACTCGAGCTCGATCTCAACGGCGCGCGTCCCAGCAACCGCTTCGAATCGGGGCACCTCGGTCTGTATTCCGGCTCGCTCAACCTGCTGCGTGTGTGGAACCGTGACGGCGTGTTCGCGCCCTACATCAGGGCCGGAGTCGGCGCACTGGGGGTAAGCCCCTCCAACTCGAGCAACAACACCTTCTTCATGGCGCAGGCCGGTGTCGGCGCGTTCATCAAGCTGTGGGAGAACGCTGACGCTTCGCGCAGCCTGTCGTTGCGTCCGGACCTGACGGTGCGCGGCGACCGCTTCACGCAGTCGAACAGCAAGACCGATTACCTGTACACGCTCGGGCTGGTGTTCTCGTTCGGCCCCGGCACACCGGCGGCGCCGGTCGCGGCGGCCGCACCGCCACCGCCCCCACCCCCGCCACCGCCCCCACCACCGCCGCCGACCCCGCAGTGTCCGGGCATGGCTCCGGGCACCGTGATACCCCCGGGAACGGCAGTGGACGAACACGGCTGCCCGCTCAGGGGTGACGTGGTGCTTCAGGGGGTCAACTTCCGGACCGACTCCGCCGAGCTCACGGGCGCCTCCAAGTCCATCCTGGACGGCGTCGCAAAGGGCCTGCGCGAGCATCCGCGCCTGCGGGTCGAGGTGCAGGGGCACACCGACAGCACCGGTTCGGCGGCCCACAACCTTGGCCTCTCACAGCGCCGCGCCGAGTCGGTGCGCGACTATCTCGTGAGCCAGGGGGTATCGTCTGGTCAGCTGACCGCGAAGGGGTTCGGCCAAACGCAGCCCATCGCGAGCAATGCCACCGCGGACGGCCGGGCGCAGAACCGCCGCGTGGTGCTGCACGTGATCGACAACCCGGGGGATGTCACCATCCGCAACAAGGACGCTACGTCGCAGAACTAGCGTCGCGTGGCCGCTCGCCGCAGCCGCGACCCGGCCGCCCCCTGGCGGCCGGGTCGTTGCCGTTGCTTCAGGTATCCGGAGGCATGGGGAGATTCAAGCGTAAACGCGACAATCTCCCCTGCCGATTCTCCGCTTACGCGGGAGCGTACTCGGTCGCCTTGGGCTTCTCCGCCTCCTCGTCGGTCTGCTGCTCGCGCTTGATGCGCTCGTAGATCTCCTCGCGGTGCACGGCCACGTGCTTCGGAGCACTGATACCGACGCGCACCTGGTTCCCTTTGACCCCCAAGACCGTGATGGTGACGTCGTCACCAATCATGACGGTCTCGCCGACGCGTCGTGTGAGAATAAGCATCTTCCATTTCCTCTGCCGTTATAGTTTTAGGTCTACCCGGGCGCCCCGAGTTCGCTTCGAGCACGCTGCCGGCCCTTTTTTTCTTTTTGTAAGTTGCACAGCATATCTCCAGGCAGAAGGTTCGCGCCATAGCCACGGCCCGCCCCGGCACGAAACGTCGGGCGCTAGCAGTCTGTCGGACTTGCCTTGCGCAAGCCAAGGCAGGGCGCAGCCGGCAAGAGCCGCGCCTTTTGCCGGCGGCAACGCAGGGATTGTCCGACAAATTCGCAGGAGCGAATTTGGACGACCGCAGGTCGGCCCGCAGGGTGCCGGCCAGGATGGGCCGGCACAAAACGGCCGCAGGCCAGTTTTTCCTGCGATCTAGCGCTCCAACAGGCGCTGCAGAGCGGCGCCGGCCGCTGCGGCGGCCGGCCCGACGATCAGATGCACGCAGCCCGCCAGCGGCATCGCGACACCGCGCAGTCCGAGCATGCCGAGCGCGCCGCGGTCGACGAGCGCGTCCTCGCCGACGTGCACGCGCAGGCGGCTCGCGGCGGTCTGGACGCTGCGCACGTTGGCGCGCCCGCCAAGGGCCGCAAGGAGGCTTGCCGCATCGCCGGCCCACGCCAGCGGCTGTGGCTGCCGCGCGGCGCCCGCGGCAGCCGGAGCAGTGGACCTCGCTGCGTCCGCGGCCGGCGCCGCGGGAGCAGCGATACCGGCCGGGTGTGGCGGTCGGGCTGCCTCGGGCTCGGGCGTGCCCGCCGCGCTCTGCAGCGCGCCGCGGATCTCCCCGGCGAGCCGATCGGCGACGGTGCCGACCACCACCTGCAGCGCCTCGCTCGAGGGGCGCACCAGGCCGCGCGCTCCCAGCTGCTTCAGCGCATCCACGTTGACGGCGGCCTGGCGGTTCACCACGAGGCGCAGGCGCGTGGTGCAGGCATCCACCGAGCGCAGATTGGCCGGGCCGCCGAGAGCGGCGACCCAGGCGCCCGCCTGCTCGGAAGGAGCGGCGGCGGAGACTGCAGGATGCGTTTCACCGCGATCACGCCCCGGAGTCTTCAGGTCAAAGCGCACGATCACGAAGCGGAACAGCCCGTAATAGAGAGCGAAGTACCCTGCTCCCACCGGCAGCAGCCACAGCGGTCGCGTGGCATAGCTGAAGTTCAGCACGTAGTCGATCAGTCCCGCCGAGAAGTTGAACCCCAGGCGCACGTGCAGGGCATTCATGATGACGAATGCAACTCCGGTCAGCACCGCGTGCACGGCATAGAGCGCCGGCGCGAGGAACATGAACGTGAACTCGATCGGCTCGGTGACGCCCGTGAGGATCGAGGTGAGCGCGATCGAGCCGAGGAGTCCACCCACGGCGCGGCGCCGCTCGGGAAGAGCGCTGTGATACATGGCGAGGCAGGCGGCGGGCAGCCCGAACATCATCACCGGGAAGAACCCAGACATGAACACGCCGGCGCTCGGATCGCCGTGAACGAAGCGATGCATGTCGCCGGTGAAGCCGTGGTAGTCCCCGAGGACGAACCAGGCGATGTTGTTGATGATGTGGTGCAGCCCGGTGACAATCAGGATGCGATTCAGCACGCCGTAGGCGAACAGGCCGAACGGGCCTGCCTGCAGTACCCAGCGGCTGAGCGCGTCCATGCCCCGCTCGAGGTGCTGCCACTGCGTGCCGAACGCTACCGCCAGCAGCAGCCCCACAAACCCGCTCACGATCGGCACGAAGCGCCGGCCGCCGAAGAAGCTGAGATAACTCGGCAGGTTGATCTTGTAAAACCGGTTGTAGAGCGCGCCGCTGATCAGGCCCGACAGTATCCCGACCGGCACGGTGAGCTTGGCGAGCTCGTGCGCCTTGTACGCGGCGATGGCCAGCTCGCGCCCGCGTCCGGTGACGTCCGCAAGAGCGTCCGGCGGGACCGCGATCAGCACCTCGGCGCCCTTGGTTGCAACCAGGTACGCGACCACGCTCGCGAGCCCCGCCGCCCCGTGGTTCTCGCGCGCCAGCCCCACCGCGACGCCGATGGCAAACAGGATGCCGAGGTTGGCAAAGATGGCCTCGCCGGCAGAGGCCATCAAGGCGGAATTGACGTGTAGGTGTTGAAAGACCGGGACCAGGTCCGGCTGGCCCAGACGCAGCAGCAGACCGGCGATCGGCAGCACCGCGATCGGCAGCATGAGCGCGCCGCCCACCTTCTGCAGCCCGGCGAGGAGGCGCTTCACGAGCCCACCGCAGCCGCCGCCGGGAGTGCCGCAGCGGCGAGCGCGCGCACCGCGGCGGGGCTGTCCGCCTGCAACGCCTGCTGCGCGAGCGCCCGGCACTCCGCCAGCGAAACGCGGCCGATGCGCTCTTTCAGTTCCGGGATCACCGCCGGCACGGCGGACAGCTCGTGCACCCCCAGCCCGATCAGCAACGGTGCCGCGAGCGGCTCGGAAGCCACACCGCCACACACCGCGGCATGCCGCCGGTGCGCGCGCGCTCCCTCGGCGGCGCGCGCGATGAGCCGCAGCACCGCCGGGTGCAGCGCATCGAGCCGCGCGGCGAGTTGCGGGTTGCCACGGTCCATCGCCAGGGTGTACTGCGTGAGATCGTTGGTGCCGATGGAGAGGAAGTCGGCCACGGCCGCGATGCGGTCGGCCAGCACCGCGGAAGCCGGGGTCTCGACCATCACCCCAACGCTCGGCAGCGCGCGCAGCCCCAGCTCCTCGCGCAGCTCGGCGAGCAGCGTGTGCACGGCCTGGATCTCGGCCACGTCGCTGATCATCGGCAGCAGCACCCGGCAGGATGCGGCCGGGCGCACGGCCAGCACGGCGCGCAGTTGCGTGCGCAGCAGTTGCGGATAGGCGAGGCTCGTACGCACCCCTCGCAGCCCCAGCGCCGGGTTCTCCTCGGCGGGCAGTGGCAGGTAAGGAATTGGCTTGTCGCCGCCGGCGTCGAGGGTGCGGATGGTGAGCGGGCGCGTCCCGAGCACGTCGGCAATTCTCTGGTACTCGGCCGCCTGCTCGGCCTCGGTGGGCGGAGCTTGCCGCTCGAGAAACAGGAACTCGGTGCGCAACAGCCCGCAGCCCTCGGCACCGTTGCGTACGGCGGCCCGCGCTTCGGGCACCGAGCCGATATTGGCGAACACCTCGATGCGCGCGCCGTCGGCCGTGCGGCACTCGCGCTGCGCCGCCGCCTCGAGCGCCGCGCGCCGTGCCGCCCGCGCAGCCACCCGGGAGCGGACCGCGGCGAGCCGCGCTTCTCCCGGATCGATCTCGAGCACACCGCGCCCGGCATCGAGCACCAGCGGCGTGCCGTCGGGCACGGCGAGCACGGCCGGTCCGAGCGCCACGAGCGCCGGGATACCCATCGCGGCAGCCAGGATCGAGGCGTGCGAGGTCGGGCCACCGCCGGCCAGCGCCACGCCGGCAACGCTTGCGGCGTCGAGCGTCACGAGCTGCGAAGGCAGCAGCTCGCGCGCGATCACGATGGCAGTCCCGGGCCATGCGGGCTCGGTGCCCGCGCTCACACCGTACAGCGCGCCGAGCACCTGTGTCTCGAGGTCGAGCAGGTCATCCACCCGCTCGGCCAAGCGCGGGTCCGCGAGCGACTGCAACGTCGCGGCACTGGCGCGCACGGCGGCGCGCCAGGCGAAAGCGGCGCTCTTGCCCTCGGCAATGGCGCCGCGCGACGCGGCGACCAGCTCCGGGTCATCGAGCAGCTCGAGATGCGCCGCGGCGATCTCCCGCGCCGTCTGGGTCGGGGCGTCGGTGCCCGCGCGGCGCTCGAGCCGTGCGCGTACCGTGGCACGGGCACGATCGAGCGCAGCGTCCTCCTGCGCTACACCGGCACCGCTCTCGGCAACCTGGATTTCCGGCCGCCGCAGTTGCACGGCCGGGCCGAGCGCCAGCCCCGCGCTGGCGATCACCCCTGGCAGCTCTCCGGGAGAGGCCGCCGGTACGGGT
>Ga0123356_10001959_pt1 | contig 22296 bp, 21 predicted proteins | sample TergutEmb28metaG_2_FD_92546 | JGI IMG/M metagenome (GOLD analysis project Ga0123356, IMG submission 92546) | Embiratermes neotenicus P3 segment gut microbial communities from Petit-Saut dam, French Guiana - Emb289 P3 | ecosystem: Host-associated > Arthropoda: Insects > Digestive system > Gut ... | reverse complement strand
TGGTCGCCGCCGAGTTGAACCACGCAGAGTTCGGGCCAGTAAGTCCGCTCGCGCATGAATTCGGTGTCAACGGTGACGAATTCCTCGGCGGAGAGCCGGCGGCAGAGCTGGTCGAGGTTTCCGGTGGTGGTGATCAGGCGAGGGATGACGTCGGCGCGCTGCGATCGTGGCATGGAGCCGGTTGTAGACCGGCGGTAGCCGTGAGGCTACCGACCGCCTCACGGTTGGTGGTGCGAAGGGGGGGCGATTCTCGCTGGATAGCGGCGCAGCCAGAGCCGGTTGGCGCGCTTCCCGACCTGCCAAAGCGCGTTGGCGCTCAACTTCAGTCAGCGGTGGGACGCGATCGGCGCAGCTGTTTTCACGCCGATGAGACCGAAGAGGGGTTATGCATTCGCAGCCTGCGCAGCTGTTGCTGGGATGGTCCACCAGGCGTGACAATGCGCCAGACTCGCGCTCATCGCGGTCTCGCTGACGAGCATGCGGTATACGGCCCTTCGAGTGGATCGACCGCCTGGTCGGTTCGTGGCTTGGGTTGCCGGCTCACTCGGCGTGCGCGGAGGTGGCCATGTCATCGCGAGGGCAGCTGGATCGCGGCGACGGCGTCAAACTAGCCTGGTCAAAGCTGCAAGGACGCAGCCCGACGGTGGTGTTCCTGCCCGGCTACGGCAGTGACATGACCGGTGATAAGGCAACGGCGGTGGCTGCGTTCTGCGAACGGCGCGGGCAGGCGATGCTGCGGTTTGATTATTCCGGGCACGGTGCGAGCGGCGGCCGGTTTGAGGACGGCACGATCGGCATGTGGTCCGCCGATGCGCTGTCCGCGATTGACCGGTTGACAGAGGGACCGTTGGTGCTGGTCGGTTCGTCCATGGGTGGCTGGATTGCCTTGCTCGCCGCGCGGGCACGCCGCGAGCGCGTGGTGGGGCTGATCGGCATCGCCGCCGCGCCCGACTTCACCGAGACGCTGATGTGGGCGCGACTCAACGTCGAGCAGCGCGCGGCGCTCATGGAACATGGGATAATCCATCAGCCGAGCCGTTATGGCGATCCAACCCCGATTACCCGCGCGCTCATCGAGGATGGCCGCAATCACCTCGTGCTGACCGGATCGGTTCCGCTCGATTGTCCAGTGCGATTGCTGCATGGCCAGGCCGACCCGGATGTGCCGTGGGACATGGCGCTGCGGATTGCCAACGAACTGACCAGCGGTGACGTGCAGGTCATTCTGGTAAAGCACGGCGACCATCGGCTATCGCGTCCGCAAGACCTGGCGCTATTGCGACGGACGCTGCTGCCGTTCCTCGGCGAGGATGGCGTGTAGGCCTTCGCGATAATTGGGATAACGCCAGACCAGGCCGAGCGCCGCCTGCGTCTTGCAGCTCGTGACCCTGCGGTTTTCGGCCCAGAAGCTGAGGGCCATGGGGCTCATGTTGCGCGCCGCCACGTCGAATTCGATCCTCGGCGGTGGTGGCACACCGAGCAAACGGGCGGCTTCTTCGACGACAGCCGCGGATTCGGCAGGTTCGTCGTCTGTCAGGTTGAAAATACGCACGCCGGATGTGCGGCTCCGCAGCATCGCGGCCATCGCAGCGCGGACGATGTCGTCGCGGTGAACGCGGCCAAAGGCGTGGCCTGGCTTGATGATGCAGCGGGCTCTGCCCGCCCGCAGACCGTCGAAGACAGAGCGGCGCGGACCGTAAATGCCGGCGAGGCGGAAGATATCCACGCCATGTCGGTCGGCGAAATGAGACCACGCGTTTTCGGCAACGAGCCGCCGGTGGCCGCGCGTCCCGGTTGGGGCAGGTGGCGTGTCCTCGTCTACCCATCCGCCGCCGCGATCGCCGTAGACGACGGTGCTCGAAAGGTAGCCAATCCAGCGCAACCCCGGTGCGGTGGCGATGGCCGACGCGTGCTCTGCCAGTATCGGGTCGCTGGATGCATCGGGCGGAACGGTGGAAAGGACGTGTGTGGCGGCTTGCAGTGCTGTACCGTCGTGCACATGGCGCGTCGTCGCGGAGACCGCGAAGCCCGCTGCTCGGGCAGCGTTTCCGATCACCGTACCGCAGTAACCGAGGCCGAAAATGTGCAGTCGCATGCTGGGATCTCGCCTTTCCGTGTCGTCGCGACGCACGGCGTGTCAAAGTACTCCCCCGCGGGAGACTGTTGCGTCGCTGCAGTCCCTGCAACGACCGACGTTAGTCCGGTCCTTCCACCGACACATAATCCGGCGCGAATGCGGCATCTCTCTGCTGGAACGCGTATTTAACCCCGTGCGCCTTCATCGTCTCGCGGAACGCCCTCGCTTTGGGCGCAATGTGCCCACGTGCGTCGATCTCCGCGCCGATGCGCTGTAGCGTGCGTGCACCCATCAACTCCAACCCGAGGTTGACCAGCCGCTTGTTCGCCGACAGCAGATGCGGATCGACCAGCCCCATGCGGCCAGCAAGCCGCATCACCTCCGTCTCAAGCTTCGCTGCTGGCACGGACTTCAGCGCCAGACCGATCTTCGCCGCATCCTTGCCGCGGATGCTGTCGCCGGTCAGTAGCAGCCGCTTGGCCCATTGCGGACCGCAATGATACAGCCACATCGAGCCGGGTGGGGTGCCAAGATCGCGCACCGGGGGGAACCCGATGCGTGCATCATCCGCGACGATCACCATGTCGCAGAACCACGCCAGCTCCGTGCCGATACCGATGCATGTGCCGTGCACCTGTGCCACGACCGGCTTATGCATGTCGAAGATCTGGATGCGCAGCCGCTGGCCCTGCTCAAGTCGCCAGACATCGTCGTCGATTTCCTGCCGACCGCGGTAGTCCGGGCCGCGCTGGGTAGAGAACTCAGACAGGTCGGCGCCGGCGCAGAAATGCGGACCGGCGCCGCGCAGCACGACGCAATGCACAGCGTTGTGCTCGTCGGCTTCAAGCAGCGCTGCATTCAACTCGCGTAGCAGCTTGCCGCTCAGCGCGTTGCGCTTCTCTGGCCGGTTCAGCGTGACGATCGCGGTGGTGCCTTGCAACGCGTAGGTGATGGTCTCGAATTCCATGCCGCCCTCCCGGGTTGTCCCTGGCGCCATCAGAGGCGTACAGTCCGCCGCGCGCAACTCTGGAGCCCTTGTCATGCAAATTGCCCGTGTCGAGACCTTCCTGTTCGATCCCGGCCTGGCCAAGAACTTGCTGTTCTGCCGCATCGAAACGGATACCGGGTTGCACGGCTGGGGCGAGGCCTATGTCACACCAGGTAAGGAGCCCGTGATCGCACACCTGCTGCAACACATGGGCAAATACATGCTGGGCCGCAGCGCATTTGGCATCCGACACACGGCGCAGGTCATCTTCGACGATTTCGCGATGCGTCGTACCTCGCTCGATCTGCTCTCAGCGTGGAGTGCGATCGAACTCACGATGTGGGACATTGTCGCCAAGCATGCGGGATTGCCGCTGTACAATCTGCTCGGCGGTGCGTCGCGCGAGCGGGTGAAAGTCTATGCCAATGGCTGGTCCGCCGGAACAGAATCGATAGAGCAGAATTGCGAACGTGCACTCAAAGTGAAGGAAATGGGATTCACGGCGCTGAAATGGGACCCGTTTCCCGGGCCGTGGCGCAGCTTCATCCATCGCGAAGATGAGGATCACGTCGTGCGGTATGTGCGCAAAATGCGCGAGACCCTGGGGCCAGATTTCGCGCTGCTAATCGAGGCGCACCGCCGACTCGCTCCGATGCATGCAATCCGCATCGGCAAACGCATCGCAGAATATGATATCGGCTGGTACGAGGAGCCGTGCTTATGCGATAACATCGAGTTGGTGGCGGAAGTGCGGCGCTCGCTGCCGGGCGTGCCGATCGTGACCGGTGAGGCGATCTATTCGAAGGAAGCCTGGGCACAGGCGTTCGCTGCGCGCGCGGCGGACATCATCAATCCGGATATCTGCAACTGCGGCGGCCTATCGGCGATGCTGGACATAGCGGCAATGGCGCAGCCACACGCCGTGGCAGTAGCGCCGCATAATTACAATTCGACACTGGTGGGGCTCGCAGCGACGGTTCAGCTCGCGGCCATGATTCCGAATTTCTGGATAGCGGAATGCTTCATCAATCTAAAGCCGGCGTGCGATAACATCGCAGTGACACCGCTCGTGGTGCAAGATAGTTTTGTGGAGCTGCCAACGATGCCGGGGCATGGAATTGACATCGACGTAGAGAAACTGCGATCCCATCCGTATCGGGACATGGGCGCACGAACAGGAAAGGCGCTGCGGTCCTACACGGAGGAGTTTCCGCGGAAGAATTACGTGGTAGGGGCAACGAGGACAGGGTACTGACGTCTCATAGTGGCGTCGGGATTTAATTGAAGAGACGCGAGCCCGTCGAAAGGCGGCGGGTCATAAGAACCGCATTTTGGGAGAGAGACGATGCGGCATTTCGGCGTACTGATCCCATCGACCAACACCACCTGCGAGATCGAATTCGGCCGTCTCGTGCCGTCCAGCCTGCAGGTTCACGTCGCACGCCTCGGCAAGGGTGGCACCGGCCCATTTATGCCGAGCAACGATGCGGACATCGACTATCAGTCGAAGCTGCTCGGTTCCGCGAAGGTCGAAGTGATCTCACTCGCACAGACGTCCGCCAGTCTGTTCTCCGAGAATTATGATGAGGATGTGACGCGCCGCATGAGCGCCGGTGCCGGCGTACCTGCCATTACCTCGGCGCAGGCGGTGGGCGAGGCTTTGCGGGCGCTGGGCGTGCAGCGGATCGCGATCGTTTCACCCTATTCACCGCCGGTGATCGAGCGCGCGGGTCACTATTACCAGACGAAATATGGCCTGCAGGTCAAGGCGCTGCACAGTTTTGACGCGAGCGATGCCTACGCAATCGGATTGCTCGGACCGGAGAATGCGCGCGATGCGTTTGTGAAGATCGATCGCCCGGAGATCGAGGCATTCGTGGTGCCGGGCGGGAATTTTCCGACCATGACCCACATCGCTGCGTGGGAACGGGAATTCAGCAAGCCGGTCATCACGACGAACCAGGCTGCGTTGTGGGCAATGCTGCGCATTATGCGGGCAGAGGAGACGCTGTCGGGACTTGGACGGCTTCTGGCTTAGGCGGCCTAATCCGCTTCGCGGCAGCGACCGACGCGCAGTGCCGGGTGAGGCGCGCCACCCTACTGGCGATCAAATCGTTTCGCACCGCACCCTCGACGCTTTGCATCTCAACCTCTGCCGCGCTGCGCCGGAGAGGTTGATTAGACGGTCCGGTGGGCAACGCCCTCCGTCACGCGCAGCACGTCGGCCGCCGCTTCGGCAAACGACGCGCCCTCCGGGAGCACCACCGCCGCCGAACGCACTCGGTGGGTCGCCGGATCGATGCCAGGCGGGGGTGTACCGTTCTCCGCGAGGGCCCGCGCCGCACGCATCAATCGTTGGCGCGCCACGATGATGCCGTTGTCGGTGGTTAGCAGATGCTCGCGCGTACGATCGACAATTGGCCCCATACTCTCCTGCAACGATGCATCCTGCATGCCGATTCCCGCCACGCCGCTGTAGGTCCTCCCCACCTTTTGGCCCGGACGATCGATCAGGTAATCGTTGTCCCGGTTTGCCACTGGAATGTAAGTGCCGGGGATGGTCTTCACGTGGATGCCCTTGCCATCGCGCATCGCCTGCAATTCCTGCGCGGTGAGAACACGCGTCGGGTGATAGTCAAAACTCCACGCCCAGCAGTTCCCGTCATCGATCGGAATCCAGAAATGCCCGTGCACCGGGTGATTCCCGCGCGGGGGGATCATCGTGAACGACGGCATGCACCATGGCGTAATCCGCCAGTAGTACCGGCCGGCCTCGGCGTTGCGCCGAGCGCCGATGAACAAGCCCGCGGGCTGGTCGGCCACCTCGAATTGAACCTGCATGTCGCCCAGGTTGTACTGATTGCCACGCGAGCCGACCATCAACGGGTCAGAGGTGAACGCGTCGCGGTGTAGCCACGATACGTGGCTCGAATCGATGCCACCCTCCAGCGCCTGCAGCCAATTACAGTATTGCAGGCGTTTCGACGTATAGGTTTGTTCCACCGGAACCGTGGCGAATTCGAATTCCGGTAACGGCGGCTGGTGTTCAGGCGCGCCCATATAGGTCCACAGCACGCCGCCGCGCTCGATCAGCGGATAGGCCCGCAACTTGATCGACGCGCGGAACCCGCTGGTTTCCGGTTCGGAGGGTAGATCCACGCACTGGCCGGTCACGTCGTATTTCCAGCCGTGATACGGGCAGCGCAGCCCGCATTCCTCGTTGCGCCCGAACCACAAGGAGACGCCACGATGGGCGCAGAATTCCTCGACCAGCGCAGCGCGGCCTTCGGTGTCACGAAACGCGATCATACGTTCCGAAAGGAGCTGCACGCGTACCGGCGGGCCATCGTTTTCGGCAAGTTCCTCTGCCAGTAGCGCCGGAATCCAATAGCGGCGGAACATCTCGCCCATCGGCGTACCGGATCCCGTCCGCGTCAACAGGTCGTTTTGTTCCTTGCGCAACATGCGTCACCTCCCTACCCAGCCATGTGTCATTGCGAGGGATCGATGCACACCCGCCCGTCGATCACCTGCGCCGGCCACACCCGCAGCGGCTCCGTGCACGGCGGAGCAGCCGGCTGGCCGGATGGTATGTGAAAACGTCCCTGATGGAACGGGCATTCGATTTCTTCGCCATCCACGTACCCCTCGGACAGCAACCCAGGTCCATGCGTGCATTCGTCCTGTGTCACGTAGCAGCCGTCGCCGACCACGAAGACTGCATAGGCCATGCCATCCTTCTCCACCCGCAGCGGCGTATCGGCACTGACCTCATCCCGGCGGCACAACACCCTCAGCACGCTCACTCCCTTCCATCCAGCACGAACTCCGCCGTATCGTTGAGGCCGAAAGGCACGTCATGCAAGTAGACCGCTCCTCGCTCTACAGCCGCAACAAGCTGAAGCTCGGTCTCTTCGGCGCCAATTGTTCGTCCGGCCGCGCGGTCACCATGGTGCCCGAGCGCTGGAGCGGCAACTGGCCTGACTGTCTGCGCCTCGCGCGTCTCGCCGACGAGACCGGCATCGAGTTCATGCTGCCGGTTGGCCGCTGGAAAGGCTATGGCGGCGACACCGACTACCAGGGCGAGACCCTCGAAACCGTCACCTGGGCCGCCGGCTTGCTGGCAGCGACGCGGCGCATCACGGTGTTCGGCACCGTGCATGCCCCGCTGATCCATCCGGTGATCGCCGCCAAGCAGTTCGTTACCGCCGACCACATCGGCCAGGGTCGCTTCGGCCTCAATGTCGTCTGCGGCTGGAACCAAGACGAATTCACCATGTTCGGCGCAACGATTCGCGAACATAGGGCGCGTTATGAATACGCACAGGAATGGCTGGACGTGATCAAGCTGTGCTGGTCGCAGCAAGCTATGTTTGACTTCCCTGGCCACTTCATCAACCTGCAGCAGGTGCGCGCCAAGCCAAAGCCGTTCGGCAATAGCCGGCCGATCGTGATGAACGCCGGCGCCTCGCCCACCGGCCAGTCATTTGCTATACGCAACTGTGACGCGCTATTTTCGATGACACCGAAAGGCAAGCTGGCCGAGTTCGCCGCACACGTCGCGCGCGTGAAGGCATTGGCGCAAGCAGGCGGGCGCAGTCTGGACGTCTACACGGTCGCGGTCATCACGTGCCGTCCGACAATGCGTGAGGCCGAGGCGTACTACCACCACAGCGTCATCGACAACGCGGATTGGGCTGCCGTTGACCGTATCCTGGCCATGCGCGGCGTGACTCGTGGAGCATTCCCGGACGATTTCGAGGAACGTCGCGCGCATCAGGCAAACGGCATGGGTGGCATGCCAGTGGTGGGCGATCCGGATCAGGTGACGAGCGAGCTGGCGTCACTCGCCAAGGCGGGCGCGCGCGGCATTGCGCTGTCATTCGTCAACTACCTCGATGAATTGCCGTATTTTGCCCAGGAGGTATTGCCGCGGCTCACGCGCATGGGACTGCGAGAATAGCATGCGGCTCTTGTCATTGCGTGCCCTGCGGCCCGCAGCGGCCTCCTGCTTGGAATTGCTGCGTTCTCCCGGCCTCGCCATGTCGGCTAAGATGCCGCACCGACCGCCAACCCTACCGCTACCACAGCCATGATCAGGGTCGTCAGCCAACCGAGCACGATCAGCGGCCAACGCCGCAGACCGTCAAATGGGCGGCCCTGTTCCTGTCTGCTTACTTGTTCACCGCGCTCAGCGTGCCCATCGACTGGCTGTCACTGCTGCGTCACTCGTTCATCCCGACGCTGATCACGTTGGCGAACACCACCAGCGCAACGATGGACTGCACGATCCAACTCGAATAGCGACGGGCGATCACGGAAATGACGCTGCCACCGGCGGCGTGGCCGATGCGCGCGCTGATCTCCTGGCTGACGATCATCTGGATAGCAGAGCGGCATGATCCAGCACGCGGCGTAGCCTAGCTGTGCGCCGATCTGCGTGTAGGTGACGATGCCGCTCGGATCGTTGTCGGACGTGCCGCTGACCAAGCCCGGGCCGAGATGCCGCGCGAACGAGTGCCAGCGCAGCGTGGCCGAATCAACTGCCTCCCCCCGTTCGGGGGAGGGGCGGCGTGGAGGGTCGACCGCCACAGTCATGACGTTGGTCCCCTTTCCCCGGCTCTCCCGCTCAATGGGGAGGGGGGCCGGAACACCTCACGCGCTGACCTGCGCTTTCCAGTAATTCCACGCGCGGTCCACCTGGCTGCCGACACCCGCACTGGCGGCAGCGCATTCTTCTGCCGTCAGGTAATTCACTGTGCCCAACTGCATCGCCTGGCGCTGCACGCGGGCGTTCACTTCGGTGTAGACCGCCCGGAACACCGCGAGCCGCAGTGTTGGTCCGACAACCGTCGAGCCGTGTCCGCGCATCAGCGTCACGGCCCCGCCGCCCAGCGTGCGTGCCAGTGCCCCGCCTGATATGCCATCGCGGATCAGCAAATCCGTCGCTGTGCCGCATACCTCTCGGATTTCGAAATTCGGTACCTCGACGCCCAGGAACCCGCCCATATGGCACACCGCACGCATCGTTGCAGAGTGTGACACGCTGAACGGAACCACCGACATCGAATGGCTGTGCACCACCGACATCACGTCCGGCCGCAACCGATAGATCTCGCTGTGGATGAATCGTTCCAGATAGACTGCGCGACCAGCAGCATCGATCGCTTCACCATCAAGGCCGAACGTCAGAATATCGCTCGTCGTCACCGAACCCGGTGCCATGTTGCGTGCGAGTAGGAAATGTTCGGTCGATGCGTTGTGGCGAACGCTGACATGGCCGAACGCGTCGACCACGCCTTGACTGGCCAGGATACGGTTCGCATCAACCAGTTCTGCCAGCAGTTCCGTGTCGGCGCGCATCATATGCGATGGCTTTCGTGCGTAGAGTGATGGAACATGTCTTCGGGCTTCAACTCGCGCGGTGACAGGCCTTCGGAATGGTGGCGGCGTAGGAACACGTTCAATACGTGGCGATTGGCGTCCAGGCCGTACGACCAGAAATCCTCACCCATCAGTTGGCGCGCCGCGTGCAACTGCTCCTCGATGAACGGCAGCGTCACCTTGGTGGCAGAACAATCACCCAGCTTCGTCAACGCCCGCGCCTTCGCTTGCTGGAACGCCTTCAGCAGCGCCATCGGCAACCAGGGATGGTGCTCTGCTAACGTCTTGCGCACACCGAGGATGTGCATGATCGGAAAGATGCGTGTCTTGCGGTACCACGCTGTCGCCGCGGCGGTGGGATTGACATAGAGCCACGCCACTTTCGGATGTCCCTGTTCAAAGCAGGATGGCGCGCGCGGGCCGATCACCGCGTCGATGTCGCCCTTCGCGAGCATGCCAGAAATGGTCTCATCCTCCGGCGCATCCTCAATGCGTACATTTGACGGTAACCGCAGTGCGATCTTCTCGATGCGGCCGGGATGATCGTAACCGCCGCGGACCCAGGTCACGTCTGACGGCTTCACGTCATGCTCTTCCTCGAGCATCAGGCGTGTCCAGACGTTGGCGGTGACCTGATATTCCGGCACGCCGATGCGCTTGCCCTTCAGGTCCTCCGGTCGCGCGATGCCGCGGTCGGTGCGGATGTAGATCGATGTATGCCGGAAAGCACGCGAAGGAAACACCGGCACGCCGACATACGGACAATCGCCCGTCGCGGTCTTGACGACGAACGAGCTCATTGAAAGCTCGCAGACGTCGAAATCGGCGTGGCGAAAGGCGCGGAAGAAGATCTCCTCCGGCTCCAGCAACATGAACACCGGGTCGACGCCATCGATGCGTACCGATCCGTCCACCAGCGGACGCACCCGGTCGTAGTCACCGACGGCGATGGAAAGCTGCAGCGGCATGACGTGGACCCCCGTCCGGCAATCTACGCTGTGCGGTGCGGGCCTGTCATGCTGCGTAGCGGTGCGGATTGGCGGGTCGGCCGCGGCCGGTGACCGGGTTCGCATCGATCAGTGGTCCGCACGCGCCCACTAGGCCCAGTGGCCGTCGATCCAGACCCACGAGCCATTCGGCACATGCGACCACCGCCCGGGCACCCAGGTGGTCTCCCCCTGGGGTGGCGGCACATAATGCCCGTCGTGCCAGGCCCAGGGATCGCCGGCCCTGCCGGTGTAATCCCAGTGCCCGGGCTGCCAGACCATCGGGCCGCCACCCGGTGGCGGCGGCACCAGGTCGGCGTGGACCGGCGGCGGCTGCATGGGCGCCGTTGGCGGCGGCAGCTCGACAGATGGCCGGGGTGGCGGCGCCACCGTTGCTGGTGAAGCCCGCGTCACCGCCGATGTCGTGACCGCCTCGGTGGCACAGGCACTCAGCGCCAACACGCCCAGCACCGTCACACGGCCCGCGACCGTGCGGGAGGTTCCCATGACCTCAGCGCCGCCAATGGCCATCAATCGAGACGTAGCCGCCGCTGCATTCCTGCAACCGGTGGCCGCGCTCCCATACCGCCATCGTCGCCGGGCGCTGCACGTCATGTCCGGGCTTCCAGTCCCAGTTGCTGCCCTTCCACATCCAGCGCGCGGGGTGGGAGGTCATCATCTGCGCGTCTGCTGTCGGGACTTGCATTGGCATGGACAATAGTTCCACCGGGCGATGTTTTGGAGCCAAAGAAGCACGTTCCGTTCGTGACCTGCTGGGCTACAACGATAGATACCGGGAATTCACCTTGCATGGTATTTTTTGTTACTTTTAGTCCAGAGCTTGGGTTCGCAGATGTATATTCGCCTATCCCAACGAAGGTACAGCGCCGACCATCGAGACCGCGCCGAGCGACCCAAATGCGACAACGTCAACTGGAGATTGAAAGTTGATCGGCTGAGTCTCATTGTCGGAACCCGTCCGCCAATGCCAGTCGGTTTCGTATCCGCTGAATGCCAAAACGCACCTCCCTCTTAGCCGAGCGAGCCACAAGCTTCTTGGTGGAGCCGAAGCATGCCCCAGCACGGGCTTCGGCACGAGAGAAGTGAAACACACATGGTCGAAACCATTTCCGCTTCTGTCGGCCAGCGACGATCTTGCTGACCGCGCGGCGTCGGGCGGCGTGCCGCGGTCATGACGGGTACTATCATGACGACAGTGATGCACCTATGGCTGACCTCAAAAAGCTCACCTGTTAGGGCCGTTTGATCGACGTCTGTCGCGTGCGGCTGGGGTCGGCTAGTTCTGCGATCGAGAGGCTGCTGGCCCCCCTTTCTGGCTGGTCGTCGGCTCTGGTTAGTATTTCGGACACATGCGCGTAAATCCGTATGAGCACAGTCAGAAACGTCGTTAACCTGCGCTGCAACTGTAGCTTATCGTTGAGCATTCCAGCTATCACAGCGACAAGCAGCGCCAAAACGACGGCGGCAACTTTCTCCGGAATGCCGAGCCGGCTGAATAGGGCAATTCTCTTGTAGATGCTGGGCACTAACAGGAGGATCGGCATATGGACACAATAAAGTGGATAAGATAGCCAGCCGAGGAACTCCGAGGACCGCGCCGTAATATGGCTGTTACACGGCGAAAAGCTGCCAAACCACACCAAAAGCGGAGCTAAAATCGCGGTCGCGACTAATGGATATAGGCCCTTCAGAGTAACAGGAACCATTAACATAATAAGGAGGCAAATGTAGATGAGATACGGGTTAACCGATTTGATGTGACTGGTTGCGCTCGGTCGTAGACGATAAAGAAGCATCCCGCATGAAAAGCCAAAAAACACCCGCGGGAAGCCGCCAAGAAAACTATCGATATACCATCCTGCATCCATGTCGAAAATGTTGCGGTGGCTTGCAATCCCGCGGACGAACGCCGAGACGAAAAGAATCGCGAGCCAGCCTACACAGAATTTTTGCAAGGAGATGCGGTTGAGGCGTAACAAGAGTGGAAAAGTCGCACTTGCAAGTATTTCGAAGGCTAGAGACCAGAGCGGAAGATTAGTCGGGAAGACGCCCCAGAGTGGGACGTGTTTTGCTGTCAGATAAGGAAGCATAAAGCCATTGCTGACGATCACCACAGCAAAATCGCGCATCGTGAAGGCGTTGGGGTGGGTCATAGTCAGGTGAGCAAGAAGCGGGGCCCCGAGAAGAACACCAATAAACATCAATGGGTATAGGCGACTGATGCGGCGCACGAGATAGTCGCGCACTGTCATGCCCCGCGCGAGCTTCTCCCCATATGCATGGCAGATCACAAACCCACTGAGAATGAAGAAAAAGTCGACAGCGACGAATGCATTCAATAGACAGCGTTCACCAGGAAAAGAGTGTATTGCGAGGACCACGAGAGCGGCGATGCCACGCATGCCATCAAGAGTGCGAAATCGATCTTTAGTCAAAGGTCGTACCTTCTGAAAGGCTCTTGTGCGAGATGATTCCGAGGCCGTACCTGTTGTTCACCCCGCATATTACGCATTGCGTGACGCTCTTGACATCATTCAAATGGGTTAGACAGAGGTGTTATCCTTTTGTTACACCTCGTCCATCCTCCTTCGTTTGGGGTGGGCGCCCGTGGCGACGCGCGCGACCCACCGCGATAGGGGGCCCGTGCTTGCGTTTCAGCATTTTTGGCAAGTGGCGTTCGCTATGTACCACGGCCCTGGTTCCCCGATACGGGAACGAGCGACCACTGAACGGATCACGGCCGATGATCTGTTGTGCCTGCGCTGCAAGCCCGTCGAAGCCGTTATACAAATCAACGGACCGGCCGGTGAGGAGGACCTTGGTGTCAAGTGCGTGGCTGCCCGCACCGCGCCTTTCAGGGCACGCAATAACCGTGACAATGCCTTCTCGCTCTCGCTCAGGGGCGCGCCAAGATTTCCAAGGAATACCAACTACCGGCGCCCAGCCGGGCGCCGGGTCGAGGGCACCGTCGTCCAGCGCGCCTGCGGTGATCCTCGAGAGCATGAGCGTCTCGCCCGTGCCGTCGGGCAGAAATCCACTTAGCGGGACGGCCTCGCTCGCCAGCAACTCCAGCCGTTCGCGCAGCGTATCCAGGACGCGCGTGACATGGCGGGGCTCGGTGTCGATTGCAAATTGCAAACGGCGGTCACTTCAGAGTTCCCAGCCTTCAGGCAGAGGCCCGCGAAAGTAAAGTTCCGCGCCAGTGATCGGCGACCTCGCGTTCGGTGCCGGGCGCTGCGGCTCCAGGCAACTCCGCGGCAACGGCGCCAGCGGCGGCTTGCCTGGCTCGAAAATCAGCGCAGCCGTCAGCCGGTGGCGACCCGTCGCCTGCGCCGGCTTCTGCGGGGCCGAGTGTGGTTGGGCGCCAGGAGGTTGCGGCAGCGGCGCGGCTCAGATCGGGGGCGCCCTGGCTGTGGAACATCAGGGTGCTTGTTGGAGGGTCATTAATTCTTCTACTCGGCATGACCGTGATCAACGTCAATATAGACATTGCTCCCGCCTTCAGTATTTGGTGAACTCGCATTGTAATGGTGTGTGTCATCAATTTTTTCTGATCTGGATATATTAATATTATCCTTTTTTGCTATATCCTTAGCCACGTCCTTAGCTACTTCCTTCGCCAATTCCGCTCGGAAGCTATTCACTGAATTATTAAGTGGGTCCCTATTAGTTGAGTTCCTCTGGCAAATTACTTCCTTGGCTGCTCGTTCAGGGTCAGACCTGAGAATTCTATTAATATCGACTAGTGGAAGTTCACAAAACCTATCTAGAGTTCCTTGCGCCTGGGCATAAGTGTAGTCGTCGGCGTAGTGGCCACTATACGAATGATAGTAGTAATTATACTGACCTGGTTGAGGTGCGCAACCAGGAAGTAACAGTAATATCATCAGCTTCTTCAGCCGTTCTTCTAACTGGACAGCGTCCTGGCGCGTCGGTACCCTAGTGGTGTTCTGTAGCGGCATCCCAGCGCCAGCGGCGTTCGGGTGATGGGCTGAGTAAGCCCGTTTTAGGTCTTTCTGTCGCCATATGTGCAGACGATAAAATATGTTCGGCATTTGGACTCCCGTCTTTCACAATCACATGTATCCGACTACGTCCACCACATCGTTCCGGAAATAGAGTCGCCAATCCATCACGAGACAGCCGCTTGCGGAGAACTTTAACGAAGAACGAACCGTCGGGACGGTATTCCAGCCTTCCATTGTCTTCAACCCGAATGGGCGACTGATTCTCTTTACGGGACGAAGAGACTAGCGGCTGCGGCTCCGCGCGGTGACTATGACTCCTTGGCCGTACCTCGGGCAGCGCGCTCGCGGCTCGAGGCATTGGTGAAACACCGGCGGTCGAAATCGGCGTCAACCTGAGTCCGCTCTGGCGCGAGCTATCCTATCAACTACGGGTCCCCTGGCCGGACAGCCTCGGCGACGGGTGGTGCGCGGCTGGGGCAAAGGTCGTGGCGTCGCCGGCTTGCCTCGCGCCATCCTGGCCTCCGGCAGCCTCACGCCATTTTATCCCGCGCTGTTGGCGGCGGGCGACGACGGCGCTCGCCGACAGCTCGCGGGAGAGAGGTGAATCAGCGCCGGAGATTTTTGCGCCTGCCAGAAACGCGCGAACAACCAGCATGCTTCGGCAGACGCGAGGATGGGCGGCCCCCGCTTAGCGGTGGCCGCCATGGAAGGCACCGCCATGGAAGGCACCAGCACGGAAGGCACCATGATGTTCGACTTTTTTCACCGTCACGAATTTCCGAAACCCGAACCCTATCGGAACCGCGTAGGTGAAAAACGGGTATTGGTACGGGTAGTAGTTGGCATACGGGAAATCCTGCTCATACCCAGCGTAATTTTCTGGAAAATAATAAGGATAGCCTTGTGCCTGAACTGGGATGGCTGCCGATAAGTTGCCGACAGGACTAGGAGTCATGGCCGTTGGCTGCCCCGGCGCACCGGGGACCTCCGTTCCGGGTGGTACGCTGGACTCAAGTTCGCTGGGTCGGACCGCAACAGGTGGAGGGGGTCGAACCAGATTCGCGTCCGGCTTGAGCCCAAGCTTTACCGTACCGGCCGGACCGCTCAGCAAGACGTTCCTCGGAGAGATGCGGTCGAGTCGCCAGTCTCTCAGTGTTTCGCCCTCCGACAGCTCAAGGGAGTTTGTGCCGGACACAACAAAAATCGCGATGCGCAGATTCGGTCCGATCACGATGCCGGTCAGCCTCACATCGCGCAGTCGTGAATTAGCATCATCAGTCGAGGAGGGGACCTCTGGATGGCGCTGTACGGGGCTAAGCGGATCGGCGAGCTTCCGAATTTCCGGCGCTGCGGGTTCGGTTTTCGCTGGCGGTAAGCGGGCTTCGAATGAAGCGCTATCGTTACTAAGGATCAGGCCCGCGCAGACCACGCATCCGGCATGACACACGGCGAGCAAGCGGATCATTTACTTGAGCACGGACGGTGTGCGCCAGAGCCAAGCTTCATGGATGCCACAGAAAAACCGATGCGACGCTCCAAAGGACGAAATACCTTCACCCTAGGAAGGATATGGTACTCCTGACACAGGTGCAAGCGTCGCAGGCGCGGTCATCTCCGCCGGTTCCGCCGGGTGAGTCGCTGCGATGATGTTGCCGTGTGGTCTGGCGGTGAAGTACCAGGCAGGAAACACGGCTCACGTACGCCGTCTTTGCATTGCCGGGTGGTGCCAACACCATGGTAACACCATAAGACGCAGCACGTCGTCGCGTGCGACCGATTCCTGCTCCGAGCAGATGCGGAGGTGCCGTTGGGCCGCGTGCTTGGTGCGCGCCGTCGTTCGCAAGCCGCCAGTGGTGGCATGTGCGGCTCGAGCACCGCCCGTTCGGCATCCGTGGTGTCACTTGCATAGCGTGGTCCATCACGCCGACACATACGGCGCGTGATCTCGTCTCAGCCCACGATGACGCTCCGGTTGTCTTCGCAAACACGAGAGAATCGCGGCGGACGGGATCGCCCAACCTGGCTCGCCAGCCATTTGATGCGACTCAAAGTTTCGTTAGCTAACCGTTTCAGATGAATCTCTTACCACTGCGGATGCCGCAGCAATTTACTTGACTCAGTCAATATTCCGGCGCACCGTGCGGTTCCATGCGAGACGCCGCCGAGAACGCGCTGGAAGACCGAATTGCCGCGGTACGGCGGTTCAGCCGCCACTACACGCGGGTGATCGGCGCGCTGCAGGAAGGCCTCCTGCAAAGCGCGTTCTCGCTAACCGAGGCACGCGTGCTGTACGAGCTGGCACATCAGCCGGGCCTGACCGCCACCACCTTGGGCCGAGAGCTCGGAATCGACGCCGGCTATCTCAGTCGCATCCTGGCCGGATTTACCGATCGCGGCTTACTGGAGCGGCGCGCCGATGTGGCGGACCGCCGGCAGAGCACGTTGCGGCTGACCGCCGCCGGCAAGGCCGCTTTCGCGCCGCTGGATGCGCGTTCGCACACCGATGTTGCCGCGTTGCTGGCGCCGTTGCCGGAGCCTGCGCAGCGGGAACTCGTCGGCGCCATGGCACGGATCGAGACCCTGCTGGGCGGCGTCGCACGGTCGGTCTGGCGGCTGCGCGGGCCGCGGGCCGGCGACACCGGCTGGGTGGTGGAGCGACACGGTGCCCTCTACGCCGCGGAATACGGCTTCGATGCGCGCTTCGAGGCTCTTGTGGCGAAAGTCGCCGGTGCATTCCTGGCGCAAAATGATCCCACGCGTGAGCGTTGCTGGATCGCTGAGTGTGACGAGGTCCGGTTGGGCTCGGTGTTTCTGGTGCGGGCCGACGACGAGACAGCGAGGCTGCGCTTGTTGCTTGTGGAACCGGCGGCGCGCGGGCTCGGCATCGGCAGGCAACTGGTCGGCGAGTGCATCGGCTTCGCGCGCACTGCGGGATACAAGCGCATTACGCTTTGGACCAACGACGTCCTGGTGGCGGCACGGGGGATCTATCAGGCGGCCGGTTTTCGTCTGATTTCGAGCGAGCCGCACAACATGTTTGGGCCGTCGATCGTCGGTGAGGACTGGGCGCTGGTGCTGTGAGAACAGGCAAGCCCGCATCCGCGAAGCGGTAGAGGGCGAGCGCGTCGCAGCGACGGTGAAGGGCCAACGGTCCGGGGCGCTCGTCGGGTCGGTCTCTCACTCACGACGTCTGGCCTCTGGCGGTAACCCGCTTTGCGGTTCAACGCGGCGGAGCTGAAGAAGTCTTCTCGACTGTTGCCGCAGTCCGTTATCAGGCACCGATAGACAACGATGTCCTGCGCCATCGTGCCTAGCGTGTCGAATTCAACGGGCTTCAGCGCACAAGAATTGGCGGCGAGATCGTGAGCACGCTTGATGTCTGTGCCGTCGGTGGGCCACGGCCACCGGCACTTGCCGCATGTGCGGACGAGCGCCCGGCATTCTGGCACGTCGTGCGCGGACCATCGTCCTCGCTTCAGACCGAGCAGGATGAGTCTGCGTGGGACAGGTCTCCTGATCGGCGTGTTCGCCCCCGCCGATCACGCCGGCCCGGGCTTGGCGCAGGCGCGGGGTCCGGCATCGGACTTGATACCTCTGCCATCGCGATGGCAGTTCGCACCGGCAACCGGACGACGTTTTGCATCCCAATCAGCTGGGAGGGCCGGCCGCGCGGTTTCACGAACCATCTCCGCTCAACAGCCCGACCGAGAACCGACCATCACCGGCGGTGGTGTCAAGGGATGCACAATTTGACCGGCAGTCTGCCTGACGACACACTCCTGGCACAAACCGCTGAGAACGCCCATGAAAGTCTTCGTCTTCGATCTTCTCGCCTACGGCGAGCATCTCGATCACTTGAAGGTCGGCAACGAGCTGCCTTATCCACTGCCGTCGCAGCACTTCAAATCCGATGTCGCTGCACGCACTTACGCCGAGCATCTGGACGCGTGGGAGGAGATTGACCGGCTCGGCTATGATGGGCTCGGGTTCAACGAGCATCATTGCTCGCCATACGGCCTAATGAACTCGCCGAACTTGATGGCTGCCTCGGCGGCGCAGCGGACCAAGCGCGTGAAGCTGCTCATTTATGGCAACCTGCTGCCGTTGCACGAACCGTTGCGCCTGGCGGAAGAGCTGGCCATGTTGGACTGCCTGTCGAACGGACGGCTGATCTCCGGCTTCGCCCGTGGTATTCCGCGCGAATACCAGGTGCACAACGTAGCGCTGTCTGAATCGCGCGCGCGATTCGAGGAAGCCTATGAGATCGTCACTCGAGCCTGGACCGACGATATCTTCTCCTATCAGGGAAATTACTGGTCGTATCGCGACGTGGCGTTATGGCCGCGCCCGCTGCAGAAGCCTCACCCGGAAGTCTGGATGCCAATCGTCGGCAGCAAGGAATCAATCGAGTTTGCCGCAAAACACAACATCCGTATCACGCCGGGCCTCGCGCCGGGTGGGTTGCAGGACGACATCATTCGGTATTACGCGAAATGCTTGGCAGAAAATGGCCGAGCGATCACGCCTGACCATCTGTCGCTTGGGCTGTCGGTGTATGTTGCCGACAGCAAAGCCCAGGCAGTGAAAGAATGCGGCCCGTACCTGCTCTATTTCAACCGCACCCTGTTCAGTCACGGCAACTTTACCGAGACGAGCCTGCAGCGCCAGTTCGGTTATACGTCCGACGCGTCGCTTGATTACGTGCGGCCGGAAAATCGCCGCGCCGGCGAGCACGCACGGGAGGATTTCCGCAACATGACAATGGAGGGCGTTGCCCGTCTCGCCGAGCGCCTGCCCTGGGGCACGCCGGACGAAGTAGCAAAGCGCATCATCGCTCTGGCGGACCACACCGGCGCCAACACGGTGCAAATTGGCTTCAATCGCGGCGCCATGCCGCAGGAGATGTTCCTGGAACAGATCCGGCGGTTCGCGCGAGATGTGCTACCCAGGGTACAGGCTCATGAGGTGAAGCGCGTGCCGACGGCGGAGGAAGTCATGGCATAAGACCACGCCGTGATCGTTTGGAGCGAAGGGGTGAAGCAATCACCTGCGTGAGCTCGCCGCATCGTTTGCAGACACGCAATGACGCGAGAGAGCTGGGAGAAAACAAACAATGTCATCTACGCTCCGCTCCAGCCCTGAATCGCGACTGGAAAACCAACGTTTCGGCGCGCTGCAGCTCAGGGTCGCCGCCTTCTGTGCACTGGCGCAAGGTTTCGACGGCTACGACATCAATGCTATCGGCATGGCGGTGCCGTCGCTGTCACACGCCTGGCACGCGGCGCCGGCGTCCTTCGCGATCACTTTCGTTATGTCCAATGTAGGCGTGATGTTCGGCGCACTTGCGTGCGGTCCGGCCGGTGATCGCCTTGGCCGCAAGCCCGTCATCCTGACCAGCCTGTTGTTCCTCGGCATCTTCTCGCTCGCCAGCGCCTATGCCGGCTCGGTCGGCACGCTGGCCTATCTGCGCTTCTTTACTGGCATCGGTATCGGCGCGCTGATGCCGACCACGGTTGCCTTGGTGTCCGACTATTCGCCGGAGCGTCTGCGTGCCGTTGTCACCATGGCCATCTTCTGCGGCAATCCGCTCGGCGGTTTTCTCGGCGGCCAACTCATCGCGCAATTACTGCCGGTCTATGGCTGGCCCGTCATCTTCTATATCGGCGGTATCCTCCCGCTGATCCTGTTCCCGGTCCTGCTGATTTGGTTGCCGGAGTCACCGCGTTTCATGCTGGCGCATCACCGCCGCTCGCGCCGTGCGCTAGTCGTCTATGCCGCACTCGGCATCGATCCCGACTCCACGCCCGTCATCAGCCTCGCGCGGCAGGTGGACGTCGCGAAGGGAAACACCATTGTCGCCTTGTTCGCCGCCGGTTACGCCCTGCGCACAGTTCTGTTTTGGATCATGTTCTTCTGCAGCCTGTTGAGCCTTTATCTGATCGGCTTCTGGCTGCCGACGGTGTTGCATCTGGAGGGGCTGACGCCGGCCGGAGCGGTATTCGCCGCAAGCCTGTACAGCGCCGGAGGTGTGCTGAGCGTTCTTGCCATTGGTCCGCTGAGCCACCGTTTCGGGATCGAGCCAGTGCTGGCCTCTTGCCTTGCACTCGGCATCGTGGCGATCGCCGGTGTCGCACTGGGCAACCTGCCATATCTGGTGCTGCTTGCGACGATCTTCGTCATGGGCGTGTGCGTGGTCGGTGGGCAGTGCGGCATCAACGGCCTCTCGGCCGCTCGCTACCCGGCGCGAATGCGCAATACCGGGGTCGGATGGGCGCTCGGCATCGGCCGCCTGGGCGGAATCGTCGGTCCCGCACTCGGTGGCGTGCTGCTCAGCCGCGGCTGGCCGCCGCCCCATATCCTGCTCTGTGCTTGCATCACCGCCGGCATCGCGGCGCTCTGCGTCGTGCTCTTGCAGCTCCCCGCGGCACAGGTCGAACCCGAATTGCTGCGTGAGGTATAACGCTCGGCGTCAGCGGACACACCACGGCATCAGGCCATCAGGCCGCGCCGACAGTATTATCTTGGGGCCTCTGGTGCATGCGTCCGCGCTGGCAACCATCTATGTCACCCGCGTCGATGCCAAGCTGTGGGCTCTGAACGCCGCAATGTGCGCGTCGCCACGGCCGGCTGCTGGCATATCTCGATGTGATCGGTGGTACGCGCCGCGTCAGTGGAGCTGCTGGGGGCCTCTAATCTGGCCGCAGCCAGCGACCGGACGATTGCTCATCGATCCGTCGTTCCTCCCGTGGTGACGGCTTCGCCGTACGGCACTCGAACATGACCCGTGTGCCGCCATAGGGCTGGATCTGAAAGTCGACGACCACGGCGGCGTCTCTCACTGTGCCGGCAGCACGATCATCCCACGATGGGTGATAAGGCCGACGGCGATGGCAATGTCGTCAACCCTGTTGATGGCATTCCATGGTACAGTAGCGACTTGATGCGTCTACGGATCATGTGTGGTGCCATTGTGCGGCGCCCTCAATTCAGCCCGGTGGCGACGATCGCGCCCTATGCCAGCATGAGCACAGCGATCATGCCAACGGCGCCGAAAATCACAGCCGATTCCACCGTATCAGCGCGGTGAGCAACACTGCGGGCGGTGCAGTGGCGCGGCTCTGTTGACTGATGCGTGTCGGGAACTCCTGTTTGGCGACCGGTCCGAAGCAACGGGCCAAAGCAGCAGACAGCACGACTGCCGCGAAATTGGGACATCGCTGTGCCGAAATCGACGCAATCTCCGGACTGGCGCAGTATCGTCGCCGATCCTATCACCCTGGAGCCTGAGATGATCCAGAACGCAACGATCTGTCGCTCGATCGTGCTGAAGCGCCGGCCGGTCGGCGAGCCGGGTCCGCAGCACTTCGAGCTGCGCGAGGACGCTCTGCCCGAACCCAGGGGCGGCGAGGTGGTAACCCGCACGATCTGGTTATCGATCGACCCCTACATGCGCGGCCGGCTGCGCGAGCAACAGACTTATGCCACCGCGGTGCAGATCGGCGAGGTGATGACCGGCGAGACCGTGGGCGAAGTGATCACCTCGGCCGATCCGATGCTTGCACCGGGAGATATCGTGGTGGGGGCTCGCGGTTGGCAGTCGCATTGTGTCACGCCGGCTGACCGGCTGGTGAAGCTGCCACGGCATGCTGCACCGCTGTCAGCTTACCTCGGCGTACTGGGAATGCCGGGTGCAACCGCCTATCGCGGCATTACGGAGATCTGCCAGCCGAAGCCGCGGGAGACTTTGGTGGTGTCGGCTGCATCCGGCGCGGTCGGTTCCGTGGCGGGACAGCTGGCCAAGCGCGCCGGTGCGCGGGTGGTTGGCATTGCGGGTGGGGCGGAGAAGTGCCTCTTCGTGCAGGACGCTTTGGG
>Ga0123356_10001958_pt1 | contig 22296 bp, 14 predicted proteins | sample TergutEmb28metaG_2_FD_92546 | JGI IMG/M metagenome (GOLD analysis project Ga0123356, IMG submission 92546) | Embiratermes neotenicus P3 segment gut microbial communities from Petit-Saut dam, French Guiana - Emb289 P3 | ecosystem: Host-associated > Arthropoda: Insects > Digestive system > Gut ... | reverse complement strand
CTCGTGAGACATGATCGATAAAAATATATTGTATGCATTATATCCCATATAATTATAATCGGTACGTCTGACGCGGAAAGGAGTCCGCATTTCTTCGCAATCGTATGCCAAGTCATTATCGGTAAAAACTCTTTCGGCTGTGATATAAACATCATTCCCGATTGCTTCCGCTATCAACTGAACCAGATCGTAAAAACCGTCGGCATCGTGAAGTCCGGCAAAAAAAGCTTCATTATTCAACAGGTAATCTTTAGCGGGAGTAAGGGGAGCAAACAAGTCACGATGGATGAATTGTCCGGTTATATTGTTTATGTTATCGTTTATCGGTGACGGCGTTTCCGAAGATGAAGCATTTTCCGAAGCAGATGCATCCGAAGATACGGTTTCATCATTACACCGGATAAAACTGCGCCATCCGGTATGTTCAACGGAATTTAACCATTTTTGTTCTTCCGGAGATTCGGCTAATGCACGGATTTGATGGCACAGCGAATCTCCCTTTAACATATGACGCGGCATATATTGGCAAAACAGCGGATGAAATGTCGGTGTGAATCCCATGTCCCAACAACACCAGGTCAGTCCGATCACTTCTTCCTGTTCTTCAAGGAAGGCCCGTGCATATGTGCATCGAAGCGATAACAAATGATGCATTCGATCTTCGGGTTTAGATACGTAAACGCATTTGCAGGTATATCCCCAATCGGCACCGGATGAATGCCACATTTTATCCATTTCATCGATGAGTAATGCGGAGTTTTCTTTATACATTTTATCCTGCATAACTAAATCACGGTTTAATTCTCCTTGGAATTGCCCGTTTTCACGACGGTGATTTTCTGCAATATCGAGTATTTTTTCTTCATGTCCGAAATCATCGATCAAAGCGCGTAATAAACGTGCATATACTTTTGCACGATAAATGCTGCCGTTATCCCATTGTAAAATAACACGCGTACTTTCTAATTTTTCTGCACAACGATCGGTTTTTACCCGGCGTTCCATATATTACAACTCCTTCATATATGTATAAGCATGGATCAGTTCATGTTCATATCCTAAGTTTTGATAAAATTTGATAGCCCGAAAAAAAGCATTATTTGTCGCAAGAATTATACGATGCGCACCCAAATCGAAAAGTTTTCTGTGAACTTCCGTAATGACCTGACGTCCGAACCCTTGTCCGTGTATTTCATTATTTGAAAAAATCCAAAGTTGGCCTATACCCTTGCCGAGAAATGCAGAAATTTCTTTGTGAAATATATAACCGCTTGAAGCGAGAGCTGTACCGTCTCTCATTACTCGAAATTTACCGCTGATCGATAATGCGTCCTCTTCGATATCAACTTCAATAAGATCCGTATCTGCAATACCCGGGTCATATATATCGGGAAGGTGATGCAGGTCTAAATACATATTCACTATATCGAATTCAAGATCCCATCCTTGTCGAGTGAATGCGTTACGAGCAGTATACAGTCCGCCCCAACAATATGATTCGGTCCCGTACATTAAACAATGATACGGATTGAGCTTTAAGTGATGAGAACGGATAAGGGAGATATCGTGTTCGGCAGCCCAATCTTCTGCTTTTTTAAGCAAACTTTGTGCTGCATTGTTTGTGTCTGCAAGTAAAAGATGCAGTACGGCAAAATCTCTGTCATCCGACGGGATACTGATATGAACGACGCCTTCTTTTCCGTTGGTGTCATATCCTATCAGGCACAATGATTCATGAGATTGCATGAAAGGAGCAAATATCGATTCTGCATGATGCTGTGTGAATTTTACGGTATACGGAGCGAACATAAGATTACGGTTACATATATCAAGAAACCGGGACCAATCTTCATTTGCATGTATATATTGCATTTGCATATCAAACAGCTCCTTAAATTTGCTCGGTTTAATCCGGATCAGACAGGAATATCTTTGATTGTATTTTGAATACTTATCAAACAACGCTCCATTACTTCATTTTTACTTACGGATGATGAAAGTTTATATAATGAAGATTCAATATCCCGTAAAGTGTCTGCATAAACCTTTAAGCTTTTTGCAGGTTTATTGAGCAGATAAATCGGTTCTCCCGGATCGACGGCTGTAAGCGGTTCGAGATCGAATTCGCCGTTTTTGGGTGCGGCGACCCAATCGAAATATGTATCTTCAGCAAGAAGCATCAAGCCGGCAATTTCCGATGCGGTTTTATCGTTTGCTGTTTCGAAAACATCAGCGGCTGCAGTTGCCGCAGCATCTTCAACGGTGCATTCGGGATTTTTTAGCAAATATCCTACAGCCTTAAGAGTCAGTTCGTCTGCCGGGTTGCACAGAACACCGGTAAAGTATTCCATTGCACGACCGCCGTCACGATGCAGTTCACGAACATGTTCGCCGTTTACTCTGATATGCGGAAAAAACCAACGCAGACGATCCCATCCGTGCGGAGGAACAACGACAACACCGCCCACACTGCCGACAGCACACGGCATATCCGCATACAACGACTTACGCATTTGCGAACCCGGTTGCCCTGCTGAGCCTGTCACATCGGTAATGTAATCGACAGTTTGTCCGAGTCGATGAAGAGCATCACGATCATCTGCAAGTGACATACCCCAACCGCTCACTGACAGCAACATATCCGGGTTAATTGACCGGATGTATTTTGCCGTATGCGTACAAACTTCAGCATAATATGCCGTGTCCGGGTATTGGCTGCAATCGGGACATATACAACGACCTTGATCGGCGGCCTGCATTCCGACACCGCCGACTCCCGAAGATATAACAAAATCAACGACTTGTGCCATGACATCCCGGGCTTCGGGACTGTGATAACACATTGCTTCGTTATTTTCGCGTAAGTTTCCCCAATTGCGTTTCATTGCCGAACGTTTCAAAGCAGGATTTTGTTTTATCAACTTTTCAAAACCCCAGCTGTATACTCCGAGTCCCGTAATCATACGCATACCGCATTTATCGGCATGTTCAAGTATTTGATCAACATATCGCTTACGTTGCGGATAACAATCGGTAATATTGACCGGCCAACTGTGATCGACGAAGAAGCCCCATACCGTGAAAGTATTAAAACCCCATTTTACGGCTTCATCGATATATTTACGGTAATCTTCGACAAGATCGTCATTTATATCGATCATCGGCCAGCGTTTGCCGTGACGCGGTACACTGCTTATGTCATTGATCCAGTTCAGTAAAACACGATGCTCGAATGCCATAAAGAATCTCCTTTAAAGTTGTCGGATATTATTTTCTCAACCCTTCAAACCTGTTGTTGAAATTCCTTCGACAAAGTATTTTTGAGCCAGGAAAAAAAGGATCGTCGGAGGAAGGATCGTTACCACGGTCATTGCCATGATCTCGCTCCAATTTGTTCGTTCCATGATATCCAATGTCATGCGAAGACCCAAAGATACCGTATATTTGCTGACACTGTTCACATAAATCAAAACACCCATGAAATTGTTCCACATACCGACAAATGTCAGTACACAGACAGCGAATAGTGCAGGTTTTGAAAGGGGGATCAAAATTCGCAGAAGGATCATAAATGAATTGCAACCATCTATCATTGCAGATTCATCAAGTTCTTTCGGGATACCTCTGAGAAACTGTACAAGCATGAAGATGTAAAAAGCACTTCCGCCTAATGAAGGGATAATAAACGGTTTGTAACTGTTGAGCCACCCTAAATTATTAAACAGGATGAATTGCGGGATAAGTGTTACGACATAAGGGAGCATCAATGTTGATAACATGAGTGTAAACAGAAAGTTCTTAAAAATGAAGTTGAAACGTGCGAAACCGTAAGCGACCAAAACGCTGGATACAAGAGTCCCCGCAACAACGGGCAGGACAAGGATGAAAGTGTTGGCAAAGAATGTACTGAATGAATACTGTCCGCTTCCGCGCCAACCGCTGATATATGAATCAAAATTAATACTTTGAGGAATTAGTGAAAAGTTTTGAAAAATCCTGTCACTGTCTCCGAACGATCCGACAATGAACCACAACAGTGGGTAAAGGAAGATGAATCCGAAAAAGAGTAACAAAAGATTGATTGAAACGGTTTTGAATGCTTTCATGATCAGCTGTCACCCCCGTCAGAATAAAATACCCAACGTTTTGAACTTTTCAATATGAGCAGACTGAGCCCGATGATCAATACAAACAAGATCCATGATAATGCTGATGCATATCCCATGTTTGTATATACAAAAGCTTGATCGTAGAGCATTATGGCATATACATATGTTGATTTGACCGGACCGCCCGTTCCGCTTGTTACGATAAAAATGCCGGAAAATTCCTGGAATGCGTTGATTGTCTGCATAACAACGTTGAACAATATGATAGGTGTTATCATGGGTAATGTGATATGGGTGAATTTTTTGATTCTGCCTGCACCGTCTATAGTAGCGGCTTCAAACAATGATTCCGGTATTTGCTTAAGCGCTGCAAGGAATAACAGCATTGAAGAACCGAATTGCCACATGGGTAATAAACTCATTACATACAGTGCCGTGTCCGGATTTCCGAGCCAGTTTTGAGCGGGTATGTTGAAAACTTCCAAAAAACTGTTAAGAAGTCCGTTACGAATAAATACAAAACGCCACAATACACCGATCGCAACGCTTCCGCCGAAAATCGAAGGCAGGTAGTATACGGTTCTGTAAAGATTTATCATTTTCACATTTGTTTTCAGGAGCATAGCTATGAATAATGAAAATATCAATCTCAGAGGTACTGCGATGATAACGAAGATGAAAGTGAGTCTTAACGAATGGTAAAACATCGGATCGTTGAAAAGCCTTATATAATTACCGATGCCGGTGAAAACAGGAGCTCCGAATAGCCTGTAGTCGGTAAAAGAGTAATAAAGAGAACTTATGATCGGATAAAATGCAAATATAACGAACCCCGCAAACCAAGGCAGTATATACAGTAATCCGATGTTATCTCTTTTTAATAAATTCTTTTTTATTGCAGGCATTAAATCTTACCTCACACTTCTGTTACGGGATACGGTCAAGTTTACGGGGGGAATAAAATTCCGTAAACTTTATTCCCCCGCGGGTTTATCTGTCAGTCGGCAGCGGCTGCTCTTATTGATTCTATACCTGCCTGCAGATTTCTCATCAATCTGTCGACTATTGCTTCAGGTGTGGCTACACCGAATGCGATTTCATCCGCAGCATCGTTATAAACAGCGAGCAATTCGGGTAATGAACCTCTCAGATTCCACGTTCTTGATGTGTTGCTCAATACAAGATCCATAGCTTCAAATGTGATCGGCATTCCCAAATTATTTTCCTGCATGATCTCACGACCGCGTACTGTCGGTTGGATACCGCGCACATCACCCAATATCGCTATTGCTTCGGGATCGTTGAACATGAAGTCGAGGACTTTGACAGCTTCTTGCGGATTTGCGGAGTTGCCGGCAATACCTATCCATTGAGCTGCTCCGAGGAAAACTCCGGAGTCTTTTGCATCATGCGGGATCGGCATGAGCTTAACTCCGAGATTGAGGTGATCTTCAACAACAGTCGTCAGTGTTCCGACCTGAGCTGAATAGACACCTGCTCTGCCTTCGATCCAGTAGGGATTTTCATTAGGCATTGTATACATTACGGTCTCTTGGATCGGCGGGAATACATTTGCACCGATCAATCTTTCCGCCAGTTCAAATGCTTCAACAGCCAGTTCTCTTGAAAAACCGATTTCAAGATCCATGGTTATATATCCCGGTTCGCCGAGCATTTGCCTGATGTATGTTTGGGGAAGGCCACCTTCCCATGTTGCGAAGAAATGGTGGTCGGGGTTTGCTTCGTTAACACGCTTACCGATTTCATAAACATCTTCCCATGTCCAATCGATGTCGACCGGTATGTTGTGTTCTGCAAAGAAGTCCAGATTGATAACGAATATACCGCCCGTAACACCTGTCGGCAGTGTGTGGAGTTCTCCTCCGTTGAAACGGGAGTTTGCATTGAGGTAGTTTTGGTCGAAACCGCTGATGTCCATTATACCGGCTGCTTCTATATTATAAAAGTTTTCTCCGGACATTTGAATACCGATATATTGTTCGGGTCCGATTTGCATAATATCGGGTGCGACTCCGCCTGCGAGTTGTGTGATGATTTTTTGTAAATATCCGTCCCACCCGCCGTATTCGGCATCGATTTTTACATGCGGATATCTGTCCATGTATGCATCTATCATTGCAAGGGTAGCTTCATGACGTGCATCACCGCCCCACCAACTGAAGCGCAACGTTACGGGATCGGCTTCGACGGGATCATCGTCGTCGTCATCATCCGTTGTCGCGGGTGTCGAAACTTCGGGCGTTGAAGTGTCGGGAGTTGATGATTCCGGTTCCTGAGCAGGACTGTCACCGGCACATCCTGTGATTGCGAATATCATGCAAAAAATACAAAGGGCTGCGACAATTTTTGATACGAGTTTCTTTCTTGACATCATTTTCTCCTCCATTATTGTTTTTTATTATCAACAAACGACATAAGGTCGTTGATTGAACAGGGTTGGTTTGGGATTGATTGTGTCAAATTTGGATTGATTCGGTTACAGGTAACGTTTTCTGTACAGTAATAAAAATGTTTATTCAGTGTAACGTTGAAACGTCGAAAAATATATATCGAAGTTTAAAACGATATGTGCTTAGTATGTTTGAAGATAAGTTCATGCATAAATTACGGCAATAAGCTTTTAACGCTTGCTCTTTCGATCACTTTTGATTCCATGAAAATGTTTGTTGCCGAATCGTTTCCTCCGAGTTTGCCCAAAAGCATCTGTGCTGCAAGGCTTCCCATTTGTCGTGACGGGACATGGACAGATGTAAGTGCGGGGCGACACATCAATGCATATATACAATCATCAAATCCGATAACAGATATGTCGTCGGGAACGCGGATGTTTCGTTCATTCAAACCTGCCAATAATCCGGCTGCAAGTGCATCATTGCCGGCTGCGACTGCAGTGTAATTTTCATGACTGCTGCAGATTGTATTTGCAAGTTCGATGCCGGCTAAAAATCCGTCTTTCTCAGAGCTTTCAAAAACATGTTTTGAAATGTTATTTTTATTTCGTTCCTGAAGACCCGCGGTAATCCCTGCCATTCTTTCTTTTCTTGTTTCACGGTCAAGCAGGCTGAATGCAAAGGCGATTCGGGAATGTCCCTTGTTTAAAAGATATGAAACGGCAAGTTGAGTACCTTTGTTGAAATCGAAGTAAATTCCGGGAAATTCACAATCTTTTTTTTGATAATCGACAGCAATTATGTTTAAATCGTTATTTTTATTAAGCTTGCTTAAAATGTTATGTATTTGCGGTGTCAGGCTGTCGGCGGCAATTATTATACCCGTCATCATTTTTCCGACAAGGTTATTGGCAAATAAATCAAGATGACGTTCGTAATTATCGGTAAGATAAAGAGACATGCAATAATTGGAATCAATAAGAGATGATTCAGCACCTTCCACCAATGATGTATAAAAAGGATACTGTACTGAAGGCACGATTACGGCAACTTCGTTAATGATTTTTGTTTTTAATCCCCGTGCGATCATATTGGGTACATACCCTACTTTTTCCGCCGCTTCAAGGATCATTTGTTTTGTAACCTGTTTAACGGGATAATCACTTCCGCTTAAAACTCGTGAAACGGTAGTCGTTGACATCCCGCATTCTTTTGCTACACTGTGAATTGTGACGCTGCGCATATAACAAACCTCCGAAATTGTATATAATGCACATAGATAACGTGCCCATAAGTAATGGATATTATAAAACATCACATATATGATGTCAACCGTTTATGAATAATTTATTAATCAAAATCGAGCATTACAGTTTGAACGCTGTATTTTGAGACGGGGAACAGAACTGTGTTATTTCGGATTGTTGTTTCGCCGGTGATCGGAATCTCGTTTGTGTCGGTGAGGGTTGCGGATTTTATTTTTTTGTTGAAGGTTATGCTTGCCGTTGTATCAATACCGTCGGGTTCGAATACGCGAAGAATAAATTTGTTGCCGGATTCCGATATTTTCATCGCAGATATGATGATGTTGCTGACTTCATTTATGAAGCTTGCGGATAAAGGTTCGGTGCCTTTGTGAACGGTACCGGAGACGGGTACCGGCGGTGTATTGTAAATGATGCTTTTTTTCAGAAGTGTGCTGTTTTTTTCTGCGTTTACCGTTCCGAGCAGGAAGTCTATTTTGTGGATGCCGATTTCCGGATAAGGGTCGGGGTCATAGGAGCTTCGTAATAAATTGACGGAAATACTGTTGTCGTATCCTCGGTAACCGTATTTTGTTTTCGTTATGATATATAAAGATTCTCCGTCCTTTTTCTTTGCACAGATAAAACTCAATCCCGGAACATCCAGATTCAGAGGTTCACGTTCGATCACACCGTAAGGGATGTCGTATAAATATGATTCAGGTTCATAACCCAACGGTACACAGAAGTTTAATTGCGGGATGCATGTTGTACTGTCGCCTTTTTCGAACCAATCCGCTTCAATACGGTATTGTAATGCCGACATACCGGAATCGAGTGATACAATCACTTTGATTTTGGAATTATTGACAGTACCGGTATACATGATCCATTGGTGCAGAGCGTCTTTCTCTAAATGCGTTTCAGTTATTATGATATTTTCAATTTTAGAGAAATCCATATATCGTCCGACGACCCATGATGTTCCGCCATTCGCGGGTTGCTCGCGAATGAATCGTAAACCTGAGCTTTTATGTTCGGACAATAAATTTTTTCCTGAGGATTTAAAAATAAACTCTTTAAGACCCATGTCGGTTGTATCAAAAATTGCTTTGATACAGTCGTTTTCTAAAATATATGAAGGCCCTTTTTGAGTATAATGCCAAAATTCATGAGGATATTTGACTTCATTGACAGCTGCTTCTCTGAGAGTGAATGTATTATAACCGAATGAAGGGATTTCGATTTCAACCAACAGTGTAATATATGAATGGCGCCAAAACAGTGTTTCTTCATCTTTGTTTCCGTAATTTACTTGTTGGAATCGCAGTGTTGTCCCATTCGTATCTTCTAAAAGTAATCGTTTTTTATTACCCGGCCAATCCCACAACGTCAACTTCAACAAAGATTTTTGTGTATATGGTGTATTGTTAAAAACATGATATATACGATTCTTACCTTTGCCGCGTTCCGATGAAGGGATCGAATAATCTTCGGTTATATTAAATCCCGCACCTGCACCTTCCGCAATACTTTCGGGATACGGTTCGGCTTCGATCAACCCTTCCGTGTTTACGGCTGATGATATCGTCTTAAATGCTTTTGTTATTGCTGTGTTGCTGCGGATCAATGTGTCCTGAAACATGCCCATTGCAGATTCACGAGAATCCACGGTATTTGTACCCGGGAGGATATCGTGGAAATGGTTGAATAATATGTTTTTCCAACCTCGGGAAAAATAATCGGGTTTAAAATAATCAACGGATTCGGAACACATAAAGTTTGCAGCAACGGCATTGATTGCTTCTGCTTGGTACAGACGATTTTCGCCAATGCGGTTTGATGCTTTGATCCTTGATTGAGATGTATAACAACCGTCGAAAACAAAGTTTTGTTCCGTATCAATAATCGGGAATGTATCGCGATACGGTTCAACGCTTTTAAAGAATTCACAGATCGATCCGAACTTGACGGTCGGAAGCAAGGGCCAATCATTCATATCAATGATCCTGTCAAAATCCCGACGTGTCGGTCCGCCGCCGTGATTACCGAGACCGTATACTTGCAATGCTGTTTTAATATTATGTCGGAAGAAATAATCAACTTTTGCAAGAAGGAAATCAACATCGACAACACCGTGGTATCCCAAAAGGTCTTGGTATGTCAGGACATCCTTACCGGAAGGAGATCTGTATCTGTACAGGTAATTATAATGAGTGCCTCCGCGGGAGTGATAAAAATATTTAACGCCGCCGTTTACAAGGATTTCGGGGATATTAATATTATGTCCGAATGTATCCGGTTCAAAATCCAAAACCAAATCATCATATGACAGGTCAAGCAATTTACAAAGATAATCCTTTGTATACAGTATATGACGAGTCATGCTTTCACCGTTGGGCATGTTTTTATCAGGTTCGACCCATGTTGATGCAGACACTTCCCAACGTTTTTCTTTTACGCGTTTACGAATTTCATCAAGCATCGTCGGATCGTATTGCTCCACTATTTCATAAACAGAAGCTTGTGATTGAGAAAATACAAAATCGGGGTATTCGTTCATCATATCGAGTGCGGTTCTGAATGTTTCAAGAGTGACTGCAGCTGTTTCTGCAGCACCCCACATCCAATGCATATCAATATGTGCCTGAGAAGCGCAGATTATACGGTATTCTTTTATCTTCTCACTGAAATCGGATAATCGTTTTTCAATTTCGAGGACTGTTGACTTTGTTACAACACCTTCGGAATTATATGATTCCTGTAAGTAATCGACAGCAGATATAAATTCTTTTTCATATGAAATGTTCATATTTTTCAACATTCTTATTGCAACTAAAAGTTCGTATACAATACGGTTTTGCCAGTAATTACCTTCAGTGATATACCAATGTCCTTTATAATTGATGTTTTGGATTTCCGCTAAGAATGTAAGTTGCTTTTCCATACCTTTGCTCCGATCCGATTATTTTATAGATAACGTTATCATTTTGTATCACATATGTTGAATTATGTCAATAATGTGAAAGTGCACAACTGAATGCAGCGCGAATTAGGACATATTGCACAAATGCATTAAGGTATGAAATTTGAAAAAATTTAGCTTATTTAATAAACCCGGGATTAATTTACAGATTAGCCAAATAAATTTAACAGTAACAATATCTGTTTATTATATGATTTGTGCATTGTTTTGACCCGGTCGATACAGGCAGGGAAGAAAAATACCCGGAAAATCGATGTAATAATGGTTGACAAAAGTTGTATATGTATTTATACAATAGATATGCAATACTTCCGGTTTGCGGTAGTGATTGATTATTGATACAGGAAGCGGATAATATGTATGATGTGACAGGCGTTGATATGCCGTGTATGGACTTGAATGTCAATGTTGAACATTTCCCGCAAGTCGGCGGGGGAGAGCTCGTTAAGCAATTGAGCTGGCAGGGCGGCAACAAAGTCGCAAGCGGGATGATCGCATGTGCACGCCTCGGAGCAAAGTGTGCGATGATGGGTTGTGTAGGCGATGATATATTCGGGCGGGTAATAATCAATGATTTTGAACGTCACGGAATAAATGCCGATGCAATGAAAATGCGTGAATCGAGCACTACATCATTATGTATTGTTTTAAGCGATTCTGAAACAGGTAATCGTACGTTTATATTTAAACCCGGTTCGTCCCCGAGATATACGATCGAGGACATGGATTCGGATTTGATCCGGTCAGGCAAATATTTTTTCATCAGTGTAATTAATGACGATGTTATAAAAGCAGTTAAGTCGGCAAGAGAAGCAGGGGTAAAAATATTTATTGATGCCGACAGTTATTCCGAAGAAGCAAAAATGTTGATACCGCAAATCGATATCTTTGTCGGTTCCGAAGATTTTTATAATGCAATGTTTACAAGCGGTGATTATGAAACTAATTGTAAAACGATCATGGATATGGGGTCACAAATCGTTATTTTTACTTTGGGTGACAAAGGTTGTGTCGGAATGAGTGCAGAGGGATTTTTCAAGCTTCCGGCATTTTCCGTTAAAGCGGTAGACACGGTCGGAGCGGGTGATGTTTTTCACGGAGCATTTTTGGCAGGCTTACTCAGGAACTTAAACGCCGAAGAAGCTGCAAGATTCGCAAGTGCCGCTTCTGCCATTAAATGTACACGGATAGGCGGACGAGCGGGGATTCCCGATATTCCGACAATTGAACGTTTTTTACAGGACGGATTTATCGATTATACAGAAATAGATGAACGGGTAAATTACTACGAAAGAGGACTCGAGCATATTTAATCGGTTTCTGACTGTATTAATAATTTTAATATGAAATATTTCCGGCTCCCGGCCGGTAAAGGAGGACTTGTTATGTATAAAGCGAATGTCACTTTAGGAGTCGTTCCCACGAAACGCGGATTTCTGCCTATGGAAGAAGCAAAACGTCAAAAAGATGCATTCATGAAAATCGTCCGCAGCGTAAAATCCGATTTTGTTACAATTGTGGATATTGACGATATTTGTGAAAACGGAATCGCATTTGAGAATGATAAAGTTCCGTGTATCATTGATAAACTCAATAATGCGAAAATCGATGCGTTGTTTATTCCGTTTTGCGATTTTGGCGAAGAATCGGTTGTTGCAGCAATTGCTTCGGCTTTCCGGGTCCCGGTATTGATATGGGGCAACAGAGACGAAACCGTTAATACCGAAACTGTTCGCGGGAGAGATACTCAATGCGGAATGTTTGCGGCTACAAAGGTTTTGCGTCGTCACGGTGTAAAATACAGTTACATATTCAATTGCGAAACGGAAAGTAAGGAATTCAGGACAGGGCTTGAACGGTTTATACGTGTGTCGAATGTTCTTAAAGATTTAAAGGGACTTCGTATCGCAAAATTCGGTGAACGTCCGGCACCGTTCATGAGTGTCATGACAGATGAAGCGAGTCTGATCAAAAGATTCGGGATAACAACTGTTCCGATCTCCCCGGTTGCAATAGGTATAGCTGTTGATGAAATTTTAACGATGAATGATCAGGAATTCCGTGAATATTATAATGATGTGACCGGACGCATGGATTGCAGTTCGATGGAAGAAGGAAGAGTAAAAAAAGCAGTCGCCGCAAAAATGGCGGTTCATAAACTGATGCTTGAAAGCGGATGTTCGGTGGGAGCGGTTGAATGTTGGCCTACCTGTTCTCAGGTGTTGGGTGTACCGATCTGCATGACATTGGGAGAAATGTCGGATGAAGGGATGCCGATCTCATGTGAAACGGATGTCAACGGTGCGATAACAATGGCGATCATGCGAGCTGCCATGCTTGGTGAAGAAGCGACATTCCTTGCCGACTTAACGATCCGTCACCCGGAAAAAGACAACGGAGAACTGTTGTGGCATTGCGGTCCGTTCCCTTATTCACTCAAAGCAAAGCACAGTAACGCCAGGCTTACGGACGGACAGGAAAACTGGGAGCTGAAGCAGGGTAATTTGACTCTTTGTCGTTTTGATGATATCGCCGGTGAATACTTCCTGTTTGCCGGTGAAGGAAAAACCACCGACGGTCCCGAAACAATGGGTACATATGTATGGCTTGAAGTCGACGATTGGAAGAAATGGGAAGAACGTCTTATGTTCGGACCTTATATACACCATATCGGCGGTATGTACGGTGAATATTTCCATGTTCTGCGCGAAGTTGCGCGTTATCTTGATATAAAATTTGACCATCCGGATGCAGACGGAGCGAAGTGCCTGTAGACGAGACAATTAAATAAAGGAGTTTTGTGAACTGCGGTATGACCGGGACGATTTTTGGTATACAACATTTTTCCGTGCAGGACGGAGCCGGAATAAGGACGAATATATTCCTTTCGGGATGTCCTTTGAAGTGTATTTGGTGCCATAATCCGGAAGGTATTTCAAAAACTCCTTTATTATCTTTTGTTGCCGATAAATGTGTTGATTGCGGAGCATGTTTTACTGTTTGTCCGACCGTTCATATTCGGGAGAATAATGAACATAAATTAAAACGTGAAAATTGCAAACGATGCTTTGATTGTGTTAAAACGTGCACGGTTAATGCTCTTGAACAGGTCGGGTATAAAACAACTGTTGATGAAATCATGGATGCCGTCTTGCGTGATAAACGATATTACGATTCAAGCGGCGGAGGTGTAACTCTTTCCGGCGGTGAACCGATGGTACAGTTTGAGTTTGCCGAAGCAATATTGAAAGAATGCAAAGCAAAAAACATAAACACGGCTATGGAAACATGCGGGTATGCAAGTAAGGAACATTTCAGGCAAATATTGCCGTTGATTGATACATTTTTGTTTGATATCAAAGAATCCGACCCGGTTTTGCATAAAAAATTTACCGGTAAAGATAATGAATTGATTTTCGATAATCTTGAATTTTTATTATCAAACGATGCAAATATAATTTTGCGATATCCGGTAATACCGGGTCTTAATGACCGCGCTGAAAATTTGGATTTTATTACAGGGTTGACCGTTAAACATCCCGGTATATCAGGTATAGAACTCATGCCGTATCATAAACTGGGGACATCCAAAGCAATGCGAACGGGTCTTACCGAACAAACCGTTTATAATGTACCGACTGATGAAATGAAGGAAGATATGGTGAAGAAAATCGAATCGGCCGGCGGCAGGATGATGAAGTACTGATGCCGGGAAGAACGGGGGATATGAAACGGGAGGATAAAAAACGGGAGGATAAAAAACGGGAGGATAAGAAGCGGGAGGTGAAAATGGAAACACGTATTGAACGTATGAGAAATAATATTGATGACCTTAATAATGCCGGGTTGTATCGATCTGCGGCATATAAAATCGTCGGAAGCAGTTTGCGTGAAACTGAAGATCAACCGATACAGTTACGCAGGGCGAAAGCCATTGCCGATTTACTGGATAAAAGCGAGCAGAGTGTGTTTCCTGATGAACCGATCGTCGGTTCGATGATAGGTTTATGGACGCTTGATACCGATCTTCCGAATTATCAAATACAAAAAAATGCTGCTGTCGAAGCAGTTGAAGCATATTTGGCAAGCAAGAATGATGATAAAGAAAAAACGAAAAAGAACGAAAATAAGCTTAAACCGCTCGAAGAAGAAGTCTCCGAAAGCAGAGCGCGTTGGGCGTTGATGTCACGTGTTCATCATGATGCGAGTTTAACTTATTCGGATTATCAAAAAATGCTTTCTGATATGGAGTTGCATTTTTCAAACACAGATATTCAACGATATGAAATCGGAAAGGTATTGGAAGCGACACTTCGCATTCAATATGATTCCGAGGACAGAGAAATCATGAATAAACTGCCCTGGCTCCCCGGGAACCATTTAGGATTGGACTATGAAGCGGTGTTAACACAGGGAATGGGTAAAATGCGTGATGATATCAATAAATATCGCACTGCAACAAATGATCCCGAAAGTATCGAATTTTACACAGCAACAGATACAGTCATTAATTCAATGATAAATTATTTTTCCCGTTATGCCGAAAAAGTGCGTGAGATTGTCGAATCCGGAGCGGGATTCGCGTCCGTAACGGGGTCGGTACCTGAAACGGGGTCGGTAAAAACATCTGAAGAGCGCAAAAATGAATTATTACAAATGGCGGATATTTTGGAAAAAATGAGTGTTTCTCCTGCGCAAACATTTCGTGAAGCATTGCAAACAGTATGGTTACTTCATGTGATGTCATGCATTGTCGGCGGATCGGCTATGTCATTTTCAAGATTCGATCAATATATGTTACCGTTTTATGAGCATGACATAAATAAAGGTATTTCAAGAGATGAGTTGGGTGAACTGCTCGGATGTTTTTGGCTGAAAATCAACGAACCGAAGTTACGAACTGTTCAAAGCATGACAGTCGGGGGGATAAAACCGGACGGATCGGATGCTTACAATGATTTGACATTATTGTGCCTTGAAACGGCGCGGGATATAAAAGTACCGTATCCGAATATTGCTGTTCGTGTTTCAGCAAATACTCGTGATTATATATATGATGCGATCATGGATACGATCAAAGCCGGATGCGGTCAGCCGATGTTGCTTAATGACGATGTATTTGTCGAGAACTTCAAAAAGCTCGGATACTCCGATGATCTTGCAAACGATTATTTCAACATGGGTTGTGTCGAGTTGATGATACAGGGAAAACAACCGCTTTGGGGCGGGGGAGGCAGCGTAACATATACCGAATGTTTGCAAAAAACTTTGGATGCTTATATAAACGGTGAATTTTCCGGAGAATCATTTGATGACTTCATGGAGTATTTTTTGGAAAATATAAGAGCCGTAACAGATCAGTGCCATGAAAAATCGCTTGCCGTAAAGCAGAGCATGGAAACATGTTATGATCCGTTTTGTTCGATCCTGACTCAGGATTGTATAAAACGGGGACGGGACATGCATCACGGCGGCAGTGTCTGTCCGGCACATTGGTCTATATATGCTCACGGATTGGGAACATTGGCAGATTCACTTGCGGCAATCAAAAAGTTTGTTTACGAAGAGAAAAAAATCAGCCTTGATGATCTCATAACAGCACTTGATGCCGACTTTACCGATCACGAAAGCATTTATTTGATACTGGATCGAAATACTCCCTGCTTCGGAAATGATATCGATGAAACAGATGAAATCGCAGATAAAGTGTTCTTTGAACTCACCAAAAAAATATTTGAACTGAATAATCCCGGCGAAGAGGATAAATATGTTTCTACATTTTTCAGTTATTTCAGTCATGTTCTGTCAGGCGAAGTGACAAAAGCTACGCCGAACGGGCGAAGAGCCGGGCAATCATTATCCGACAGCATGGCACCGACTCAGGGCAAAGATGTTAACGGACCGACAAAAATGCTCAACTCGATTTTAAAAATCGACCCGTCTTATGTAACCGGCGGTTATGCACTGAACCTGAAAGTCAATCCGACATTGACAAAAACCGATCAGGGGACTGCTGCACTCAAAGGATTGCTCAAAGCATACATCCTCGGCAAAGGTCCGCAGATACAGGTCAATTTCATTGATGCGGAAGCACTCAAAGAAGCGCAGATCGATCCGGACAAACACCGCAACATAGTCGTACGGGTAGGCGGATATTGCGAATACTTTACAAATCTGGACAAAACATTGCAAAATGAAATAATCGAACGTACGGAACACGGGTTATAAAAATCAACCGGATCGGGCGTTGATTGTGAAAGGGATCATAATAATGAAAATAAAAGCTGTTCGACTGCACAATAAAAATGATTTACGCTATGAAACTATTGATCTTCGTGAAATAAAACCTGATGAAGTTTTGGCAAAAGTCATATGTGACAGTGTTTGTATGTCGAGTTATAAAACATTGCACCGTGAAAAACTTCCGTCTGTTTATCCGTCCGGTACGGAAGAGTATCCTGTTATTATAGGGCATGAACTTGCCGGTGAAATAATCCGGGTCGGTGATGGTGTTTCCGATAAATATAAAGTCGGGGACAGATTCGGGGTGCAGGCTGCAATGGATATCGGCGGTGTGCTTCAGGCACCGGGGTATAATTTTGCGGAATTCGGCGGAGCAGCAACGCATATCATCATTCCCGGCAATGTACTGCCTTCGGATTATATGATTTGGTTCGGTAATGAAATGCATTTTTATCAAGCTTCATTGGGTGAACCGTATGCATGCCTGATTTTTGCTTATTACAGCAACTTCCACACAGTGAGAAACACCCGCGGAATAACACCGGGTGTTCAAGATAAAGGTAACATGGCGATAATGGGAGGCTGCGGTCCGATGGGGTTGGGCGGTGTTGAGCTCATACTTAACATGGACATACGCCCCGCTGTGCTTGTTGTGACGGATATCGATCAAAACCGGATCGACTATGCCGCAAGTGTTGTCTCTCCCGATTACGCAGCGGAAAAAGGTGTTAAGCTTATATACGTGAATACAGCAAAAATGAATGATCCCGTCGCAGAACTGTTTAAGTTCACAGACGGAATCGGTTTTCACGATATTTTTATTATGTGTCCTGTTAAAGAAGTGATCGAACTTGCCGATTCATTAGGAACATACTCATGTTGCATAAACTTTTTCTCGGGTCCGGTCGATACGAATCTCAAAGCGGAAGTGAACTTCCATCAGGTCCATTACAATGCAAAATATATAATAGGATCTGCATCGAGCGGTGTTGTCGATATGGTTGAAATATTCGATATGTGCAAAGCCGGAAAACTCCGACCGGAAGTGATCGTCACACATATAGGCGGACTGAACTGTATGGCAGATACGATAATCAATCTTCCTTCAGTGCCGGGCGGTAAAAAACTCATTTATACGAACATCGACATGGAACTTACGGCAATAGAAGATTTTACCGGAAGCGATGACCCTGTGATCCGAGAACTCGGAAAAATATGCAGTAACAATAACATGCTTTGGTGCGGTGAAGCAGAAGACTATTTACTTAAACACGGAAAACCGATTATGTGATTTAACTTATGAAAACCGGGTGAAATTTGAAGAATCCGAGACACATTGCGGCTTAGCTGATTTTGCTTTTCAGGGATTCGAGTTCGAGGAGGGCTTTTTTGAATTCGAAGTCTTCGACTAAGCCGGAGAGTTTTTCTCCGCCGGAGATCGTGCGGATGGCTTCTGTCATATTCATGCATTCGGGATTGCTTTTTTTGAGCATGGGCTCGAGTTTATTAAGGATATCCATTATTTTGTCTGTATCCGTTATTTCGATGACGGGTTTTTTATCTTCTTCACTAAGAAGCGGAGCGAGATTGCTGAGGACAGAAAGCAGTTCTTTTTCCAGATATCCGATTTGAGTTTTTATGGTTATTGCGGATGTGCTTCCGGTACGAAGCATGTCTTCGACTGATGCGGCGATGGCTTGCAGTTGTTTTTCGCCGATTTGTCCGGAGTTGCCTTTGAGTGTATGTGTGATTCTGTGAGCGAGTTTTAAATCACCGTTATCCATCGCTTCGATTATCTTTAATGTCGTATCATGATTATTTCGGGCAAAATAAATACGCAATTGCCTTAAAGATTTATCTTCTTCCGCAGCTTGTTTTTTCTCATCGAACTCACTGTAATTCACGACGGGCAGATATTTTATCAAACACCGCCATAAATCCTGTGTTGTGAACGGCTTCCCGAGATAGTCAACCATTCCGCTGCTTTTATACAGTTCAATATCATTGGACATGATATTGGCAGTTAAAGCAATGACAGGTGCGTCGATCCCCATTTTTGATATTGCTGCAGACGCTTCCAATCCGTCCATAACGGGCATATGTATATCCATGAAAATGAGGTCGAAGGGTCCTGCGGGATCTTCACCGGATGAACGTTTTCTGACGGCTTCGACAGCGTCTTTACCGTTGCCTGCGATCGTTGATTTTAACCCGACACGTGCAAGATGCTCACATATGACCTGTTGATTGAGAGTGTTATCTTCACATACCAAAACTTCACCGTTGAATCCGGGTTTTTTTATATCGCTCATCAATACGATCCTGTTTTGTATGTCGGATGTGTTTGCATCGATGATATCGAATGTCAGGTCAAAACTGAACCTGCTGCCGAAGCCGGGTTTGCTTTCCACCTTCATTGTACCGCCGAGCAGCTCGATGATGTTTTTTGTTATCGTCAAGCCGAGTCCCGTTCCGCCGAATTTGCGGGTGACACTGTCGTCTGCCTGCACGAACGGTTCAAAAATATTTGCAATTTGTTCCGGAGTCATACCTATGCCGGTGTCTTTGACTTCAATGCTCACCGTTGCCGTGTTTTCGGCTATTTCTTTTACGGAAGCCATGAGTTTGACGCTTCCTTTATCGGTGAATTTAATTGCATTTGACAGAAGATTCATAAAAACCTGACGAAGCCTGACAGGATCGCCGACGAGTGATTTATTCATGAGAGGTTCTGCGTAACAATACAATTCAAGTCCTTTTTCCGTCGCTTTGGGTAAGATCGCCGATTGACATTGAGATATGACATCCTGCATGTCATAGGGGATGTGTTCGAGAGCGATTTTTCCTGATTCGATTTTTGAACTGTCGAGGATATCATTGATTATGTTGAGGAGCCATTTTGCATTATCGGTGATATTGATAAGATATTGCTTGGTTTTTTGTGATATATCACCGTCAAGAGCAAGTTCCGAAAAACCGATTATACTGTTCATCGGTGTTCTGATCTCATGGCTCATTGTTGCAAGGAAACTGCTTTTTTGGAGATTGAGAAGTTCCGAATTTTTTCTTGCCGCATCGATACGGATAAGTAAAAAACTGAGTAATGACGCCATGATGATACCCAAGATACTGATAATAAGCATCATGTTGTACAGATCTCTGTAATATTCATTTTCGGGAACAACAAAGTTAATATACCATCCGTTGAAAGTTTCACTGCTGAAAATGATCGATCTTGCACCGGTATAACTTGTGTATTCCATTTTGGATATACCGTCATGGTCTCTGATACTGTAGACCAGATCTGAAATGTCTGAGCTGACCTCCACTAAATATTTTCCGACATATTCATCGCTCGGATGAACGACTACGATCGCACGTTCGTCAACGATGAAACCGTAGCTGTTATCGGTGATCGTACTGTACAGGAATTGGTTGATGAAGTTTACGGGGACATCCATTGAAACGACACCGGTCATATTGCCTTCATTGTCCGTCAGACTGCGTGAATAACTGATGACCGGTGTATTTGTAACAACATCAACATAAACCGGTGTAACAATGACTTCACCGGGAGATCGGACAGCTTCGATATACCACAGTCTTTCTTGCGGGACAAAATCATGTGTCGGTATCCAACCGCCGCCCTCATAAAAACCGCCGGCAGAAATACTGTCGGAAATATCAATAAAGCCGTATATACTGTAGTAAGTAAAATTCGTGATCCTTTGTTTGAATTCGTCTGATGAAAAATAACGCATCTGTGCCTGAATTGCTTCAAATCCTTCGTCGCGATAAATTATGCTTTGTATATCATCAGCAATAAAACCGAGAATGACTTTAGGTTCGGAAAGTGTATTTTCCATAATTGTTTGGACATCACGGATCGATTCTTCCGCATATTCGAGGAGTTTATTGTTAAGTGTATTGTACATAAATATACAACTCGATAAAACCATTATAAAAAAGGACAGAAAAACGACCGACACTTTGATATATGATTTACCCGATAAAATTATTTTACTGATGAAATTATTTATTTTATTCACCAAGGTATTATACAATTAAAATATGAATAATTCTTAAAAAAAGACCCGAAAAAACATAAAAAAGACCCGAAATTTTGATAAATTCGGGCTTTTTGTGTGTCACACTTGTCACATATGTCACTTGCGTCACAAGGGTTTCGGGGTTTTTGTCCGGTGAGAGCGGGTGTGTTTTATGCGGGGAGGGGTTCGAAATCGGCGGCACCGTGTTTGCATATAGGACATATATAATCGGCGGGAAGGGTATCGCCTTCATAAATGTGGCCGCAAATTTTGCAAATGAAACCTTTTTTGCTTTCTTTTACCGGCTCCGGTTTCGGTTTGATGTTGTCGAAATAATATTGGTATGTCACACTCGGTTCTTTTGAAAGGATCGCTGATTCGGTGACATCAGCCGTGAATATCGTGTGTGTATCGTAATCATATGAATTGATGACTTTGCCTGAGATCACGCAGTTTGTGTTTTCGGGTATGTATAAGATGCCGTTTTGTGAGCGTTTTTTCTTGTCGTTGCTTGTGTTTGCGAATTTATCAGTGTCACGACCGCTTTGGAAGCCGAATTGCTTAAAGATTTCAAAAGGTACGGACGTATCGAGTACGGAAATGTTGAACAGTCCGGTTTTAAGGATCATATCATGTGTGAAGTTTGATTTACTGACGGTCATAGAAATCCTGAGAGGTGTTGATGTGATTTGCATTGCGGTGTTGATTATGCAGCCGTTGTCTTTTGCTCCGTCTTTTGCGGTGAGGACGAACAAGCCGTATGAAAATTTAAACATTGCTGCAGGGTCGATGTTTTGATCGTTGTTTGTCATATAAAAACCCCATTTCCGGATAATGTTAATAAATAAACAGCGCTCTTTTATTTTACAGTCCGAAAACGGTTTTTGCAATACCGAAGAAGACTAAAAGTGCACATGCGTCTACTATAGTTGTGATAACCGGAGCGGACATTACTGCAGGGTCAAGTTTTAACGTTTTTGCTAAAAGAGGGAGCATGCAACCGGTCAGCTTTGCTATCAATACCGTTATCCACAGTGCGAGAGAAACACTCCATCCGAGGGTTGCGTCAGAATGCATGATTACGATCCTTACAAAGTTTACACATGCCAGAACAAGACCGCATAATAATGCCACTCTAAGTTCTTTCCATAATACTTTCATTACATCACGACGCTCGATTTCTTCAAGAGCAAGGCCGCGGATGATAAGTGTCGAGCTTTGTGACCCGCCGCTGCCTCCTGTATCCATCAAAAT
>Ga0123356_10001957_pt1 | contig 22299 bp, 16 predicted proteins | sample TergutEmb28metaG_2_FD_92546 | JGI IMG/M metagenome (GOLD analysis project Ga0123356, IMG submission 92546) | Embiratermes neotenicus P3 segment gut microbial communities from Petit-Saut dam, French Guiana - Emb289 P3 | ecosystem: Host-associated > Arthropoda: Insects > Digestive system > Gut ... | reverse complement strand
TGTGTGTAAATTGATGTTGCACGGGAAAACAAATGGATAATATCACAGAGAATAATAGAAAAAAAGCGCTCCAGCTTTTCTTTGCGGTAGCCGCATTTTCGGCTATCGGCCTGGGCTTGAGCGATATGGTTTTTTCCAATTATTTCAAGGAAGCATACAATGTCACGGCGTTTCAGCGTGGGCTTATTGAGTTCCCGCGCGAAATACCGGGCATAATATGTGTTTTTTTCGTGTCGGCGCTCGCCTTCCTCGGAGATATCCGCATTTCGATCATCGCACAAGCGCTGTCTACTATAGGTTTGGTCGTACTCGGATTTATTACCCCGCCCTTCGCTATAATGCTGATTTTCCTGTTCATCAACTCGCTTGGCATGCATATTTTTATGCCGCTGCAAGACAGCATCTGTATGAGCTTGCAAGGCGATAATAATGTCGGCGCCGGGCTGAGCAAACTAAAGAGCTTCGGGCTTGTTTTCTCGGTTATCGCGGGCATTATCGTGTTTTTTGGCTTCAGGAGCGGGATTTTTAGCTTCACTGGTAGGATAGTCAGCATTTTTTTGATCGCGGCTGCATTCTTTTGCATTACGCTGGCGTTGTTGATACGCATAGATAAATTGACACGTAAAGGGCATGCCGCGCGCCAGCAAAAAATGCGCTTAGTGTTCAATAGAAAGTATAATTTGTATTATCTGCTTTCCGTGTGCAATGGCGCGCAAAAGCAGATACGCATAGTCTATGGGCCATGGGTACTCATTGATCTGCTGGCTAAAAGGGCCGATACCCTCGCGATACTCATCATAGTATCCTCCCTGGCTAGCATATTCTTTATCAGATTTGTCGGCTGGATGCTCGACAAATTCGGCAATAAACGCTCCATTTTGATCCAAGCGCTTAGCTTTATCACTGTGTATGTGGCCTATGCGTTGCTGAGCTATGGTTTTCACAGCGGAAGTTTAGCCAAAGCCGGTATTCCCGCCGCCATTACATTCGTGGTATTCGCGCTGGATCGCATGACGCAGAACTTTACCATGGTCAACGCGGTTTATCTCCGCTCGATCGCCGAAAAACCCGCGGATATTACGCCTTCGCTGACGGTAGGCTTGGGCCTTGATCATATTGTGGCGATAATTTGCGCGTTTATTGGCGGTGTCGTATGGTCGCGTTTTGGCCCGCATTATGTTTTTATCTTCACGGCGGCGCTGAGTATTGTCAACATAATTGTTTCGTATAAAATAAAAGAGGTTTGATCATGCTATCCGAATAGGTCATCCATGGTTATTTCGGATTGCGCTATCCCAAAATATCCCTTTTTGGCTAATCCATAGGTAGTGATCATGGTTATGTGTATGGCATTTTTCGTTCCGGTTTCCATCGCGAATACAGATTTCTTGCGTTCGAGCTGCTCCGCGTAAGATTTATTGATTTCATAGGGGTGTTTTGAGTATTTGATCTCACACAGGTTTATCACCCCGTCTTTGCGGCATATCAACAAATCGATCTGCGCCCCCGGTATCGAATCCTTGCTGCGCCATGAGGCAATGCTTGCCGACACGCCCAGAATGCCAAGCTTTGCTTTTATTTGCCTGATATGTATACGGCATAGCTGTTCAAAGGCATAACCGCTCCATGCCCTGTGGCCGCCGTCATCAATGTAATTTGTCCAGAAATATTCATCCTTGGTAGGGTTATCCTTCATATAGCGCAGGAAAAACAGGGTGAACGGGTCTTTGAGATAATAGCGCGCGCCATTTTTTCTTTTGGTGAAATCCGTGAATTTTTCTATGAAATCACATTGTTCCAGTTCGTTTAAAGCCTCGGTAAGATGCCCATTCGGCTGAAGCCCACCGGCTGCGCATATTTCAGTTCTGCTTAGCCCGCTATTCTTTTTTGCCAAGGCCTCAACAATGGTAATATGGTGACGCGGGTTATTGAATAATGACATATATAGTTCTGTAAATTCATTCCGCAAAGGGGCTTTTTCCGCAAAGCAGAGTTTGTCCACATTCTGAGAAAATGATAGACCCTTGTCAAAAAGGTTCAGATAATACGGGATGCCGCCGAAAATCATATAACACTCCGCTAACTGATAGCGCGTTATTTCTATGTGCCGGCTACGGAAGAATTCTGCGCATTCGCCGATGGAAAAAGGCGCGAGATAAATCCGACCGGTGACCCGGTTATGCAGGCCGCCTCTGTTTTGAAATATTTTTTTGGTTATCCACGAAGTAGCGGAACCGCAGCCGATGAATAATATCTCCGGCATCGCGGAGGCCCAACTGTTCCAGAAATAATCAAGTGATGAGAGAAAATCGGATTTATGCGCGTCTAACCAGGGCATTTCATCAATAAAGACCACCTTTCTCCCGGTGGCTGTTTTTTGCAGTAAAGCTTTTAGTTTTGCGAAAGCATCCGACCAGTTCTTTGAGGCGGTTTTTACCTGGCCGCCATATTCGCGGATAGCCTGATCGAAATTGGCCAGATTTACTGTATTTGGCACGTTAACGCTGCCGGTATAATAAAAGGCAAATTTGTTTTCGAAATATTCCTTGATCAAGTATGTCTTGCCAACACGACGCCGGCCATACACTATAACCAGCTCCGGTCGACCGGAATCGTAGTATCTTGCCAACTCCCGCATTTCCGCCTTGCGGCCAATAATCATCATCCCCGCCGCTACTCCCTTCTGAACCCCGGCTAAAACCCATAAAATTTTGCATATTTTAGCCGCCTAATACGCCATTTTTGGCCTAATATCCGGAATTGCGGGCTAAAAGCAGGTTTTTTGATAGTGTTTTAGCCCGATAATATTATAGCATGGGGAGGGCTTGGGATGCAAGATAAGAATTCAGGGGGCAGAAGTTAATCGAAAACGCTAATGTGTTGACAATAGGCAAATATTTACGTATTATATTACTATAAACTGATAAGGAGGCGTTATTAGTGGCTATCCCATTTAAAATTCATCTTAACGACAAAAGCCAGTTTCATAGACTTTTGGATACTATGAGAGCTGAAGCTGCTAAACACGGATTCATGACTGATGAAGAAATAGACAAGGAGATACAAGCTGCGCGCGTTGAAAGAGCACAGAGGGGGCAAGCATGATAGATGTTGTTTTGGACACAAATACTATGACCCCTACAGGTTTTTTTTCTAAATTTGAAAATGAACTATGTATATAGTATCAATCCACATAGTATAAATTACGAAAGTGGTGAAATTATGGGTATATATGAATACATGGGTAAAAGCCCCAAAATTGATGAAAGCTGTTTTGTCGCTCCCAGCGCTGATATCATCGGCGATGTGACTATCGGCGCCGGTTGCGGCATTTGGTTCAATGCTACGCTACGCGGCGATATGGCGCCTATTACCATCGGTGAAAATACAAGCGTGCAGGATAACAGTATGATACATGTGGATAGGGGCATACCCACGGTTATTGGCAGCCATGTAACGGTGGGGCATGCCGCCATTGTCCATGCCGCCGTTATCGAGGATAATTGCCTGATCGGCATGGGCGCTATCGTGCTGGACGAGGCGCGTATCGGTCAAGGTTCGCTGGTGGGCGCGGGCGCTTTGGTGCCGCCGCGCAAAAATATCCCGCCCCGCTCGCAGGTGGTGGGTCAGCCTTGCGTTATTACCAAACAGCTTACCGAAGCTGATGAACAGGGATTTGTTGATCATGCGCTGAGATATAGCCGCCACGGCGAGGAATATCTGCACGGCAGAAAATAGAAAATTATCAGGGATAGCTCACATTGGCAATTTATTTTAAAAAACACTTGCCAAAGCGGAATAAATGTAGTACAATAATTACGAACAAATGTTTGGAGGGATGCTAAATGGCCGATAAAAATGATCGCAGCAAAAACAGGATCACCATGAGCAAGCCGGAAGATAAAATGCAAGCTCTGGAAGCGGCGCTGGCCCGTATTGAGAAGGATTTTGGCAAGGGTTCCGTTATGCGGCTGGGCGAAAGCGGTGTTCAGCCTATTGATACCATACCCACCGGCTCTTTGGCGCTGGATATCGCGCTGGGCGTAGGCGGTGTGCCGCGCGGGCGCGTGGTGGAGATTTATGGCCCGGAATCCTCGGGCAAAACCACCGTGGCCTTACATATCGTGGCCGAGGCGCAACAGCTGGGCGGCATCGCCGCCTTTATCGACGCCGAGCATGCGCTGGATCCTATCTATTCCCGTAAGCTGGGCGTGAATATCGACGATTTGATCGTATCGCAGCCCGATACCGGCGAGGAAGCGCTGGATATCGCCGAGGCGCTGGTGCGTAGCGGCGCTTTGGATGTGGTGGTGGTGGATTCGGTGGCGGCTTTGGTGCCGAAGCAGGAACTGGAGGGCGATATGGGCGATTCCCATGTGGGCTTGCAGGCGCGGTTGATGTCGCAGGCTTTGCGTAAGCTCACCGGCGCCACCAGTAAAAGCCATACCTGCCTTATCTTTATCAATCAAGTCCGCGAAAAAATCGGCGTTGTTTACGGCAACCCGGAAACCACCGCCGGCGGCCGCGCCCTTAAATTCTATGCCTCGGTACGTATGGAGGTGCGCCGCGGCGAGGCTATCAAGGACGGCTCGGATGTGGTGGGCAACCGCACCAAGGTCAAAGTGGCGAAAAATAAGGTGGCCCCGCCATTCAAACAGGCGGAATTCGATATTATGTATGGGCAGGGCATATCACGTGAGGGCAATGTGCTGGATATCGGCGTGGATTTAAAAATTGTCGGTAAATCCGGGGCCTGGTATAGCTACAAAGAAGACCGTATCGGCCAAGGCCGTGAAAACGCCAAGGGCTACCTAAGAGAAAACCCCGATATAATGCAGGAGATTGCCGATGCTATCCGCGCGCAATCGCAGGATGTGGCGCTGATTACCGTGGGCGGCGGCGTGGCGGATGACGATGGCGCGAATAAGCCTTATGGCCTGGGCTGAAAACAGCGGGCAGGATTTGGCCGGCCAATCACAGCAGCAGGTGGCGGACGCCGCCTTGCGCTATCTGGGCCGCCGTGACTATACGGCTTGGGAGTTAAGCCAACGCCTGCATGAACGCGGCGCGGCAAGCGCGGATATAAAAGAAACATTACAGTATTTGCGGCAGCGCGCTTATCAAAGCGATGAACGGGCCGGCGAATCGCATATACGCCGGCGTTTAAGCTCCGCGCCGCGCGGGCGCGAGCTGGTGCGGCAGGAATTGCTAGTGCGCGGCATCGCCGAAGAGCTGGTGGCAAGCCTGCTAGATGAACATTATCCGCCGCAAGCCGAATACGCCTTGCTGAAACGCTTACTGGACAAGGAAGATACGCCGCGCCCGGCCAACCCCGAGCAGGCGCGGCGTTTATGGCAAAAAATGATGCGGCGCTATACAGCCAAAGGCTTTGAGCAAACAATGTTGCTGGAAGAACTGGCTGTCCGGCTGCCGGGTGTTGAAAATGCATAATGCATAATTCATAATGCATAATTCATAATGCATAATTCATAATGCATTATGCATAAAGGGGGGATGCTTTAATGGGGCAGACTATAAATTTCAGGGAAATTTTATTGGCTTTGGACTTTGTGTCTATAGATGGCGTTAGTGATGCCTTTGCGAAGCTTTACCCTCAATATGGTGGGTATACCATTAGTGCCGATATTGCCAATGAACGCATTGAATATGTTGATACCACAGTGGATGAAGCGGCCCGTATAGTTGTTGGTGACGGCGCAATCAGCAATTTTTCCCGAGCGGAAAACTTCGTTATATTGGAGTGCGTTGTGCGTCTTTTGGACAAAGGCTACGCGCCAAGTTCGATTGAACTTGAAAAAGTATATCCATCAGGGCGTGGGCATTCCGGGCGGCTTGATATCCTGGTGAAGGATACTGACGGCAAGCCCTTTATAATGATCGAGGGCAAGACGTGGGGATCTGAATACAACAAAGAACGCGGCAAAATGCTCAAAGACGGCGGACAATTGTTCGCATACTACAAGAATGCCACCGCCGCAAAGCATCTTTGCCTCTATGCCTCCCGTTTATCTGCCAAAGAGATCGAGTATGTAAATAGTATTATTGATATTCAAGACGAATGGGCGAGTTTATCTGAAACTAAGGACATTTATGATCATTGGAACAAGACATTCAAAGATAACGGAGTTTTTGAAACTTATGCAACGCCATATAAAGTGACGCATAAGAGACTTACCTATAATGCACTTAAAAACATGAGCGCTGAGGACAGCGGCAAGATATACAATCATATACTGGAAATCTTACGGCATAATGCTGTTTCAGATAAGCCCAACGCTTTTAATAAAATACTCAACCTGTTTGTATGTAAAATCATAGACGAAACCACTGCTACAGAAAATGATGAGCTGCGTTTTCAATGTTGGGCGGGACAAAGTGATGAAGAATTACAAATGACGCTTAATGACCTCTATAAAGAAGGGATATGGCGTTTTCTTAACATTGAGGTAATTGATCATACTACCGAAGAGCTGGAGACACTAATCGAGGCAATCAGCTGTGATCCTAAAAACAAGGCTGTAATGCTGGGAATATTTAAAGATCTCCGGCTGAAAAAAAGCCCAAATTTTGCCTTTGCCGAGGTTTTAGATGAGAGATCATTTCGGCGGAATGCTAAAATTGTTAGCGAAATGGTTGAGTTGCTTCAAGGATATAAGTTTCGCTACGAACAGAAACATGAATTTCTCGGTAAGTTCTTTGAATTGTTGCTAAACACAAGCATGAAGCAGGAGGCAGGGCAGTTTTTTACACCTGTGCCGGTTACCCGCTTTATTATATCTTCGCTGCCCGTTAAGGAATTGACCAAAAAACTGATTGAGAATAAATCCCGTGAACCGCTGCCGGCGGTGATCGACTTTGCTTGCGGCAGCGGACATTTTTTAACAGAATATATGGCCCGCATGCAGGAAATTATCGAAAAACAGGCCGTTGAAATAAATATGCCGCGGGAACTGCGCGGGAAATTTGAAGCTTGGAGTGGTATACCAAAGTTTGATTGGGCCAAACAGTATGTTTACGGGATCGATTCGGATGACCGGTTGGTCAAGACAACCAAAGTTAGCGCTTTCTTTAATGGGGACGGTGAGGCGACTGTTGTTTGGGGTAACGGATTGGATAGTTTTGAGTACGCCCAAGAATACCGGGATAAGTTGAAAAGGACTGTTTCCCCTGATAAGCGTGACAATGGTCAGTTTGATATACTCATTTCCAATCCACCGTTTTCGGTACAATCATTTCGCACTTTATTGAAGAACGGGGATGCTTCCTTTGAGTTGTTCAGCTATATCACAGACAATGGTTCGGAAATAGAATGTCTTTTTGTTGAAAGAATGAAGCAGTTACTGAAACCCGGAGGTTGGGCCGGTATCATTCTGCCAAGTTCGATGTTGTCCAATGGTGGGGTATATGCCCGTGCGCGGGAAATAATTTTCAAATATTTTGCCGTTAAAGCTATTGTAGAGCTTGGCTCAGGGACATTTATGAAAACCGGAACGAATACAGTTATTTTGTTCCTTGAGCGCCGTGATGGCAGCGAACACGAAAGGATAATACAAGCAATACAAAAGTTTTTCCAAGATGGGCTTGATGTAACTGTTGCTGGCATTGAACATGCCTACTCAAAATTTGTCGCAAACGTTTATGACGATTTGGATTTTGATGACTATGTATCGTTTGTGACCGGCATGTCGAATGACACAATGCAAGCTCATGAGCTGTGGCTTGAATATGTCAAGGAATTTGGCTATCATCCTTATGAAAAAGCGTTAGCACTTGAACGTGAGAAATTGCTGTATTTTTTGCTGACATATGAGCAAAATATTGTTGTGGTAAAGTCTGGACAAAAGCAGGATGAAAAGGCTTTCTTGGGCTACGAGTTCAGTGAACGGCGTGGATATGAGGGGATCAAATTCCTCCCCGGCGGCACAAAACTCTTTGACGAAAATAATGTGTTAAACCCACAGAAAGTCAACAGTTATATCTACAACGCCTTTCTTGGCAAGCCCGCAGCCGAAGTTGACGAAGCTGTGGCAAAACACGTTTCCTATGGGCGCATGAGCGGGTTCTTAGAGTATGGAACTAAAAAGTTTGATAAACGGGTGAATTTGAGCAAGCGAAAGAAAATCATATCAAGATTTCCGAAGGTCAAGTTTGAGAGTTTTGCTACCTTGGAATACGGCGAGGCTCTCCCAGAAGATAGACGTGTTCAGGGTGATTATGTGGTTGCCGGGGCAAATGGTTCTATCGGACAGCATAATACGTTTTTGGTTAAGGCGCCCTGTATTGTTGTTGGGCGTAAAGGTTCGGTTGGGCGGGTAAATTATTTTGAGATAAACTGCTTCCCCATAGATACTACGTACTATGTAAAACATAATGAGAATGTGCTCACCAAATATCTTTATTATCAATTATTGTCTATGAACCTTGAAACTATGGCAAGTGGCATTGGTTCCCCAGGTTTGAATCGAAATGACCTTTATGAGTTATCTATTCCCCTCCCGCCGCTTGATATTCAACGGCAGATTGTCGCGGAGTTTGAGGCGTTGGAGCGGGAGGATGCTGATGTATATTCTAAAATCATATCTTTACGAAATAATGTGGTTAATTTATTCGACGATGTTCGCGGTTATAAGGCAATCGCGCTCTCTCAAATAGCCAGCTTTAATCCGCCGCGTACAGAGATCGCTGATGTAGATGATAATACGCTTATATCCTTTGTTGAAATGGCTTCTGTGAGCAACGATGGCTTTATAGAGCGCTCCGTTGAGCGAAAACTTAATGAAACGCGCAAGGGCGGATACACTTATTTTCGTGATAACGATATTATTATCGCAAAAATTACGCCTTGTATGGAAAATGGCAAGTGTGCGCTAGCGGTCAACTTAAAAAATGGTATTGGTATGGGTAGCACAGAATTTCATGTATTACGTTGCGGCGATAAGGTGATTCAGAAATACTTGTTTGCTTTTTTGAATAGGCCGTCTGTCCGTGAAGCAGCACAACAGCAAATGACAGGCGCAAGCGGTCATCGCCGGGCGCCGGTTTCATTCTACGAGCAGTTAAACGTACCGCTTCCGCCGCTCGAAAAGCAGCATGAAATTGTAGCGGCGATAGAGCAGCAAGAGTCGGAAATAGCTCAGTTGCGTAGACGGCTTGTCGAGTTAAAAACTGAAAAGTCACATATATTAGATAAATATCTATTGTAAGAGGTGTAAATATTATGGAGCAGCAGACAACGGTTGAAGGTTATAATATGGCTGAGGTTGTTGTCAATAAGGGTAAGCGGGAATTGATAGAGGTGGATGGCGTGTTTTATCGCCGCCTATGCTTGCGTACGCATGTGCTGACGCCGGAGGATGATTTGGTTGAAGTAGCCCGGCATTATGTTAAGCCTTTGCTTGAGCAGGGCGATATCGTCTTTTTTACGGAAAAAGCTGTGGCCGCGGTGCAGGGGCGCGCCGTGCCTGTGGAGCAGATACAGCCCAGCCTGCTGGCGCGGGTGCTGGTAAAATTCGTTTATAAAAACCCCGGCGGTATCGGCATATCTATGCCGGAAAGTATGGAAATGGCCATCCGCGAATGCGGCTGGCTGCGTATACTGTTCGCGGCCTTTATTTCCGCTATCGGCAAATTGCTGGGCAAGCGCGGGTGGTTTTATATAATTGCCGGGTATCGCGCCGCCTCCATAGACGGCCCGGCCGACTATGTGATAGCGCCCTATAACCGTTGCGTGGTGCTGGGCCCGCTGGCGCCGGACAAAGTAGCCCGCCAAATGGCCGAAGTGCTGGGCTGCCCGGTGGCGGTTACGGATATCAATGATTTAGGCGGGCAAATACTGGGCGTTTCCGCGAAAAGCTTGGATAGCGCTTTGCTGGTGCGCATACTTAAAGATAATCCGCTGGGGCAATCCAAAGAACAAACACCCATCGGTATTATCCGGCAAACGGTTGCTCCAGCCGGTTGAAAATAATAAAGAGCATATACTCATACATTACTCCTTGGTAGCGTAAAAAAAACAAGAATTCACTCAAAACTCAAGACTCAACACTTAAAACTTTGCTGTGAAGCAGACCTTAAGCGGATACATTTTTCAGCTTTTTATATCACAAAATTATTTTTTTGCATCAAATGGGAGATTTGATGTAACTTTTGTTCTGCAAATATCTTGACATTAATGTAAATTTATAATAAAATAGTATTGTTAAGGACTGTTTTTAGACCGCGCAGGCGGAGATATTATAGATGCAGGTTGTTTTAAGATATATATTATGACGTTTATACAAGAAAATATATATACTTGGCAAAACACATGCCTTCATCTATATTTCTGAAATCGGGTTTTTAACTCGGTTAATTTTTTTTGCAGCCTTATAATAATAGATGATTATGGAGGTGAAGCGGGTGTTGCTTCAAATAGTATTGGCGTTATTCGCCGGGCTGGTTGCAGGATGCGTTGCCGGCTACCTGATGCGCAAAAAGTTGGCGGAGGCGCGTATCAAATCCGCCGAAGAAGCGGCGGCGAAAATACTGATAGATGCCAAAAAGGAAAGTGAAACACGCAAAAAAGAGGCATTGATAGAGGCGAAAGAATCGATTCATCAGCAGCGTGAAGAGGCGGAAAGGGAGAACCGCGAACGGCGCGCTGAAATCGTGCGGCAGGAAAAACGTTTACAGAAAAAAGAAGAGGATATGGATCGCAAGCTGGAAAGTGTAGAAAAAAAAGAGGATTCCATACATAAAAAAGAGCAGGAGGCGGAGGCGAAGCGTGCAAAAATCGATGAATTGCAAAAACAAAAGCTGAAAGAGTTGGAATATATTTCCGGCATCAGTTCGCAGGAGGCCAAGCAACTGCTGTTAGCCAGCGTTGAGGATGATGTCAAGCATGAAGCGGCTATTTTGATTCGTGATATCGAAGCTCAAGCTAAAGAGGAGGGTGAAAAACGGGCGCGGGAAATCGTTACCGCGGCGATACAGCGTGTGGCTGCCGATCATGTGGCGGAAAGCACCGTTTCCGTGGTGTCTTTGCCCAATGAGGAGATGAAAGGGCGTATCATTGGCCGCGAGGGCCGCAATATCCGCACCTTGGAAACCCTGACCGGCATCAATTTGTTGATCGACGATACGCCGGAAGCCGTTACGCTTTCCGGCTTCGACCCGGTGCGCCGGGAAATCGCCCGCGTGGCCTTGGAAAAACTGATACTGGATGGACGCATTCAGCCCGGGCGTATCGAAGAAATGGTGGAGAAAGCCAAAAAAGAGGTGGAGCAGCGCATTTGGGATGAAGGCGAGCAAGCTACCTTTGAAACCAATGTGCATGGCCTGCACAGCGAGCTGATAAAAATACTGGGGCGGCTGAAATTCCGCACCAGCTATGGCCAGAATGTGTTGAAGCATTCCACGGAGGTGGCCCATTTGGCCGGCGTGATGGCCGCTGAACTGGGCGTGGATGTGACTTTGGCCAAACGGGCCGGTTTGCTGCATGATATAGGCAAGGCCATTGACCACGAGGTGGAAGGCTCGCATGCTGTTATCGGCGCCGATTTGGCCAAAAAGTATAAGGAAAACCCAGAAGTGGTGCATGCCATAGTGGCTCACCATGGCGATGTAGAGGTGAATACGCTGGTGGCGGCTTTGGTGCAGGCGGCGGATACCGTATCAGCGGCCCGTCCCGGCGCGCGCCGCGAATCCTTGGAGTATTATATCAAGCGCCTGCAAAAACTGGAGGAGATCGCTGACGGCTTCGAGGGCGTGGAAAAATCCTTCGCCATACAGGCCGGGCGCGAGGTGCGTATCATCGTCAAGCCGGATAAAATAGACGACTTGATGGCCGCGCGCTTCGCCCGCGATATTGTGAAGAAAATAGAATCGGAACTGGAGTATCCCGGCCAGATCAAAGTGGTGGTGATACGCGAAACCAGGGCCATTGATTATGCGAAATAGGTAGGGGCGGCCCTATGTGGCCGCCCTGCTAAATGAGAAGATTGAGGTTATATATGCGCGTTTTGTTTATCGGTGATATTGTCGGCAAGCCGGGGCGGCGGATGGTGGAGAAGCATTTGCCGCGCTTGCAGCAGGAATATGCTGTGGATTTCACCGTTGCCAATGGTGAGAACTGCGCCGGCGGTTCCGGTATGAACCGCGCTTCTTTCCGCGATCTGCATGCCATGGGCGTGGACGCTTTTACCATGGGCAATCATACTTGGGGCAACCGGGAATTGCCGCAATTCATAGACGGGGAACGCCGCATCGTGCGCCCCGGTAATTTAAGCGGCAAGGATTTGCCCGGTACTTTTTTTCAGTATTATCAGGTGGGCGGCGCGGAGCTGCTGTTGGTGAATATGATCGGCCGCGTTTATATGCAACCGGCCGAATGCCCTTTTTGCGCCATGGACGCGCTGCTGGCCGCCGAAGGCGCCCGCACGCCTTTCATACTGCTGGATTTCCATGCCGAGGCTACCAGCGAAAAAATGGCTATGGGCTGGTATTTGGATGGGCGCATCAGCGCCATGGTGGGAACACATACGCATATCCAGACCAATGACGCGCGCGTGCTGCCGCGCGGCAGCGGCTATATCACCGACGCCGGCATGACCGGCCCGCGCGATTCGGTGCTGGGCGTGGATAAGGATATTATCATCGAAAAATTTCTTTATCAGATGCCGCGTCATTTTGAGCCGGCGAATGGCGATCTGCAATTAAATGGCGTACTAATAGACTTGGCGGACGACGGACACTGCCGCCAGTTGGAGCTGATAAATTTTTGGTGTCCGGATAATTAGGATTATTCGAGAGGTAACTTATGCGGATAGACGCACATTGGGATACCGCGCTTTTTTTGCGCGAGCACGACAGCTTGGAGCATTTACCCGAGGCTCATTGCGATTGGCGGCGCTTGCGCCAATATGTGGACGCCGCCTTTATGGCAATATTCGTGCATCCGCTGCAATACCGGGGGGAAGCGCAGTACACGGAATTCCGCAACTTAGCGTTAAAGCTGGCGGCGGATGTAGCGAACCCTGCGCATGGCATTACTCTTTTGACCGCCGCTGCGCAGCTCGACGCCGATGAACCCGGCAAACTGGCGCTGATGGGCGCTGAAGGCGGCGGCTTTTTAGGCGCGGATATGGCGTTGCCGCGTTTGCGGGAAGCCTATGACCTGGGTTTGCGTTTTCTGGGCTTGACCTGGAATTATGCCAATACCATAGCCGGCGGCTGCAATGACGCCGGCGGCCTCACTAAGCTGGGCCGCGAGATAGTCAAGCGCTGTAATGAATGGGGCATATTGTTGGATGGCGCGCATCTTTCGGCGCAAAGCCTGAATGATGTACTCAGCATAAGCGAAGCGCCTATCGCCGTATCGCATACAGCCTGCGCCACGCTGTGCCCGGCCTGGAAGGTGCGTAATTTGTTGGATTGGCAGCTTAAAGCCGTGGCAGAGGCGGACGGCGTGGTGGGCATCTGCTTTGTACCCGCTTTTATCGGCGGCAAACCGTCGCTTAAGCGCGTAGCCGAACATATCGCTTATGCGGCGGAACTTATCGGTGTGGAGCATGTGGGCATTGGCAGTGATTTAGACGGCACGAAACTGCCGCCGGATATCAAGGGGCTGCAAAGTATGCCCGCACTTATTGAGGAGCTGGAGCGTTGCGGCTTCAACGAAACGGAGATCGCGCTGATAGAAGGCGGAAACTTCCGCCGCTTACTACAGAGGACACTGACATAGAATTAAGTAGTCAGGATTCAGAAAACAGAAGTCAGGAGTTTGAATACTCCTGGCTCCTAAACTATTTTTGGGGGCCTTATATGAGCGGTTTCGATATGCATATACATAGCACGGCCTCAGATGGCTGCCTGGATGTGGTGGAGATCATTGATTTAGCCCGCGCCAATAGGAATTTGCGCGGTATTGCCATAACCGATCACGATACCGTGGCCGGCCTGCCGCGGGCTATGGAATACGCGAATGAAGTCGATTATACGCTGATTGCGGGGATAGAGCTTTCCAGCGAATATGAGGACTGTGATGTTCATATTTTGGGTTATTGGATAGACGCGCATAAGCTGGCGTGTGATGACCGGCTGACGCAAATGGGGCAGGCGCGCGCGGAGCGGTGCCGCGAAATGGCGCGCCGCCTGGCGGCTTTGGGTATGACTTTGGATGTGGAGGCGGTGATAGCCGGCGCCGCTAACGGCGGTGTTTTGGGCCGCCCGCATGTGGCGCAGGCTATGGTGGAAGCCGGATACGCAAGCAACATTAAGGAAGTTTTCGCTAAATGGCTGGGCCGCGGTTTACCCGCTTATGTGCCTCGTTTGAAGTTTTCCCCTAGCGAAGCGCTGGAGATGATAATGGATGCCGGCGGAGTGGCGGTATTGGCGCATCCGGGGGTAGGCGTACCGGATCACCTGGCACAGAGCCTGGCACGCCATGGTTTAGCCGGTATTGAAGTTTATCATAGCGAGCATAATAAGGAGGCGGAAAAAAAATATTTGCATATGGCGCGCCGCTATCATTTGGCGGCCATGGGTGGTTCGGATTTTCATATGCCAGGCTCACGCGAAATAGGCTGCCGCATTACCACGCCGGATCAGCTGCGTTTTCTGGCCAAGCAGAGAGGAAAAAACGGAGTAAAATAACTGGCGAGATGATTTTTTGCCAATCTTTCAGCGCCTGTTCAAGCAGATTTCACATGAGTGTTTTATGCTATATAACAAAAAAGGGATTCATAAATTGAAAATCGAATAAAAAACTATCACATGTATGTTAAAATTGAGCGAGGAAATATGAAATATTCCCCGGTAAAAAAAATCTCAAATCAAATACAACAGCGGGCGTCATTTCTACATAAAGCCTTTTCTGCGTTTCTGCGGTCTGTGATTGTGGCGGCGGCGTTTTGCTTTTTGCTGACGCCGGCTACGGCTCGCGCCGCGGGTATTGATATAGAGCCCGCCTATTATAAAGTATCGAACCAGGAGCGCTACACCATTATTCATGAGATAAAAGTGAATAATTCCGGTACGGAAGCGGCCTTTGATATCAGGTTGATCCTACCGCTGATGGATAATGGCACGCCGCCCTACTCGCGCAAGGTGCGCGAGCAGTTGGAACCGTGGCCGGATCGCATTGCCGCGGATGCACGCGGCCGCCGTGTAGCATATTATCATGTGGACGAGCTGCCCGCCGGCACGGAATTGGTGTTTACACAAAAATATGTGGTGGACGCCGCCGATATCACGTATGATCATGCGGTCATGACCAGCACAGGCGGCTACGACGCATTGATGGAATCGCTGTATCTATTGCCTTCACCGGGTATCGAAAGCGATCATGCCGAAATCATTGCCTTCGCCCGGCAGGCGGCGGACGGAAAGACCAATCCCTACGATGTGGCCAAGAATACTTTTGCCGCCGTCAATCTGTTCTTAAGCTATGAACAGGACGATTTGAATTATGGCGGCGCTTTGCGCACTTTGCGCCGTAAAAAGGGCGTATGCGAGGATTATAGCGGCTTATACGTGGCAGTGCTGCGCGCTTTGGGTATTGCGGCGCGTCAGCAGGGCGGTTATTTGTATCTGCCCGGCGAGCATATAGGCCCGCCTTATGTGGATGAGAAAAATGACCGGCTTAACCTGGATAAAATGCGCCATACCTGGGTGGAATTCCTGATACCAGGCTATGGCTGGGTGACAGCCGACCCTACCTATAACTACAGCTTTGATTTGGGCGGCGTGCCGACAAAATTCCCCAATTGGGATTATTTCGCCACCATCACCGGTGATCGCCGCTATCTTTCTTTCCGCGAGGGCTCGATCAATGAGGATCATGGTACTGAGCTAACGGTGGGCCGGTGGACCAGCGGTATCCGCGTGGAATTGATCGGTATCAACGGTTATTTGCTCCCCGGCAGCCAAGCCGCCTACTATAATGATTTGCCGGGCCATTGGGCCGAGGAAGCAATTATGCGTCTTTCGGAACGCGAAGAGCCGCTGTTGCAGGGTATGGGTAATGGCATGTTCGGCGTGGACGGCCCGATGACGCGCGCGCAGTTGGTCACCTGCCTGCAAAGGCTGCTGAAATCGCCGGCTGCCGGCCCCAAATTCACGGATCTCCCGATCACGCATTGGGCTTACCGAGATATCGGCGCGGCGCAACAGGCCGGCTGGATCAGCGGCTACCCTGACCTTACCTTCCGCCCGGATAATCCGGTGACCCGCGCGGAGCTGGCCCAGATGCTGGTGGATGTATTTAAATTGCAAGCGCCTGAAGAGGACGAAAGCGCTTCGGCGCCTGAAGAAAATGACGGCGCCCCAGCGTCTGATGAAGATAAGACGATAGCGACGCCGCCTGATGACGAGGGTGACGGTAGCGGTGATATCGAGGGCGGTGATAACGACAGCGAGGATATTGATGAGGAAGATATTCCCAAAGAGGCGGAGCCTGAAGCGCTGGCGCTGGCCTTCAAGGATTTGGGGCTGCCGGGCTATTCCTGGGCCGACGAGGCCATCACTATTCTGGCCAAACTGGGCCTTTCCCAAGGTAATGGCGAAGGCTACTATCAGCCGCAACGCCCGGTAACGCGCGCGGAGTTCGCCGCCTTTTTAGACCGTATCTTGACCATGCTGGAACAGGAAGTTGAGGCGGTGGATGAAGCTATAAAAGCGTATCAATAAAAACCGCGCTGAATTGTTCCGGCTTAAAACTATTATCAAGCTCAATTATGATATGCCATTCAGCCATATCGCTTGTGCCGATTTCCGGCGACAGGCGGCTGATCACAATACCGCCGTTTTCTTCGATCCTTTCCACTCTATGCCTTATAGAGCCGCTTCCTTCTTCAAGCAAGATGATCGCCAAATAGTGATCCGCGAAAAAGTCATCCGTATACTTTTTCATCGCGTCCACAAAGCCGGTCGCTGAATCAGTGTAAGCGCTTTCGCGTGAGAAAAAATCATATTTGTCTTTGTATTTTTCATAATACTGTTCCAGTTCATTTTTGGTAGATATGACGGTGATCTGTGGATAATTCACGCCATCAATATATCCATTTGTCCTTATATATTGAACGGTGGCGTTGCTGATAGGCTGACTCCCCATGTTTATCGGCTCCTCACTTTTTATAATATCATGTGTCCGGAGAATTGTGATAATGCTCTGCTCCCTGGTGTAGGGCTGTTGCGGCGCAAATTTATTACCGTCAACACCGTTCATAATAGCCGCCGCCTGTACCCGTCCCACGCTTTCCACCGCCCAGGCCGCGATACTGCTGTTGTCGGCAAAAGCCGCTGCTTGTTTGGGAAAAGGTTGATCCAGGGCGTCCGACAAACGCGAGAGCATGACCGCCGCTTGTTCGCGGGTCAGCGTCCCATTAGGGTCAAATCTATTGCCGCCGACACCGGAAACAATACCGGCATAGGCCATCTTTTCCACATTTTTGTCATTGGTATCGGCAAATGAAACGCGCCCTGTTATCTCGCCTTTTATGTTTTCATACAATGAAACAGCCAGGGCGCAGAATTCAGCGCGCGTTATTGCTTGGGTATAATTAGAACATAAATTTTGCGGCGCCAAATTGATTTCTATCGCTGCTTTTACTTGCTCTTGCGCCCATGGCGACGGCGCGTCATCCGCAAATGCCGCCATTGCGCTTGCCGCCAAAATAACCATCAATAATGCCACGGCGCCCATTTTTTTTGTGATTTTCATCTTTTTTTCCTCCCGTTATAGTTTACTTCACTTAGTAAAGACGAAACGGGATTGTGATTTGTTCCATTCTCAAGGAGGCAGAGGTCAGGGGGCAGGGGATAGGGATCAGGGGGCAGAGGTCAGGGATCAGAGGTCAGAGGTCAGGGGGCAGAATTTTTCATTATACTGGGTAATTATTCAGGGGCAATGCCCGTTGATCAATCGCATGCTGTAGGGGACGGCGTCCTCGACGTCCCGCTCCCCAGATAGCTTTGAGGTGCACTGTAGAAACGGGCTGTCGAGGACGCCAGCCCCTACAGATAACAGCTACGTCGGTGCTAATAGCGGGGTTACTGAACAGATACAAAGTTGGTAAAAATGGCGTAAATGGGGGGTGAGGTAATGGAAATCAACATTGCAACTGTTGACGATGCAAATGATTTGTTTGAGATGAACACGCTTTTTGCGAACGACGCTTCCATTGAAAGCATCCAGAAATCCCTTGCTGAAAACGAATGCGAAACCGTTTGCATTGCTCATGTCGGGGGAAAAGCTGTGGGGTTTTGCTGTGGGCGGCTGGTGAAATCCATGTGTTACAGCGCTAACCGTGTGGATATTGAGGCGGTGTTTGTAAAAGAAGGATACCGTGGGCAAGGTATTGGCAGAGCGCTTATTCAATACTTGGAAAACACCTTTTCAGAACGCGGAATATATCATTTCCATAACGGCGCGTATTTGAACAACCTAAAAGCACTGTCATTATATGCGAGCCTGGGCTATCAATGCCACGGCGAGGTGGTGCTGGAGAAAACTATATAAAAAAATCCGCCGTAAACTTTATGCCATCCTCACGCGCTTTGTTGTTTGTGGTAGGTTATTGCATCTACGGTACGCCGAGGGCGGCGTCCCCTACGTTCACGATCCGTAGGGGACGCCGCCCTCGGCGTACCGCGGTTTCCGCTCCCTCTCGGCGGGCAGGGTCATTTTGTTCTACGCGAACAATAAGTCTGCGGGCAACATTGTGGAAAGATTGCCATCGTCCCCTACAAAGGATTTTACCCCGTAGGAGACGATGGCAATCGTTCCGTTCTATCTCAATTTTCCACATACTTTACATAAGACACTGACATTGCCACACACGATGTCTTCCAGCTTCTAACTTCTGTAATAACTCAAAACTCAAAACTCAACACTCAAAACTCATGCTGCAAAGCAGCATGTATTGCTTCGGCGGCTTTTTTGCCCGCGCCCATAGCCAATATCACCGTAGCCGCGCCGGTCACCGCGTCGCCGCCAGCGTATACGCTTTCACGGCTGGTTTGGCCGGTTTCTTCATCGGCGATAATGCCGCCCCAGCTCTCGGTAGCCAGACCCGGAGTGGTGTCCTTGATCAGCGGATTGGGGCTGTTGCCTATGGATATTACCACTGTCTGCACGTCTATGATATGCTCGCTGCCCTTCTTCACCACCGGACGGCGGCGGCCCGATTCATCCGGTTCGCCCAATTCCATCTCCACGCATTCCATGGACTTTACATAGCCCTCTTCATCGCCGAATATTTGCGTGGGATTGGTCAGCAATTTGAAGATTATGCCCTCTTCCTTGGCATGATGTATTTCCTCCACACGCGCCGGCATCTCTTTTTCGCTGCGCCGGTAGACTATGTATACCGTTTCCGCGCCCATGCGTTTGGCGCAGCGGGCCGCGTCCATGGCTACATTGCCGCCGCCTACTATCGCCGCGGCCTGGCCCACGCGTACCGGCGTATCGTGGCTGGGAAAATCATAGGCTTTCATCAGATTGATGCGCGTGAGGAATTCATTGGCTGAATACACGCCGTTCAGATTCTCGCCGGGGATTTTTTGGAATTTGGGCAATCCAGCCCCGGAACCTACGAATACAGCGGCAAAGCCCTGCTCACTCAGTAATTCGTCCAGGGTCAGGCTTTTGCCGATCACCATATTGGGGATTATCTTCACGCCCAGCGCTTCCACGGTGGATATTTCCTCGCGTACCAGGTCTTTGGGCAGACGGAATTCCGGGATGCCGTATACCAGCACGCCGCCGGGGGTATGCAGGGCCTCGAAAATGGTTACGTCATAGCCCAGTTTGGCTAAATCGCCGGCGCAGGTCAGCCCGGCCGGGCCGGAACCGATGACCGCTATACGATAGCCATTGGGCGCGGCCTTTTCCATTGGTTCGCCGCCATGCGTCATGGCGTAATCGGCCACAAAACGCTCCAGGCGGCCAATGGCCACCGGCTCGCCCTTCTTACCGCGCACGCATAATTCTTCGCATTGCGTTTCCTGCGGGCAGACGCGGCCGCAAATGGCCGGCAGCGAATTGGTGCTTTTGACCAGGGCCGCCGCTTCGGCAAATTTGCCTTCCGCCGTCAGTAAGATGAATTCCGGTATATGCACATTAACGGGGCAACCGGCCACGCAGGGCTGGTTTTTGCAGCCCAGGCAACGGGTGGCTTCTTCCATGGCCATATCCGCCGTATAGCCCAGCGCTACCTCCTGATAATTGCTATTGCGCACCTCGGGCTGTTGTTCCGGCATGGCTACTTTTTGTAAACTCATATTAGCTTTGGCCACTATTTTTCACCCCCTGTCAAACGGCAATGATGTTCGATGCTGGCGGCTTCCTCTTTATGGAACATGCGCGAGCGGGCGATGGCTTCGGCAAAATCCACCTGATGCCCGTCGAAATCGGGCCCGTCCACGCAGGCGAATTTGGTTTTACCGCCCACGGTCAGGCGGCAGCAGCCGCACATGCCGGTACCGTCGATCATCGTGGAGTTCATGCTCACTATGGTATGGATACCGCTTTCTTTGGTCAGATTGCATACGGCCTTCATCATCAGCAAGGGGCCGATGGCTATCACCGTATCATATTCCTGGCCCGCGTTGAGTTTTTCCGCCAGCGCCACGGTGACAAAGCCGGGGCGGCCATTGGAGCCGTCGTCGGTCATCACGGTCAATTCCGTGGAGGCGGCGGCTAATTCCTCTTCCAGTATGATCAGATCCTTGGTTTTAAAGCCCACTATTAAATCCACCTGCGCGCCCAGGTCATGCAGCGCTTTGGCCTGCGGATAAGCTATAGCCACGCCCAGACCGCCGCCTATCACCGCCACCTTTTTCATATCATCGAATTCCGAGGCCACGCCCAGTGGGCCGACAAAATCCAGCAGGCTATCGCCCTCCGCTAAATCGTCCAAGCGGTTGGTGGTATAGCCCACTTTTTGGAAAATGATAGTAATAGTGCCGGCCTCGCGATCATATCCGGCCACAGTAAGCGGTATGCGTTCGCCCGCTTCATCAATGCGCAGGATAATGAACTGTCCGGGCAGCGCTTTTTTCGCGATATGCGGCGCGCTTATTTCCATCAAGGTCACGGTGGGGTTCAGTACGCGCTTCTTTACGATTTGATACATTATTTCTCTCCTTATTGCGTTTATTAGACACTTGCTCTCCTGTATCACCAATAAAAAAACAAGAAATCACTCAAAACTCATAACTCACGACTCATAATTTGGTCTGCGAAGCAGGCCATTAGACCAGCATCAGCCGTTCCAGGAGCTCGGCCGTTGATACCAGGTCGGCGACGGGGATATTTTCATCCAGGCTATGCGCGTCTCTCATGCCCACGCCGGTATTGACCACCGCGATGCCGTTGGCGCTAAGCCAGGTGGCGTCGCAACCGCCATAGGTCCGCTCGACGCTTGGCGTGAGGCCTATTTGTTCCATAGCGCCGGAAAGCAGCGTTATCAGCGGATGATCCGCGGGTACATTAAGGAAATCCGAAGCCAAATCTTCTTTTATGGTGCAGCTGGCCCCATATGCTTTGCAGGCTTCTTCGATCTGCGCTTTGGTCTGGGCCACCAGGAAGGTCAGCTCATCTTGCGAATGCGAGCGCATCTCTATCTCGAAGGTGGCAATATCGGGCACGGCATTGGTTTTGCCGGGGGATAGCAGGTTGGCCACATTCATTACAGAATTTTCGCCCAGAAAACCGCAACGCATTTTGGCGATAGCGTCGGTAGCCGCCTTCAGCGCATGTATACCCAGATCAGGGGCTATACCGGCATGGGCGCTTTTGCCCTTTATCTCTACTTGCAGCTTCATGTAAGCTGCCTGCATATTGATGATGCAGCCCATTTTGCCCGTATCCAGCACCACGGCCTGTTGGCTTTGCACCATGGAGTAATCGGCGTGTTTGGCGCCTAAAAGGCCGACTTCCTCGCAGATGGTGAATAGCACTTCCACCGGACGGTGCGGTTTATTGGTAGCCTTGATTTCCGCGATGGCCTCCAGGGTGGCGGCGATGCCGGCTTTATCGTCCGAGCCAAGTATGGTCGTGCCGTCGGAGCGGATCACGCCATCGGTGATGACCGGATTGATGCCCACGCCGGGTTCCATGGTATCCATGTGGGCGCAGAAAAGGATGGGTTCGCCTTCTCCGGGAAACATCGCGTAGAGGTTAAATCCATCCGAGCCGCATGCTTCGCCCACCTCCTGACGCACTGGATTCATGCCCAGTTCTTGCAGATCCCCTTCCAGCAGTTCGCAGAAGGGCCTTTCCCGCCGTGATTCACTGGG
>Ga0123356_10001956_pt1 | contig 22301 bp, 13 predicted proteins | sample TergutEmb28metaG_2_FD_92546 | JGI IMG/M metagenome (GOLD analysis project Ga0123356, IMG submission 92546) | Embiratermes neotenicus P3 segment gut microbial communities from Petit-Saut dam, French Guiana - Emb289 P3 | ecosystem: Host-associated > Arthropoda: Insects > Digestive system > Gut ... | reverse complement strand
CGACAAGGAAATCAAAGCGGGTATATTCGTCTGTTATTTCTACATTAGTTGCCATGCCTCTCCAGATAACATGCACATTTCTGTAGTACGCAGGTTCTCTTCTTACGTCAGAAAAAGAAAAATTATCCGCTCTTTTAAAATTATCAAAGCCGGGAACTTCCATATTACTAATAACAAGACGCGCTCTGCTTTTTAAGCCCTCGGATGCGTTGGATTCAAGGATTTGATTAATATAAATCTTTGCAGCTTCATCGCGGTAAGATGAAAAAAGAGAAAGGGCTCTTTCATAAATATTAATGGCTTCATCTCTTGTATAAATGTACCTAAAAGAACCGTCAAGCTGAACAGATTGATTCCTTTCATCCCTTGAAAGAACATAATCGGCTGTCGGTCTTTGATTTTTTGCTTTGAAAGGGCCTGGTATTACATTTACGCCAATAAGTATTCCAAAAGTCAATACAAAGGCTATAATAGACACAAGAGAAACATTCACAAGAGTCTTAAAGCTTAACATCGAAAACGGAATAGGCGGAAATAACTTTGACAATCTTTCAAAAGTCATCCATTCAGAAAGATGTTCAGAAGCCGAATATTTGCGTATAACGGCCAGCGCTTTTTTTGCTATCCTGTTTTTTGGATCGTTTTCCTGTATTTCAAGATAATAGTCCACAGCCTGAACCGTATTCATGCGCTTTAGGTAAAGAACAGCGTGCCCAAGCATTGTAGAAGTATCTTTTATTTTTATTTTTCTTGCCAGGTCAAAGTTTTCTTTTGCTTCGACAAAATTACCTGAATACAGGCATATAACGCCGTAAAGATAATAATATTTAAAAGAACCGTAATATCTGTCTTCTTCGGCCTTTAACATTCTTAGAGCGGCGTCATAATTACGTTTTATCGCAAGAAAAGCTGCTTTGTTTAAAAAAGGATCTGCTTTCATATTTTGCAGCTACCTGTGCCTGTTAAGATAGTTTTCTATTTCTATCAGGTCTTGTTCGTTTAGTTCTCTTTCGCCTGCAATAAATAAATCAAGAAGTTCCCGCAGCCTGATTAAAACAAGAGCATTGGCATTTCCATTTGTTCTTGCCGCTTCATTTCTGGCGTCTTGTTCGATCGCGGCAATATTAATCGTAGGCGAAGGAGAATCCGTCCATGGATTTTGAATCGGCTGAGCAGTTTGCGCAGGAAACGCCGGTATTAAAATATTTTGCTGCTGTGAAGTCCTCTGTTCCGGCTGCTGCGCAAAGGAATTATACCACGCTACATCTTCTGTAGTAAGGTAAATTGTATATGTAAAAATACTTCCTGCCCCAAGTTCTGCAGGTTCATAAATATAACAAACGGCGGAATCATTGCCAAAAGATCTCCCTTGCGAATAACGCAGTCCCCAGCGTGAGTTGTTAAGCCTGCTCCAGCCTGAAAAATGAACATAATCGGGCGATTTAGCGTTTGGGTTTACAGGATTTATAATGCTTCCCATAAGTGAAACATTCTGCCCTCTTGATATCCAGAATCGCTCCCCCATTTCAGCTTCTACCTGATATTCATTTGTTACTATTTGGCTGCTTGTTATAAAAGGAATCCTGCCGCGCCCTTCTCCCAATTCAGTGTCGAGTAACATTTTAAGGCCAACCATGGAACTTTGGTTTCCTGTATTCTGAATTATAAAAGTCAGCATGATTCCGTTTATAACGCCGGAATTCGGAGTTTTATACGGAGTAAAAACCTGTCTTACAAGCATATTCGGCAGTTCAAAAATAAAACTCGGGTTTCTGTTAAATCTTTCATACCTTGGCCTGACATTCCTGTCTCCAAGACGGAAAATATTCCCGTCTACGGAAATTGAAGCATAACTATTTGCGGGATTACTGCTGTTGAATAATGGCTCATAACGCATTGTCTGCGGATTTGAAAGATAATAAAGCGAAAAACTTCCTGTCCTTTCATGGAGAATCAGGCGAATATTCCCATTTGTAAATTCTGATGCAAAAAGATTGGAAAAAAATGCCGATGTCAAAACCAAAAAAAGGGATAAAGCGAAAGCCCTTCGCAAAAACATCAGAGCCCACCCCCTGTCTCAAGCTCTCTGATTAATTCCTGAACATTGCTTCCAAGCTGCCTTGCTCTTTCTATCAAACTTTCATGTTCGCTTTGAGGAATATACACAGGCTCAGGCACATTTTCAGCCGGCGTATTTATATTTTCCATGCGGCTTATTGTATCGGTTATTTCCTGTTGTTCCTGCCGGGTATCGTTTAAATCCAGTAAATTTACAGAGTTTGTAAGTTCAGCTATGCGTCTTTGATAGGCATTCAAAGTATGTTCGTACGTTCGTATCGTCCTTTGAAAATCTTCGCTTGTTCTAAGCGATTCTTCATGACTCCACTGAAGAAGAGCCAAAAGTTCCGCTTCTATTTTCTTTTGTTTTATTAAATCGATACGATAAGTAGCCGCTTCAACTTTTGGACTTTCAGGATATCTGCCTACTACCCATGCATAAAATTTTTCTGCTTCATCAAATTGACCCAGTGCATACAGAGATTCTCCCATCCAGAAAAAAGCCGCGGCTCTTCGATCCGAAGATTCGCGATCTACATCGCCTGTGGAATTAAGATAACGGTTAAACGAAAGAAGCGCGTCTTCATAAAATCCCTGGTTAATATAGACTCTTCCGCGGTGATAAAACATATCCCTTGAATATGTCGAATTTGGAGCTACTCTTTGAAGTTCATCCATATCCCTAAGCGCCGAACCGTAATCCGTATGCGCTAACTCGCTTAAAATAACCCAATAAATTGCCCTTGCCCAATCATTGTTACTTACGGCAATTTCCTGAGCGCGGCGGAATTCAATAGCTGCTTCATGCCAGCGCTGTAAATGATAAAGCTGGGAGCCGTTTTGAAACCTGCGCGCATACTGCGATTGATCTGTATTTTGGGCAGAAAGAAACCCGCCGCCAATCAACAGAAAACCCGAGAAAATAAGCCAAAATATACGTCTATTTCGCTTCATACCATAATTATAGCAAATTCAATTATAAAATGCCAATATTTTTACATCTTATGGAAAAATAAAAACAGGGGTTTTAAGGGGTATTTTGAAGCTGTTTTATAAGACCCGGTTTGTCGGCATGCGCAAAAAAAGCCGAGCCGATAACCAGTATATCCGCTCCCGCCTTTTTGACGATTTCGGCGTTTTGTTCGTTTATTCCGCCGTCCACGGATATCTTAAAATTGAGCCTTGCTTCTTCCCTCATTTTTACCAGTTTTTCTATTTTTTCGAGGCATTTTGGGATAAGCGCCTGTCCGCCGTAGCCCGGATTTACAGTCATAATTAACGCAATATCGATATAAGGCAGTATTTCTTTAAGAACCGAACAGGGCGTGGCAGGTGAAATTGATATGCCCGCTTTCAGCCCAAGGCTTCGAATTTCGGTTAAAAACTTTCGGGGGTGAACTTCAGCCTCATAGTGAAAGGTGATAGCGTTTGCGCCCGCTTCGGCGAAATCATGAATAAAATGGCCCGGCCGCACCACCATCAGGTGGACATCAAAGACAGCCTTTGTCCTGTCGCGTAAAGCGCGTACAAGCTGGGGGCCAAATGTCAAATTCGGCACAAAAGAACCGTCCATTATATCCATATGAATCCAGGCAGCGCCGCTTGAATCGATCTGGGACACAGCGCCTCCAAAATCGGCAAAATCGGCAGATAAAATTGATGGTGAAACGATGATTCTATCCATTTTTGATATGATACATCCTGAATAAACTATTGTCAAACTATGAAAAAATGGTATACTGATATGAGATAATGGAAAATGGGCATGTTACACTTCCAAGAAGCGTAGGGCTTTTAAAAAAAGCCTATGACAAACTGAAAGACTCTGATGCTGAAACGGCCCTGGCTCTTATGGAACAGGCTCTTGATTTGGACTGTGAAAACGAAGAAATCAAGCATGCGCTAAAGAGCGTTCATTGGTGGCTTGAGCATACCAGGAGGATTGACGAAATAAAAAACCCGTTCGAAAAGGGTTCTTTATTGATTTCCCTGTTAAAACAGTATTATGTTTTTTTGGGGCAATTCGGCAGGGTTTACGAACAGTGCCAGTATGCGGTGCGTTATTTCGTATATTCCAAAGCTCTCCTTTTTTTTGAAGGGCTGCTTGGAAACCCCGCTAATCAGCATGATCCGGGTTTACTTTTGCTGGTTGGACGTTGTTACAAGGGACTTGGCAATTATGACGAAGCGCTGAATTATCTTGAACAAACTGCGAGAATTAAAAGGGAGGACGCGGAAACACTTGCAGAAGTAGCTGATATTAACGCCCTGTTGGCTCAGACAAAAACGGCAAAAGCTTTATTTAAAGAAGCCTTTTACATCGATCCTTTAAAAATTGATATAAGGTTTCTGGAGTCGGCGCTTATTTTAAATCTGCGTGACAGCGTTGCGGAACTTGGTTACAAAGATGAAAAATTACTGGAGTGGATACCGGTTTACGGCGCTTTATGGGGTGTTTTTTCCGTAAAACGGGAATTAAAACAAATGGAAGTCGGCAGGCTTAAGCAGTCGATATTTCAACTGGAAGCCGAGTATGAATCAAATCCTGCAAGACGGGATAATTTAAAACCCAGGCTTTTAAATCACTATTTTTGGCTTATAGATTATTATGAAATCAGCCGTGAGGATACTTCGCTTATCGAAGAAACCTTGCTAAAAATTAAAGTTACCGATCCGGAAATTTACAAGTTGTATACCGGTTAAGATTTTTAAGGAGTAAAAGTTTATGAATAATGCTGAAACAACATCGGCTCAAACACAATCAGAGACAGCCCAAACTCTGTTGAAAAATTTACACGAAACATTGAACGAGGAAAAATGGACAAGGGCGAGTCTTGGTAATTATTCTACTAATCAGTTTAAAGAACTTGATGTAATCCTTAAAACAGCGCGCGAGGAAAAAGTCCTTGATGAATTAAAGAAAACATGCGACGAACATCTTTTAACAACAAGAAACAGCATAATCGCGCTTTATCTTTCCGGGATGATCGCTCTTTCACGCCAGATTATCGACGATTCTGCGATGATAAATCTTGTATCGATCTTTTTGGATAACCATAAATGGGGAATTGTAAAATATCTGTGCGAAAGAATACTGGATTACGGAGAATCGAAATACGCGCTGCGCACGCTTGCAGATTGTTATAAACAGGACAACGAAGAAGATAAAATATTTGAAGTTTGGGAAAGGCTTGTAAAAGTAGATTTTGAAGAAGCCGACATAACAAAGTCTCTTGCGGAACATTACGAAAAAAAAGGCAATAAAGATGATGCCGTAGATTTTTATAAAAAAGCTCTTCATCGATATATTAATAAATCCAATTTTGGGAACATTAAGGAAATATGGGATAAGTTAATCGCAATTAACGCAGACGACATCGATTTTTTCCTTCATATTCAGAAAAAGATTGCAAAGGCTGTAAGCGAAGACAAGGCTGTTATATTATTAAATGAATTGTATGCAAAATATAAAAATAAAGATGTTGATATAGCCGTAAACATTCTTAAAATAATTCTTGAATACGATGAAAAAGATGTTCATGCCCGCAGGGAAATAATCGAATGTTACAGAAAAAAATACGCTTCTCACAGTCAGCTTGAAGAATATGTGCGCATTTCCAATCTTTCCCAGAATTACCGTTCTGTTCATCAGGCAATTGCCGATTTTGAAAAACACATTGCGTTTGACAAGGGAAATTTTGTGTATCACAGAACATGGGGCGTTGGACGCATTGCGGGCATTGTCGGCGACGACATTAAAATTGATTTTTCAAAGAAAAGAGGCCATTCAATGGCTCTTAAAATGGCAGTTGACGCTCTTCAAACCCTTTCCAAAGATCATATTTGGGTTTTAAAAGCGACAAAGAAAAAAGAAGAGCTAAGAGAGTTAATCCTTAAAGATAAAGATAAGGATACAAATAGCAATATTATCTGGACTTTAAAAATAATAATAAAAAGTTTCGGTTCTTCCGACATGAAAAGAATTAAAGCCGAGTTGAGTCCTGCCCTTCTTACAGCCGGCGAATGGTCAACATGGAGTTCAAAAGCACGTGATATTCTAAAATCCAATCCTGATTTTGCAGTGAGTCTGGAAAACAGTGATATCTTTATTGTGCGCGACAGGCCTGTAAGCGTCACAGAAAAACTGTACAATGAATTTACAGCTGTGCGTAATTTCTTTGATAAAGTATCCGCAATCCGCGATTATGTAAACAATAAAAAAGCGGATCCCGATTCTGAATATTTTACCGAAATGTTCTCTTACTTTACTTCTTTTCTGCGTTCTGCTTCGAATAATAATGCGGAATACGCGGTATCGACATTCCTTTTAATTAATGAACTTGCAGCAAACAAGAATTATACTCATTTAAAATCGGCTGTTACTGTTAATTTTGCGGATGTGTTTTCCAACATTAAGGATATTCCGTCGTTATTCAAGAATTTAAAAGACGCAAAATTAAAAACTGAATTCCTCGGCAATGTGAAACAATCCATAAATAACTGGCCGAATATTTATGTAAAACTGTTCCCTTGCTCGCAAATACCTTCCATCCCTGAACAGCTTGAAGAAGCCGGCATGCAGGACAAATTAGCAGCGTTATGCGCCGATTGTTTTGAAAAATACCGGGACAGCCGCGAAGCTGTTGTCTGGTTTTATAAAAACTCAAGGGAAAAGAGCTGGTTTAAAGCCGCCAATATCGGCATTGAAAAGCAGCTTATAACGCTTATTCATATTCTTGATATTACATACAGGGATATAGAAAACAACAAAAATACTGTAGAAAACAGAAAGATAAATAAACTTGTACACAATATACTTTTTAAAGACGGCGATTTAAAAACATTTATAGACGGCGCCGATGAAGACGCGATTATAAGAATTTTTACATTTGTAAACGGCGTTAAAGATCTTGACCCGCAGGATAAATTAAATCTTAGATCCAGAATATTGGACAGGTTTCCGTCGTTCAAATTCTTCGGCGATACGGAAAAGAAAGTTTCCAGGGGTCTTATGGTTACACAGGCCATGTTCGAAGAAAAAAAGAAACAGTTGGCTCACATTATGGATGTGGAAGTTCCCCTGAACTCCAAGGAAATCGAATATGCGCTTTCTTTGGGCGACTTAAGGGAAAACGCGGAATACAAGGCTGCGAAAGAAAAGCAGGAACAGTTAAATTCACAGGTTGCAAAACTCAAGGAAGAAATAGAAAGAGCGCAGCTTTTCGACATGAAAGCAATAAACACTTCCAAGGTTTCCTTTGGTACAAAGGTCGTTCTTTTCAACGAAACAGAAGGAAAGAAAGAAGAATTTACCATTCTGGGACCATGGGAATCTGATCCAAACAACAATATTATTTCCTATCTTTCTCCGTTTGGAAGTGCTATACTTAACAAAACATCCGGTGAAAAGTTTGAATTTGCGATTAACGAAGAAAGGAATTCTTATTTGGTAGAGAATATAACAGCAGCTGTTATTTAACGGTCTTATTAAAGGGGTGACTATGAAAAGGACTATTCTGGCAATAATTTTGTTTGTAAGCGTATTCTTTACGTTTAGCGAAAATGCTTTCGGGCAGACAAATGCTCCTATCGATCTTATTCTGCTTCTGGATACTTCATCAAATATGAGTTCGTCCTATGATAATGTAAACAACTATATTACAGGCGCGTTTCTTAATGATTTTCTTCGTGTAGGAGATACTTTTCACTTAATTGCATTTTCCGGCAGCCCAAGACTGGATGTCGCAAGGCGTATTTCCGGATACGGCGATGTTGAAACAATTATCGGGCGTATGCTGCTTCAGTTTCCTGTAGAAAGAGGAAACAACGTAGGCTCTGCATTATCGTATGCCGAACAATATATTACTTCCCTTCCGAGCCGTCCAAAAAAGATTGTTATTGTAAGCGTAGGTTATTCTGATACTAATAATCTTGTAACAAGCGCAAGGGGACGTTTATCTTCCAGAAATACAACTCTCGATTATATTCAGGTTACTCCGGGACAACCTCTTACAAATCTTCCGTCTTCCGGACGCCAACCTGCGCAAAGAACGACTGATACATCAACTACTTCTACTACGCAAGGAACCGGTTCTGTATCGCCCAATCAACAAGGTTTTACAGGTTCAACCGCGCATGATCCAAGCGCCCCATTCGGTTCTGCCGGCACATCTTCTTTTGATAACCAAAATATATTTACAGATGACGATTTTGCTTCGGCTTCCGAAACTGATGGCTTTGAGTCTTCATCAACAGAATCTTCACAGTGGACTGCAGAACATGAAGAATCAAAAGAATTATTTTCTTTACCGTTACCTGTAATAATTGGAATTATTCTTCTTCTATTGCTGATTCTTGGCCTTATATTGCTTTTATCTTCGCGAAGATTAAGTTCCAGCCCCAACCGCGTAATGGCGGCAGTCGCTTCATCAGGTTCAAAGAGTCAACCTCAGCAAACAAAAACAGATCACACCAATGATCTTGCAAAATATGCCGCCGGAAGTTCAAGACGCACCACGCCTTACGATGACAGACGGTTAAAAAACACTCCGCCTGTAATTAATCCTTCTGGTCCGCTTCTTTTAAATCTTTTTGTAGAAGAGCAAAATACCGCTATAGGTAAACGTAACATTCATTCATTAAAGTCCGGATACAGTCTTTCTGTCGGCGGCGGAAAATCGGATGATTTCCTTATCTTCCTTGTGCCGATTCCGGGACACATCGGGGACATTCGCAGAAGCGGAAGCTCGCTTTCATTTATTCCGCGTAAACCAAAATATTTCCCGGACATTGGCTCCAACGAAGTAAGTGATTGTATTAATAAAACAATCCGTATTGTTTCCGACAAAAATTACGAAATGCGATTTAGATTCGAAATGTACGAGGATCCTTTAATTGCTTTGAATCGTATGCTAATGTCGGTTAAAGTTCCGGGTTAACGAGGGCTTATCAGTCGTCCGTGTCCTTTCTTGCCTGTTAGGACGCCGTCTTTCATTACAAAAACTCCCCTTACGATTGTCGCAACGGGGAGTCCCTGTACTTCCATCCCGTCATAGGGACTTGTTTTGCTTTTTGAGTGAAGCTCTCTTGCAAGAATAGTTTTTTTTGCGTTCATGTCTACGATTGTAAAATCAGCGTCCGTGTCTATTAACATACTTCCCTTTTCGGGATAGATACCCCATATTTTTGCGGGAGCTTCGCTTGTCAGGCGGACATAATCATTAATTGTTATTTTTCCCCTGTTTACTTCGTTTAACAAAAGCGGCAAAGAAGTTTCTACGCCGCTTAATCCCGCAGGAGTTTTCCAGCTTAATTCCGATTTATCTTTTTCGGTATGCGGGGCATGATCGCTTGCGATCATTTCGATTACGCCGTCTTTTATTGCATTCCAAAGCCCCTGGCGATGGCTGTCGTCCCGTATGGGCGGATAAACTCTATGAGTATCTTCCTGACAATCAAATAAAAGATAATGAGGGCATGTCTCTGTTGTAATATCGACACCCTTTTCTTTTGCTTCCGCCGTAAGTAAAGCGCCGTCTTCCGATGTTATGTGATGAATATGTATTTTTATTTTTGAATCAAGAGCAAAACTTACGATTGTATGAATTGCCTTTATTTCCGAAAGCACCGGTCTTGCATAATCAAACCAAAAGCCGTCCGGCGTTTCAGCTTCTTTCATGGCAATAGATGTAAAGTTTTCGTTTAAATCGTTTGATTCCGCATGAAAACCAATGCGCATATCAAGTTTTTGGCTTTCATCCATTTGTTTTGTTAATATATCCGGCGTTGGCGACGCTATATCTCCCGTTGAACTTCCAAAAAAAACCTTAAATCCAAGCGCGCCCGCTTTTTTTAATGATTCCATTTCGTTTAAATTTTCATTATTTAAAAGCGCAAAAAGACCAAAGTCTATATACGACTTTTCAAGAGCAATGGAAACTTTTTCGTTTAACCTTTCAGCCGTTGAAGTTACGGGAATGACATTCGGCATATCCGCAACCATCGTTATACCGCCCATCGCGGCGGCAATACTGCCTGTTTCAAAATCTTCTTTTTCCGTAAGGCCGGGATCGCGAAAATGCACATGCGCGTCTATAATGCCGGGAAGAACATATTTGCCGCCTGCGTCATAAACTTCATCCGCGCTGTCAGACGGGTCTATCGTTCCTGTTTTGACTATTTTACCGTTACTTACGGCAACATCGCCCTTAATGCTTTCCTGCGGGGTAACAAGGGTTCCGTTTTTTATTATCAAATCGTAATGCATATTTAATATTATACCTTAATCGTAAAAAAGGCAAAGCCCATATACCTTTTGCGCTCCGGCTTTTTTTAATACATCCGCGCACACTTCCATCGTTGATCCTGTAGTAATGACATCGTCTATTACAAGAACGGTTTTTGGAGCATTACCGTCGGCATAAATACGTCCCTTTAGGTTTTCCAGACGTTCGGTACGATTTAAACTTTTTTGTACCCTGGATTTAAGGCGTTTTAGGCAGCGGCAAACAGTATAATTTGACGATGATTCCATTTGTTTTACAAGATAATCAACCTGATCCCAGCCTGTGTCTTTTATCTTTCCTTTTCTTGGCGGAACAGGAACAATGACCGCTTCCTGTAAAACAATGTTTTCGCTTATTATTTCTTTTATTTTTTCCATAAAAATCTGCGCCAATGCAGTATTTTTTTCGAATTTATATGCGGTAAGTAGCTTTCGGTATTTTCCGATATAGGGAAAGATAACCCACAAACGCTCATATGAAACTTTTTCCGACTCTTTTTCCCTGTTACGGCACGGCAGACAGGTTTCCATTTCAGAAATCAGGGGTTTTCCGCAAATAATACATTTGTTCCCCTGTATTGGTTTTAGCGCTTTTTGACATTCTGCGCAAAGACTGTTTTTTATTTCATCGGGGTTTATTAAACGGGTCTTACACAATGCACAGGATGACGGAAATAAAAAGTCTTTTATTAAAAGAAGAACATTAGTCAAAAAGCGACGGTTCTGCATTTTCATCCTTCTTTGTTTTTCCTTTTGGTTTGATAACAGGCTCATATGCAGCTTCTTCTTTGTTAACCTTGTTGGAATCCTGGTTAACAAGGGAACCTTTGCCTCCGAATGTTTTGCTTAAGTCAGCGTCCCTTTCTTTAAGAAGATCCATGATTTGCTCTGCTCTTTTAAGGACATTTTTGGAAAGCCCTGCAAGCATTGCAACATGAATACCGTAAGATTCCCCGGCAGGGCCTTCTTTGAGTTTTCTAAGAAAAACAATCTTTTCTCCCTGTTCCAAAACTTCCATAGAGCGATTTGCCAGACTCTTATGAGACAATAATGAAAGTTCATGATAATGAGTTGCAAAAAGCGTTCTGCAGCCAATACGATTCAGAAGTTCTTCGCTTACTGCCCACGCTATCGAAAGACCGTCATTTGTTCCTGTTCCCCTGCCGACTTCGTCCATAATAACAAGGCTTTTATCCGTTGCTGTATTAAGTATAAAAGCTGTTTCATTCATTTCTACAAGGAAAGTAGACTCGCCTCTTGCAAGATTATCAGAAGCTCCTACCCTGCAATAAATGCGGTCGCATAGTCCTATTTTTGCCTGAGCTGCGGATACAAAACTGCCCGCCTGCGCCATTATAACAATAAGAGCCGCCGAGCGCAGATATGTAGATTTTCCCGCCATATTGGGGCCTGTTATCATTGCAAAAGAAATTTCGCCGTTTTTTGTATCAAGTAAAATATTATTTGGTATATATTCGCCGCGGCTCAAATGGGCTTCTACTACAGGATGACGTCCCTCATAAATTTCCAGCTTGCCGCTTTCGTTTAATTCAGGACGGTTCCAGCCTCTTATTGACGCGGCTTTTGCCATAGATTGGGCAACATCTATTTCCGCAAGACGGCGCGCAGCGGCGCAGAGCGGCAACAGGGCATTTTTTGCATTTTCACGAATTTCCAAAAATAATTTTTTTTCAAGTTCAACGATTTTATCGGAAGCGCCGTTTATTTCCGATTCAAGAGCAGCAAGGCGATCTGTCGAATAACGCTCGCCTCCCACAATTCCCTGTCTTCGTATAAAATGTTTTGGCACTTTTTCAAGATTGGTTTTTGTTACTTCAAAGAAGTATCCTATTAATCTGTTATAGCGTATTTTTAGGCTTGTAATGCCTGTCTCCTGCTTTTCTTCTTCAAGGTATTGTTCCAGTATCTGCCTTGAGTTATCTTTCATTGAACGAAGGTCGTCCAGTTCACTGTTGTATCCTTCTTTTATTAAATTGCCGTCGCTAAGAAGTATAGAAGGTTCATCGCAAATACCTTTTTCAAGCAATTGCTGTAAACCTGCAAGTTTATCAAAGTCATTTGTATTTTGTTCATCATCTTCGAAGCAAAGAGAGTTTTTTTCCTGCTCATATTGTCCGCTGACCTCGCGGAACAAAACAATCGCGTTTTTTACCGCAAGCATATCTCTTCCGTGCGCTTTATCCATTGCAAGCCTTGAACAAAGACGTTCAAGGTCAGGAGTTTTTCCAAGCATTTCGCGCAATTTTCCAAGTTTCCCCTGATCGCGATACAGAACTTCTACATGATTTAATCGATTATTGATTTTTTTTAGATCGCGAAGCGGATGAAGTATACGCCTTTTTAAAAGCCTGCGTCCCATTGAACATCGCGTTTCATCCATTACTTCCAAAAGAGAAAAACGAACATCAGCGTCCCTTTGGTTTGCTATAAGTTCAAGATTGCGCTGGCTTGATTCATCAATTCCAAGATACTCATTATCGCGGTATACCCTTAATGTTCTTACATGAGGCAGCAGGCTCTTTGATGTAGTATCCAGATAGTCAAGCAACGCCCCTGCCGTTAAAATTTCCGGGCTGCCTTCTTCCAGGCCGAAACTTTTCAGGTTTGCAAGTCCAAATTGTTTTTCCAGTCTTGATTTTGCCTTTATCGGATCAAAAAGCCAGTCTGCCCAGCGGTTCAAAACAAGGCTGCTTCTGTCATAAATTGCGGCGGCTACATTTTTGTTTTCTTCCAAAAGCGATTCCTGAATAAGCATTTCTTTTATGGACAATCGTTCAAGTTCCTGACGCAGTATTTCACCTTCTTTTGAAAAACTGGTAGCGAAAAACTCACCTGTGGAAAGATCGATATATGAAAAAGAAAGACTGTTAGCTGCATTAGCAGCCAGGCTGCTTGCTGCCAGGCAACAGATATAATTGGAACTGCCTTTGTCAAGGAAATCTTCATCGACTGTAGTACCGGGAGTAATAATTTCTACAACATCGCGTTCAATTACTTTTTGTTTACCGGGAGGCGTAAGCTGTTCGCAAACTGCTATTTTTTTTCCAAATTTTAAAAGACGAGCGATATAAGTGCGCGCAGCGTGATACGGAACTCCGCACATTGGAAGTCCATTACGGTTTGTAAGCGTTAAATTTAAAAGAGAGGATACTTCTATTGCGTCTTCCGCAAACATTTCATAAAAATCACCCAGCCGAAAGAAAAGAATATTTCCTTCCTGCTGCCTTTTTATGCGTCTGTATTGTTCGAGCATTGGACTGGTTTTTGAAGAGTCCATGTTCTTAACTTATATTAGTTTCTGGATGTTGATTGCAAACGCTGTATCAATCTATCCGTTATATCTACGGCCGGACTGTACCAAACAATACCGGGCATATTACTTTTGTCAATAACCATCGTATATCCTTCGCTCTCCGCAATAAAACGGATTTCATTGTGCACCTGACTTAAAAAAGAAGGAGATTGCATAAGGTTTCTTCTGGCGGTTTCAAGCTCTGCTGTTCTTGCCTGATGATAAGCCCTTAAATTTTCTGTTCTTCTGTTGATTTCAGTTTCAAGCCTGATTACTTCGGCCTGATTATCCCTGGAAATTGCCTCAGCCTGAGTTGATCTTAGATTTTGGATTTCTCTTTGCATTCTGTCAATTTCGTTTTGAACATTGGTACTGCGGGTCATAAATTCCCTTACCGCCCGAGATTCCTGAAAAAACGTTGTGTACACCCGCGGCAAATCTACAACCGCAAGCCTTGTAATCATTGAGCTTTGTCCGAAAACAAACCCAATACAAATTACATTCAATACAAAAAAGATAACAACACGCTTAAACATAAACCACTCCTAGCCTAATAAGATAATATAAAGGACATAACTAAATCCATACCTGTCCAGGGTTTACTTGGTTCTCCAAAGAGCATTCCAGGTTCCCAGCTAATTTCTCCGTCTATTATTCTAAACCTTTTTACCAAACTTAGTCTAATGGGGAATTGCGGCATTGTAAACCGTAAACCGCCTCCATAACTGAATCTGAAATTTTCTATCGTAAAGTTTTGGTTTCCGCTGCTATTTGTTCCAAAATAATATCCCGGCTCTGTTTCAACACCGGCAGCGTCAAAGAAAAAGTCCCAGGCCAAAATACCGCGTACTAACGGAATTCGTACTTCTATCCATGTATCCAGAAGTAAAAGTTTTTTGTTTTGGAACTCCCTGTTCCATCCTCTTCCTACAAACATACCGTCTACAGAAAGTCTGTTTCCTTCTTCTATCGACGGAACACGCGAATCAACATCGCGTCCCGGCTGTCTGAATATTGTTGATAATCCGACGTGCATTGCAAGAACGCCTTTGAAATTCCAGGTATCAGTCACAGGAAGATCAAAAAGTGTAAGGAAGTATTGAGCTTTGGAATCGCTTCTGATGTAATGTTCTCTTTCTTCACTTAAAAGACCAAATACTCCAAATCGTTGATACAAATAATAACCTCTGGAAGGATCATAGAAAATATCCCGCTGATCTAGCGAAAGTCCCAGCCAAATTGAATTCCTTGGAGTCCATGTATTATTTCCTGCCCTGATTGCGGGATCGAACGGTCTGTACAAATCTTCATCGTAGAAATTGTTTATTAAACCAAAACGCGTTCCGCCGCTTAATCCAAAAATACCCAACGGCGTAGACCAGCGGTATCCTGTAGAAAAACCTACCGATAAATACCATTGTTCATACTGCATTAAGTATTCTCTTGTTGGTATTCTGTTGTATTGAATATATTCTTCGCGCGAAATAAAACCGTCAGGGTAAGCGTAGGGTTCATTACCATGAAAAAACGGAAATTGATTATTCATGGCCGCAAGTCTTCTTGAATAATTGGCGGTAAAATCAACGCCTAACGAAAGCGGAAGACCAAGCACCCACCTGTGCAGATAACTAAGAGATACAGCGGTTGAATCTATAACGGACGAATTTAATTCTATTCCCAATTGATTTCCGCTTCCCGCAAGATTGCGATCATTCCATTTTAAAAGCCCGGATATTGGGAATGTTTCAGGATCGGCGCTGCCCGAGAATGTTAAACCAAATTGAACATCTATGGTGGGCTGCTCTTCTACTGTAAACACCAACTCCATAAGGCTTTCTGTACTGCCGGGAAGCGTATCGGGTATTATCATGGAAAAATACTGAAGGTTATATAAATTCCTCATGGCTTCCATTATTTTTGTTTTGGAAAAAACATCCCCGGGTTCCAGCGGAATTTCCCTTAATATTACGTGCAGTTTTGTTTTGTGGTTTCCTACGACTGTAATACTTTCTATGTACGCTCTGCTTCTTTCTACGATAGAGACCCTATAGGAAAGCACATTTGTCACATTGTTTCTGTCCGCCGTTCTGTCTATTGAATTAAAAATATATCCATTTTCAAAATAAAGATCCGCAACACGCTGTAAATCCATATTTACTCTTGTCATGTTTACAATTTCGCCGACTTTGTGGGTTACTAACCTTGAAAGCTGTTCGGAAGTAAAAATAAAGTTGCCTTCAAATGTTATTCCGCCGAATCTGAATTCAGCGCCCTCTTCTATCATAAAAGTTAAAACAAGATTGGTTCCCCTGCTGTCGGTGTCATATGTGCGGGTAACGTCCCTTACAACAGCGTTTATATAACCGCGATCGTGATAATATCTGGTTATTGCTTCCCTGTCCGCCAGCAATTTTGCTTCACTGAACGCCCCGTCTGCAAACCGCGTACGCGCTTTTAATGAGAGCTGCCTTCTTAATATTGAACTTGAAAATCTTGAATTACCATGAAACTGAATGCTTGATATCGAGATTCTTTCGTTTTCTGTTATATGAAAATTCAGTGAAATTGCAGAATCTCTAATCGGGGTTTCTGTTGTTGTAACAACTACGTTAGGATAACCTCTTTCATGGTATTTATTTATTATTGCTTCTATATCGGCGCGGACTTTCGCCTGATTGTAAATATCGCTTACTCTGGAAGTGATTACGTCTGATAATTCCTGGCGCCTTAAACCTGAAGCTCCGATAAAATTAATTTGACCCACAACAGGCCTTTCCACCACCGTAAATCTTATTAAAACATCATCGCTGTTTTCTACCCTGTGCGTACTTGGTTCTATTCTGTCAAAATATTCAAGAGCATAAAGCCTGCCCTGTATTTCCCAGAAAATATTATAATCGAATAATCGTCCCTTGTAGGGATTCATTATAGCTTCAAGTTCGCTAGCGGAAACATTTCTTAAACCCGAAAAAACAATATCCCTGATTGGCTTCCCCTGAAACCAGTCATCCTGCTGGGCTTCCTGTGAAAAACCGCAAACCAGAGTTGTCAACAATAAGAATACAAAAACCCTAAATTTCATCCAAACTCCTAAAAAGACATACTCCAGCTTAGAGTAATTGAATTATCATTTACCCAAAAGTTTTCCGGATGATACGGGAAAAAATCCCAACGGATATTAACAAACGGACTCTGCAATTCGATTCCAATATCCGGTTCAAACCTTAAACCGCCAAATACCATGCTGTTTTCATCGTACCTCATGGTAAGCATACCGTGTATGAACATATGCTGACCTATGTACTTACCTACAAAAACAGTTGTATTATCAAATAAGTTACTAAATCCTACGCCGCCGTCAACAGGCGGCTGCCCCATAGCCCCCAATCCTGTCACGCCGGAAATGACCATGTTATTCAAAACCTTGGTCCTTACACTGAACATATCCAACCCAAGCGTATCCCTAACCTGCCTTTCAAATTGCCTAAAAAACACAAATTGAGACATAACTTCCGAACTTGCGAAAATTTGGGTTACAAAGTCAGTCGTGGAAGAAAGTATAAGACGCTGCATTTGGTCTGCGCCGTCCTCTCCCTGAAGACTGATGAAATTATGTCCTAAAATCGAATAAATTTCAAGCTGTGTCAAGCTTGGATATGCCTCAAAACGGGGCACAAAACTGAGTAACGGCTGATTGTCAACAATCATGGAAATTGTAACCGGGCCGGAATCCACCCTGTCCCTTATTTCGGCTCTGGCGCTGAACATAGGATTAAAGTCAGTTTCATCTTCCCTAAAAACAATACTTCCCTGCCGAATATAGAATATCCGGTCTATGTAATTAAGCTCCCCTGATCTTATTTTAACATCGCTGATTAATGAAAATTGACCTGCCTGGGAGTCGCTTAATATATCGATAACCGTTCCCATTTCGGGGTTCGCCCTTATAATCGGGTTTGTAGTCGGCCAGATAAATTCTATCATCGTTCCTGTTGTTACCGTTAGTTCTATTACATTGCTGTATTTCGGAGCGGAGTCAGGTATGGAACCAATTTCATCCATGTTCATTCCCAGGTCTGCATCATTTGTAAACAGATTGCCTTTAAGTTCGATATTTTTTATTATAGTATCAACATTTATATATAAATTTCCTGCCGCGTTTCCGGATGCCAAAAATCCTGTTATATTAAAATCATAGGGAATTGGATTTGCCCTTGGAATATTAATATCCAGTTCGACAATCACAGGAGCCCAATTCTGAAAAAGAAACAATCCTTCTACATTTCCGCCGCCGGTTCCGCACATTGCAACGGCGGAATCAAAAGTTATTTCGTATCCTTCAGCAAAAACATTAAACGGAACAACCCTTATATCCTCGCTTATAAAATCGGGAACCTGTAAACGCAAACTTGAACTTCTGCCTGTTCCAAAAAATTCAGGATTTGTAACGGGTCCCCTTATATCCATTTCTCCTACAATAAAACCGGAAGCTACATTGAATTCTTTTCCTAAATCAACCAATGAATACAATGTTGATAAATCTATAAAAAAGTTATTGCAATGTGAATCCAATATGCCTTTTTTTAAAGTGCCTATAAAAGTACCGCGGACGGGAACAGGGGATGATAATCCAAGGAAGAAACTTCCGTCTCTGTCCATTTCAAGCCTTATCATGTTGTTTATCCCGCCGGAAAGCGAAATATCTCCGTTATCTGATGAAAAATTAAAAGCGAGTTTGTCATGTCTTAAATGGCCGTATTGTATATCTTCGACGGACAGCGTTCCGTTAAAGTTATTGGAAGCCTGCATTATATCAAGCCATGTGTTAATTCTTCCAAAGTTTAAATCCAGATCTATTTTTCCTTCAAAGTTTCTTTGATACGCAATGCCCTGGAAATCAGCTTTTGCTCTTACTATGCCTTCTTCGCGGTTTAATTCCAGCTGCGGTAAAACGGTTCTTACTTCGCCGTAATCGAGCCTTAGATTGCGTATGGATAATTCATCATTCGTAAATATTAAACCAACAGAAGCATGCACGTCTTCTCCTGCAATTTTTGTAGAAAAAGACGACAGATTAACATTGGCATTAAAATATTCTATGGAATCATATGATAAAGCAGCATCCGCGCTTATCACTATTGGAGTGTTTCCTTTTGTAAAACGGTTAAGATGTAAATTTGATAATGTCGCGCGCACATTTATTTGTTCATCTTTCAATACGCCTTCCAGATGATAAAACTCTCCCGCTTCATATCCGTCTGTAATATTTACAATGAACTCCAAATAGGAAAAATCATGATCCCACGAAAAATCCGCGCTTCCTGCAAGCACACCGACAGAATCGTTAAGAACTATCTGCCTAAAACGCGCCCCGTCCTGATCTGCAGATCCTGAAATTCTAAGATATTCCATTTCATTCTCGGCGTTTATATCGCTTGCCGTAAAACGGTTAACATCAAGATTCCAGAAATCCATGGAAGTATACCGTAATGTACTGTAAAAATTCAGGTAAATAATGCCTGTATTTACAGGTATTGGGAAATTTATTCCCTCAATGTAACCGGACATAGCGCCTGAACTGTCCAAATTGCCGTAAACATGAAGCCCGTTAGGATCACGAACTATTAACGTAGCTCTGTCCAAAAGCTGTCCTTCTACATGCCAGGCCAGGTCATCAAAACTCGCTTTAACTCCAAAAACCAAATCCATCGGATTTGAAAAATTAACATTGGCAGAAAGCAATAAATCATTATCGTCACGCCTTATCACGCCTTCGCTAAGATTAAACTGTTTGTCCGTTCCCGATAACGAAAGCATTCCATGGGTTTGTCCAAGATTAAAATTGATACTCGGAGCGTTGTACACAAAGTTTTTAAAATCGGTGGAAAAGAAAACCTCTGTATTGATGCGCGAATTATGAAGAAATCTTCTGCTGAATGCCGGAACAACCGAAGCTGCAGTAAAAGGCCGCGTAACTTCCGATAAATTATAAACAGACATGGAATCAAGAAAAACAGAAGCTTCAAGCTGGCCCGGATTCCTGTTATAAACAGCGTCAAGAAAAACAGCGCTGTCGTCATCTGAATAAAAAGAAACCGATACGGCTATATCTCTTTCCGAAGGATACAGAAAAATATCAAAATTATTTAATTGCGTATTTGCAATATTAATTATTTCCGATGATATTTGTATTTCCCTGTTGCTGCTTAAAACATTAAAATCCGCCGTGAAACTGCTGTTGTCGTTTAAGCTGAACCTGTCAAAAAACAGATTACCGGAAGGTTTTATCGGATTTAAACCAACTGTTCCGGAATATCCCGCTCTTCCCTGAAAGAGACCGGCTCTTGCGGTGGAAGATGAAGAACTTACCTGAAAATCCCTTATATTTATTGTGTTGTTATTACCCCAGGCGCGTATTATAAAAGCGTCTGTTAAACGTGAAGATGCAACAGCCGGCATATTTCCGCCGGTTATATTTACATTGTAGGTAGAATTGCCGTTGTCCAGTTTAAACCATGAATCTCCGTTTATTTGCATATTAAGCAAATGATTCGCGTCCCTTAAATAACCGGAAAAATTTATTTTATCACTTAACTGAAACGCCATAAAAGCGGCTTCCGCCGATATATTTCCTGTTTCTGTATTGTACTGAAACAAATAATTTACAGAGTTATCTTCATCATTATCTTTCTGCTTTACCGTAAGTGTATAATCATCATAAAGAAGCGCTATACTAAAAGGATGAACCGTAAATAAACTTACAGGCTCTGATTTTTGATCGTGTTCAAGATAAGTTATGTATGAAATGGAAACTTCGCCTTTTCCTTCCTGTAATTTGTCATCGCTTGTGCCGTTTATTCCAATTTCTGTTCTTAGAATAACAGTCTTGTTATCAAATCCGGACTGCCTGTATTCCGCCGATAAAATACCGTTAAAAAATATATCGCCTTCGTCTTCCTGAATATTCAGATTTATATTTCTCATTAGATAAACAAAATCTTTATCAACAAAAGAAAAATTCCCGTTACGGATTTGGTAATCGGCATGTCTTGGAAGAAAATCCGCTAAATCCTGAACAGATGTATTATCATTTATATCAACTTCCCGTTTTTCGATTAAAGATATAAAAAGATCCAATGTATCCCTGTCTCTTCCCATATCAATATTCATGGACGGTCTTTCCAGAATAACGGTACGAACAAATGTTTTTTTATTTAACAGAAATTCTATTAACGAAAAATTAATTTGAATGCGATACACCGTAAAAAAAGGCGCGTCATCTTTGTAAAATCCAAGATTGCGTATATCAAAAGAACCAAAAAAAGCCGGCCGTATCGATGAATAACGAATTTCCAGCCCTGTATAATTTTCCAGATTTTCTATCAAATTGTTGCGGATATTTTGCATTTCCCGGCTGATAAATGCCTGTAACGGCTGCATTAAAAAGACGGACAGACCTATCAGTGCCATAAAAACGAGGAATTTAACGCAAATAGCCCGGGAAATAGTCTTTTTCCCGTCTTTTTCTACAAAAATAGACAAAGCATTACCTTAAATTATTTCTTTCTATAATTATAATACTTTTTCATGCAAAAAGTCACATATCACCTTTAAATTAATAACAATTTGTGCTAGTCTTTTATCCGATGGACATTATTCAAAATTTTATCGTTTTTGAAGGCGGCGACGGAAGCGGTACTACTACCCAGTTATCAATGCTCTGTGATCGCTTAAAAACTATAGATAAATTTGAATTTTTCTCTACTTTTGAGCCTACTGACGGTCAAATTGGTAAAATAATACGCTGCGCGCTTAAAAAAGAGATGTCTTTTTGCCCTGAAACCCTTGCTTTTTTGTTTGCAGCAGATAGAAATGAACATTTATACGGTCAAAATGGTGTTTTTTCCCATGTAAAGAGGGGCGCTCTTGTAATAAGTGACAGATATGCCCTGTCTTCGCTTGTTTATCAGGGGATCGAGTGCGGAGATGAACTGCCAAACCTTCTAAATTCCTTCTTTCCTGCCCCAGAAATTACTTTTTTTCTTGATATTGAGCCGGAAATTGCCCTTAACAGGGTAAAAGGCCGTAGTTCCCTGGAGATTTATGAATACAGCGAATTTCAGGAAAAAGTGCGCAAAAAATACATATCTCTTATCGAAACTTACCGATCCCGCGGAGCCAGGGTAGAGATAATCGACGGTTCAAAAAGCGCGCAGGAAGTTGCAGATCAGGTATGGAGCATTATCTCTAAAATGCCGATATTTAACATATAGTGAAAACAATCTTAAAAACAGCGGTCGTTCTCGTTTTACTCACTGTTGCGGTTCCTGTAAACAGCTATTTTGTCACGTACAAAGAACAATATTTCAGGCTTTTTCATGTTCATTATATTCAATACCCCGATGACTCGATGGAAAATATTTATTGGCTGGAACAGGCAATAAATGCGCCTTTTGCCAATCCTCTTTATGCTCTTGCGCATATAGAAAATGAAATTCAGTGGGAAAAATACCGTTATCTTTTTAACATGCACATATACCTAAAAATGATAGAACAATATCTATTCCTGGGCAATAAATACAACAAACGCAATGCTTATTTCTACAACGCTCCCTGGAGAGATCAAAATCTTGAAAGTCTTGAAAT